>Ga0256833_1002715_pt1 | contig 12297 bp, 10 predicted proteins | sample 356284metaG_FD_190535 | JGI IMG/M metagenome (GOLD analysis project Ga0256833, IMG submission 190535) | Hydrothermal vent microbial communities from Mid Atlantic Ridge, Atlantic Ocean - 356-284 | ecosystem: Environmental > Aquatic > Marine > Hydrothermal vents | place: Atlantic Ocean: Mid...
GACTAGGAGGTTAAAAACCTACTCGACGAGCTTGAGGAATATTTCCTCTAAGCTCGGCTCTTTCACCTGCATCGTAAGGACTTTCGCGGCCTGGGAAGCAACGAAATCATGGAGCTCCTCGCGGATGTCCTCCGGCGAGACGACACGATACTGTTCTCTCCGAGCGGAGTAACTGCCCCCACTTCCTCAGTTAGATCCTCTAACAACTCCACTACCAGCTCATTCTAATTCACCTTCATCATGTAAATCTACTGATTACGCCGTATTCTCCGCTTCGTCATCAAACCTAACTACCCCATTTACACATTTGATAATGTAGCGTACGAAGAGGAACGTCCAGCTCTTCCACCATCCGCTTTATCCGTTGGCAGTCCGAATTATGAGTAAAGACGAAGTAACAGCTCCTTATTCTGCAAAAAGTAAAAACTTTGCAGGCTACTTCAACTAGCTAACGCTGACCTGATATCAGGAACAGAGGATGAATTAAAAATTAAACCTAATTCTCCCTCCACTTGATGCCACTAAGCCCTACTACTAAATATACAGGACCCAAAAGTAACAAGAAGGCTAGCGAAGAGCCATTTAGTGTACTTTTGAGATACAAATCCTTAAGTAGTATAGAAACCTCTGTTGTCGGCAGAAGATATGTTAAAGGTCTTACCACTTGTGGAATTTTATCTATTGAATAGTAAGCTGGCGTCGCAAAGGCGATTACAAAAGACAGCAAGTTAGTTATTGCATTAGCGTTCATTGCACTCTTCGCCCTAGTTCCAATTATTGCACCAATACCAATTAGCGAAACGCTCCCAAGCAGGATTATCGGTATTACAATTAGAAAGTTGCGCAAATTGAATGGAATCTTCCACAGCAAGCTACTTAGTGGAATGATAAGGAAGATGTTGAGCAAGATTGAGAGCAAGTACGTTGTGACGATTCCCAAAACGTATGCAACAGGATGAACTGGAGATGTTCTGTACCAAGAGATAATTCCCATGGCCCTATGTTGGGCAATCATCTGCCCAACGCCATTGATTAAGGTTAGAGATGCCGAGAGGACGAGCATGCCTGTGAGGTAGTTAATCTTGGTTTCAATGCTCCAAGTGGGAGATGAGAGGGAAACTATATACGTTAAGCCGAGTGGAATTATAATAGCCACAACCAAGAACGCAACAAAGCTCTCCCTAAGGGAAAGGAGGGTAACCTTCCCTATAACCGCAATGTCACTAATTAGTTTCCTCATTCTTAACCACCTCCATGAACACTTCATCGAGCGTTGGAGTGGTTATGGTTATATCCTTGGTAATCTTCAAAAGCTCGGGAATGAACACTACACCATCCTCTTCAGACAACAACACGCTCACGCGCTCTCCAGCCACTTCAACCTTTCCAAATACTCCAGTTTTATTCAGAAGGCCAAACACATGCTCCTTAACTCCCGCCGGAACAGAAACCTTCAACGTGTAATTCAAAACTAACCTTTTAATATCCGAAATTGTGCCATCCAAGATAACCTTTCCCTTATGTATAAAGACGATTCTATTTGAAAGGTAATCGAGCTCTTCCAAGTAGTGGGTTGTGATTAGCATCGTAACTTCTGGATTCCCCTCCTTGATTTCCTTAATCGTGTTCCACAACTTAATCCTCGAATCAGGATCTAAACCTGTTGTTGGCTCGTCTAGGAAAATTATTCTTGGATTGTTTACTAAGGCTATTGAGACGAAGACTTTCCTCTTTAATCCTCCCGACAGCTGACCAACTAGCCTGTTCTTGTAATTCTCCAGACCGAGCATTTCGAGAACTCTCTGCGTATTCTCACGAGCTTTATCCTTGGGAAGGCCCTTCAGCCTTGCAAAGTAGTAAACATGCTCCCAGACAGTTAGATAATAGAGAAGAGAGCCCTCCTGAGGACAAACTCCAATGTAGGGCTTTATGGGAGAGGGATCCTTTACCACATCAAAGTCCATGACGTATATCTTTCCACTCGTTGGTATGAGTTCTCCAGTCAGCTGTTTTATGAGTGTCGTTTTCCCAGCACCATTTGGGCCAACTATTCCAACGATTTCTCCCTCGCGAATTTTTAAATTAATATTATCATTAGCAATAATCTCCCCATACTCTTTTGTCAAGTTTTCAATTCTGATGATATCTACCATGTTATCCTCACCCCTATACTTTTTAGAAATGTATATGTTATACCCAAACTAGTGTGAGTATTATCCATGGGTAAGAGAAGTTTTTTTGTATTTTCAATGCATAAAATGTCAAATAACAGGTTTTTACCATCTCCAGCTAAAACTACAGGAATTTCTTGAGTTACACCCGTAAAATATCTAGTAAGGATATTTTCCACTACTATATTAACAAGCTCACTCAGGGAATCTTTGATATACTGAATTGTTTTAAGTGCCTCTCTTCTTTTTATAACTGGATATCCTAAAAATTTTGAAACTTTTAATAATTGTTGTTCACTCCCAGAGGAGGCAAATATATCTGCCGTAAAAAGTGGAACATATGCGTAAGGTTTGAAACTTGCATCCTCTAGGTTAATTTCGTTTGTGATTAACAGAATTGGAGTGTGCTTCATACCAATTGCCAAAAGCTTGTTAGTGTATATCCTATTTTCATATCTTTCGATTTTTATGTTTCCATTTACTATGGGAATAATACTAAACGAGAAAGATCCCATATCTAAATAGAGGAAACTGGATAACCCAAAGATATCTCTTGCTATTTCAACTGCACCTCTCCAATAAGAATCAAAAAAGAAGAACATTTCCTTGTAGTTTACAGAACAAAGATTTATTACTGTTTTAGCATCATAAAACTCGCCGTCTCTCCCTATCAACAGAAAGCTAATATCAGTTTTTGTATGACGACCAAAATATTTTTTAAAACTCGTTATTATTTCTTCTAGAACTTTGTGGGGATGTTTATATTGAAATGAGAACGCAGCTGGGAAAGACAGAAGTACGTATCTCAACTTGGATAAGACATTTTCTGAAACATTTTGAATTTTATGTTTCAGTTCTATAACGGCCTCATTAAATGTCTGGACTTGGAACTGTCCGTTTGTTAAAATCCTGCCAATTTGATTATCTAAATCTACATCGACTAAGGTATACTTTATATTCCCTCCCAAATCTAATGAGAGTATGCTCTCTCCCTCACTCATATTAACTCCTCCCTATGCTCTTTATAGTATCCTTTAAGGGTGAGGGATAGGGACTTTTCAATATCTGGACACAAAGGTGAGTCAAGCGGATTCCCAGCTAGGATAGTATGGTGGCAACATCCCCCTCCACATAATAACGCATATTTGCATTCTTTACATTTAGGTATGTCAAAAACGGTTCGTCTCCATAACTTTTCTAGTTTTCTATTTATATTAAATGTTGGATAATACTCCCCAATGGCACAATTGTTCATCCCAATTGCATCAAAATAAGCATAAATTTTTCCATATGGATCAAACCCATAGGTAGTTGTATTTGCTCCACAGTAAGTTACTTTTGGTGTAAGAGGTTCTCCAGTACTCAGAGCAGATATTATTCTTTCGACAATATCCCAATATCCTAAGTTAAAAACATTCATTGTATCAAATTTTTTATACAGTTTCAGTATTTCCCTTAGTGCCTCATCTTCTTCTAAAGTTTCCTTAAATGGGGTTCCAAATGGAAAAGTTAATCCCAAAAATGCCTTAAATTTATTATTCTTGCCCCATCCTTTTTCAATAATATATTTCGCCAAATCTGGTAAATTATTTAGGTTGAGTTTATTTACATTTACTCTTAAATGAACTTCAATACCATTTTTTAGAGCAGCGTCGATTCCTTTTACAATTTTTTCAAATGTCCCTTCCCTACTTCTTAGTGGTCTAAGATAGTTATGGATTTCTTTTGTGCCGTCTATAGTTACTTGAATAAGTTGTACGTTATATTCCTTCAATAATGGGACATACTCTAATAAATAGTATCCATTTGTTATTATTTCATATGGGATTAGATTCCTCTCTTTTATCTCATCAAATATTGTTTTAATAGTTCCATAAAGTGATGGAAGCAATGGCCCCCCTCCAAATAGTGTGACACGATGTGTGATATCTTGTTTTGATTTTAGATCAATAATCTTGTCTATAGCCTCAAACAACTTTTGAATCTTATGTTTGTTCCATAGATTCCTGCCATTTTCTTTCGTTTTATGTCTAATCATAGATTGAAAACAATACTTGCATGCATAATTGCAGTCTAAAGTCACACCTATTACAAAGGTCATAGGTTCTCTCTCAAAATATTCCTCATGATTAAGTAACAGTTTCTCAATTAATCTTGTCTCTTCCTCTGAGTTGTCAAAGATATATCCACGCTCTTTTAGATAATAGTACAAATCACCATAATATTCATGTCTGGATCTAATCTGTTCGAGAATTTTTATGGGTTCTTCATCAGCAATGTCAATTGCACCAGTTAGAGGATTTAGCAGGAAATATATCCCATATTTATCATCTACTCTAACCCATATTGTATACCTGCTTACTATCATCTTGTCTTCCTCCACTAGCAGTTAATGAAAAGATAAAAACAAAGAGAAAACTAAGTTGTTACAACAATACCACACGACTTTGGAGAGCAGATATATCCGCAAAGGGGTCGTACTATTGGCTTTGTTCCTGTTGTTGGAGTTAGGGGCTTTATCACTGTTCCTCTCCCCGCTTGTCTTTTTATTTCGTTATTATGTTGAATATTCTTAATTTATATATTTTTTGAAATCTTATAGTTTTAAACAAAAAGTTATAACTAAACTTTTTAGAGAACTTGGGCATAGCCGCTGAATATACAATATTTCGAATTAACTTAATCCGAATTAATCTAATCCACATTAGTAGTCTAGAACAAACGCAAGGAGTGGCGAAAGCCTGAGGGACGAAACTGAGGTTAGAAGGAAGATGAGAGGCAACGCGACGGATAGTATCACGTTGAAACCAACACTTCCGAAGAAAAGGCCGGCTGAAACGCCTGAAAGAATTATCAGAACCGCGCTGGCGAAATTACAAGTGAGGGCAAAGGGAAGCAGGGGAATGAACGGGGCTACTGAGTGCTCAAACCCCGATATCGGATTCTTAAACCCGAGGATGTCATCGCGGGAATTGTTGAAGGGTAACTAAGTCTGTAAAGGGCAGAAATCACAAAAAGTAGAAGCGTGAGCTTGATGAGTCCCCTGAAATGAACCTCAACAAGCCAGAGCAATTTGCATCCTCAGAATTAAAACGTAAAGGAGTTTAAAAAGATTACTCAAAAATATAAAATCAACCAAGCCTCTTCTTCACCGCTTCAATCGCCTCCTCCGCCTTGAGGATGTTCTTTATTTTACCCTGTGCGAGCTCCTTCCTTCCGCCACCGCCACCGCCCGCAACCGACGTTATAATCCTTACGAGATCACCTGCTTTCAGCTCAAGTCCATCACCCACACTGACGACAGCGGCTTTGGTGTCCTCGCTTATCAGGGCAACCACCCTTCCCGGCTTTCTGAGGCTTAATGCGGCTTCCCTCAGGTTGTCTATGTCACCCTCAACAACCGCCCCTATGAACTCAATGTTTCCAACCTTCTCGGCCTTTCCTTCAAGCTCATATACGAGGAGCTTCGCGAGCTCCTTCTTCAGCCTCTCAGCTTCTTTCCTTGCCTCCTTCCACTCGTTGAAGAATCTCTCGGCGGTCTCGGGGAGCTTTTCAGGCGGCACGCGGAAGACCTCGCTTGTCCTCTTGAGTATGCTCTCGGTCTCCTGCATCCAGTTTATCGCTGCTTCACCGCATGCAAAGATTATCCTCTCAACTCCGTCCTGTATCCTCTCAGTCCTCAGGATTTTAATCGGGCCTATCAGGCCGGTGTTCGGCAAATGCGTTCCGCCGCACGCCTGAACGTCCCAGTCCTTGATGTTGAGCACCCTGATAATCCTTCCCGGCACAACTCCGCCCTGGTAAAGACGGAAGCCATACCTCATCTCGGCCTCGGTCCTCGGGAGCCACTCCCACCTGACAGGTCTGTTCTCCATCACAACCCTGTTGGCGAGGCGCTCTATCTCCCTCAGCTCCTCCTCGCTTATGCGCTTGTAGTGGGCGATGTCTAAGCGAGCCCAGTCGGTGTGGAGCTGGCTTCCTGCCTGCCAGACGTGCTTTCCAAGAACTCTAACTAAGGCCCCCATGAGGACGTGGGTTCCGGTGTGGTGGCGCATGTGCTGGATTCTCCTCTCCCAGTCGACCCTTCCACGGGCTTTAGCCCCTTCTTTGAAAGCTTCAGGCCTCTCCACCCTGTGGAGGATTACCTTTCCGACCTTCTGGACGTCCAGAACCCTAACGCCGTTCAGTTCGCCAAGATCGCAGGGCTGGCCGCCGCCCTCCGGGTAGAAGGCGGTCTGATCAAGGATTACCCACTCACCGATTACCTTCAGGACATTAGCCTCGAACTCCTTCATCATGGGGTCTTCATAGTAGAGGGTTCTCGTATCCGGAATATCCTGAAGGAGCTCAAAGTCCACCATTTCCCCTGCCTTTTCTTCTTTCTCCCCCGTTTTCTCCGCTTCCTTTGCCACGAGGGTGTAGAAGTTGTCGGGAATGTGAACCCTGATTCCTTCCTTTCCAGCAACCTCCCTCACTATCTCCGGGGTAAGCCCGTGGCTCTCATAGAAGAGTATGAGCTTTTCAAGGGGTATCTCATCTTTTCCAGCTTTCTTCAGTTTCGCTATTTCCCTCCTCACGAGGTCGCTTCCCCTCTTAAGTGTCTCCTGATAACGCTTTTCCTCGATGCTAACAATATCGAGGATTACATCCTCCATCTCCTTGAATTCGGGGTAAGTTCTGTGGAGGGCCTTGATGTGCATGGCCATTATCTCGCTCAGAGGCATCTGGAGACCGAGCTCCCTCAGATGCCTTATGCTCTTCCGTATTAACAGGCGCGCCAGGTAGCCGGCCTTGACGTTTGAGGGAATAACACCATCGGCGAGCATGAAGGTCAAAGCTTTGGTGTGGTCTGCTATGGCGTAGATGAGCTCGTAGGGGTGCACTGCCTTTTCAAGCTCCTCAACGCTTATCCCCACCTTGTTTGCAACCTCTCTCCTGAGAACCCTGAGGTCTCCCATGTCCTCGATGTCGAACATTCCCGCTAAACGGGAGTTCTCCATGAGTATTCTTTCGTCTATCTTTTCTATCCCTGCCTCCTTCTTGAGCGGCTCTACGACGTAGCCCAATACGGCATCGTAGGCCGTAGGCGTCCCCTGGCTCATCCAGACCAGACGCTCAAGGCCGTAGCCCGTATCCACGACTCTGGTTTCCATCGGGACGTATTTATCGCCCTTAATCTCAACGATGCGGCTCGGGCTGGCATTTGGAGGAGCCAGCTTATACTGCATGAAAACGAGCGTCGCAACCTCCAGACCGCGATACAGAACTTCGAATGCGGGCCCCGCGTTTCCTCCCCCTGCCCACGGGTTCTCCTTGAAGGTTATGTCCTCTCCCTTCATGCCGAGGTCTTTTGTGAAGAACTCATATGCATACTCCACAGTCTCATCCATCCAGTAAATCGGCCTCCCCGGGTAGTTAAAGGCATGATGGGCCATCATCTCGAATATCGTAAAATGCCTCCCAGTTATCCCCACATTGTCTATGTCGGTGAACCTTATGGAAGGCTGGGAAATTGTCAGGGGATTTGCAGGGGGATCAGCTTCACCGCTTATGACCCAGGGCTGGAAGTCCATTATGCTCGCACCAACGAGGAGGACATCATCCCTCCACCTCGGAAGAACGGGATAGCGCTTAACCCTCCCGTGTCCGTGCCTCTCAAAGAAGCCTAAAAACGCCTCACGCATCTCCTCAAGGCTGTACTTCTTCGGTATCCCCGGCTTTCCTATGAAGGCATACTCATCACACGGCGGGTCTCCGCAGGTCTCTCTGTCTGGGTCGAGCGTCCAGAAGGGCTTGCCGCAGACCTTGCATGTTTTCCTGATCCATCCTTCCTCCTTGAACATGCGCGTGCTCATATCCATTGACATTTTTACCACCTTTCTACTTTCCAATCCGACAATCACAGCAACCTAAGCTATGATGAATCTCCACTTAAAAAAGGCTTTCGTTTGAAGTTAACTTTATCCGAAACGGGCTGGTGGTCTGCAGGTGTGGTCTTAAACCGGATGGTCTGGAGCGTTCGTGAGGGGTGAAGTCGATGAAAACGGGAGAACGTTTACTCACATCTCCCAAAACTCACGGACAGACCCTCACTCCTCCTCATTCAGGAATATGATGGGAAACTTCATCTTCTTCAGAAGCTCAACCATCCTCTCATACGTCTTTTTCTGCATCTCCAGCCTGTGCTGAAGGCTGAGATTCTCCGCCGCAAGCCGGTTGACCTCATCGTTCTTCATCCTCAGCTGGGTCTTCAGCTCGATTATCTCCTCCTCAAGCTCAACTATTGATCTTTCCAGCCGCTCTATTTCTTCATACAGCTCCCTGCAGAGACGCTCCCTTATCATTTGGGTCAGCCCCGCGAAACCTCTTCATCACTCAGGGGGCTCCAGACTCATCATCCCATCTTCAACTATTGTCCTGCAGGGTTATATTATTTGCCATGCCTGACGTATTGACGGATTCTTGAGGAGTTTTTCATATAACAATCAAAAGCCTTAAATATATTGCAGTACTTAAATTTCCTTTGTAAAATTCAGCTATATACCAGCGGCCTCTGTTTTGACGTACAGTAATTCAGCAGCGCACCACTACATGGAGGTGTTTGTATGGGAGCTGTGATGAACTTTATTAACTGGCTGGATGGTATGGTTTGGGGTCCCCCCATAATGATTTTGCTTGTTGGTACCGGGCTTTTCCTGACCATCGTACTGGGAGGAATCCAGATAAGGCGTCTTGGATGGTCGATCAGGTATACCTTCGGTAAAGAAGGAAGGGCAAAGACCGGAGAGGGAGATATCAGCCCGTTTCAGGCATTGATGGCAACGATTTCCGGAACAGTCGGTATAGGCAACATAGCGGGTGTGGCGACGGCAATTTACCACGGTGGCCCGGGCGCACTCTTCTGGATGTGGGTTACAGCCGCGGTTGGTATGGCCACGAGATATTCAGAAGGTCTCCTTGGTGTGGCATTCAGAGGAAAGCTTCCTGACGGCACAATGATTGGAGGTTCATTCAACGCCCTGGAAAGGGGATTCGCGGAGGTTGAGGTTTCGCCGAATGCAAGGTATCTCGCATCAATATTCATGCTGATATTCGCGCTCTTCATAGGCCGCGACGCCACAAAGCTCGGCGGAGGACTGATGATAGTAGCATACATCATAGCACTGCTGTTCCTCATACTGGCATACTACCTCATCAGGGGGCATGCCATGGCCTCACTGGGAAAAGTCCTTGCAATACTGTTCTCAACTTTCGCGGCAATCGCAGCCTTTGGAATTGGAAACATGACCCAGTCAAATTCACTGGCATTGGGTATGAAGGTTGCATTCCACGTGCCGTTCTGGGTTACGGGTGTTGCATTTGCCATCCTGACCTTCATAGTCACCATCGGAGGAATCAAGAGAATCGGTGAGTTTACAGAGTACCTCGTTCCGTTCATGGCAATAATTTACTTCATCTTCGCAATCGGTGTGTGGATCAAGTTTGCAGGTAAGCTGCCAAGCGCAATAGCGCTGATATTCAAGGACGCCTTTACGGGACAGGCCGTTGCCGGCGGTGCCATCGGTACTGTCATAAGATGGGGTGTCGCAAGGGGTCTGTTCTCCAATGAAGCCGGTTTGGGAACGGCGAGCATGGCACACTCGGCCGCAAAGACTGACAACCCATCAAGACAGGCCCACGTCGCAATGCTTGGCCCGTTCATTGACACACTCATAATCTGTTCGCTGACAGGAATTTCAATCGTCGCCACAGGTGCATGGCAGACGGGTAAAACAAGCACAGCCCTGACACAGGAAGCCTTCGCAAGGGCCTTTGGACATGCAGGCGAAGTTATGGTCGTTGTAGGCGTCATACTCTTCGCATACTCAACGGTTCTCGCATGGAACTACTACGGAAGACAGAACATCATGTATCTGACAAAGTGGATTACCGGTGACCCCGAGAAGTTCGCAAGCCTCTATCCAAAGCTACACCTGGCGTATAACATACTGTGGGTCATATTCATCTACGTCGGTGCAACGACCGTGCTTGAAAACGTCTGGACATTCTCCGACATGATGAACGGTCTCATGGCAATACCGAACCTGCTCGGACTGGTGGTGCTGTATACAGTCATCAAGAAGTACACCGATGAGTTTGTATCCGCACATCCATAAACCCCTTTCTTTTCTTTCCCAGTTCTGAAGCTGCTTGGAGGTGATTTGATGGCTTCTAAATCCGAGAAATCTGGGAAACCTGAATATCCAAAGCTGGTCACAGCTCCCCCCGGCCCCAAAGCTAAAGAGCTCATCGCGCGTGAGAAAAAGGTCGTTTCTCAGGGGCTCGGCGTCAAGCTTTTCCCCGTTGTTCCCGAGAGGGGCTATGGAGCTTTAATAGAGGATGTTGATGGTAACGTCTTCATAGACTTCCTCGCCGGAGCTGCTGCAGCCTCAACGGGCTACGCACACCCGAAGCTTGTAAAAGAGGTACAGGAGCAGGTTGCAAAGATTCAGCACTCCATGATAGGCTACACTTACAGCAAGAGGGCCATAGAGGTGGCCGAGATTCTGGCCGAAAAGGCCCCCATAAGGGATGCCAGGGTTCTCTTCGGGCTCAGCGGAAGCGATGCAATGGATTTAACCATGAAGGTCGCACGTTTTGCAACGAGGAAGCCGTGGTTCATAGCCTTCATAGGAGCATATCACGGGCAAACCTACGGGGCAACGTCCATAGCGGCATTCCAGAGCTCCCAGAAGAGGGGGTTCTCCCCTCTGGTTCCCAACGTTGTGTGGGTTCCATATCCCAACCCCTACCGCAACCCATGGGGGATAAACGGCTACGAGGAACCGGATGAGCTCATAAACCGCTTCCTCGACTACCTTGAGGGCTACATCCTCGCCCATGTGGTTCCCCCCGATGAGGTGAGCGTTTTAATTGCAGAGCCGATTCAGGGCGATGCCGGAATAGTTGTGCCGCCGGAGGGCTTTTTCAGGGAGCTGAAGAGGATTCTGGACGGATACGGCATTCTCCTTGCAATGGACGAGGTGCAGACGGGCATCGGAAGGACGGGAAGGTGGTTTGCCAGCGAGCACTTCAGAGTTGAGCCCGACCTCTTAGCCTTTGGAAAAGGCGTTGCCAGCGGCATGGGACTGAGCGGCGTTATCGGAAAGGCGGAACTTATGGAGATGACGAGCGGCTCGGCACTGCTGACACCCGCCGCAAACCCCGTGATTTCAGCCGCAGCCTATGCAACGCTGAGAATAATTGAGGAGGAGAACATCCTTGAAAACGTCCGGAAAGTCGGAGCTTTCATCATGAAGCGCCTCAGGGAGATGCAGGAAAAGCATGAGGTCATAGGCGACGTCAGGGGGAAGGGCCTGATGATAGGCGCCGAAATAGTGAAGCCCGGCTCGAAAGAGCCCGACCCCGAGCTCACGGGAAAAATATGCTGGCGTGCCTTCGAGCTTGGCTTAATACTCCCGAGCTACGGCATGTTCGGGAACGTCATAAGGATAACGCCGCCCCTCGTGATCACGCAGGAACTGGCTGAGAAGGGCCTTGAGATTATGGAGCAGGCGCTGAAGGATGCTCTGGCCGGAAAGGTGGCGCACAGGACTGTCACGTGGCACTGATGAAGCCATTTTCATAATTTATTTTTTAAACTCCTGCTCCAAATTTTTTCCGGGTGATATAATGGGATTCAGGGAATTTCTGGAGGAGTGGCGCAGGAGATGCCCGTTCATAAGAACAATCGAGAAATGGAGGTTCGAGAGGAAGAGGAATAAGTTTGAGGTTAAGAAGAGATAGCCGGAGTGGAGGTGACAGGGTTTTGAAAGTAAAAGGAGGGCCTTGACAGTTCGTCACCCGAGCATCCTTTTAACTTCCTCCACCACTTTTTCAACTTCAACCGCCTTCTGCTCCCCGGTTTTCATGTCCCTCACCGTTGCCCGCCCTTCGGCGAGGTCTTTTCTCCCTATGATGATAACCACGGGAACCCCAAGCCTGTTCGCGTGATCCAGAGCCTTCCTCAGTTTTCTCCCCTGAAGGTCATATTCGGCCTTTATTCCAGATTTCCGGAGTATCCGGGTTATTTCAGCAGCCTTCAGCCGGATTTCAAGTTCTTTCCCGATATAGACAACGAAGACGT
>Ga0256833_1002716_pt1 | contig 12291 bp, 13 predicted proteins | sample 356284metaG_FD_190535 | JGI IMG/M metagenome (GOLD analysis project Ga0256833, IMG submission 190535) | Hydrothermal vent microbial communities from Mid Atlantic Ridge, Atlantic Ocean - 356-284 | ecosystem: Environmental > Aquatic > Marine > Hydrothermal vents | place: Atlantic Ocean: Mid...
GCACTGGGGCTAAATCACGGTTACGCTATAGCCAACCATATCGTCAAGCATATGAAAGGGGCCAAAGGGTGCAAAGAGTCTTTGGCGGAGTAGTGGAGTTTTATGTTTGAAAAGTTGAAGGCTCTTTTGGAGGGGATTTATAGCTATTTTGCGCCTAAAGATCAGGTTCTGCACCTCTTTTTGAGAGAGCATCTTCTGGTGACTCTGTGCAAAAAGGCTCCCGTCACGATGAGTGCCATAATAGTTTTGGCCTCGGCACTCCTTTTTCTACTTCACGATATAGTCAATCCTTACATACTTGGAGTCTGGTATGTAAGTGTAGTTGCAGTGGCACTCTTTCGTCTGCTAAAGGCGTGGAAGAGATGTTCGGATATGCAAAAACCTTTCGAAGAGAGATACCGAACATTCCGCAAAGAGGCTCTTTTGATGGCCGCTTTGTGGGGTGTCGCATCTTTTTTGTTCTACCCCTCCGGTCTACCCCATTATGAGGCGGTTTTCGCTATTTTCATCATTCTTATGGCATCTGCAAGTGCCGTTAACCTTGCCATAGACAGGCCTGTCGCCGAAGTCTACGTAACTGCACTGCTTCTGCCGCTTGCTATAAGAGTTCTTTTTGAAGGAGGGCTCTACTATACGCTCTTTTTCGCCGCTTTGCTTCTGTACGGTGTTCTGTTGATAATGAGTATCAGACAGATAGGTGTAATTCTACAAAAGGGAATCAGGCAGCATGGTGAGTTATCCAAACTGCAAAAGCGAATGAAAATGATTCTGGAGCAGACGCCTGCAGGAATATTCAACTATGACAGAGATTTGAAGATAGTCGAGTGCAACAGAGCATTCAGTGAGCTGCTTGGGGTACCGCGGGAGAGGCTTATAGGACTCGATCTGTACGATATAAAAGATGAGAATCTCAAAAAACTTCTTAAAAGGGTGTTGGACGAGCGGCGTACGCTGAAGTATGACGGTCCCTATGCAAGTATGTTGAGCGGAAAAGAGATTTGGGTGAGCGCCACGGTGGCTCCGCTTTTTGACTCATCCGGCAGACTCGAAGGAGCCATAGGTGCGGTGGAGGATAAGAGTGCGGAGCATGAAGCGCTTGAAAAGGCGGAGTTTCTGGCATATCACGACTCACTGACCTCGCTACCCAACAGAAAGCTGCTTGGGGACAGATACGATTCGCAGATCGCCCAAGCCGGCAGAAAAAAACTCTACTCATCACTCCTTTTTCTCGATTTGGACAGATTCAAGCATGTAAACGATACATACGGGCATAACGTCGGCGACGAACTTCTCAAAGAGAGTGCCAGGAGACTTCTTAAGGTTCTTAGAAAAAGCGACACCGTATGCAGACTCGGAGGAGACGAGTTCATAATATTTTTACCGATGATTTCAGAAGATCTCTCCATGAGTGTAAATCACACCCTTCTTGTCAGCCAGAAGATTCACAAAGCTTTGGCACAGCCTTTTGAGATAGAGAAGCACAAACTCTTTCTCTCTACTAGTATAGGGGCGGTTATGATAGGAACCAGAGGGGAGTCTTTGGATGAGGTTTTAAGGTGCGCCGATATAGCGATGTACCATGCGAAGAAGCTAGGACGGGGCGTTACGAGCTTTTATGAAGAGTTCATGGATGAGCAGATAAAAAAGAGTATAAGGATGGAAAAAGAGCTTAGACATGCACTGGACCGCAACGAGTTGAAACTCTATTTCCAGCCTATAGTGGAGATCTCAACCGGCCAAGTCGTAGGAGCTGAAGCACTGCTGAGGTGGAGACACCCAAGCGGTATAACGATAATGCCATCGGAGTTCATTCCCGTAGCGGAAGAGTCGCAGCTCATTCATCAGATTGGACGTTGGGTGATAGAGGAGGCTTGTCGGACGTGCAGAAGGTGGGAAAAAGCGAGAGGGGATATGCCCTATATCAGTCTAAACCTGAGTCCGAAGCAGCTTCGTTACAGCGGTTTTTACGAACAGACGTCCAAAATAGTCGAAGAGAGCGGAGTCGACCCTTCGAAAATCAAGTTCGAAATAACCGAAAGCGTTCTTATAGAGGATAGCGACCGTGCAAAAGAGCTTATAGATCGTTTCAAAGAGATTGGCATCGGTTTCATGATAGACGATTTCGGTACCGGCTACTCTTCACTCTCCTATCTGAAGAGATTCGAGTTTGAAACCATCAAGATAGACAGATCTTTCATTCGAGATATTTTGAAAGATGAAGATGACGTAACGCTTGTAAAGGCGATTTTGGATATTGCCAGACAGTTCGATTACGATGTTATAGCCGAAGGGGTGGAGACCAAAGAGCAAAGAGAAAGATTAAGAGAGTTGGACTCTGCTATTCTCTGTCAGGGGTATCTCTACAGTGCACCCCTTTGTGAAGAGGAGTTTTTGAGACTTCTTTAAAACTTCATCTTCTTCAAGTCACCGTGGTAAACGATATCTTCGGCTCTTATTGTGTCGTCGTTCAGCATCTCTGGAACGTTCGCGCCCATTTCAAGTTTCGAGCGCTCCTTTTCCAACTCCTCTTCACTATAAGCCATCATCATATCTGCGGCAATAACATGGGGAACTGCCTGTATCTTCTTTACCTTCTCTATCTCTTCACCGACTCCTTCGCCCTCCACCGTCACTATGATTTTACCTATCGATTTGTCATGGAAGTGGTAGTCGCAGAAGTCCGCCTCTTTCAGTGCTTCGACCACCTCCTCGACATGCTCTTGTCTAACCTGTACTACGATGCTTGAAATATTCATGGTATCCTCCATAATAAAATTTTGTTGTCGTCACTCGAGCTTATCAGCTCTTTGTCGTTGATGAATACGATAGTGTTCAGTGTCGACTCCTGGCCGACAAGGCGGTATCTCATCTCTTTTGTTCTATTGTCGTAAATACCTATATCGTTTTGCTCGTTTATCCCGAATGCACTCATAGTCGCATCATTGCTGAGGGCTCCGGCATATACGAGAAAGTCAGTATTGTAAATGGTCATACTACCTGAAGGAAGCCTGTATAGAACCGCTTTTCTATCCTGTCCGCAGGCAAGTACGCTCTCGTTTTTGTAGTCCACTTTGAAGACGTTATCCTTGTTGCCCCCTTCCAAAGTTTTTAGAAGCTTTCCGCTCTTTACATCGTTGATATAGACTTTGCCCGATTCGCAGGAACTGGCCACTTTGGTATGATCTTCATTCAACTGAAAGTCGGAAAATACGGAGAGGCTCAGTTTCTTTTCGTAAATCTCTTTACCTGAAGATATTTCGTAAAGTATGAGATCGTCGCTCATTGTAGCGATCAAAAGATGGTCATCATCTACAAATCGTACTTCACGCATGGAGATATGCGCCTTTTTATCTATCAGGCGTTTGAGCTTTGTACCCTCTTTTATGTAGAGTATTCTCTCTCCATCTTCATCCTGTACAAGTATCAACACTCTCTTTTCACTCTTGTCTACATCGACACAAAAAACCTTTGGATCTATCTCATCACCCATAAAATCTTGAATCTTCTCGAATTTGACATCATAGAGAAGTTTACGCTTTTTCCAGTCGTAAACCTCCAGCTTTCCCGCATCCGTAGCGGCGTAGAGTCTATCTCCTTTAACTACCGTTTCTACTACATTTCCGTCAACTTCTATCGTAGCGTACGGTTTTACGACGGTTGCTGCGAAAGAGAGAAAGGTGACGCTTAAAAAAAGAGTAAGCTGCTTTATCATAATGCGTATTTCCTTTTTTAAAGTGTTTGAATTTTTATGGCATCGACAGGGCATACAGGTATGCACCAACCGCATGCAGTGCATCTCTCCGGCTCGATTTCAGGCCTAAAAAGTGCGAGAAATTTTATAGCATCTTCAAGGCATGGGTCTTTGCAACTGCTGCAGATGGTTCCGTGCCATGCCATACATTTTAGTATATCTATCTCTACCGAAGCTTTTATGAAAGGGAGGGAGGCATCACTCAATACACCTTTGTCGCAAGCTTTCAAACATTCGTCACAAAATGTACAACCCCTCTTTTGGAAAAGAAGTTTCGGTGTCCCGTTCTCACATATTTCGATAATATCCTCTTCGCACACTCTGGCACACGGTTTCTCTTCGCATTCGGGACAGAGTCTGGAAAAAAGATCGGGATCGTTGTTGTATGGGGGGCGAACAGGAGTTTCGCTACTCTTTTTCTCCCCCCTCAGAGCCGAGGAGAGAGAGGTGAAAATACCTCTTCTCCCTTCGTCAACCATCTTATTTAACACCTTCGTTGAGTGTATCGATAAGGTTTGAACTGCTCTTTTCGCCCGGATTTCTGAAATCGGGCTCGAAAGTGTTCTTGACAAGCGTAGGAACGTTTGCCTGCGGAACGTGGCACTGAGAGCAGTTGAATCTCTGCTCGGCCAGGTGATCGAGCATTTTCTGACTTCTAAAGTCCATGAAGTGAGTTTTTGGAATAGGTGTGGCACCTACACTCTTTGCTACGTCAGGCATATGGCAGCCAAGACATGCGTTGTTCTCTTTTTTTATCGGAAGCAGTCCGTCGACGCTATGCGGTATCAGCGGAGGCGCATTTTCATAAGAGCGCTGAAACTTTTTAGCGGCTCCGGGTGCAGCCGAAGTGTATTCGGCTTTTACCGGTGCGGTAGTCTGCTCCGTATAGAGGTTCTCTTTTCTAAGTCCAAGCTCCTCTTCCGTCACTATCGGCGCGTTGGCAGAGTTGAGCTCCTGCTCATCCATCTGTACGGCACTCTCTTTCGCTTTGTTGGCGCAGGCGCTCATGCCCAGTACCAATGCAGCGGAAAGTGCCATTAGAATCATCTTTTTCATCGGTTATCTCCTTTGGCTTCAGTTGTTGCAAAATCTCTTATACTAAACCCGAGAGCGTCATCGTCGCACACCTCTATGCAGCGTGCACAGTTGACGCACTCTCCCATATTGACCGTAGTACTCTTCTTACCTATCATAAAAAGAACTTCACTCTCCGGACAGACCTCTTTGCACTTCATGCAGAGTGTGCAGTTTGGCTGGTTGTGGCGTACCCTTATGAGGCTGAAACGCCCTATAAGGGAGTAGAATCCTCCCAGAGGGCAGATATGACCGCACCAGCCGTTTTTGACCCCGAAGAGATCGAAAAGAAATATCGCCAGAAGCACTCCGCCCGTCATCCCCATACCGAAGATGACTCCCCGGTTGAAGATGGTTATAGGGCTGACCAGTTCGAATGCCGCAAGTCCCGTGATCGCAGAAACGATCAGAGAAAGTACGAGCACCCAGTAGCGAGCGTTTCGGCTGACCCAGACTTTTCTCTCCGCTTTATCGAGAAGAAGTTTACGTCTGAGCCAGTTGGCAAGGTCTGTAACCATGTTCACCGGACAGACCCAGCTGCAGAAGGCTCTTCCTCCGATTATTCCGTAGAAGAGAGTGACGATAGCGGCGCCTATAAAGACGTTAACTCCCATCAACGCTCCTGCAGAGAGCATCTGCAGTATGGCGAAAGGATCGGCCAATGGTATCGTCTGAAAGAGTGTCGAGGAGCTGAGTGTTCCCGTCAAAATCTTCCAGCCGTACGCATTTGCCGAAAAGTAGAGAAAGAGGAGCCCGATTTGAGTTATTCTGCGCAATATAAGGTAACGCATTTTAAGTATTCTACTCATCGAACAGCCCCTCATCCATATTCAGGTAATCTTCAGCCCTCTTCTCGCTCATCTTTGTTTTTGTCTGCAGTTTGCCGAGGTTTCTCTCCTTTATTCTCTCCTGGTCCTTTTTGCTCCACCCTTTGACATAGAAGTCTCCCGGTTTTCCCATGGCTACATCTCTGGGTAGAACGAAAATAGCAGCCTTTTCCGTTACGCAAGCATGCTCGCATAGACCGCAGCCTGTACAGTAGTCGGCATGAACTACGGGTATCAGCTTTGCATGTTTCCCGGTACGCTCGTTTCTGACGTATTCCAGGGTTATCGCTTCATCGAGCAGAGGACAGGCACGATGGCAGGCATCGCACTGGATGCCCCAGTAGGCTATGCAGGACTCGTGATCTATTATCGCAAGCCCCATCCTCGCTTTGTTTATATCGAGCACCTCTCTACCACCCTCGTTACTCGAGACAGACTTTTGGTCTAGCGCACCCGTCGGACATACGGGCACACATGGAATATCCGTACACATATAGCACGGAATATCCCTGGGAATGAAATAGGGCGTTCCCATCGGCAGACCGTCCCCCGGTTTTGCCATAAGGAGCGTATCGTAAGGGCACGCCTCCGCACACTGTCCGCATTTTATGCACATGCGTAGGAAGTCGGGCTCTTTTAGCGCTCCGGGCGGTCGAAGTAGAAGAGGTGAAGCTTTTGCCTCCTCCACATAACCGGTCCATATCAGCCCCCCGAGTGCCGAGAGACCGATGCTCTGGGCCATGATGGTCAAAAAGCGCCGTCTTTCACTTATTTTGGGCTTGGTATCTTTTTTCGGATTTTGAGTGTTCAAAGACTCAATCCACCTTTATATTGAATTTCTTTTGCGATTTAAAAAACCGCATATATTTTATCGCAAAGGAGCGAATCCTCTGCGATAGAGACTCTTACGCTTTATAGATCTTGACCGCACACTTTTTGTAGTCGGTCTGTTTGGACATCGGGCAAGTGTGGTCAAGGCACACTTTGTTTATGAAGACACGCTCATCGAACCAAGGTACGAATACCAAGCCTCTCGGCGGTCGGTTACGTCCACGTGTTTCGATATGTGCTTTTACTTTTCCGCGTCGGCTTTCAATCCATACCATATCTCCCTGCTTGAGCCCTTTTGCCTTGGCATCTTTGGGGTTCATAAAGCATAGTGCCTCCGGTACCGCACGGTATAGCTCGGGAACACGCATCGTCATCGTACCGCTGTGCCAGTGCTCGAGGACGCGTCCCGTACAGAGCCATGTATCGTACTCGTTGTCCGGAATCTCTGTCGGATCCATATATGGTCTGAAGAATATCTTCGCTTTGTTTGGCAGAGCGATCTTTCCAAGACTCGGATCGATCTTTTTGAGGTTACCTCGTTTGATCTTTTTGAGAGCCGGTCCATAGAAGGCGAACTCTTCACCCGGTTTGGCATGTTTTCTGGCGTACGGATCGTACTTGACGTTGAAGCGCCACGGAGTATCTTTTCCGTCGACGACCGGCCAACGAAGACCGCGAACTCTGTGGTAGGTGTCGAAGTCGGCCAGGTCATGTCCATGTCCGGCTCCAAATTTCCTGTACTCTTCCCATAGAGCTTTTTGGATGAAGAAACCGTAACCTTTAAATACTTTCCCGTCACTGCCTACCACATTTCTATGATCACCAAATACATCCGTGTTGTCGAAACCTTCACTTATCGGATCGTCCGGACGGAAGCTTCTGTACCAGTCGTTGGCGAAGAGGATCTCGAACATTGTCGTATCTTCGTCATATCCCATCGCCTTCGCTTTTTCTATGACGTTTGGAAGCTTCTTGCCCCCTTTTACCGTCCATTCGCCCCAGAGATCTTTTACGGTGAAGCGTTTGGAGAGCTCTACCCACTGCCATGTGTCGCTCATGGCTTCACCTACAGGCACTACCTGTTGTCTCCAGTGTTGGGTCCTTCTTTCGGCATTTCCGTAAGCTCCCCACTTCTCGTAGATCATTGCGGAAGGCAGAACAAGATCGGAAACTTTTGCGGAGATTCCTGGATAGCCGTCGGATGTGACGATGAAGCAGTCCATCTTTCTTGCAGCTTTGATCCAGTGGTTCGCGTTTGCGGAGTCTTGGTACGGGTTACATACGTTCACCCATGCAAACTTGATCTTTCCGCTCTCTATCTGGCGGTGGATGTTCATAATGTGCTGATATCCTACCGGGTTTATGGTGCCTTCAGGCAACTTCCAGATTTTTTCCGCGATCTTTCTGTGTTTTGGAATCTTTACAAGCATATCTGCCGGCAGTCTGTGGGTGAAGGTTCCAACTTCGCGGGCGGTACCGCACGCTGAAGGCTGACCTGTCAAAGAGAATGCTCCCATACCCGGTTTTGCCTGCTTACCGAGCAGGAAGTGAACCATGTAGGATTGTTCGTTGACCCAGCTTCCTCTTGTGTGCTGGTTCATACCCATTGTCCAGAAGCTGACCATCTTTCTGCTCTTATCTATATAGAGATCACGCAGAGTCTCGAGTTTTTTCTTGAAGCTCTCGAGGCTCTCTTCAGGATCGCCTTTGGCGATTTTTGCCACATAGTCGAGAGTGTAAGGCTCAAGACCCTTTTTGAACTCTTCGAAACTTATCTCCCAGTGTCCGAGAGCGTGGCCTCTGTGTTTCATCTCCATAGTATCGCCGGCTTTGTACCCAAGAGGTGCAAGGCCCGGTGCCTCTCTTTCGGAGACCACTTTGCTCTTCTCTTTTCGAATTGTTTCGAGCTCTTTGTCGGAATAGCCGAGCTTTTTCGCTTCATCCGGCATTCTCATGCCGTAGCCTGTTTCGACAAAGCCGGTTGCGAAAATTGTGTGTTTCTTCACAAAATCCCAGTCGATTACTTCCGGGTGGTTATAGACGATTTCATGGGCCAGGTAGTTCCAGAGTGCCAGGTCGGTGTTGGGTCTGAAGATTATCTCCATATCGGCAAGGTCGGAGCATCTGTGTCTGTATGTAGAGATGTTGACGACTTTTACCCGATCGGGGTCGGAGAGCTTTCTGTCCGTTACGCGAGCCCATAGAATCGGGTGCATCTCAGCCATATTTGCGCCCCATGTGACGATAGTGTCGGTTATCTCGATATCGTCGTAGCAGCCTGAAGGCTCATCGATTCCGAATGTCTGGAAAAATCCGACGACGGCAGAGGCCATACAGTGGCGTGCATTGGGGTCGATGGCGTTCGATCTAAATCCGGCTTTCATCATTTTCGCAGCCGCATAACCCTCTTGGATAGTGTACTGTCCCGAGCCAAATACCGCTACGGCTTCGGGACCCCCCTCTTTTAGAGCTTTTCTTATGGCGCGCTCCATCTCGTCGAAGGCTCGCTTCCAGCTTACCGGCCTAAACTTTCCTGTTTTGGAGAAGTTCCCTTTATCGTCCATTCGCAGCAGCGGTGTAGTAAGGCGGTCCGCACCGTACATGATCTTTGCGTTGAAATAACCCTTGATGCAGTTGAGCCCTCTGTTTACCGGCGCTGCGGGGTCCCCTTTGACCGCGACGATTTTACCGTCCTTTGTTGCGACCATGATACCGCAGCCGGTACCGCAGAAGCGGCAAACTGCTTTGTCCCATCGCCATCCGGCCTCGGCACTGCTCGCTTTGGCCTCCACTTCGGTAGGAACCGACATCCCAACAGCACTTGCTGCCGTAGCGGCAGCAGCACTCTTGAGGAAGTCGCGTCTTGACATAGATGACATACTTTACCTCCTGTAAGATTAGCTACTTTCTGGAATCGCACTAGTACCCAGATCCAAAAAAATTAAATTTTCTTGAAACCGGGCACTATGATTCCAATGCAAAGTTATTTTATAGGAAACAAGATAAAATGTAGTTGATTTAAGTCAAAAAATTATTATTAGAATAAGGAAGAGTTCTTTTATACCGGCTTTTTATATTTTGTTAGAGTAAAAAAATAGTTTGAGTCTATATTTGGATAGGAGATGAGAAATAGCCTGAAAGATGGGAATTATAGATAAAAAGTCTCCAATCCTTCCCTATCTAACACTTCGATCTCATCTTTACTTTTCTTTATAAGACCGAGAGTCGCCAGTTTTTTCAGAATTCTCGAGAGAGTTTCGGGAGTCATGTTCAGATCTGCCGCTATATAACTCTTTTTTAGTCTTTTCATCTCCTGCTCATGTTCGCAGATAAATTTGGCCACTCTGGCCGTAGAGTTCATCATAAGATTTGTCGCTATCACGTTTTCGAGATATTTTATCTTTTTGGAGAGGGACTTTATGAAAGCGAATGAGACTTCAGGATCTTTCAAAAACTCCTTTTCGAAAGCTTCGTAGTCTATGACCATAGCTTTCCCGTCTGTTTCAAACTCTGCAGATGCCGGATAGCGCATATGTTCAAGGTTCACTATTTCAGCTATTACATCGAGAGGGAAAAAGTGGTGAAGAATAACCTTGTTCCCCTTCTGATCCGTTTTGTAGACCTGTAAGACACCATCTATCAACACTATAAGAGATTTCGCTTCGTCACCTTCGAAAAAGAGTATGGTTCCCTTTTTATATTCGACGATCTTTGAAATCTCTTTGAGTCTTGCAAACTTTTTTTCATCCAAATGTTTAAAAAGATAGAAGTTTCTTAAGCTATCCATGTTTGTACCACTCTTTTATTAAGCATATTTAAGAAATACTCCGATTGATAGTGAGAGCAATATTACGACAATGATCGTCAAAGGCGTATGGAATTTCTCCGGAATGGAGAATCTGGAGTCAAGCCACTCTACTATTTTCATAGCGGGAAATAGCATGAAAAAGAGCATGACGATACTGAATACCAGTGTCAATACGATGTTCATCATCTCAGTGGCTCCGTTAACCTTGATAGTAGTCAAGTATATTTTAGATCTTTGCATGTTACCATATTAATTATAAAATTAAAGGACATTCCTAAAGGAATATTAACATGCAAAAGTTTTTCTATCTTGAAGGCGGCTACCTTATTTTGGCATTTGCGATTTTGCTTGTAACTCTTTTTGTCACAACTCGCCCTTTTATGGGAAAAGGTGCCGTAAAAAAAGGAGTCGGTTCCGTAGCGACTATTTTGGCTTTTGCAATAGGAACCCACTACTTCGTAACTACAAATAGAATGGCAGAAGTGAGAGAGGCTTTCAATAGAGGAGAGAAGATAATCTGTGAAAGTAGGATGATACGAAAAGGTGCCCAATCGATCATTCTTAGTAAAAACTTAGGTTGGAAACTTGAGGGTGACTATTTCATATCCGATGCCTACAGCCGTCCCTTTTTTACCGCTCGCTGTATTATATATGAAAAATAGATAAAGAATCGAGCCCAAAATTTTGGGCACTTTCTATTTTTTATTAAAAATATATAAATTTCTGACTCCATTTTTAAAACCACAAAAAAAAGACAAATTCTTGATGTAAGTCAATCCTATCTGAGATAAAAATTGTCATAATTGTCCCATGCCTTTATCCAGGGTATGAAAAAAAGGAGTCAAAATGGATCCAGTCATTACGATGCCGCAGATTGCAGCCGACGAGTTTTTGAGAATATTCGTCGTAGCAACTCTGGTTCTGGTTTTTGGGGTCGGATACGCTGCTCTCATAACTCTCTCGAAGATGGGTGTGGTATCCAAAAAGATGATTCCTTTGGGATACATATTCTGGATATTGCAGGTGTACTGTTTGTACGATCTTTCCGTACTGATCCATAGCAGCCAATTCACTGCGAAGGTTCTAACTGTTGCGATGCTTGCGTATCTGTTCGCGCCACATCTATACTTTTACCTTATCGAGCAGTCGGAAAAACGCTATGGAGATTCGGAAGAGAGTTAATCAAAAACCGATTTTCTACACTCTGCGCAATATGGGGCATAGAGTGTGGAAACATCGGCGAAAAAAGGAGGAGAGATGAGCGGAAAAAAAGTCTCGGTCTGGACGAGCATAACGTTCTGGCGTCGTTCAGCAGCCTGGGTCACCGGAACGGCCGTCGTGCTGCTGATGTGGCTTACGTTCAACACGATGGGGCAGATCGCAATGGGTTCGGATGAAGATCTGGAAAACGGAGTCAAAAAAAGGATTCCGGCCGCCACGGTGATCAACTACCATATCGATTACAAGATGGACGAAAAGAGAGGACATGAGGTACCGGTTATCGGTGAAAAAGAGCCATTTTTCGGAAAAGAGTGGAGTGCCGACGAGGCAGCGGCACTGCTTCGACATGGCAAGCTGACTCAGCAGGCCAAAAACTGCATGAACTGTCATACTCTGCTCGGCAACGGTGCATACTACGCTCCGGATCTTACCAAAGCGTGGCTCGATGCAAAATGGAACGACGGAACGATGACGGGAATAACCGGAAAAGAGACGAAAGAGGAGGCGATGGCCGAGTTTTTGATGCACCCTTCCCAGTTTCCTACACATGCTCGCATGATGCCCGATCTGGGGATCACCAAGGATGAGGCTATAGCACTTGTGGCGTTTCTTAAACATATGAGTGCGATAGATACGAACGGATTTCCTCGCAACTTCTCACAGTCTGCGAAGCGCCTAGAAGGAGGTACTCATGCTCGCTAGTATAAAGTCAAACCAGTTTCAGTACGAGTCCAAAAAACTGGCAATGAACTACTATCGTGTCGCGATAGTGCTTTTTG
>Ga0256833_1002717_pt1 | contig 12291 bp, 11 predicted proteins | sample 356284metaG_FD_190535 | JGI IMG/M metagenome (GOLD analysis project Ga0256833, IMG submission 190535) | Hydrothermal vent microbial communities from Mid Atlantic Ridge, Atlantic Ocean - 356-284 | ecosystem: Environmental > Aquatic > Marine > Hydrothermal vents | place: Atlantic Ocean: Mid...
ACAATCAATAGTGATGGGAGAGTTACAACAATAAACTAGAACCTGAATCCGTGAGCCCACTACGGCACAGTGAATAAGCTATCCTCATTGGATTCATGGATTCAGGTTTTAGTTTATATAATTAAATTTGTAGGTTGGTGCTGAGCTTGCGAAGCCCAACAATCCTTGCAATGCTGGGCTTCGTACCTCAGCCACAACCTACAGAATTTTATTGGTATTAGCTAAACTACATATTTAACCCAGCATCCCAAAATTGTATAAGCATTAATACCCATCCCCCCTGTTTTTTGCATTTTTTAATAGACCATTCAATCTAAATAACCTAAACCAAAGCAATTTTATCCTTCTCGATTGTAATCTGCCGTCTTTTATAAAGCGCACCTAGTGCTTTTTTATAAGCTTTTTTACTAACAGCAAACTGTTGGTAGATTTCTTCAGGTGAGCTTTTATCTGTTATTTTGGCTGTTCCGCCCTGCTCTTTCAAATACTCTAAGATTCTATTCGCCAATTCACCGCGCGTCTTCTCAGAGGGCAGTTGCAAGGTTAAATCTATCTTTTTATCATCACGAATATTTTTTATATAAGCTTTAATTTTATCGCCTATTTGTACTGGCTGATAAATTTCATTATTAAAAAGTAAGCCTTGATAGGTATGTCCTATTGCTGCTTTAAAGCCTAGCTCTGTTTGTGCAAAAATAATCAACTCTACCTCTTGACCCGCGCTATGATAGTGGCTTGTTTCAAGTAGAAATTTATCCAGTTTTGAAGAAGCCATAATTCTTCCGCTATGCTCATCAAGATACAGGTGAACCACATAAGACTTCCCTATTTCCATCTTTGTTTCTTGCTCAGCAAAAGGCACAAACAGGTCTTTCATCAAACCCATATCCATAAATGCGCCAACTTTATTGACATCGACCACTTTCAAATAAGCACATTCATCAACCTGTGCCAGTGGTATTTCTGTGGTAGCAATAATGCGATCTTCAGAATCAAAATAAATAAAGACTTTTAATAAATCATTGACCTTACAATCTTCAGGTTCGTATCGTTTGGGTAGAAGTATTTCTTCTTTTTCTGAGCCTGCAACAAGGTAAGCCCCAAAAGGAAGGCGTTTTAATACCCGTAAAACATTAATCCGCCCGACTTTTACACGTTTAAAAAGATGCAATTGATTATCCATTAATCTTCCTTAGGCAATATACGTTTATAAAATGAACTCCCCGAAGGCTTACTTTTTGTATCAAAACTTACCTTTTCAGATTTATTCATTGACTTACTCTTATTTGAGCTAGTCGTTTTATTCATTTTATCTGACTTGCTACTTTTATCAGATTTGGCATAGCTATCGGGCTTAGAATAATAACTATCTTTATTATTTGATTGATTTGGCGTTTCGCGACTAGCTGATTTTTTCTTACTATTCTTATGCTTTAAGTTTTTTGATTTGGCTTTTTTCTTCTTTTTAGGCTTTGATCTTTTAGGCAGTGGTGGTGCTTCAGCATCAGCTTCAAAACCAATAATTTGTTCACGTTTAAGACGTATTCCATTACGTTTTTCTATCACACCAAAATGTTGATATTCTTGGTGTGATATTAGAGAAATAGCGATTCCTTCCTCTCCTGCTCGCCCTGTGCGCCCAATACGATGCTTATAATCATTCGGTGAACGCGGTAATTCATAATTAATCACACAAGGAAGCTGCCCAATATCTATGCCGCGCCCTGCAACATCAGTTGCAATTAAAATACGAATTTTACCCTCTTTAAAATCCTTTAACGCCCGAGCACGAGCATTTTGCTGCAAGTTACCATGCATAGCACGCGCCTCAATACCTCGTTTAGCCATTTTTATAACCAAATTATCACAGCTACGTTTGGCACTACAAAACACCAATACTTGTTTCCAATCATTTTCTTTAAAAAGATGAGCCAGTAAATCATTCTTTTTATTATGATTAACCGTTATAACACGTTGCGTAATCGTTATATCATCATAATAATCATCCACATTTATAATAACGGGATCATTCATAATATGACGTACAAGTTTACGAATACTTTCTGGGAAAGTTGCCGTAAACATGAGATTTTGACGAGTTTTAGGCATTTGTTTCAGAATTGAGTCTATCTCCTCCTGAAAATCACCCTTCATCAGGCGATCAACTTCATCAATCACCAATACTTTCACTTGATGCAAGCGAATAGCATTATTTCTTTCAAGATCCAATAAACGCCCTGGCGTACACACTAAAACATCAGCCCCACCTTTTAAAGCGATCATTTGTGGATTAATTTTAACACCACCATAGACACTCAAACATTTCACCCTAGGTTCTATCCCTTCAGAAAAGCGTTCAAATTCTTCTCGTATCTGAATCGTTAATTCACGAGTAGGAACAAGCACCACAATACTAATATTATTATTGCGATTCAACGCCCTAAGGCTTTTACCACTGCGCTGTCTTAAAAGCCGTTCGAGCAAAGGTAAAACAAAAGCAGCCGTCTTGCCCGAACCCGTTTCAGCACGCGCTAAAACATCTTTACCCTCTAAAATAGCGGGGATAGCCTGTTGCTGGACATCTGTTGGTGTTTGATAAGCCGCCTTATCAATTGCAGAATAAATTAAACTTGAAAAAGTAAAAGAGGAAAAATTGGGTTTAGAAACTGATTTTTTCATGAAATGAATAATAGAGGAAATAAAAATACCATTCTAACTGATTTTTGAGTTAGAAACGCACATCATTATTTACATACTCAGACTTAAACCTGAATCCATAAAGTCAGAATTATTCACCCGCATCATCCACAATGGGTAAGGCATAAACTCCTAAGTGATTTGCAACAGGTCGCTCATTCATGGGGATTTTCGTATGAAAAGGTGCATTTAACAGGCTTGCTTTTCCTCCTCGCTCAGTCACTAATGTAGATGAGCCACCTCCATCCAGATTAATTGCGTTATATGCACCTACACTGATTAAAAAGCTTCCTAACTGATTTAGACTGATACCTTCACTATAGTTTGTTTGGCGACCATCAACCACAATGAACCAAACTTTACTTTGCTCTTTATTGATGGCTAGCGCAGATCTTGGTTGGAGGGACTGTGTATAAGCACTGCTTAATATTGCAGTATTGAGTTTACCTTGCTTCACAATAAACTCTTTTCCAGCTATCGCTTGTTGAGTTCCTATTGCACACCCTCGCTGACTGATATTTACGTGATTTTCTGAAGAAACACAGAAGACTCCCCAGTCAGGAAAGTCATTGGAATAGCTTTGTGCAGATGAAATTGCAAGACCTAGTACATCAACAGGATCACCTTCATGTGGATAATAATCAAATGGCCCATGAGAATGAAATGGCGTGAAAAAAGAGCCATTTATCGCAAGTTGCAAATTATTCTTTTCTAAAAAAGTTGATGTTTTTTGTGCGTAAATATCTAATTTATTCGGTTTACCTGGGGGAGATACAAAAAAATTAATGCCTTTATTTTTAATATCAATTTCTACTAGATGAATCATCATCTTATGCGGACTAAGTTTTACGATACGTTTATATAGAACCCCCTGAAAAAGACCCTTTTCGATATTGCTTTGTGGAGGACGGGATGACAAGCGATAATAATAAAAACTTGCAGCAACAAGCACAACACAGATGCTAATAAACAATAAATACTTGAGTAATTTAAAAATTATTTTTTTCACTGATGATAGATATACTTGCCACTGCTAAAATTTGTGACTTTATAGCATATTTTTACCACGGCTCTCTGCAAATTATCTGCGCCCTCTACATTACCAAAATATACAAAAAAGAGGGGGGATGGGTATATTACTCTGAGAAAAACCCATTTATTACAAAAAGAATAGCTACAACGGCTAAGGCAGAAGTTAAAACTAATTTTAAAAGCCTAAATTTATGATTCCCTATAGAGTCTAAATCACTAATCAGTGACTCATTATAGGGATTGCTTACTTTATCTGTTCTGACAGCTTCTATTTTTCGTGTAGCGGCAGAACCACGGGGATATTTATTATTATACTCCGTAAAATCTACTGTAATTTTATCATTAACCTGTGCGGTAAATAAAATATCAATCAAAGGTGTTTCTCGATGATGGATTGGGTGAACTGATTTGATTTTATTACCAAAGCCTAAATGTGCAATAGCTGATACGATTCGTTTATTGCCTTGTTCATCCACCAAAAGGTATTTAACAATACCTCTACCTTTGGTTGTTTCTTTAAATTGATAATTTTTTAATGTGTAATTGATAACCATATCGCTAGGTTAACAATTTTATTTTTTTTGGGCTAGTTTTACAGGATGGAAGGTAGTTCTATTATCTTTTCTCGAACACTGCAATTGATTCAACATGCGCTGTTTGTGGGAACATATCCATCACCCCTGCTCCCAATAATTTATAGCCATGCGTATGCACTAATTCACCTGCATCACGGGCGAGCGTGGCAGGATGACATGAAACATAAACAATGCGTTTGGCATTAAGTTTGCCGAAGTGTTCAATAATTTCTTTAGCACCCGAACGCGGAGGATCAAGCAATATGCAGTCATATTGCTGTTTTAACCAAGGCTCTGTTTTAAGCTCTAGTTCTGTTCCCATTAGATTACAGGCGAAGTATTCGGTGTTTTCAATGCCATTAGCAAGAGCCGTTTTGCGCGCCCTATTCACCATAACTAAATCACCTTCTACCCCAGTCACATGAGCGGCATGACGAGCGATAGGCAAGGTAAAGTTACCTAGGCCACAAAATAAATCCAGCACACGTTCTTTGCCCGTGAGCTTTAATAGTTCAACTGCTCTAGGAACCATTTGACGATTAATACTGCTATTTACCTGAAAAAAGTCTTGTGGACCAAAATGCACCTTGGTATCAAAACTTTTGTGTTGATAATATAACTCAGGTTTTTCTGGATAAATGCAGTGGACGGTATCAGGACCTTTGGGTTGTAAATAGAGTTGATAGTGATTTTCTTTAGCGAAATCTAACCATTTTTGCTGATCACCTTCAGATAGGGGTTTCAAATGGCGAATAATCAGTGCTGTGGCTTCATCACCAACGGCGACTTCTATCTGAGGTGTGCTATCACGAGAATCCATCTCATATATCATCTTCTGAAAGGCTTCGAGCTTTTTACCAACGGATTCATGCAACACCTCACAGCTTTGCATATCGGCTAAGAATCCGCCATGACGCTCTCTAAAACCGACTAATACCTTATCTTTCTTAAAAACGAATTTAGCACCAAGACGAGCTTTGCGACGGTATCCCCAGCTATCGCCCCTGATTGCGTCAAAGACTTCTTGTGGTTCGACATCACCCAAATGTTTGAGTGACTCTAACATGGATTTCTGCTTGTATTGAATCTGTGCTTCTGAGCTTAGATGTTGCAATGAACAACCACCACAAATCTCATAGTGCTGGCACTTAGGCTCAACACGATCAGGTGAAGCTTCTAGAACTTCTTCAATCTTGCCTTCATCATGACTACGACGTTTGGAACTGTATATAAAGGTAACTTTCTCACCCGCTAATGCGCCACTAATAAAAACCGCTTTGCCGTCTATATGCGCAACACCTCGACCTTCATGGCTGAGTGATTCTATTTCTGCTTGAACGGGTTCTTGTGGGAGCTTTTGTTTTCTGCTTCTTCTACGTGCCATAGGTCATTGTAATACCCATCCCCCCTGTTTTTTACAATTATTGGGGGGGATGGGTTTATATTTTAAAAGGTTTTGCATGATCCCACATATTTCTTATCAGTTAAACCCCAGCGATAAATAAAGGGTGCATGAGGGTCTGAGGAAAGCTTTCTTGCCTCTAAGTTTTTCCATAGTTGACGTAAATTAATATGCTTTCTATCATTTCCAGGATAAATCGGCAATCCACAAAAATCATCTAATTCTTTTAAGAGACCATCGGGTAAAACAGGGTGAAAAATACTCCGTGCCAAAATCTGCGCATTGACCTCATCCTCTGTTAATTTTCCTCCCGCATAAGCAATATTATAGACCTCTGTAAAAAAACGATAGAGTCGTTTATCACGAGATGGTGTGGAATAATAATCATATTCCGCAGCATTCATACACTGACGTTTCCCTTGTTTTTTTAAACGCTCTAAATAAGCCAATCCATCATTAACATAGTTCACCCGCTCTTTGGCAAATGAACATAAACTGTGCATAAGACGCATGGTTTTTTCTTCTAGTGGCTCTTTGCGGCGGCGTAGCTTTTTGGCAATAATATCGGTAAATGGAATATAGTTTAAGCCAACTTCTTGCGCTATCCGGTATTGTTCACTACTAAAACCAGGTTGTTGTTGCACGGGTTTGTCAATATTTCTAGGCCACATAAAACGTCGATAGCCATCGGTCATTCCCACCGTATCATGTGGAATAAAAAATGGAAATGAATAGAGTTGAATCATATTTTTAGGGGCAGAAGGTGTGGTTGAACTCATAATGGCGAGAACACCTGTTTCAGTGATTCCATTGATAGCATAAGAATGTGACCCTGGCTGCGCATATAAATCACCCGCTTTTATATCAGCAAGTGCAATAGGGAAAGTATCCCGATAAAAAGTCCGTGTTCCTACCCTGTCGATAAGAAACTTGGCAAATTTGCGAAACCGCTGACTTTGCGGAAGTTTGTCCCAGTTTCTCATAGTATTACTAATATATTTGTTTTTTCTAGCGAGATAATGGATTTTAAACGGCAGCTTATTTTCATAAGAGAATACTGCCCGCATCAGATAGATTGCATCAGCACAGTCATGTGGAATTAGATAATACTGTGGTCTTTTTTTCTTATTCATAAAAAAATCAGGCTTCCATTCTTTAGTAACCCAATTTCTGTATTTATTTTCCCAATCAAAATTCCAGTGATTATTACCTGATTTCCAAACATCAGCACGACTGCTTTGAGAGAAAACCAAAAAACACACAATCAGCGTGTATTTTAAAAACTTTTGCATAACGATTCCTTGATTATTTTAAACCTGAATCCGTGAGTCCAATACGGATTCAGGTTTATAGAGAACAAAACCTCAGTGCATCAATAGCTTACTATCTTTTAATAGTAGCTTGAACTCTGATTGCTTTATTGGCGAAAAGTTCTTCAAAAATAAAAAAAGATCTGCATCCAATTTTACCTGAGCTTTTCCCTGTAATTTTGAAAGTAATATATTAAACCCATCCCCCCCTTTTTTTAGGTTTTTTTGTATAAGTGATTCTTCATTTTGGTTTTTTAAAATGCCATTATTACTTTTATGAGTGTTAATTTTAATACTTTTTAATTCACCGATTAATTCTGATTTTCCCGATGAATTTAATGACTCTGCTTTAAATTGTATTCGACTATTTTCATTAAGCATTTGATTGAGAATAATAGAGGGTAGTCGCTGTGATCTTTCTTCTATTTCATTATACAATTGCCAAATCTGATCCTGACCTTCTGGGAACTCTCCATTCTCTTGTAAGCTCCATTGAGCCTGTTGCTTTAAGTTATCTAATTCAGCTTCAAGCTCGCTATAGCGAAGAAAGCCTTCGCTAGACAAACCTTTTAAGAAAACAGTAAAGCTGGCTTTATCGACAGGGATTTTTTTGTCGCCTTGTTTTGTACTTTGTTTTTTGCTATCAACAGATTTTCCAGCTAATCGCTTTAGCTTAATTTTTGAATAGCCATTCAAATAACCATTCGTTTGACTAATACTACTTGTTGCATCAAGAGCTAACTTAAGCGTTTGCTTTAAACTATCAATTTTAATCTGTAGGACTGGTATATTAACAATTGTGTTTCCTGGCTTATAAGCAGGAGTATTTCTCTTTAGCCGATGATAATTAATATTGATTTTTTCGGCAAAAATCTGATTAGACAAAAAATCATAGTGAAAATTTTGTAAAAGAAGTTTTCCGCTGTTATTTTTTGTTTCTGAGTTAAACAGACCCAACAGATCAATATCTGCCAGATTTGTCTGAAATTTACTAGAATAATGCACATTTTTTGAAAAATCAGTGCGAATAATAAGCCTAGGTAATAAGCGGGGGAAAATAGCACGCAAATTTTCCTTTTTGGCTTCCGTGAAGTTAGCTTCATCCGCTGCAATAAACCATCGAAAGCTTCCCGTACTCACTCCATTTTTAGTAATAAATAATGGTCCATTTAAAAGCTTTGCAATAAGTTCGATTTCACCCATTTTTTCGGCAATCACAGGAATATCAGAACTAATTTTTAATCTCGCTTTGGCACCAAAGATGCTTTTGTGATAATCCAACAACTCTAATCGAAAGGTCTGTTTTGCAGAGTTTTCAGCATTACTTTGTATATAAGCCTTAAATACCTGTTCAGCTGAAGCACCAAAATACCAGCCTGACAAAGCCCATAAGATAAATATCAGAATAATCAGTAAGAATAAGCTTGAAAATATTTTATTCATGTAATCAATGTAATTAAGCACTTATTCAGAAAAGGGGGAGTAGTATACATAAATAAAAATGCAACAATCATTAAAATAATATGCATACAGCTCTAAAAAACAAGTATTTATCAGATAAATTACGTCTCAATATAGCAAGTTTATTGCTGATTGTGTGCATTTTTACTCTAGCTGTTTCTCCAACTATGCTCTACGCCCAAGGTACATCAGCAGGAGTTGATATTGGGAATAAAGCTATTGTTACTTATTCCATTGATGGAGAACAGCAAAACCCTATTGAAAGTTCACCTAACGGAAATAGAATATCGGGTATTGGTGGTGGTCAGCAAACTATCTTTAAAGTCGATAGAAAAATTGATCTTAGCATCACCAGCAACGGTAACACCCACGTTTCTTTAGGTGAAACTCAAGCTGAATTAAACTTTGTTTTGAGCAATGACGGCAATGATATTCAGGAGTTTTTGCTAAGCCCTGACGGAACACTTGCTGGTGATAATTTTGATAGTAGTAATTGCAAAGTCGAAATTACAGCCGTTACAGGAACACCACTTGCTGGTGTTGTTTTACCAAGCTATGACAATATTATGCTCAGCCCTGATCAACAGGCAAGCATCAGTGTTAAGTGTGATATACCATTTGACAATAATGGTCAAGCCATTTTAACTAATCATGAATCTTTATTATCAATTCATGCCCATGCTAATAAAAATAGTGATGGGACGACTACAGTTGAAGAAAACACACCCGATTCTGCCAACACACTTGATACTGTCTTTGTTGATAGTGCGGGTACAGATGATGCTCAGCGAGATGCCTCACATTCAACTAGAGCCGCTTATATCGCATTAGCACCAAGCACAGAAACACCACCGACTCTCAGCATCAATAAAACTATAGTAACTGTAGTTGATCCACAGGGTGGAAACAAAGCGGTAACAGGCTCAATAGTTACTTATAAAATAAGAGTTTCTACAGCAGGGGAAGGCATTATTAATGATGTCATTATCACTGACCCCACTCCTGCCGAAATGACTTATAAATCAGGCTCAATCAAACTTAATAATATCACACTAACTGATTCAATAGATACAGACCAAGGGGAGTTCAGTACGCAAAATAATATAATAACAATAAATTTAGGCAATATAACAGCAGGCAGTCAACAAGAAATACTGCTGACTTATGTCATTAACTAAAAAAATCACTAATAAAAACCAAAAATAAATTTAAATAATAATGGGGAGAAAAAAATGAATACAATTAAAACAACAACAACGCTAAAAATAATGGCAGCTCTAGGAGGCATTGCATTAGTCTCAAGTATACTCATGTTTGGAACACAAGCATCAGCAGCATCAGCACAAGGGCACTTAAAGGTAACATCAAAAGTACAGAAGATGGTTGTCATTAATAAAGGTGGGGAAAAATCTTACCAGTTTGTTCCAGCCAAAAAAGTATTGCCAGGGGAAATTATTCAGTACAACACTTTTTTCCAAAATATCAGTAATAAACCTGCTAATAACATTAATATTGTTAACCCAATACCTAAGCACACGGTTTATTTACCTAATTCTGCACAAGGCAAAAATACACAAACAGTATTTTCTGTTGATGGCGGGAAACACTATGGGAAAGCAGGTACGCTAAAAGTAAGAGGCAAGGATGGAAAATGGCATCTCGCCAAACCTTCTGATTACACCCATATCCAATGGCAGTACCAAGGAAGTTTAGCACCAAAAGCAAAGCAGGTAGTAGCATTTAGAGTGCGCCTGCGTTAATTATAAAAATAAACACAAACCTAAAGAGAAAGAGAACAATAAAATGAAAATTAAAATAATGAAAACTTTGCTCAGTGTTGCAGTATTAGCAGCTATGAGTAATACCGCAATGGCAGCTGGTACAGCAGCTGGTACAGCCATCAACAATACCGCAAGTATTGCTTACTCTGTTGGCAATGTTAACCAAACACCAATCGAGAGTTCTGAAACGGGAAATAGTAACCCAGGTGTAGGTAATGGCTCAGCGACTACTTTTAAAGTGGATAAGAAAATTGACCTGCTTGTTACTGCAGGTTCAGGCGTTAATGTTGTTCCTGGTGCGACAGGCGCGGCTACTGACCTTTCTTTTACACTTAAAAATGAAGGCAACAGTACAGAAAGCTTTACCTTAACACCTAGCCAAGTAGCAGCAGGTGATAACTTTGATACATCAAATTGTACAGTAACAGCTCCAGCTCTTCCTGTTTCACTTGCAGCAGATGCTTCTACGGCTGTAACGGTTGAATGTGATATTCCTCCAAGTGATGGCACAAATGTAAATAATGGTAAAACCTCATTAGTTGACTTATTAGCAGCTGAAGCAACAGGGTTACTTGAAACAACAGGTGCTGAAGATGCTGCAACAGTTGATGTTGTTTTTGCTGATGATACTGGCACAGCAACTGACGGTGCTGATCGAAATGCAAAGCACTCAGCTACCAATACTTATACTATTAATACGGCTGATTTAACGGTTACTAAAACATCTGCCGTCACTCAAGATCCATTTAATGGCACAACTAATCCTAAACGCATTCCTGGTGCTACCATTGAGTATACAATCACTGTGACTAATGCTGCTGGAGCTGCTGATGCGACAGGACTGGTTATTAGTGATCCACTTCCAACTGATTTGGTTTATTCAAGTTGTAGCGTCGCTGGAGTTGCTGGCGTAACCTGTTCATACGCCTCTCCAAATGTAACAACAGATGCGTTTACTCTTCCTGCTGGCACTACAGCGACATTAACTATTGTTGCAACCGTTAAATAATGATCCTGCTATAAATCCATAAATCAAACATAACTAATTGTTCTCAAAATCCTGAATCCGTGAGTCCAATGTGGATAACAGGGGATAAGATATTGGTTTAGGATGGGATTTAAAAAGCTCTGCATAATTGAGTTCACCATTTGCTAGCGCAGATGGGAAGCTCACTAAATCTTAGCTTCACCCTTAGGTTAAGCGGGTATTTTTTAAACCGTTGTGGAATCAATAACTTGTTCATCATGCCGTAGTAGCCTCACGGATTCAGGTAAATAATAAAAACAAGCATATAATGATCTTATTTAAAAAAAATCAGGAAAAGCAAGCAAGCTTTTCCACACTAAAAAAAGGGCTAGGCTTTTTGCTTCAGTGTCTTTATGTGTTTGTTTGTGTTATTTTCTCAAACTTATACAACCCTGTATTTGCTGAAACACTTATCACCAATACCGCAACTGCCAATTTCAGCATTAATGGCACAAGCAAAACTCTATCAGATAGTGTTCAATTAACCAAAAACACTGTCATTACTCCTAGCGATGAAATCACCCTGCAAAAACAGGCAAGTGTTTTAAATACACATATAGAAGACACAATCACCTATACCTTAAATGTAGGCAACCCCAATTCAAGCACACTGAATAATGTTGTTATTCAAGATACATTACCACCAGGTATTAGTTTTCAGGCAGGTACTGTCACACTCAATAACAACCCAATAAATAGTAATCAAGTTCAACTATCAAGCAATCAGCTATCTATCACACTGGGTACTATTCCAGCTGAAAGCAATTGGATCATTACTTATAAAGCCAAAGCAACACTTCTAGGTACGCATACGAATCAAGCCTTTGCTCTATCGGATACGGCAAATTCAGAAAAAGCAACAGCCGTTGTAACTGTATCTCCTCCAGAAATCATCCCTCTTGCTTTAACTAAGCAAGCCGATAAAGAGATTGTGAAAAAAGACGATATTATTCATTATTCTTTATCAATTACTAACAAGAATGGTTCGATTATTAGCAATGCATAC
>Ga0256833_1002718_pt1 | contig 12289 bp, 8 predicted proteins | sample 356284metaG_FD_190535 | JGI IMG/M metagenome (GOLD analysis project Ga0256833, IMG submission 190535) | Hydrothermal vent microbial communities from Mid Atlantic Ridge, Atlantic Ocean - 356-284 | ecosystem: Environmental > Aquatic > Marine > Hydrothermal vents | place: Atlantic Ocean: Mid...
TAACGGTTGAGGATCTTTTAACTGGAGATAGCACAGTTATTTCCCTTTCCAGGGTTGATGAGGGTAAATATACGGCATCCATTACTCCCTCTGAGTTGTTTGGGAGCGGAAGCGGTTTGTTTGAGGTTGATTACCACGATGCAAATTTTGGCGGGACTGGGGATAGAGTGGTAAAGAGAGAGTTTTACATGGATTGCGAAGCGCCCTATCCTGTATATTTCAGAGCATACTCAAACAGCTCAACATCAGGTAAATTGAAGATTAAGTTTAATGAGGAGTGTTCCATAATCCATGTTTATCTCAATACTTATCCTGAAGATCAAAGGGTTGAGGATTTTGTTGTGAAAAATACCTATGAGGTAAATAAGGTTTTTGAGAATCTTGAACCTGATAAAAGGTATAGTGCTGATATCTGGGTTATTGATACGCTAGGCAATAGTTTTAGTCAGATAGGGGCAATGCTTTTTAAAACAATTCAATCTGACAATGTAAAACAGAGTCAATGTGACAGTGAGGATGATTTTACTCATGGGGCAATTTACGGAAATGATGTGTGGGCAATAACAACATCAAATTGGGCTGTTTCAAATGGAACATGCTGGTTTGGTGCTGAAAAGAATACAACCACATCTTCATACCTCTTGTATGGTCCTGTGGACCTTGGTGACGGGGATTATACACTCTCGTTCTATCACACTTACCACATGGAGTATGGGTACGATGGGGGACTTGTTGAGATCTCAACAGATGGCGGTAATACATTTGTAGATGCAGGTCCATACATGATGGAAAATGGCTACAATTCTGTTTTAGAGGGTGGAATGTATGAAGGCAGGCTTGCCTTTACAGGTGGTGAGTTTGGCACAATGAAAAAAACAGTGATAAACCTTTCCCCTTTTAAAGGGAAAAGTGTTTATATCAGATTTATTTGTTCAAGTGATCCCTCAGTTTCCCTGGATGGTGGTGGCTGGTACATAGACAACATATCGGTTGATTCGGTTACTTATCCAGACAACAGAGAATTTCTTGTCGCTGTTAAAACAACTTCTGTTATTTCAATGCTTCCATACGAAAATACAAATGTAACCGCAGATCTTTACGATAGCAATGGTGGTACTTTCCCTGTTGCAAGCAGAACTTTTACTCTTTCAAAAGATACTGCTGTTCATACAAATCTTGGATCTATCTTTGATGGGGAAACTCTGAACGATAACACTCTATACACCGTAGTCTTTACTTCGAATAAAAGGTTTGGTCTTTACCTGATGGACGATATTACCGATTCAAGAGGAGATATGAGGAACTGGACAGAGGGCAACTTTAAATGGAATAAAATAACGGTTCCGGTCCCACATATTGCACCTGAGATAAATTACTGGGATACACTTATTCAAGTTGCAAATGTTGGGATGGATGATGCAGAATACGGGTTGGCGTATTCTCCTCTTGATGTTTTTATGCCATTTGATAGATGTACTTGCCATCCTTATGCATCAAGACAGTACAATGTGATACACGATATTTTTAATGACTCATGGCCTGACTATAAAGTTAATATGGCAAATGTTCTTTCGACAGGGACGGACGGATATCTACCTGTTTGTGCAACCGAGGTTTTTGAGGTGAAGAATAAGGCAAATTCCTGTAAACTTACTCTTGAACAGAGTCTTTCAAAAACACTTTATGTGGCTCATATAGACAATTCTGATTACTGGTGGACGGGCCTTGCTATTATCAATCCGGATAGAGAAAACACTGCGGTTGTTGAGGTTGTACCATTTGACATGGATGGTAATGAACTTGATAATGGCAGATTAAGATTTTTCCTTAATCCAGGGGAACACTATGCTTTTGTCACAAAAGATGTTTTACCGCTAAATGCTGCCTGGCTTAGGGTTGATTCTGATATTCCTGTAATGGGTTATGAGCTCTTTGGCACGATGAACAGAAAACTTTTAACAGGGGTTGACCTGATTGATAAGCCTTCTGTTGAGGTGTTATTGCCTGTTATAGATAGTACGAATGACTGGACTGGAATTACAATCATTAACCCATTTAACATTGACAACAATGTTAAGATAATGTGTTATTATCAGGGAACAGTGGTACACGAAAAAGATGTGACTCTTGATGGATTTTCAAAGTGGGTTGGGTTGCTTTCTGATATATACAGCGGAGATGTTGATATGGTTAAGGTGGTTTCGGATCACGGTATTGTTTCATTCTGTCTGGAGGGAAATGGCCACGATGATTCAACAATGACTAAGTTAGGCGGAGTAAAAGGTTTTGAGGTTTATTAGGGGTGGACATCTGAAATTAAGGGGGGGCTGATTTAGCCCCCTTTTTTATTTTCTCGAGTATATTCCCATTAAGGTTGTTTTTGCAATAACATGCCCATTAATTGCCTTTAAAACTTCTTTTTTTGTTGCACCAGGTTTCAGTTTTAATTTTGTATCAATTGCAAAAAGTTTAAAGAAATATCTGTGGGAGCCTGTTATTTTTGGAGGGCAGGGTCCACCATAACCAATCTTTCCCCAGCTGTTTTTCCCCTGTACAATACCGTTTTCAAGAATGGGCTTTTTTTCTATGTTCTCTTTTAAAATGGTGGTGTTTGATGGGATATTGTAAATAACCCAGTGAACCCAGGTTCCCATTGGAGCATCTGGATCGTCCATTATAAGCACCAGGCTTTTCGTGTTGGATGGAATGTTTGAAATCTTTAGTTCTGGAGAGATGTCTTTTCCATCACAGGTGTAAACCACAGGTATTTTCCCCCCATTTTTAAATGCGTTGCTTGTTAATTGAAGGGAATAACCGAAGGACACAAAAGCAATAATGCTAAATACGAACACGATTCTTTTCATTTTAGCCCCCTATTTTATTGAATGTTTTAAAAGATCAGTTGTTCTGTATTAAAACTGTTTCTTTTTTGAAAACAGGGCCAATTATCTCGTAAAATTTACCATCATCACTTTTTATTTCTGCAAATGGCGTGATAAACCTTGAACTATATACTTTAAGTGTTTTTATCTGAGACGGATCCGTTGAGAAATCTCCGGATATATCTATTGATCTTAGTTCAAAGTTTGAAAGTGTATATGTTTGATGCTCAATTTCGTTTCCGTTTGCGTCTATTGCATAAACAGTTGCATGTATGGAATAATTTGCTTCATTTTTGATCTTCAAAGTGGTTGATAGGCTGTGCCCCTGAATATTCGGGAAGAAATATGTTTCCATACCGTTGTTCCATTGCGGGGGAATAAGAGAAGCAAGCATTCCCTGGTCATGGTCTCCGTATAGGGCAAACATTGAAATTGAGCCTTTTATAACTTCAAACTCTATTCTTTCAAGGGTTGAATAATCATAACCATCCGGAAGGAAATTCTCAAGTACATCAACCTTTTTTTCATGAGGGTAAAGTGTAAGATAGTATCTGGTATATGCATTGTGGTTATTTACCACAGAGATGTAAATTTTTGAATAACTTTCTGTGGGATTCACTATTGCAATTCCTGCCCACGGGTTGTCTGTTTGTGGCATTAGATCTTTAGTAACATATACTTTTTCTCCCTCGTTTATAAACCTTGAATCCGCAGGTACATAGGCAAGTTCTCTGTGGTTTCTTGTTCCATATAGGGCGGAAACGATAAAATTGTCTTTGCTGTAAAATTCAATATAACTCGTTTGGCCCATTTCAACATCCGGGAAGATGTTTTCAAAGACATCAACTATCTTCCCGTACTGTGGGATATACAATGTTCCCTCTTTTAAAATGTGCTTGTGATAATCGTATAGTTTGTAGAAAACATTTATACTTTTAAAGTGAGATGGATTGACGATTACAATTCCATACCACCAGTAATTTGTGTGGGAAGGGACATGGGGAAGAACAAACCTTTTAGCAGGTTGAATGGAGTAAAAGTACCCCATTGACCCGTCTCCGTGAGACTGGTAAAAACTGAGGAGTTTAACATGTGCGTCTGTTGTATTTACTTTTATCCATTCTGGTGTATTATTAGAGGAATCGTTTAACGGAATCTCTGTGAAAGCAGGAGAAAACTGAATGGTGGGCAACATTGTTTCTGGAACCATGCGGTTGTTTTCGTTAAATACACCCACATACGAACCATTTGCATTTAAAATCTCTGTTTCTTCATTTGTGTCTGAATTTTTCTTTGTATATGGAATAAATCCTGCGTAAACGAAGTTGTCCCAGTAAGAAGTTTCAAGGGTGTGAGGGATGATTATTTTTGTGTAATTTTCATGGGCTTTGAACATATAATTGTCATTGTAATCACCGGTAACAGGATATTTTACATTGAGATAATAGTTTGTTATCTCATTCCCCCCTGTAAATCTGTAATTTACATCTTTATCTATCGAGTTAAATGGGAAAAATCCAAGGTAATTTTGCTCTGAATCATAGTATTTAACCACCTCATAGTGAAAGTAATCATTAAATGTCATGCTTAAGGTAACATCCTCACCAGGTTCAATAAACATGGTGAAGTAATCGTCATTTTCAATTCGGTAAATCTTATTTGTATCAAGTGGTTTTGCGTGTTCAAAATCATTGTCCGGTTCATTTGGGTCGTCTTCATCGCTGTAATCGTTTGACATAATGGAGTGCACCTGAGCAAGGGATACATAGGGGTTTTTCCCGGCATCGTTGTCAGGATACCATGCAAAATCAGGGTGGTCGTTTACAGAGTTCCCTGTCCATTCACCTGAAACAGGGTCTCCATTTGAATCAAGGGTCAGGTCGTATGTGTAGGTTTTTGTAAAAGAGTGAGTATCACCAAAATCATCAGGGTTAAGTATCCCGTTGTCGTAACTGTCTGTGGCACAGTAAACTGTCAATGTACAATGCCTTGTGTTTCCCTCATCTGTATATGAGAGTTCATATTTGTAAACAGGGTAGGTCCATATCTCTTTTGTTGGATCGGCATCAATAAGTATTGGGGTGTTATTGTCCTTTAAGTACATTTTTAAAACATTTTGCAGGTCAAGTGGGTTTATATCGTCAAAAGCCTGTTGATTATCGTCCCCCATATACCTTGTCCCGTATGTTGTTCCAGATGCTCCCTGGTGGCATTCACTCAGTAAGCCTTTTAGATCCCCAACATAAAAAACAATTGAGTTGAATGTGCTTTTGTGGGTTGGTTCCTGCTCAAGTATTGATGCCACAGCCCAGCCATTACAATGCCCCCACCAGTATGGTGCATCTGGAAAGTAATGGTTGTTTATTTCCCATGTTGTTGCATGGTATTTCTGGTTTAATGCCATGTCGTATTTTTCCATGGGCGAGGGGTATTTGTTGTAATCCTGTCCTGTGCAAAGACCATTGTTGTTTAAAGGCCACCAGTATCCGTTCCACGGTCTTGTGGTTATCTCCACAGTTTCAGTTGTCTGTGCATTTGCGTAAAAGAAGAAGATCATCAATAAGAGAAATGTGACTAACCTTTTCATTTTTCCTTAACCTCAATCAGTTTAAATTTATTTTGTTTTTTTGTATTAACCTTACCATTTACAAAATAATCTCGTGCAAATGAAAAAGGGAAAAAATCTGTTTTTAACTCCAGTTTTATGTATTCTTTTTTGTCAATTATGAATTTCTTTTCTCTTCCAGCGAGTGTCTTATATTCAACAATCTTGATTATCTGTCCATTTCTGGCTATATAAACCTCTGCTTTCAATTTATTTTTTAAGAAGAATTTAAGAACATTGTTTTTCTTTACAACCTTCCAGTTTAAGGTAAAAGGGTTGTTCTGAAAATCGGTGTAATATCCTTTAATCATTATTGTTTTTCCAATTGTGTTAAGTGTAAACAAGAGAACCATACACAGCATTACCTTTTTCATGCTCACCTCACATATTATCAGAAAATGGGTTTGATTGAGTTTTTAACAATACCCTCCAGCTCCCCTTTTCTTTAATCCATTTGTTTTTGATTTTAATGTTGTCAAGCCTGTAACCCTGAAAATCAATTGAAATTAAAACAGTTACCATTGCATCTTTTTCATCTTTTGAGTATGTTATGTTTTGAATTTTGAATTGAAGAACTTTATAGTTCAGAAGCGAATAGAACTTTTGTTCACTGACCTTTTTCTTCAGGTCTTCAGCCAGAAAGTCCTCGTACAATCTTAATGTTTTATTTTTGTATTTAAAGGTGTACTTGCCTGTTATTCTTGCTTTCCAGAATAGTTCAACTTTCTGTTTAAGCGGGATGTCATCCCCTGTTTTTAAACAGCCGGACATAAAAACAATTAAAAGCAAAATTGCAATCTTTTTCATATCAACTCCCTTTTAATAATTATCCATAAAAAACTTGAAAAAACAACCTGTCTTTCTTTAATGGTGCCATACATCACAAATTTCCTGTTTTTAGACGGGGTTTATTGTGTTATAGTTTTAATGAGATTCTGTTTGAAATCCATGTGTGGAGGTCTGGTATGAAAAAATTGATCATTTTAATTTTAGGAGTATTACTTACCCTTCCTTCTTACTCAATGAAGGTTGGCGGGAAAAATCTTCCTGATACCCTGAAGTTTGGAGATGTTACTCTGGTGTTAAACGGTGCAGGGATTAGAAAAAAGTTCTGGATAAAGGTTTATGCAGGGGGCCTTTATTTAAAGAAAAAGTCGCACGATTGGAAGGCGATATTAAATGCTGACGAACCAATGGCAATAAGAATGCACTTTATCTATGACGGTGTTTCAAGTAGCAAAATGATAGGTGGCTGGGAAGACGGTTTTGAGAATATTCTTGGAGAAAACTTTGGAAATTTAAAGAGCAGGGTAAAACTGTTTGAATCTTTTTTCAATGTTGAAACTCATGAAGATGATATATGGGACCTTGTTTATATCCCTGGTGTGGGGACAAAAGTACTGTTCAATGGCAAAGAGAAAGGTGTGGTCCCCGGTCTTGATTTTAAAAAAGTACTTTTTTCAATATTTATTTCCGATAAAGCGGAGCACGAGGATTTGAGAAAGGGAATGCTTGGCCTTGAATAAATCGTTTCTCTTTTTGTACCAGGCAGGGAAACCTGCCTTTTTTTGTTTTAATTAGAGTATTAAGTGTTGTAATATAGCGGTATGGATTATATAAAGTTAAAACCTCTTTTAATAGGTACATTATTTATAACAGGTTTTTTGTTCCTCCTTTTTGTGTTTATTGTCAGAAGGTTAAGAAGGGAGTTTGAATCCAGAAAGATTGTTGAACCTGACGATATATTCTATCAAAACTTAAAGACAGCACTTGAGAAACAGCATGCTTTAAACCTTGAGGTAAAAAGAAGAGAAGAGTTCCAGAAAACCATACTTGACAGTATCCCGGTTGGTGTTTTGGTACTGGATAAGTACAAAAAGGTTAGAGATTTAAATCAATTTTTCAAAAAATTTTTTAATATCTCAGATAATTATATCGGTCATGCTTTTGTGAAATTGAATCTTCCTTCTCCATTTTCGAATTTCATTAAGGAGATAAATTTCTCCATGCTATTAAAGCCTTTTGAAAAACGGATTCTCTTTAATGGTAAAGTTCTCCTTGTAAAGGCATCGAAGGTGACCTATTTTCAGGGGGAAGAGGGGATTCTCGTAGTATTTCAGGACATAACGGAACTGGAGGATGCGAAAAGAAAGCTTGAATTAAAAAACAGGCTTGAATACATTGGAGAGATGTCTGCAAATATTGCTCATGAGTTCAAAAATTCCATTTCAACGGTTAAGGGGTATGGGCAGATGATTTTACAACAACTTGAAGGTAACAACAGGGCAAAGAGGTATGCTGAAAAAATTTTAAAGGAAAGTGAAAACATAAATGAGGTGGTAAACAGGTTTCTTCTCTATGCGAAGCCGCTATCTTTAAATATAGAAGAGATTGATGCTTTTTCTTTTTTTGAGGAATTAAAAATGGGATTTTTTAAATTTGACTTTGTGAAATTTAACCTTGCAACCGATTTCAGATTTAAAGGGGATACACTTTTACTCAGGCAATGCTTTTCAAACCTGATTAAAAATGCTATTGAGAGTGTGAGTGGTGTTGATAATCCAGAGGTTCAGGTTTTTTTCGAAAAGGGAGAAGACAAAGGTTTTACTTTCAGGGTTAAAGACAATGGATCTGGTATTGATGAAAGTGACATGACAAAAATTTTTATCCCCTTTTTCACAACAAGAAGTGAGGGAACAGGGCTTGGTCTTTCTCTCTGTGAAAAGATACTGACCCTTCACAACGGCACCATTGAGGTTAAATCGGAAAAGGGAAGGGGGACGGAGGTTATTGTAAGGATATGACCAGGATTTTAATTGTGGAGGATAGGGATAGTTTAAGAGAAATGCTTGAGGATTTTTTAAGTGAAAAGCATTATGTGTTTTCATCTCCATCTGCAGAGGATGCGGAAAGGCACCTGATCCACTATCCTGATATTGTATTGTGCGATCTGAAACTTCCCGGCAAAAGTGGCCTTGATTTTATAGATATTGTAAAAGAAAGATGTCCGGAAAGTGAAGTGATCATTATGACTGCATTCGGGGATATTCCTACAGCTGTTGAGGCAATGAAAAAGGGAGCATTTGACTTTATCCCCAAACCACTTGATCTTGATCTGTTAGGCATTATTCTGGAAAAGGCAAAAGAAAGAATTTTGATGAAAAGAAGAATTGTTGCTGGTAATGAGAATATTGAAATGGTGGGGGAAAGCCCATCTTTTAAAGCGGCAATTTCCCTTTCGAAAAAGTATGCAAAAAGCAATGTGCCCGTGTTAGTCACAGGGGAAAGCGGAACGGGAAAGGAATTGGTTGCACGCTATATTCATTTAAACTCTGAAAAAAAGGAAGGGATATTTCTTGCCATAAATTCTTCTGCAATCCCTGAGCATCTTTTTGAATCAGAGTTATTCGGTTATGAAAAGGGTGCTTTTACCGGTGCAGCCGGGTCGAAAAAGGGGTTAATAGAAACTGCTGAGGGTGGGACTGTTTTTTTTGACGAGATAGGAGACATGCCTTATGTTCTTCAGGGAAAGATTTTAAGGCTTATTGAACTTGGAGAATATCAAAGAATAGGGGGGAATACAGTAGCAAGAACGGATGTTAGATTTATCTTTGCGACATCAAAAGACCTTGAAAGTCTGGTAAAAAAAGGAGTCTTCAGGGAAGATCTTTACAACAGGTTGTCCATATTCAGGATTGTATTGCCCCCTTTAAGGGAAAGGGTGGAGGATATTCCTCTTCTTGCAAGGTATTTCGCAAAAATGTTTGCAGTTGAATTGAACAAGAAAGAGATTGTATTGAGGGAAAAAACAATTAACTCTCTCATTCAAAGAGAGTGGAGAGGTAATGTGAGGGAGTTAAAAAACCTGATTGAAAAATGGACCATTTTGGGTGAGGTAAAACTTGATGAAACCCCCTCTTATGCAAAGAGCATTTCCGTTACTGTTTCACCAGAAGGAACTTATCGCTCTTACATTGATATGTTTGAAAGAAAACTCTTTGAATTTTATCTAAGAAAGCATAATGGAAACAAGCTTGCCGTTGCAAAAGAGTTGAATATGAACTATAAAACACTTTTAAAAAAACTTTTGAGGTATGGTCTTTGAGGTACATTGCTTTTTTCCTGTTTTTAGCCTACTGGCCTTTGATGAAAAATAACGGGGTGACAGGGAGTTTTTCCGAATACAGATTCAACCACATTCATTCAGGCTTTGACCTTTCGACCAGAGGGGAAACAGGTTATCCGTTAAAATGCTTTGGCAACGGCTATGTTTTTATGATTAAGGTTAAAAAAAGAGGTTATGGAAATGTGGTTTACATAAAGCACCCTGATAAAAGACTTATTTCTGTTTACGCACATCTAAAAAGATTCAATGATAAAATTCAGGCAGTTGTTGAAAGGTATAAAAAAAAGAGAAAGACAAGGTATCCTGGATTGATTGTATTAGAAAAGGGCAAAATAAGGGTTAAAAAGGGTGAAATAATTGGTTATAGCGGAGAGTCAGGAGAGGGGCTTCCACACCTTCACTTTGAGTTAAGGGATTACAATAACAACCCTGTTGATGCGTCCCTTTACGGTTTTGATATGAGGTTTGACAATTCTTATCCTGTAATCGTATCTTTAAAGGCAATGCCCCAGGATGCTTTTTCCTGGGTTAACGGAAGGTGTGAGCAGGTTGATTTAAAGGTGAAAAAAAAGAGTAAAACTCTTTACACATTTGAGCCTTTTACTGTTTGCGGGAATGTAAGGTTTGCATTGAACACATACGACAGGGCAGGAAGGGGGAAAATAGGGGTAAAGGAGATTGTGTTTTACCTTAATGACAAAACGGTTTATCATTTTCTTCCAGATACATTCTCTTTTGATTCTTTTAAACAAAGTTGCTGTGTTTTCGATTTTGAAAGCACCTCGCTTTCTCCGACAATGTACTATTACAACCTCTTTAAGGTTAAGGGTTGCACCCTGCCAATCTCTTCAGGCGTTGAGAATTACCCTTTTAAGGAGGGTGAAAACAGGGTGAGCATACTTGTGAGAGATTTTCACAACAATGAGGTTGTTTTGAAGGGAAGGTTTTATTACAAAAAAGAGCCTTTAAAAGAAATGCCAGATTTTACCCCTCTAACCGTTGTTAAAGACGGAAGGGTTATTTTTGCGGATAAACTAAACTCTTTAATTGAGTTTGAGAATTACGCTGTTTTTCCGTATGACGGGATTAAAAGAGAGTACAATTACAGAACAATTCACATAGAGATAGAAGGGCTTTCAACTGAGAAAAGGTTGTTAAAGATAGAAAAAACCGGGTATAAAAGGGGATTTTTAAAACCTGTGGAAGGCACATTTTACAGGGTTTCGAGGGAGAATGAGTTTGTAAAAAGGATCGTTTATGCCTTTAAATTAAAAAAGGCAGATAAAACTTATGGGGTTTACTATTACGACAGGTTTAAAAAAAGGTGGAAGTTTATAGGAGACGACATAAAGGTTGTGGATAAAAGTGTTTTTCTTTCCGCTTCCTATTACAGAGCGGGGAAGGTTGGTGTTTTCATTGACAATGAAAAGCCATCTGTCTCTTCAAAAGGATTTTACTTTGACGAAAAAACAGTTATCCCTGCCGGAGACATGGGCAAAGGGATTGATGAACAATACAGTTTCTTGAAAAGTGGGGAAAAAGTCTTTAAACTTGAATACGACCCTGACAGGAAATGGCTTTTTTACTATAAAAAATTAAAAGAAGGGCTTTACACTGCACATATATCGGACCTTGCAGGCAATAGTATTGAAAAGAGGGTTTACATTTCAAAAAAGAGGAGCAGGTAAAACCCGCCCTTTATTTGAACATGTTTGCGGTATCAGGGTATCCTATTTTCAGATATTAGTTTCTTCAAAACATCTTCTGAAGCAAAGGCAAAGTAAGGGTGAGATGTTTTTGGAGTAAGTTCTGGGTGAGAGGAGTAATGGTAACCTATTACATCGTACAGCTTTGCCTTCATTAGAATCAACTGGGTTGCGGTTTCAACAAACCCTGCTGGGTTGAATTTTCCGACGATCTCTGTCCCGATAAATTGAAGATTGTCTTTTTTGTACATAACCTTTACGAAAACCTTTCTATGCCCCGGCATATTGGCATACATGCAGGTGGATTCGCCGTAACCGGTTATCACATCGATTCCCTGTTCCATGGCATCCTTCTCACTTAACCCGGCGGAGCCTATTGCAATCTCTCCCACCTTTGTTATGGTTGCGTTTATAACTCCCTCATAAGGCCTTTTTATACCCCCTAAATTCAGCCCTAAAATCCTTGCCATCTGTCCTGCATTTGAGCCCAATTTTCCAGGGTATGGCTTTCCTGTTATAAAGTGCTTTGTTTCAATACAGTCCCCGATAGCGTAAACATCCTTAACCCCTGTTTCAAAGTATTCGTTTACAATTATTCCGTTTTTTGATGTTTTAAGCCCGAATTTTTCTGCGTAATCAACAAGTGGCCTTACCCCAACGGCTGAAAGGACAGCGTCTGTTTCAATAACCTTCCCGCTTTCAAGCAAAACCCCTTCAACCCTTTCTTTTCCGGTGAATTTAACAGCCCTTTCGCCTGTTAATAGGGTTATCCCCATCTCTTTGAGGTGTTCTTCAACCATTTCAATTATCTTCTTATCAAGCCTTCCCCCTAAAACATGGGGCATTAACTCAACAACTGTAACCTCTTTCCCCATTCTCATTAAAGAGACTGCGAACTCCAATCCTATGTACCCTGCCCCTAAAACAACTATCTTCTTCAGGTTTCCAATTGCTTTTATTGTTTCTTTTA
>Ga0256833_1002719_pt1 | contig 12282 bp, 12 predicted proteins | sample 356284metaG_FD_190535 | JGI IMG/M metagenome (GOLD analysis project Ga0256833, IMG submission 190535) | Hydrothermal vent microbial communities from Mid Atlantic Ridge, Atlantic Ocean - 356-284 | ecosystem: Environmental > Aquatic > Marine > Hydrothermal vents | place: Atlantic Ocean: Mid...
TATCACTGGTTTCACACTTGCCAACAATCACACAATGGATTTTGGACCTCAGGGCTTAATGAATACGATTAGAATTCTTGACAGTCTTGGAATTGGACACTGTGGTGCAGGAAATAATCTTGAATCTGCGCGAATTCCTTTTGAGAAAACCGTTAACGGTGTAAGAATAGCCTTTTTTTGCTATTCAAACACACTTCCCAAAAGCTACTGGGCGGACTCTTCAAAACCGGGAACTGTTCATGGAATCGAAAAAGTTATTAAAGAGGACCTTGAAAACTCTGATGCTGACTACAAGATCATGGTTTTCCATTGGTCTGCTGAGCTTCTTGATACTCCCAAAAAGTATCAACGTATCCTCGCACACTATGCTATAGATCACGGTGCCGACCTTGTAGTTGGTCATCATCCACATGTTGTCCAGACTGTAGAGTTTTACAAAAACAAGCCCATTTTCTATTCAGTGGGAAATTTCATTTTTGGTTCCTATACTCACGATGCGAATGGAATGCTCTTACTCGTGGAAATCTATTCTCCTGATTCGGTGGATTACTTCGTAGTTCCCTTAAAAACAACCTACTGGACTTCAAAATTTCAGACCGCCCTCTCAGACAGTATCGAGTTCGTGAAAAGTCTTTCACTCCGTGTAAATTTTACCCCTCACAGGTTTTCAAATTTCACCGCGTGGCGGGTCACCCCAATCAAAAATTAGTCTTCGGAGAAACTTTCCCTCCCATGAACCTTCAGGTATCCCAGGAGTCCAAGACCAATAAGAAAGGCCAGAAACAGGCTGATACTTATGAGCAAAAATACGGAATGGATGCCAAATCTATCCGCCATGTAACCACCGATTGAAACTGCGAGGGAACCGATGCCGAAGTTAAGAAAGAACGTTAATCCGTAGAACCTACCCCTGAATCTTGATGTTGTGTAGGCTGCGATAAGGCGGTTGGATAATGGCTGGAATCCAAAATACATCAGAGAAAAACCGATTGTTGTGAAAAGCACGATATTACCACTCGAAAGGTAGGTTGCAAGCAGGAAAGGCAGGCTGAAGAAGGTGACTGCAACATAGTAAATTTCCCTTTTTGAGCTTTCGGCCAGTTTACCACCTATGATTTGCCCGACTATACCTGAGAGCAATACGAGTGTGGAATAGAGACCACCTTTGACAAGCATTCCACCAGCTTTTTCTGTGAAGAATGACGGCAAATATGTGACAAATCCGCGATAGGTAAAACCATTCAATGCACCAAAGGTAAGTATGAAAATGAGAGGCACAAGCAGGTATTCTTTCTCCGCGTGTTCCTTAGTTTTCTCCCTCTTACCTGAAAATTTTCCTTCTTTTCCGAATTTTATCAACATGATTGAATAAATTCCTGCGACAACACCGAGAATGAGGAGAGCCTTTCGCCAACCCAAAAAATGAGCCAGTGAAGAAATGATGACAGGGGTCAAGGCCACACTCAAAGTGCCGAAAACCCCCATGATCCCGAGGGCTGTTCCCGGTTCTTTAATATTCAGGGTTATAAATGAATATCCAGCAGGGTGAAACAAACTTGCGAATATGCCGAGTACCACAAATCCAGCTATAACAAGATGGAAAGATGGTGAAAGTACAATCATGAAAAGTGCAACTGTAGAACCTAATGCGTAGATTTTTATTACCTTGAGGGCACCTATTCTGTCAATCAGGAAACCCGAGATTGGCGCTCCAAGGCCAAAGACAAAGTAAATAATGTTACCTGTAATCCCAATCTGCGTGTAGTTGACCGAGAAAATTTCTTTGAAGACCGGGATGAGGACAGAGAAGGATAAAATGAAGAAATGATCGAGGAAATGACCAGCAATGGCCACAATGAGAACATTTAATTTGTTTCTCATACCGAGATTATATCACTCTCCATGTGGTTTGTCATTAACTTTGTTCGTATGTGCGAACTATCCTCGTGGTTGTTCTAAAATCCAAGATACTGGTGTATGATTTAGCGTATGAAAGTTTTTATAACGGGTGCACCGGGAACGGGTAAGACAACAATGGTAAAAAGACTTTTTATAATGAGGCCCGATATCTTCACAGGTTTCTGGACAGAGGAGATTAGGGAGGGTGGAAAAAGGGTAGGTTTTAAAATCGTCAGAACCGATGGAAAATCAGGGATTTTATCCCATGTTGACATTGAAAGTCCGATGAAGGTTGGGAAATACGGCGTGAATCTTGAGGAGTTTGAGAGATTGGTTTTACCGGTTTTGAAGAAAACATCAAAGATAATCATCATCGATGAGATCGGGAAGATGGAACTTTTCTCCAGGAAGTTTCAGAATGCAGTAGAAAGGCTCGTCTTCCACGAAAATGTAAAATTGATCGCCACTGTCCCTCTTAAAAACGTTCATCCTCTTGTTGGGAAAATACGAAAGAGATTTGATCCGATTGAGATCACAATGAAAAATCGGGAGCAAGTTTTTGAAAATATCGAAAGAGTTGTTGCAAGGTATCTGTAAACCAGGGGTGGGTCTTTTCCGTCATTAATAATGATGGAATTCGATGAAGGACAACTCGAAACTCTCTTAAATTTTGCCTTTAGACTATGTGGTAACCTGGATGATGCAAAAGACCTCGTTCAGGAAGCTATTCTAAAATTTTTGAAGATAGAGAACGACCATATTTTAAATCCATTGGCGTATGTAAAAAGGACCATGGTTAATCTCGTAATAGACGAGCACAGGAAGAAACACAGGGTTATTCCAATCGAGAATTTACCCGAAGTACAGGTTCCTCCTGAGGAATTCGCGAAAATTGTCCATGTCCAGGATTGTCTTGCAAAATTGCCCGGGGTTCAGAGAATCGTGGCAGTTCTCTTTTATATTGAAGGTTATTCTACTTCAGAGATTTCTGATATGCTCGGGATTTCCAGAGGAACTGTAAAATCTCATCTTTTTCGGGCAAGAGAAAATTTAAAGAAGTGTCTGGAGGTGTTAATATGAATTGTGAGGATGTTCAGAAAAAAATAGTCCTTTTCAATGAATTGTTAGAGGAAGAGAAGAGAGAGGTCTGGGAACATTTAAAGGTGTGTGAGAGTTGCAGGAGGTTTTTTGAGGAGGAGCAAAAACTCAGGGAGTTGCTAAAAAGTGTGAGAGTTGAGAAGAAGGTGGAGAAATTGTCGTGGAGGAGGATTGCCATCACTGCCGCGGCAGTGATGGCAATCCTCCTCTCTGTTATTTTAATGACCCCCAAAAATGTACCTCGCGAGGTTATTTATTTCCAGCAAAAGGGGGCGATCGTTGAAATCTTTATTGATGGAGGTGTGAAATGAGAAGATCAGAAATCCTTGATGGGATCATTATTGGACTTCTCGGGATTAACACCCTTTTACTTTTCATGATTTATACTGGTCTGAGGAATAGTCCCCTGATGAATTCTTCAGCAAATTTCAGAATGGTTCAGGCGTCAAATGTGGCAACTCCTTCATTTCCAGAGGTGAAAAGTGCTGTTTCCCCAGAATATCCTGAGGAGGCGAAAAAAAATGGCTGGCAGGGTAGGGTGATCGTCAATGCACTTGTGGGTAAGGACGGCTATGTTAAAGGAGTTGAAATAAAGGCCTCATCCGGACATTCCTGCCTCGATAGTGCAGCCCTGCAGGCTGTAAAAAAGTACATTTTCGAGCCGGCAAGAGATTCGAATGGTAAACCAGTAGAAAAACGAATATACATCCCCGTCGTCTTCAGGTTGAAGAAGTGATGGATCTAACATGCATACGTGGATCACGACACAGATATTTAATTGAAATTGTAGCATTTCAAACGTTCTTTTCCTCCCCTGGGGAGGAAAAGAACGTTTATTGTTAGTTTCTACAATTTTCGCGGGAAGGGAAACAAAGAGGATGTCCAGATGCTCTTAATTACGTACAATTTTCTTTAATGATGAAATTTAACACTGGATCTGTTCGAAAAATTTGGACATGGTAAAATTCCCTTGTATCCCCATTTCCCTAAAGGGGGGGTGCTGAAAAATCCCTCTTCTTTAGAAGAAGGACAAAGGGGGATGTTAAAATCCACCTGATTGAATGCAATTTATTTTAACGATTCAAAAATTTTCGGTCCCCTCTTGTCTAACACTTGACAGAATAGGGCGAGACTGTATTATATACAAACTCTCCGCTATGAAGCAGGCTTTCCGAAACACGAATAATACTCCCCCGAAATTTGGAGTGGGAATAAGATGAATCTAAAAAGTGAGTATAGTGCTATTGTGATTGGAGCAGGACCCGCGGGATCTTCCGCAGCTTATGCACTTGCAAAAAATGGCGTAGATGTTCTCTTAGTTGAAAAGCAGAGAGAAGTTGGAAAAGATATTTTTTGTGCAGAAGGTATATCTGGTAACACACTCAATTTAGTAAAGAAGACCTTTGACATTGAAGAACCACAGAAATTCATTGCAACTCGTGTAAATTCAGTGAGAATTATTTCTCCGGAGCTGGATTATTTTGATGTTTATAGAGAAGACATGGGGGTAATTTTAGAAAGAAAGATATTTGACAGAACACTTGCAGAAAAAGCGGTTTCGAAAGGTGCTCATCTCGCGGTGAGTACGAAATTCCTTGACGCGAGGAGAGTGGGAGATAAAATAGAGGTTGATCTAATGAGGAGTGGAAAGCGCGAATCTGTCAGGACTGCGATTCTGATCGGCGCCGATGGTCCTGCTTCTGCCGTTGCCACTTCAATGGGGCTAAATATGGATGTGGGCAATGAAAATATTCACAAGTGCGCCCAATTTTTGATCTACGACGGTAAGATTGAAAGTAACAGGATGGATTTTTTATTTTCTAAAAAATATTCACCCTCAGGATATGCATGGACTTTTCCAAAAGGCAAGGGATTAGCAAATTTTGGGGTGGGTATACTTTCGGATAAGAAAGAGGACCCAATGGAGTATCTTGAGCAACTCTTGAGAGATTTTTACCCGGATGCGAGAGTTATTGGATGGTTAAAGGGAGTTGTTCCTACAGGTGGGAATTTAAAGAAAATTTATGCAGATAATTTGATCGTGGCCGGGGACGCTGCCCGTCTTGCCGATCCATTAACAGGAGGAGGCATTGCAGCAGCAATAATTAGTGGGCATCTTGCCGGAGAAACCGCTATTGAAGCATTGGAAGCGGGTGATTTCAGTGAAAAATTTTTAAAGAAGTATGAGAAAAGGGTCTGGCAGGAGCTGGGAGTTGACTATAAAATATCACTGATAATCAGAGAGTATTTGAAAAATTATACAGATGAGAGGATAATAAAGTTATATAGAGTTCTCAAACATCTCTTCGGAGGGAAAAATTTACAGTCCATCAAACTTACGGATTTATTCATTAGTAGCTTGAAAAATTCAAAGGAACTTGTCGGTCTTCTTCTTGGGAGCGGAGGTGATGCGATATTCAACAGTTTACGAAAGATTATTTTCACAGGAAAGTAAGCCCGGAATTCTGGTTCTGATAGACCCGGATAAGGTCGATCGGGACAGCGTTGAGGAGATTGTGCAAAAGATCAATGAACATGATGGAGTGAAGGCAATTCTTGTGGGAACGAGTGTTCTACTTTCGGATGATTTTGATGAATTTGTTTCAAGAGTCAGGAAGGTTTCTAAGTTCCCTGTGATAATTTTTCCGGGAAACTCGTTGCAGGTTTCAAAAAATGCAGATGCGTTTCTCCTACCGTCTTTGATAAGTGGAAGAAATCCAGATTTCTTAATAGGAGAACATGTGAAAATAGCGGTATTTCTCAAAAATTCAGGAATAGAGGTTATTCCTACGGGATATATGCTTGTTGAGTCGGGGAATTATACTTCGGTAGAATATATATCCTTTACAAGGCCTATTCCACGTGAAAAGATAGATATTGCTATTGCACACGCGGTTGCCGGTGAGCTTCTGGGTTTGAAATTACTTTACCTGGAGGCAGGTTCCGGCGCTAAGTATCCGGTTCCACCTGAGATGATTAAGAGCGTTGTAGATTCGGTTTCCATACCTGTGATTGTGGGTGGAGGATTGAGAACACGGAAAGATGTGGAAAACGCTATAAATTCAGGGGCAAGCCACGTAGTAATTGGGACTGCGTTTGAGGAGGATCCGGAGATTCTCCAGGAGGTGTTATGAAAATATTAGAAAAGACACGACTCACGTTGAAAGATCTTAAAGAAAACCCTAAAATTCGGCACTTTGTTCACAAAGCTGATGAAACCCTTGCAGCCCTCGGTTACACAGAACACGGAGAAAGACATGTCTCTCTGGTGGCCAAAAGGGCTGGGAAGATACTGAGGGAGCTTGGTTACCCTGAAAGAACAGCTGAGCTTGCTGAAATAGCGGGCTATCTACATGATGTAGGTAATCTAATTAATAGAGAGTATCATGCCCAGACTGGTGCTGTTATTGCTTACAAGCTACTTGAGGAACTCGGGATGGATTACGAGGAGCTGGCGGAAGTTATGATGGCGATTGGTAATCACCATGAGGAGGATGGTACTCCGGTTTCTCCTGTGGCGGCAGCATTAATCCTTGCTGATAAATCTGACGTTCACAGGTCGCGTGTTAGGCCCATTGGTAATATTAAGGAAGATATTCATGATAGAGTGAACTACGCCGCCACATTTTCCAAAATTATCATAGACAGAGAGAAGAAGATCATAACATATAAAATTGAAATTGACACAGATATTGCTCCAGTAATGGAGTATTTTCAGATCTTTTTATCAAGGATGCTGATTGCATCAAAGGCAGCTAAAAAATTGGGGTGTAAGTTCGAATTGATCATTAATGATACAAAAATGATTTAATTCCCATAAGATAAACCCAAAGGAGGTAAGATAAGTATGACTCTTCAAGAGTTAAGGAAGAAGAAGATTGCAGAGCTTTACGAAATAGCAAAACAACTCAATATTGTTAACTATTCAAGTTACAGAAAGGAAGAATTAATTAAAAGGATCCTCGACGCTGAGGCGGAAAAAGACGGAAAACAGTTCAGGGAGGGTGTATTAGAAATTCATCAGGATGGTGGATTCGGATTCCTAAGACTGAAGGAATACAACTACAATCCGAGTCCACATGACATCTACGTGTCACCATCCCAGATAAAAAAATTCGGTCTGAGGCCGGGAGACGAGATCAGCGGGTTCATAAGACCACCGAAGGAGAGCGAGAAATTCCCGGCACTTATCAAGATTGAGGCTGTGAATGGATTACCACCAGAGGAAATCAGATATAGGCCCACGTTTGAGAAATTAACTCCATTCTATCCGACTGAGAAGATAAACCTCGAAGTTCCAGATGCAGAAGATCTCTCCATGAGAATAGTTGACTTATTTGTACCTATTGGAAAAGGCCAGCGCGGGCTGATTGTGTCACCTCCAAGAGCTGGAAAGACTGTGCTTCTTCAGCAAATCGCCAATTCCATAAAGAGAAATCATCCTGAAATTTACCTGATCATTCTTTTGATCGATGAGAGACCGGAGGAAGTGACTGACTTTAAGCGTAAGGTAGAGGCCGAGGTTATAAGCTCTACGTTTGATCAACCCGCAGAAAAGCACACACACGTGGCAGAAGTGGTTCTTGAGAGGGCAAAGAGACTCGTTGAAGTTGGCAAAGATGTAGTTATTCTTCTTGACTCTCTCACGAGACTTGCACGTGCATATAACGTGGTGACGCCTCATTCAGGAAGAACCCTGACAGGTGGCATAGATTCTACGGCTTTGATAAAACCGAAGAAATTCTTTGGCTCTGCAAGAAATATTGAAGAGGGTGGCAGCCTGACGATAATTGCCACTGCACTTATTGAAACAGGATCTCGTATGGACGATGTGATCTTTGAGGAATTCAAAGGAACCGGTAACATGGAGCTTGTTCTCGACAGAAAACTCGCCGACAGAAGAATATTCCCCGCAATTGACCTCAACAAGTCAGGAACAAGACGTGAGGAACTCTTGCTGCCCAAGGATGTATTGAACAAGGTGTGGATTCTGAGAAAAGTACTATCAGAAATGAATCCAGTTGAAGCCATGGAATTTCTCCAGGAAAAAATGAGACTAACCGTCAGTAACTCTGAATTTTTAAAGAGCCTGACGGAGAGTAAATTCTCCTATGTATAGTCTATTCACACTTTTATTAGCAGCGAACTTTCTATTTCCGTTAAAAATTCATCCCCTAATAACTTCGGGCTTTGGGGAATTCAGGCTGCTAAGATTCCATGCTGGAATGGATTTTTCAACTGGTGGACGTACAGGATTCCCGGTTTACGCTGCAGCTGATGGTAGGGTTGTTCGGATAAGAGCATCTTACTGGGGATACGGTAAGGTGATTTACTTCCAGGATGATAGTACAGGGCACATCTTTGTTTACGCCCATCTCTCAAGATTCCGTCCCGAACTGGAAAGATACGTCTATGAACTGCAGATTAAGCATCAGAAGTACAGGATCAACGATTTTCCCAAAGATACGTTCCATTTTAAGAAAGGGGAGTTATTGGCCTGGACCGGTAAGACGGGAACCCGTTCACCACATCTGCACTTTGAGATTAGGAATAAGGAGAATGAACCCATAAATCCTTTTTTTCTATACAGGTTACCTGACACAACTACACCTGATATTGACTCTTTCCGTATTGTTTCCTGTAAAAATGGTGAAGTATTTTCAAAGGCACAGGCCAAAGATGGAATCATTCTTTACGCAAAAAAGCCTTTCATAATCGAGGCTATAGCCTACGATCCTGTGGACAATGGGAATGTTACTGCACCTTACAAAATTGAGCTCTGGCACGGGAGTGATCTTGTCTATGCGGTTGAATTTGACACATTCAATTACAGTTATCAGCGAGCTTCTGCAGTATTTTATAGTCTGGAAGGCGCACGTTTTGGTAAAAAATGGATAAGACTGTGTAACCCACCAGGATTTACAAATCCATTCCAGATTACTTCTCCTGAATGCTATAAGGATTTTGGCCACTACAAGATAGTGGTTAGCGATTTTTATGGACATAAGAGATCAATTTCATTTTATGTGAAAAATGGAGAAGAACCGCCTGACACGTTAAAGTGGGACTTCACGACCGGACATTTAAAACTCAGATTTTCAACTGATGCAATATACGCCAGGGGGAGTTTCAAATTACTTGCCGGGAAAGTTAGGAAGAGATTCAAAAACGGTATCGCACGCCTGGATGGAAGGGAAAGGATTGTCCTTGTAAGTGGAAAGGATACTTTGAAAATTTTGAAAAGGACTATTCCTGTGAGAGGCGGGTATGTTGAGCTTGGTCCATATACAATTGGGGTTGTGGATAAAGGCGTTCTTTACAATTCAAATGTTTATTACATGCATTTCAGGGACAGAGACTATATTTATCCTGTGGTATTACCTATAAACAGAAAAATCACCATGATTAGATTGACACCTGAAAAGGTTGGTATTTTCAATTTTGACAAACGTCATAAGAAATGGGACTTTGTTGGTAAGGATACGACAAGACTTCTCACCCTGGGAACGTTTAAACTGCTTAAAGACACTGAACCCCCTACAGCAAAATTTGTAAAAATTACGACAAAGAGGATAGAGATTAGAGTTCATGACAACCTATCTGGTATCAACAGCGATTCCATCAGTTTCTATCTAGACGGAAAATGGCAGCCGGTTCATTACTATTTTGATCTGAAACTCCTTGTTTACGAGCCGCCTTTCAGAATCAAGAAAGGAAAACACAGCTATAAACTGGTAATAGCTGATCCTCTGGGTAATAAAAAGGAGCTCAAAGGGACAATCGTTGTAAGATGAAGAAACCCCGCTCAAGATTAGGTCAGGTTTTTCTTAAAGACAGGAATATACTGGACAAAATAGTCCGATATTCAAATGTGCAGGAGGGTGAATGGGTACTTGAAATTGGCCCGGGAAGAGGGGCACTGACGGAGTTCCTACTTTTTAAAGGCGTGAATGTTATTGCCTTCGAAATAGATCCCTCACTTGTTTCTGAGTTGAAAAGAAGATATGGTTTGCTTCTAAACGACAGACTTTTTCTTGTCGAAGAAGATTTCCTGAAAGTAGATGTTGAGAAAGAACTTGTAGAGCGTGGTATCCAGGTGCCTATAAAGGTTGTTTCCAACATCCCCTACTACATTACAACCCCGATAATAACAAAGTTGATTGAGACTAAAAACCTGTTCAATGAAATTTTTTTGACCATACAGAAAGAAGTGGCAGAAAGAATTGTTGCAAAGCCAGGGACATCTCAATATGGTTCCCTTACGCTTTACCTTAAAATGTTTTTTGACGTCGAGATTCTCTTTAACATACCCAGAACGTGTTTCAGACCCATCCCCAAAGTCGACTCGTCATTTGTGAGATTCAGGGTAAGAGAAAAACCTCCAATTGATGTTAAGGATACCAGATTCCTTGAGAGATTGATCAGATTTTCTTTTGGCGGAAGGAGAAAAAAAATCAAAACTGTCTTGAGAAACAATTTTGGAAAGTTGCCATTTGATGAGATAGAGGAAGCATCAGGCATTTCCCTTGATAGAAGGGGAGAAACCCTATCGCTCGAGGAGTTCGAACGTCTGGCCCGCGCTGTCAAAAACAACCTGAAGAGGTAGGCTTTAAAGAATAGATTATCCCCTTTTAAATTTTTAGCAGTACTGGTAATTTCAAAGTTCCACTGTTAAAAGGTGATACGGTATGATTTTCGTTCTTCTTATTCAGTGAGGAGGAAATTTAGATTTTTAAAGCTGACCTTTGTAATCCACATTTTCCATTCTTGATAGTTAGTTTTTGCCACCATTAACTTCATGGCACACCCTTCCGGAGGTAAGATCATGGGAATTTTTGACGGTAAAAATGTAATTGTTACAGGGGCATCGTCTGGTATTGGCAAGGCAATAGCCTTCAAATTTGCTACTGAGGGAGCATTTGTCGCACTTGTTTCAAGAAGTGAGGAGAAACTTAGAGAAAATGTAGAGAATATAAAGCAGGCAGGTGGAAAAGCGGTGTTTTACACAGCAGATGTCCGTGATTTTGACAGGGTTCAGGAAATTGTTAAGGATTTTCACAAAAATGTGGGAAGTATCGATATTCTTGTAAATAACGCAGGCGCTACCAGGGATAAGTTTCTCATTCAAATGAAGGAAGAGGATTTCACGGAGATCATCGATATAAATCTGAAAGGGACTTTCAACTTTTCAAAAGCAGTTTCAAGAATTATGCTGAGGCAGAAGAGCGGGGTAATTATCAATATCTCCTCCGTTGTAGGTATAACAGGGAATCCAGGTCAGGCCAATTATGCAGCTTCGAAGGCGGGGATTATTGCATTTACTAAATCTCTTGCAAAGGAACTTGGCTCAAGAAATATACGTGTCATTGCTGTGGCTCCAGGCTTTGTTGAAACCGCTATGACTTCTGGTTTACCAGAAGAGGTCAAAGAGACCTACCTCCAATCCATCGCAGTAAGAAGATTTGGAACACCTGAAGATATTGCCAATGTGGTTAAATTCCTCGCGTCACCTGATGCAGGTTACATCTCAGGTCAGGTTATCGTTGTGGATGGAGGTATGATATAATGGACATCTATTCTTATATCCCCGACGAAGATTATCCCAAATACGATGGATTTCTCTCGTTTCTGGGGATGTACGAAGATCGTCGGAGAATCACAAATTACAGAAGGTGCATGAAAAGGTACAGAAGCAAGATAAAAAATGGAGTCACTATCGAGGCGGGCGCAGGATTTGGTATCTTCACCGAATACTTGCTTAAACTCGGCGCTAAAAAAGTTTATGCCGTGGAAGAGAACGAACTAATGCTAAAGATTCTTAAAAACAAGTTCAAAGATAATCCCAGAGTTGTGATAGTGGAAGGACTAATTGAAGACTTTGAACCCGATGAAAAAATTGATTTCCTCGTTCATGATTTCTGGGGTTCTCTGCTTTACGATGAAAATCTTATATCCCTTGAACGATTAAAATTTCAGCCCGATGTCATTTTCCCCAATAAAGGTGAGCTTCGGTACAGTGTTTTTGAACTCGAAGCATTCAACGACAAAATTGTGACAAAGGAAATTCTCGATATTTTAGAAGGAGTTTTGGTTTCTGATCTGATCCCAACAAGAGAAATCCCTTTAAAAAAAGTGGCTTACACCTGGTCAGTGTTTGATGGACTTAAAAAGGTTGATTCAAAACTTCCCGTAAAGGGCGACGTTCTTGTTTTTGGAATAAAAATTTACCATAACGAAGAAGAGATATGTCGTACACATTACTGCTCCAATTGGCCCTATATCTGG
>Ga0256833_1002720_pt1 | contig 12273 bp, 6 predicted proteins | sample 356284metaG_FD_190535 | JGI IMG/M metagenome (GOLD analysis project Ga0256833, IMG submission 190535) | Hydrothermal vent microbial communities from Mid Atlantic Ridge, Atlantic Ocean - 356-284 | ecosystem: Environmental > Aquatic > Marine > Hydrothermal vents | place: Atlantic Ocean: Mid...
ATTCCGAAACGTTCCCGAAAGGTGATGTTGGTCATAAAATTCCGCTGAACATAGTGCAGGCATGCGTGGGTATAGCAGGCGCGGATCCGGTCATCCTTGTCCATTTCCCAGAATTCACGGTGGGCGAACAGCACGGCCCTAGTATGTTCCGGCGTGGTTTCAATAATGGAGTTCACCTCAGATCCTGTTTTTCTCCACATTTTCCCCAAACAGAGAATGGACGCGGGTTCGATTCCCATCGCCATATCAAACGCGGTGATGACGTAATTCAAGTCTGTATAAATTTTATTTAAGGCCCACCTTCGAAACCCTTCAGCTTTCCTCGTTGAACCATGCGGACGAAAAACCGGTCAAACTGCGCTTTGGCCAGTTTCGACGGTTTGGCCCTCTCGTTTTCCCAACGGTTAATGGTAGCAAAGCTGACTCCGAGTTCACGGGCCAGGTCTTCCTGGCTTAAGGATAACTGTTTTCGAATTTCTTTCACGAGCGCGGAAAAACGCTGTTCATCTATCGCCATTACTGGTTTCCTCTTTGGGAGCCGGAATTGCACGGATTTCAGGAAGGAGCATGCTCAGATTCCTCTGATATTGGACCACCAGGCTCTTTGGAAAGTATAGAATCAAAGATCTCACGGGCCAGAATCGGAAACGCCGAGCCCTGGAACTCTTGGTCAGCCATATACCTGGTTACAATTTTGTCGTTTTCAGCCATCCGTTCGAGCATTAACTCCTCAATGAGTTTGCGGATTCCAAGCTCAAACTTGTCGAGCGGATTGGCACGGGCAGTCTGGACAACCTGTTCGTTCTTGCACGCTTTCTCCTTGATTTGCTGGAAAAAGAGCCGGTCTTCTTCGCTGAACTCTGTCCCGAAGCGCTCGTTCAATACTTCGATGATCTCGGAAAGCGGGGCCTTTTCTTCCTCCGCTTTGCCGGTTCCGACATCAGTAGGACTCTTCACGTACCCCGCTTCGCCTTCCCGGACTTCAATGGCCCCGGAGAACACGCGCTCAAGCCGGTAATACTGCAACGCGACCTCATCACCTATCTTGACGATCGTTTTGTCACGCTCCTGCGGCAGATGCGGGAGGAGAAATCGGCCAAAGCTGTAGAGCATCTCCAGCTCAGGATCGGCATAAGGGATAATCTGGCTCAGAAACGCGTAAATCCGTACATAAGCGGCGAGTTTATCTCGGAAGTCCTTCCGCTCGTCTTCTTCTGCAATGGCCTTGAAACGATCCACCGCCGGCTGCAGGTGCCGCTGCATATGGGCATGGTCCGCCGACCCCTGACGTACTGCCGGTTTGTAGAATATCCGTGCGAAGGCCTCGACTTCGCTCCAGTGGTATACCTGGGCCTGATCGAGTTCGTGCTTGATGGCCTCCAGCCTGGCCGGGTCCGAGGATTCCGCCAGTTCGGTCTTGTCGTAGTACGGTTTGAAGGCGCGGAAGATATCCTCTGCCTCGTTGACAAAATCCAGAACAAAAGGCGCATCCTTGCCGGGGATCATCCGATTCAGACGGGAGAGGGTCTGCACAGCCTGTACCCCGTCAAGACGCTTGTCCACATACATGGTGTGCAGCAGGGGTTGGTCAAAACCGGTCTGGTATTTGTTTGCCACCAGAAGCACCTGGTAGTCGGGAGAATCGAAGCGCTCCGGCAGCTGGGCTTCGCTGACAGGCTTTCCGGTAACCACATCCGTGTTCATGCCCGGTTCGGTATACTCTTGTCCGGTATCCGGATCCCGCACGGTCCCGCTGAAAGCGACAAGGGGCCGTACGTCCGTGTATCCGTTTTCAGCGATGTAGTTCTCAAAGGCCACTTTATAGCGCACGGCGTGCAACCTGGACGAAGTAACCACCATGGCTTTGGCACGCCCGCCGATCCGATGTTTCACGCTACGCCGGAAGTGCTCCACCATCACTTCCGTCTTCTGCTCGATATTGTGCGGGTGCAGGCTCATGAACTTGGCAAGGGCCCTGGCCGCTTCCTTCCTGGGCAGTTTCGGATCGTCCTCAGCCGCCTTGAGGAGTTTGTAAAAGGTCTGGTAGGTGGTGTAATTCGTCAGCACATCCAGGATAAAACCCTCCTCGATGGCCTGTCGCATGGAATACAGATGAAAAGGTTCCGGCTTGCCGCTTGCTCCCGGCCGGCCGAAAAGCTCCAGCGTTTTCCCTTTCGGAGTGGCCGTAAAGGCAAAAAAACTTAAATTTGCTTGCCGCCCCCGTGACTGCATCACCTGGTTCAGGCAGTCTTCCCAGTCGGCGGTATCCTCATCGCTGCTCGCATCCGCGCCAAGGATTGCCTTGAGCTCGCGCGCGGTTTCGCCGGTCTGGCTGGAATGGGCCTCGTCCACGATGACAGCGTATTTTCGCTTGCTGATCGCGGCTTCCCAGTCTTTCGCTTGTTGCTTCTCCTCGGCGGTTGCCTGCTCCAGGCTTTGGGCACCTGCCGCATGCAGCAGCCCTCGCAGAACAAAGGGAAATTTCTGCAAAGTGGTGACAACAATCTTGGTGCCGTCAATGAGCGCCTCGGCGAGCTGTCTGGAATCCCTGTCTATTGCCCTGACCACGCCCTGGGCATGCTCGATCTGATATATCGCGTCCTGCAGTTGCCGATCCAGAACCCGCCGGTCGGTGATAACCACCACACAATCAAAAATTTTGTGATCATCCGCATCATGCAGGCTGGCCAGTCGGTGCGACAGCCATGAAATACTGTTGGTCTTGCCGCTGCCGGCCGAATGCTGAATCAGATAGTTCCGACCCGGGCCTTCCCGGCGGGCCGCGTCCACCAGGCTGCGCACCGCATCCAGTTGATGAAAACGCGGAAAAATCAGCGTCTCCCTGACCACCCGCCGCTGGCCGCCCTTGTTGTCGTCAACCTTTTCTTCCTTTTTCTCCACAAACATGAAGTGGCCGAGGATGTCCAGAAAACTGTCACGCGAGAGTACATCTTCCCAGAAATAGCCGGTGCGATGACCGGAATCATGCTGCGGATTTCCTGCTCCACACTGGATTTCGCCCGGATTGCTGCCCCGGTTGAAGGGCAGAAAACGGGTCTTTTGGCCAGCCAGCCGGGTGGTCATGTGCACCTCGTCCGGGTCAACCGCAAAATGCACCAGGGCCCGTTTTTGAAAAACAAAGAGCGGCGCCCGGGGATCACGGTCATTCTGGTATTGCCGTACCGCGTGCCTCCAATTCTGGCCGGTGGCCGGATTCTTGAGTTCACAGGTGGCAACAGGGAGCCCGTTCACCGCGAACAGCAGGTCGATGGTGTCGTATTTTCCGGGATGGCAGGGCACCTGCCGGGTAACGGTCAATTGATTTTTCGCGTAAAGGGCCAGCACTTCGTCATTGAGACCATGGGCAGGTTTGAAATAAGCGAGCCGGAAGGTTTTGCCGTAGAATTTGAAGCCATGCCGCAGGATGTGCAGGGTGCCTTTGATCCGCAGTTCCTTGACCAGCGCATTGATCAGCATATCTTCAAGGCCATCCCCGTGGAGAGCGCGCATCTCTTTCCACAACCGGGGTTGGGTCTCCTGCAGAAAGGCATGAATGCGGGCGGGAAAAAGGGCCAGGTCAACATCCCACTGCGCATTGGTGCCCGGTTGCCAGCCGGATTTTTCCAGCAGGACAGATTCGACATAGGTTTCAAAGGCGTGTTCGCTGGTCTGGGTCATTGCGGGTCCCCTTCCTCCATATCAGCAGCCGTATATGCCTGATCCGCGCGATTGGGTTTGTCCGGATAGCGAAGCTGCAACAGCCCGTGTTCCACCATGGGCACGAGGAAACGGGAACGTAATCCTTCTGCATTACGTTGCAGCAGGTTTGACAGCTGGCGTCTTGACAGCCAGCGGTTCCGGCACAGTTTCAGGATAAGCTGCTCCATATCTTGCGGAGAAAGCCGTTGTTTATGACGGGCTGGAGCGGCTATTGCGGTAAGTTCTTTTATATTATCGTCGTCTGGATTGCCGTTATGTGGGGAGTGGCTGCCCTTATGTAGGGAGTGATCGCCGTTATGTAGGGAGTGATCGCCGTTATGTGGGGAGTGGCTGCCCTTATGTAGGGAGTCACCGTTATGTATGGAGTACGTTCCATCGCGCAGACCGTCACCTGCCGCAGGCAGCCTGTATCTGGTCCAGCGCCCTCTTCCTTCCTGGAGCAACGCCTTTTTTCCCACCAGGCCTTGCAGGATCCTGGTTATATCAGCCGTATGGTTACCGGTTATCTGGCGCATCCGGATGTTGTCCACGACTCCTTCGATATCAGCGGTAACCAAAGCCTGAATCTCAAACTGATCAAACCTGCTGAACCTTGTACCGAACAAGCGTTGCAGACGCGACAGGGAATCATCTGGTATAAGACTGATCATGGGCAGCACCCACAGCACCCGGTCGGGCTGAAACTGTTCCCGCACCAGGGGAGAACGCCAGTGCTGGGATTCCCAGCCCCTGCGTATCTTGTCCACCCCGGAACCCGCCTTTTCCGCGCCGCCGATGAGCATGAACATGGTCTGCAGTGTCTTGTTCCTGCACTCACTGATATTGCCGCGGAATAACTGGTCAAAAGATATCAGCAGAGTGCCGGGATTTGAGAACTCAAAGCGATCCGAATACTTCTCGATGACAATCCCCCCCTGGCCCTGATAGTCTGCATGAATCAGGGCATTGACCATGGCCTCTCGTATGGCCTCATGAACGACTGTTTCCCCTTTGCGGAAGAGATCACTGCCAAGATGGAACGGCAGCTTCAAATCCCTGGACAGGCGCTGAATAACAAGCAGGTAAAACTGAAACAGATTTGCAGGCCAGGTGCCGTCCATGGTCAGCCGGTCGGTCCAGCGAATTTCGGGGTCGTCCGAGAGTTTTTCCCGGTAATCCACATGATATTGGGGCACCCCTTCACGAATGGCCTCGTCACTGCCGAACATGAGCAGTCCGGCAACGGTCAACCCCTCCATGCCGGTTTTGCGATCCCGCCGCCAGCCGCCCAGTTTTTTCAGCAGTTCACGGTCATCCTCACTGAGCCAGGGATGGTTCGGTTTATGGGAGGCGAATCGTTGCCGGTACTGTTTGAGGCTGGTGCTGTCCAGGTCGTCCAGGGTGAAACATTCAAGAATCCGGCTGTCGGCAGGCTCCTCGGCCCTGTCCGACAACATGCGGCTCACCTCCTGCTCCGTGCAGTGATAATCCCCCTCGAAATTGCGGCGATAGGTTCCTGTCAACGGATTCTGTCCCAGAAAAACCGGCCGCTGATAGCGTGAAGCCCATGGCACCCGGATGGCCAGGATCGTTCCCTGTGCATGATCCACTTCCACCACATCCGCATCGGTAAGCAGATTGGTGCTCACCTTGCCCCGATTGTTGATAGTGTCCCAAAAAGACTTCTTTAACCGGGCCGGGTCACGAACCCCGCAGACCGTGCCGTCATCTTCAACACCCAGCAGAATGACCCCTCCATGGGTATTGGCCATGGCGCTGTAGGTTTCCCAAAGGCTTTTCGGCACCCCTCCTTTTGCCGACTTGAATTCCAGTTCTTCATGCTCGGTCCAGCCAAGGCGGGTAAGGATCTCAACAGGATCAAGGGCTCTTTTTTTGCTCATGCAGTGCCCTCCCGCACATCGATCTTGCCGGTCACGGCGGCGGTGATCAGGGCGGTGCGATATTCCCGCAGCCGTTCAAGGGCGGTTTCTATTTTGGCGATGAGTTTGTCGATTTTGGCGGTTTCGCGGTCGAGAAAATCGGCGATGGCGGTTTGTTCTGCAGGTGAAGGGAACCCTGCCACGATACTGCCAACTGTATCGGTATTGAGATTGAGTTGAGTCCCAAGTTTTCCGAGGCCCTTGTAAGGTTCACCGGATGCAAAGAGATAATAAAGAAACCGTACTTCTCCATGCCAAAATGGAAAATAGACAAAGCCATCGTGGATGCAACACTTGATTGCCGTTATACAAGGCTTCCCGACTGAACCTGCGATACTCAAAAATACCTTGCCTGGCTGTAGCGGCACACTGAGCGATTGTCCAAGATCTGACAGGCGTTGTCTGGTTTCCCTCAAGTACATCCCCGCTGCAGTAACATCGGCAATCCTAACCCAAGCATACTCACCTTGTTCATCGAAGTAGATATCGCTGTCAATGGGCCGTGGGGACGCGCCGCGCATGATTGGTGATTCCCGTTTGATCGCCTTCACCTCCCAATGCTCCGGCACCTCCCCCAGCCAGTCGATGCCCGAGGGCTTGAGCCGGGGCTGGGGATCAAGACCGGCTTTGCGTGCCTCATCGGGCGGCAGGCCCCGGGTCACTGTGCGCGAGATGAGGGCGGTGCGTTTTTCCTTGAGTCGCTCAATCAGGGTCTGTTTTTTGGCCACCAGGGTGTCGATTTTCCCGGTCTCGCGGTCGAGGAAGGAGGCGATGGCACGTTGTTCATCTGGTGGCGGAATGAGCACCGGCAAATTGCCGATGAAGTCCCAGTTTGCGCGAGGCATCTTTGCCCCGTAGGTTGATGAATCGACGATGGAGATGACATCGCGATTGAGGAGGTAGTCGAGAAGGAACTTCTGTCGAACAGCTTTCGGGCGAAGGACAAGTAATTCTCCCGTACAGATACCGTCTGCACCTGCTGCATGGACTTTTGCCAAGTAGGGCCGAAGTTTGCCGAAGAGCACATCCCCGCGCATGTAGAGGTTTGCTTGCCCCTCGCTTGAGACCTCACCATTCGGGGCGATTCGCTTCCCTGTCCAGGACTCTATGTGCTCAAGACCCGTATAGGGTAGATCGGATTGGTTACCGTCAACTTTTTGGTTGATGAAACCGGCACTATGCTTTAGGCGGCGGATCTCCCAATGCTCCGGCACCTCTCCCAACCACTCCACGCCGGAGGGCTTGTATGCAGAATAGGGCCACCACTTCATACGCCGCCCCTCGTCTCTGATGTTGCACTTTTCCTTTTCATCATTCCGCATTCATCATTCATCTTTCAGCACTACATCATTCAGCATTGCAACGATCTCTTCTGTAAGCTGTTTGATATCCGCTTCGATCTCTTCAAGGGGCCTGGGCGGTTCATAGACGTAAAAATGGCGGTTGAGAGGGATCTCGTAGCCGATCTTTGTCTTGCTCTCATCGATCCAGGCGTCCGGCACATGGGGCAGAACTTCGCGGTTAAAATATGCTTCAATACTCTCCGCAAGCGGCACGGTCTCGATGTCGCGCAGTTCCGGATCAGGTTCGGGATTGCCTTTTTTGTCGCGGCAGATCTCGGCTGTTTCATCACGTTCACCCAGGGCATGCAGCACGGCCTTGATTTCAGCGGCCTTCAGGCGCACGCCCAGCTCGCGGTCCAGCTCGCGCAGGTCAATGAGAAACTGTTTCCGGTCCTTGTACAGTGTCTCGCCATGCCGGCTTGCAAATGCAGCAAGAAGTTCCCGGATCTGCTGCTGACGCCTCCCGCCGGCTTCTATTTCTTCGAGCCGCGCCTTTTCGTTCTTTTTCCTGCTGGCAGCCAGGTTTTTGAAGCTCTTCACCTCTTCCAGCCGCTGGATCCGTTCAGGCGTGGCCTGTAAGTTGAGGCGCAGGGGACGCTCGACAGTAATCTTGTAAAAACCGAAGTCATGGTTATCAAAAATCCTGCTGACCACACGCTCCTTCTGGACAGGTTTTTTGGTAACCGGGTCTTCTTCCGTGAACCTTCGCGTCTCACCGTCGCGAAATTCCCCGAAGATGCGGGTGATTTCGCCAATCTGGTCCGGCTCTCCAGGTTTATCTGCCGGGTCGCCGATCTTGTGACGCTTGTTGCCAAGGCTCTTGGGCATCTTCACGAAAAAACGCCGGGCGTCGATGAGTTGGACCTTGCCCTTGCGGCGGGGCTCTTTTCGGTTGCTGAGTACCCAGATGTAGGTGGAGATGCCGGTGTTGTAGAAAAGCTGGTCCGGCAAGGCGACCACGGCCTCCAGCCAGTCGTTTTCGATGATCCATTGGCGGATATTGGACTCGCCACTGCCGGCATCACCGGTAAAAAGGGGCGAGCCGTTAAAAACGATGCCGATGCGGCTGCCTCCGTCTGCGGGAGCCCGCATCTTGGAGAGCATGTGCTGTAAAAAGAGAAGGGAACCATCATTGATACGCGGCAGCCCGGCGCCGAAACGGCCCTCAAAGCCAAGGGAATCGCGCTCCTGTTCGATGAAGCGTTTCTGCTGTTTCCATTCCACGCCAAAAGGGGGATTGGCCAGCATATAGTCGAAGGTGAACTTTTTTCCGCTTGCGTCCCGGTCAAAGCCGTCCTGGGTGAAGGTGTCGCCCAGAATGATGTTGTCGGCATCCTCACCCTTGATGAGCATGTCGGACTTGCAGACCGCCCAGGCCTCGTCGTTCCAGTCCTGACCGAAAAGGTGCGGGCTGGCCTCGCTGTTCAGGTCACGGATGTATTTTTCGGCCACCGAAAGCATGCCGCCGGTGCCGCAGGCCGGATCGTAGATGGTCTTGACCACGTGGCTCTTGCGAAGATCCTTTTCCGGGGAAAGGAGCAGGTTGACCATGAGCTTGATCACCTCGCGCGGGGTGAAGTGCTCCCCGGCTTCCTCGTTGGACTGCTCGGCGCCGATCCGGATGAGTTCCTCGAAGACATAGCCCATCTGCATGGAATCCACCTGCTCTTCGGAGAGATCCAGCTTGGGATCACAAAATGCCTTGATCACCTCATAGAGCAGATTTTTCTCCGCCATGCGGGCGACCTGCCGGTCAAAGGCGAAACGTTCCATGATTGCCCGCACATTGGGCGAAAAACCATTGATGTACGCATTCAGGTTCGGGGCGAGCTGATTCGGGTCGTCAAGCAGCTTCTCCATGTCGAGTTTCGACAGATTATAGAAGGGACGGCCGGTTATTCGCTGGAGCAGACTGCGCACAACGCTCTCGGGCTTTGCCTTGATCTTGGCATGCTCGGCCAGGACTGCGTTTTTTGTGGGAGCGAGCAGACAGTCGAAGCGCCGCAGAACCGTCAGAGGGAGGATCACCTTGCGGTATTCGTTGCGCTTGTACGGCCCCCGGAGCAGGTTACAGATGCTCCAGATAAAATTGGCGAGTTGGGAATGAGTTTCAGGGCTCATGTTTTTTCTCGGATTTCTTTCCGGAGTTGGCTGGCAAGCTCCTGCTACTTTGCGATATCTCGCACGTTAATGATGAGGGCACATGCAGCACAATAGTACTCTGGAGAACGCTGTTTCCAAACCTTGAGTCGCTTATCGCCGCACTCAAGTCGATGGTGCTGAAGGCAATGCATTATAAACATCGCCACAAACATGCCAAATGCTATATCATGTGATGGGTGATAATCAAGGACATTACGATTGAAAATAGCAAGACAGGGGAAAAACAATGAACCCCATTTCCCGATGCCTGCGAGGGGCTTTTAGTTCGAGTAACACCACGTGTGCTTATTCTCTAACTCAAGTCCGATTGGGTTTTCTGCTTTGAAGGGATGGGTGCTTATGTAATATCTTGATTTGAAGGATTTCCACAACCGGACGAGGTCCGATAGTGAAAGGCGAGAATTCAGAGAAAAATTCTCCAAGAGAAGCGTTCTTTATCCAGATTTCCCGAAAACGGGATGATAGCGAGGTGAGTCATCGACGACGAGGTGACCGTAACGCCTTGCTACAAAAAGAAAAACGAACCACCCGACATGCCGCTTGCGGCACTCGGACCGGTTCGTTCTAATTAAAATGGTGGAGGTGGCGGGAGTCGAACCCGCGTCCGGAAATACTCCCCTCACGTCTCTACATGCTTAGTTCCTGGAAGAGGTTTCGCATCCGGGTATCACCAGGAACACTGATTGCCGGATGCTAGCCTGAAAAGAATCTCGTCAGTCGGATGTCAGGCGCATCCTTCTGACCAGCCTGCGGAGTCGACGCTCCGGTCCGGTCCAGCAGGCGAGGACCGGGGGAACGGCAAGGCAGAACTATGCTGCCATTGCGTAATTATAATCGTCTGCGATTATATTTAAGATTCCATCTGTTTTACGAGTTGACGGAACACTCGGCATGCAACGTTGAGCTTACATATCCCCGTCGAATCCGTTTCACCCCCATATATTCTGCATAGAGTCGAGATCAGGAGATCCTGGTGTTGCGGAAATCCCGCTGGATCTCGCGCCGCATCTGCTGTTCCTTGAGTGCGGCCCGCTTGTCATAGAGTTTCTTGCCGCGGGCAAGGCCCAGTTCCACCTTGGCCTTGCCGTTATTCTTAAAATAAATCTTAAGAGGGATTAGCGCAACCCCCTTCTCCTTTATTTTTCCGATCAGCCTTCTGATCTCGCGACGGTGGAGGAGCAGTTTGCGCACCCGCAGGGGATCGGTGCTGGTATGGGTGGCAAAGGCATAGGGCGAGATGTGGACGTTGTGGAGATAGACCTCGCCGTCCCTGATCCGGGCATAGCCGTCCTTGATATTGGCGCGGCCGGCACGCAGGGACTTCACTTCCCCGCCGGTGAGGACGATACCCGCCTCCAGGGTGTCGTCGATATGGTAGTCGTGGAAGGCCTTTTTGTTCCTGCAGACGATCTTCATTGGTTTCCTGTTTCCTGAGCCGTTGCTGCCGCTGGCTGATGGATCGACGGCGATCCGCCGGCGAGGGAACTTTCTATATTACGGGAAAAACGGGAAATGCGCAAGAACTGTGGCTAGCCGGTGGTAACGCGCAGGGCCTCTTCCAGGGTGGTCTGCCCGGCCAGGACCTTGCGCCAGGCATCCTCACGCAGACTGGTCATACCCTCGCGCACGGCCACCTGGCGCAGTTCGGCATCGGTGGCCCTGGCCGCGATCAGCCGCTTGAGCTGATCCGACATGGGAAAGATCTCGAAGATCCCCATCCGGCCGGAATAGCCGGTGTTCCGGCACTGGCGGCAGCCCTTGCCCCGCTGCAGCTTTACCGTATCTCCGCCGCTGACCGGAAATCCCAGTTTCTGGAGTTCCGCCGCCTGCACGGTGTAGGACTCGCTGCAGTGGGGGCAGATGCGGCGCACCAGCCGCTGGGCCAGGGCGCCGAGCATGGTAGAGGCGATGAGGAACGGTTCCAGCCCCAGGTCCTCCAGGCGAATGATGGTGGAGACCGCGTCGTTGGTGTGGAGGGTGGAGAAGACCAGGTGCCCGGTGAGAGCGGCCTGCACCGCATGGGTGGCGGTCTCGAGGTCGCGGATCTCGCCGATCATGATGATGTCCGGGTCCTGGCGCAGGATGTTGCGGAGGATGGAGGAGAAGGTGACATCGATCTGTGCCTGGACCGCGATCTGGTTGAACTCCTCGTAGACCATCTCCACCGGGTCCTCCACCGTGATGATGTTCTTCTCCGGCGTGGCGATCTGTTTCAGGGTCGAATAGAGGGTGGTGGACTTGCCGCTGCCCGTGGGCCCGGTGACCAGGACTATGCCGTGGGGCGCGTGCATGAAGGCGTCATAGACCTTGCGGTCGCGGCGGGAGAAACCCAGCCCGTCCAGGTCCTGGAAGATCACGTCCGGATCCAGAATCCGCATCACCGTCTTCTCGCCAAAGGAGACCGGCACCGTTGAGACCCGGATCTCGGCCTCCCGTCCCTCGCTGCCCTGGCCGATCTTGATCCGGCCGTCCTGTGGACGGCGTTTTTCGGCGATATCCAGCCGCGCCAGCGACTTGATCCGCGAGGTGATGGCCGAGTGCACGGCTTTGGGCAGCTTGTAGATGGTATGGAGGATACCGTCGATGCGGAACCGGATCAGGCAGACATCGCGTTTGGGCTCCACGTGGATGTCGCTGGCCCGCTGCTCCAGGGCGTAGCTGAAGAGGTGGTTGACCGCGGCCTTGATGTGCTGGTCCGTGGAGCTCAGTTCGGTGGCCGAAGCCAGGCGCACATACTGCTCCAGGTTGCCGATATCGACGGTGGTGCCGGCAGTGGTGGTGCCGAACTGGGTCTCTGCCGCGGTGATGGAGCGCTGAAACCCGAAGAATTCGGCCAGGATCTTCTTGATGTCGGAGCGGGTGGAGATGTAGGGTCGCACCTTGACCTGGTTGGCCCGCTCGATGTCTTCGAGCACCGCCTGGCTGTCCGGGCTGTAGATCACCACCTCGAGGATGCCATCGGTCATCTCGAAGGGCAGGATCAGGTGGTTGATGGCAAAGGAGCGGGGGATGGTCTTGGTGACGATCTCCATGTCCAGCTCCAGGGGATCGAGCTTCTTGAACGGGATCTTCAGGGCCCGGCCCACGGCGCGGACCATGAGCTCCTCGTTCAGGCGCATCTCCTTTTT
>Ga0256833_1002721_pt1 | contig 12270 bp, 12 predicted proteins | sample 356284metaG_FD_190535 | JGI IMG/M metagenome (GOLD analysis project Ga0256833, IMG submission 190535) | Hydrothermal vent microbial communities from Mid Atlantic Ridge, Atlantic Ocean - 356-284 | ecosystem: Environmental > Aquatic > Marine > Hydrothermal vents | place: Atlantic Ocean: Mid...
CGGAGATCTGCGAGCAGGCCGGCCACCTGCTCCCCGTCATCGGGTGAAATTCCCTCCTGCAGACACTTCCAGGCCACGGCCCGGTACATGGCGCCGGTATCGAGATAGGTATATCCCAGGCGATCGGCCACCATCTTCGAGATCGTCGATTTGCCGACCCCGGAGGGACCGTCGATGGTGACGATCTCCTGTCGTTTCTTCTCTGTCATGTCCCCTTCCCGGATCAGGTGTAGCCGAGATCAGCCAGGCAGCCGGCCAGGGCGCCGATGAAACGCGTGTTTTCCGCCTCCGTGCCCACGGTGATGCGGATGAAGTCGGGATAGCCGTAGGCCTTCATGGAACGGACGATCACCCCTTTGTGGAGCATGGCCTCGTAGAGTGCTGTGGCGTCACCGCGCACATCGATGAGAAAGAAGTTGGTATGCGAGGGATAGGGAACGCAGCCCAGCCGCTCCACCTCCCGGCTCAGCCAGCGGCGGCCCTCGCGGGTTCCTTCCAGGGTCCGCTGGTAGTGGTCCAGGTCGCGGATGGCGGCAAGGGCTCCCACCTGACCGGGAAGGTTGATATTGAAGGGCTGGCGGACCCGGTGGAGGATGCCGGCGATCTCGCGGTGCATGAGCCCGAAACCCACCCTGAGTCCGGCCAGGCCAAAGGCCTTGGAAAAGGTGCGCAGGGCGACAACCGCTGGAATCCCTTCGGGATTGCGGATATAGGCCTTCACATCGATGCGCTTCTCCTGATCGACAAAGTCGACGTAGGCCTCGTCCAGGACCACGATCACGCTCTCGGGCAGGGAGCGGAGGAAATCGTCAAAGGACTGCCTGGAGATCAGGGTTCCGCAGGGGTTGTTGGGATTGTCGAGAAAGATCAGGCGGGTCTTTTCGTTCACCGCCCGGCCGATGGCCGCCAGGTCATGGTGCATCTCCCTGAGAGGAATGACGATATTGTTGCCGCCGCGCACCTGGACGAACTTCTGGTACATCAGAAACGATGGATGGCTGGTGATCACCTCGTCCCCGGCACGGACAAAGGCCTTGACCAGGAACTCGATCACCTCGTTGGAGCCGTTGCCGAGCACGATCTCCTCCATGTCCGCCTCCAGCCAGCGGGCCAGGGCCTCGGTCAGGTAGTGGCTGGAGCCGTCCGGGTAACGGTGCAGACCGGTGAGGACACCGGATATGGCTTCCACGGCGGCAGGGGACGGGCCCCAGGCATTCTCGTTGGAGGCGAGCTTGATGGAATCGGTAATCCCGTATTCCCGCTCCAGCTCCTCCAGGGGCTTGCCGGGGGGATAAGGGATGATCTCGGCGATATTGTTGGGAATATCAATTTTCATGGCAGGATCGAAACAGGACTCTCAGGGGAGTGGAGGTCGCCTGCCCAGCATCCCGGCCCGCTGTTCCAGGTTGTGGGCCGCCCGCAGCAGGATCTCCTCGTTGAAATGGGCCGCCTGCATCTGCATACCGATGGGCAGGCCGTCATCACTGAAGCCGCAAGGCACGGAGATGGCCGGAATGCCGGCAAGGTTGGCCGAGATGGTCAGGATGTCGGAGAGATAGAGGGCAAGCGGATCGTCGCTCTTCTCGCCGATCTTCCAGGACGGTGTCGGGCAGACCGGCGAGACCACCAGGTCACAGTCGGTAAAGGCGGTGGTGAAATCTTCCTGTATCAGGGTGCGGACCCGGGAGGCCTTCTTGTAATAGGCATCATAGTAGCCGGCAGAGAGGGCATAGGTGCCGATCAGGATCCGCCGCTTGACCTCGTCGCCGAATCCCCGGGAACGGGTGGAACGGTACATGTCGATGAGCGATTGGGCGTCCCGGTCCCGGAAGCCATAGCGCACGCCGTCGTAACGGGCCAGGTTGGAGCTGGCCTCGGCCGGGGCGATCAGGTAGTAGACCGCCACACAGTACTCGGTGTGGGGCAGGGAGACCTCCACGATCTCGGCGCCGGCATCGCGGAGCATGTCGATGCCCCGGCGCACCGTTCTTTCCACCTCCGGATCGAGCCCGTCCCCGAAGTATTCGCCCGGAATCCCCACCCGGATTCCCCGCAGGCCATCGACCAGGGCGGCGGTATAGTCGGGCACCTCCCGATCGATGGAGGTGGAGTCGCGATGGTCATGGCCGGCAATGACATTCATCATCAGGGCACAGTCGCGAACGTCTTTGGTCAGGGGCCCCACCTGGTCCAGGGAAGAGGCGAACGCCACCAGGCCGTAGCGGGAGACCCGGCCGTAGGTAGGTTTCATACCGACGATCCCGCAGAGTGAGGCCGGCTGGCGGATGGAACCGCCGGTATCCGAGCCCAGGGAGGCAAAGCCCTCGTCCGCGGCAACGGCCGCTGCCGAGCCGCCACTGGAGCCGCCGGCCACATAGCCGTCCTTCCAGGGATTCACCGGGGTTTGGAAGGCGCAGTTTTCGCTGGTGGAGCCCATGGCGAACTCGTCCATGGCCACCTTGCCGAGGATCACGGCACCGGCGTCCCGCAGCCGTCTGACCACCGTGGCATCGTAGGGCGGCACAAAGTTCTCCAGCATCCGTGAACCGCAGGTGGTGGGCATGGTGGCGGTGCAGAGGACATCCTTGAGCGAGAGCGGGATGCCGAGCAGCTCCCCCGCCCTGCCCTCCTTTCGCAGCCGGTCGGCCTCGTCGGCCCGGGCCAGGGCACCCTCCGGATCGAGATGCAGAAAGGCCCGTACCCTGTCCTCCACCGCGTCGATGCGGGCAAGCACCGCCTCTGTCAGCTCGCGGGAACTGAGCTCGCCCCTGTCCAGCTTCTCCTTTGCCTGGCCCAGTGTCAGACTGTATATATCCATCGTCAAATCCTCAACTGATGATCTTCGGAACCACGAAGGCCTCCCCGTTCTGCCGGGGGGCATTGGCCAGGGCCTTTTCCCTCGGCAGGGAGGGCCGGACCGCATCTTCCCGGAAGGCGTTGCCCGGCTTCCGGGTATGGGTCGTTTCCGTGATTCCCGTGGTATCGACCTCGTCCAGCTTGGCCACGTAGTTGAGGATGGTATCGAGCTGGCCGGTCATCCGTTCCACCTCGTCCGCAGCCAGGTCCAGCCTGGCCAGGCGGGCCACATGTTCCACTTCTTTGCTTGTGATCTTCATTGGCCTTCAGCGATGCAGGACCAGGTATCCTGGCCACAATGATACAGCCGATACTCCGTAAACGTTCAGCAGCACGCCATCTGCAGGCGTTGCTGAACGTTTACAAAAAGTATCTGTCTTTTTGGCTTGTTGCCTATAGCGATGAACTGTTTATGTGCAGGTAAGCGCACTCTCCGGACAGCATGCTGCTGAACGTTTACCTGACAACTAGGCAGGTTTATACAGTGAACTGGCAGAAAGAACAACCCCGGCGAACACTTCCACCAGTTCCGGATCGAACTGGGTGCCTGCACAGCGGCGCAGTTCGCCCACTGCCTCGGCCGTGGAGAGATTACGCCGGTAGTTGCGGCGGGAGGTCATGGCGTCGAAGCTGTCGGCCACGGTGATGATGCGGGTGAGGGTGTCCAGGTCGGAACCGCCGATACCGTCGGGGTAGCCGGTACCGTCCAGTTTTTCGTGGTGATGACGGATAATCGAGCGTTCCCGCTCCATGAAGGTGAGCGGTTCGATGATGGAGGCGCCCACCTCGGGATGCTTCTTGATCAGCTCCCATTCCTCGGGGCTCAGTTTGCCGGGTTTCTGGATACAGGAGAGATCGATGACCAGTTTGCCGATATCATGGAACTGGGAGGCGCGCCTGAGCACCACCTGCTCCTCTTCGGGAAGTTCGATGGCCTCGCCCAGCAGCATGGCATACTCGGTCACCCGGCGGGTATGGCCGGCGGTATACTCGTCCTTTTCTTCCATGGCGGTCTGCAGGCTGGACATGATCTGGACCGTGGCCTTTTCCAGGTAGTCGCTGTAGCGCTCCAGGAGCAGGTTCTTCTCCGCCAGTTCCCGTGTCTTGTCCAGGACCTCCTCTTCCAGGTTGGCCTTGTAGAGCCGTTCCTGGCGGATAAAGGTCCGTTTTTCGATGGCCCGCTCCACCTTGACCCGGAAGAGATCAATATCCTCGATGGGCTTGGTCATGAAATCGTATGCACCGAGATTGATGGCCTTGACCGCGTAATCCATGGAGCCGGCGCCGGTGAGAAAGAGGACCGGGATATCCATGGCGGTATTGTTCAGGTGGGCCAGGGTCTCGAAACCGTCCATGTCCGGCATGTTGATATCCAGAACAATGACATCAAAATCGTCATTGACCCGTTGCAGGACTTCCCGCCCGGACTCCACGGCCACGACATCATAATTGAACATGGTGAGGATCTTCTGCACCGCGGTGCGCACAAGATCATCATCATCTGCTATGAGAATTTTTGAACCCATCCCTGGTAGTCAGCAAAATGAATTTCTGAGTAAAAATCAGGAGCACGCCATCTGCACGCGCTCGCGGCTGCCCGGATGTCCCTGGACCAACCTAGATATAGTCTCTCACACAACTGCGAAGTTTTGCAAAACAAAAATCAGATATCCCAGTAATTTTTCACCACCTGCAGCACCTGGTCGACCACTGGCAGATGAACAGATGATCTACCTGATTTTTCAAATTTTTCAGCAGTTTCACGCTCAAGAAACACCGGCTGGTCATCGCTCAGTCGCTCACCGCAGAGCCCGCTTAAAACCGCCAGGGCGCCATCCTTCATTCCCTGGAGGTTATAGCCCCCCTCCAGGGTGACCACCATCCTGCCGCCGCAGACCTCCCCGGCAAGATTCACCAGTGCCCGGGTCATGTAGGCAAAGCCGGCCGGGGTCACCTTCATCGCCCCGAGGGGATCACCGTCATAGATATCAAAGCCGGCGGAGACAAGGATCAACTCCGGCCTGAAGCGTCGTGCCACCGGGATGATCAGTTCGTTGAAGATGCAGGCGAACTCCATGTCTCCCTGTCCGCCTGCCAGGGGGACGTTGACCGTGTAGCCCTCCCCTGCCCCGGACCCGGTCTCCGGAATTGCCCCGGTTCCAGGATAGTAGGGATACTGGTGGGTTGAACAGTAGAGCACCGAATCGGAATCATAGAAACTGTGCTGGGTGCCGTTGCCATGGTGGAGGTCCCAGTCCACGATCATGACCCGCCTGTACCCGAGTTTCTCCACGGCCCAGTGGGCGGCGATGGCCACGTTGTTGAACAGGCAGAAGCCCATGGAGCGATCACGCTCGGCATGGTGTCCCGGAGGCCTGACCAGGCAGAAAGCATTGTCCATCTCGCCCCGGTCCAGTCTGCTCACCGCATCCACCAGGGCGCCGGCAGCCAGGAGAGCGGCGGCATAGGACTGTTCCGAAGTCCTGGTGTCCGCATCGAGAAAATCATGGGCATGGCCCGCGGTCGAGGCCACCTTTTCGATGAGGGCCTGTGAATGGTTGAGCGCTATGGTCTCGGTGGAAGCGGGATCAAAACCGGGATAGAGAAAGCGGGAGCCGATCTCATCCCGGTCCAGTTCCCTGTAGATGACCCGGAGACGTTCCGGCGACTCGGGATGGTCGTAGCCAGGTTGATGTTCGAGAAACAGGTCGTTTCTGTATACTGCTGTCTTGCGCATGGCATCTCTCTCCTGAAGTCGTTCAGGTTATCCTGTGGTTTTTACCAAAATTGTTTGTTTTTTTAGATAGTTGCCAATAGCGGTAACCTATTGCATCCTGTAAACGGTTTCTTCGGTAACAATCAGGTCCATCCCCTGGTCATGGGCCTCCACGGGAACCCGTTCCACCACCTGGAGTTCATAGGCCAGGGCGATGCGAAGGGCCTGCGGGGTCCTGCCGGAGAGAAAACGGTCATAATACCCCCCGCCATAACCGAGACGGCCGCCGGTATGGTCAAAGACGGAACCGGGAACGATGACCACGTCGATCTCTGCCGGATCGACCCTGTGACGTTCGACTTGGGAGGAAACAGGTTCCGGTATGCCGCAGTAACCCGGCGCAAGCTGGGATTCCGGGTCGCTTATTTCCACCGCCAGCAGGGAGGAGCTGTTGACCTGGGTCAGGGGGACAGAGATCTTTTTGTCCTCCTGCAGGCAGTGGGCGATCAATTCCAAGGTTCGCACCTCGCTGCGAAAACTGACGTAGACAAACAGGTGGCCGGCAGTACGGATCTCTTCCAGGCCGAGCAGCCTGGAGAGAATGACCCTGCTTTTTTCCTCCTGCTGCCGAACCGGCAGACGGTCCCTGCGGGCAAGAATCATCTTTCTCAGTTCCCTGCGATCCATGGTCTCCATCATTTCACCTCCGATCGGATGTCACCCTTGACCACCTCCCGTATAAGGCTGGAGTCCATCATACTTTCTTTCCCTGTATTTTCCGTAAAAAAAGGGCGGTACCCCAGAGGGAGTACCGCCCGTAAATAGTGCTCTCAAGGTCCTTATCACATGGGGACAAGCAGTTTATTGCTTTCCTCGTTCCAGGTAACGATCACATACCAGAGAGCCAGGAAGGCAAGGATCAGGACCAGGGTCGGGCCGTATCCCAGGACATCGGGAAGGTAGACAAACTTGCCGAGCACGCCGTCGGCCTCAAAGTCATTGTCCCTGAACCAGGCAACCATGACCGAGTTGGAAAGGCCGAAAAAGAGGACAACCAGCCACAGCTTGATCTGTCCCTCGCCCACGCGCCACAGGCTGCCGGAGCCGCAACCGCCGGCGAACAGGGCGCCGACACCGAAGACGAAACCGCCGACCACACCACCCCAGCCGAAGGTGCCGCGGACATAGTTCATGGGAGCGAGAACCGGGTCGCCATCGGCACGTACGGCAACGCCATACTTGAGAACGGCGGCGCCCACGGCGAGGATGGCGATGGACAGGGCCACCGACTTGGCCAGGGTACAGTCGCCGGTCATGTGCGGCTCACGGAACCCCTGGATCATGCACCAGCGGCCGCGCTGCATGGCATAGCCAAGGGCTGCGGAGATGAGCAGGATACCGGGCAGTGAATTGATGTAATCGGTGTAGTCGTCGCCATCGAAGCTGGCATAGGTATAGGCGCCCCAGATCATGACCGCAATGGCGATGATCCCCAGTATTCCCTGCACCACCGGTGGAAATTCGATGGTCTTGGCACCGCCTGAACCCCAGGTGATGTACTCCATCTCCTTGTAGAGGAGCCAGAGCCCGACCACCGCGCCAAAGACAAGGCCGATCCACATGGCAAAGCCGTTGGCTGCCAGGTTGCCCAGGGCATTGTACATGCCGCCGATGTTACAGCCACCGGCCAGGGCGGCGCCGATTCCCATCAGGATACCGGCAATGACTGCCTTCACATACTCGCGGATGGGCGGAAAACGTAACGCGAACTGTCCCCCGAGACAGGCGGAGAGGAAGGCTCCACCCACAAATCCCAGGCCGATGACCGAGCCGGTGTTGTACCAGATCGACTTGGTCAGGACCCTGGCACCGTCGTCATCGATGAACCCGACCACCTCCTGCATATCGGGATCACTGTACCAGCCGATCGCATACAGGATCCAGTCACCCCAGTTGCGGATTGCGCCCACAGCACCCCACGGCCGCCACCAGGCCATGATGAGAATACTGAAAATGGCAACCACTATTCCTGTCGTGGTGGCATCCCACTCGCTCTGACAGAATACCTTGTACAGTCGCTTGAACTTGCCAGCAAAGCCTTCTTCACTCATACATTCCCCCTCCGTTAACTTTCCATACTCCTTTTGATGTTCAATGGCCCATGGGCAGTGATCCTCGGCACCTCCCTGAAAGAGCCATCTTTTCCCCGGCAGAAAAACAGTTCGCCGCTGGCGGCAACCGTTTTGAATCACCGGTAATTGCTGAACTTTTACCGGCAAAATGCAAGCTCCTGCCGGAACCCGTCCACAGATGGTCTCTGCGCGCAGTCATCATCCGACCCTGTGCCAGGGGTCGATCCTGCGCCGGACCGGGCGCCTGCAAGAGCTTTGAACATGATCACGGGCTGATCACAACCACGTGATCGCTTACCTCCGGATATCGCGACGTTCCGTAACAGTTCAGAAGACCGTCTCAATACGGCCGGATCATCGTATGGTGAAAGAATACGCCTCTTTTCACGATATTCTTTACCGTTACCCTCTTTTTTTGTCAAGGATTGTTGACTGTAACGGTGGGAACAGGCACTGTTTTTCTTTTTTTTAACTTGTTAATCCAACAGGTTATAATCATGAAACCCCTTGAATTACCATTCATTTTACCCTTGACAGACCAGGTGCTATTCGGTATAGGAAGTTTTGCATCACCCGAATTTCAGGAAGAAACTGGAATGTGGTGGCGGTTCATGAATGCAAGGCTGTGTTTTCATGAACATTTCTATTATCTTTATTCAAGGTAGGGAGGATAACATGAGCGACTACAAGAAGGCACCCGAGGGAATCCAGGAAAATGCGTATCTCGATGCTAAGGGACTGAGCTGCCCCATGCCGCTGCTGCGGACCAAGAAAGAGATCGGCAAGCTGAATTCCGGCGAGATTCTCAAGGTCGACGGCACCGATCCGGGTTCCCGTAACGATATTCCCGGCTGGTGCGAGCGCGCCGGTCATGAGTACCTCGGTGAGAAAGAAGAGTCCGGCTACATCAGCTTCTACATCAAGAAGGGTTGATCGGCTGACCGGAAACCGGTCAGCAGGCGCTGTTTCTGTTGACCATACGTACCACTCTTTTTCACACTGGAGGATAGCATGGCAAAAAGTATAGGGATCTTTGTAACCTCCCCGCAGAACATGAGGCATGTCATGGGGGTCACCAAGGCCGCTGTCGCCAAGGGCGCCAAGGTCAAGGTCTTCTTCACCTGGACCGCTACCCATCTCACCAAGTGCCCGAATTTCATCGAACTCTGTGAGCTGGACAACGTGGATGTCTCCATCTGCGCCGACAGCTACAAGAAGGTGGGATACGATGTAACCGACATCCCCAAGGGCCTTGACGAGAAGAAGATGGCCACCCAGGCCCAGCACGGTGCCATTATCGAAGATTACGACTGCTACATGACCCTGTAGGAAGGAGGAAGGAATGTCTCATAAAGTCTGCTTTATGTATCCCAGCGAGAACTACATTCTTGACGGGATCAGATCTGCCCTGGGCCTGTCCGTGGAGAACATGTACTCTTACGGTGTTGTCATGTATAACGAGCTTCCCGAGCTCAGCGACTATGACAAGGAAAACATCGAATGGATGCGGGACATGGAAGGCGAGGTCTACACCATGAACGAGGCCAATGTCGAGAAGCACGGCCTTCCCAAAATCACTCTTGAAGAGCTTGGTCAGAAACTCCGTGAGATGGATATCATCATCCCTTACGGCATCATGAGATCAGACAAGACCTGAGCAGGAACCGATCCGGTATCAACTGCAAAGGTACAATTCAAAGGAGTGAGTGTAATGAAAATCCTGCATGTATATCGTTCCGAGCCCAATGACGACGTCCAGAAGCTGGTCGAGATCGTATCCGAGGGCCGTGAAACCGAGTCATTTGACCTGAATGTTGAATCTCCCGACTATGACAAGCTCGTTGAAATGGTCTGGGAAGCCGATCAGACCATCTGCTGGTGGTAGTTTCCGTACCAGCCGGAACAGTCAGCCTGCAAACCCTTGCTTTCCGGCAAGGGTTTTTTTATTTCCACGCCATTCTCCTCTTCCTACCCGGCGATCATCTGCCATTGTAAAGGTTCAGCAGTACGCCACCGTAAGCGCTTGCGTCGAACTGTCACCTGCCATCTCTATCGAGTACCGTGTGCAGCAGGGTATCGTGGAACCGTGGCCTGAACCGGCGGATCTTTCTGTTGCTCCTGTCCGGGTGCACCCTGTTGCTGAGAAGGACCATGATCACCTTCTTTTCCGGGTCGATCCAGAACGATGTTCCCGTATATCCCAGGTGTCCTATGCTGTGCCGAGAGAGCAGGTGTCCGCCGCTGGAACCCTGCGGTGACGGCATATCGAATCCACGACACCAAGTGCGGTCCCGGTATTTTCTCTGCAATCCCGTGGCAAGAGCATGAGCTCCGGATTCTCCCCTGCCCTGCCACTGATCCAGGATCCGCGTGCACATGGTCAGGACCGCACCGACGGTGCCAAACAGTCCGGCATGACCAGAGACCCCGTCCATCAGCCAGCAGTGCTCATCATGGACCTCCCCCGTCAGTACCCTGCCCCGCCACGGACAGTTCTCGGTGGCGGCAATGCTCCGTCCGGCGAGCCGGTGCCGTGATCCGGTCAGGCGCAGAAAAAATATATCTTCTTCCAGGTCCAGCGGACCGGATATATAGCGGCTGAAGCATTCATCCAGTCCCAGGCCCGATACCTGCTCGATTACCCGTCCCAGGAGAATGAATCCCAGGTCACTGTACCTGCACTCGCTTCCCGGTTCATATTCCAGGGGATCGGCCAGAATGGCGCGCACCAGGGCATCGCTGTTCCCCGGTTCGACCACCGGCCTGAAACGCTGGTAATAAGGCCTGTAGGCTGCCAGCCCTGAACTGTGGGTCAGGAGCATGTCCAGATCGATTTCCGCCAGGCGGCCTTCCCCGGGATCAATAAACCTGGTCAGCGGGTCATGGAGAGAAAGTTTGCCCTCATCGATAAGGGCAAAGATGATCAGGGCCGTGGCCAGCGGCTTGGTGAGCGATGCCAGATCAAAGAGGGTATCTTCCGTTACCGTCATCCGGTTATCACCGTCAGTTCCGGTTCTCCCAGCCGTCCGGACGATGGTCTGCCGGTTCCCTCTTTCCCCCAGGACCATGCCGGCGGCAACACCCGGAAACACACCTTCAGCCACCCCCCTGCGACACAGATTTTTCAGCTCTCTATCCAACTGTTGTACCATGGAATTTTTCCCACACTGATTTCCTTTTATTTATTTGAAATTTCATGCGTTTTCGAGTATATTTCAGTATTCATCGCAGGATGTTGAAAAATTGCTCAAAACCATGTGCACAGAGCGGTTGAAATCCTGTTGAAAAAATGTTCCCTGCCGTTCCTCCCCAGGCGACAAACAACAAATCTACAGAATTATCAAAACAAAAAAAACAAAGATATCAGCATGTTATTTCCATAACCAACAGATCAACACCCCTAAATACAACAACAAATTTTTTAAATAACAAGGATATTATTATGGCCTTCCACTTCAACATCGTCCGCGAAGATCTCCTCAGGGCCATCAGCGCCCAGCAGAACATCACGAGCAAAAAGGGAACCATGGCGATACTCTCCAATGTCCTCATGGAGGTGCGTCCCGATAATATCACCTTCACCGGTACCGACCTGGAGATAGGTCTCCGCCAGACCGTGCCGGCCGAGGTCTTTGAAGAGGGAATCCTGACCCTGCCCGCCAAGAAGCTCTTCGAAGTGGCCCGTGAATCCTCCTCCCCCACCATCTCCTTCAGGGAGCAGGAGAACAACTGGGTCGAGATCACCGCCGGCTCGAGCCTCTACAAGCTGGCCGGCATGAACGCGGACGAATTTCCCTCCTTTCCTGACTATGATGACGAGGCCATGATCGGCATCGATGCCCCTGTTCTGGGCGAATTGATCGACAAGACCATCTTCTCCATTGCCCAGGACAAGGAAAACATGTATTCCCTGACCGCCGCCCGGCTCGAGAAGTTCGATGAGGACGGACACCGCTTCCTGAAGATGGTCTCTTCCGACGGCCATCGTCTCAGTATCATGAAGCGGGAGGTGGAGGGGGAGATAGATAACCTGCGCCTCAATCCGGTTACCCTCATTCCCCGGCGGGGTATCCAGGAGATCCGCAGGTTCTGCGAGGATCGGGATACGGTGTTCATGGGCATAGAGCCAAAACAGGCAGTCCTGAAGAGCGATGATTCCCTGCTGATCATCCGGCTGATGGAAGGTGAATTTCCCGATTACCAGCGGATCATCGACAGTGTTCCCCGGGACAACATCATCCGCATCGACCGATTGCGTTTTCTCGAGGGGTTGAAGCGGATCAATCTCTTCACCGAGGATCTTTTCCATGCCATCCGCATCGATATCGAAGACAGCACCCTGGTGCTCACCTCCCAGAACGCCGATTTCGGCTCGGCCCGTGACGAGTTCGAGATCACCTATGGCGGTGATCCCCTGTCCCTGGGATTCAACTGCCGTTATTTCATAGATGCCCTGCAGGTCATGGAGGGCGAGATCATCGAGGCCTCCATCAATTCCAACGACTCCCCCTGCCTGCTCACCTCGGAGGAGGACGAGGGCTTTCTGAGCATCATCATGCCCATGAA
>Ga0256833_1002722_pt1 | contig 12269 bp, 11 predicted proteins | sample 356284metaG_FD_190535 | JGI IMG/M metagenome (GOLD analysis project Ga0256833, IMG submission 190535) | Hydrothermal vent microbial communities from Mid Atlantic Ridge, Atlantic Ocean - 356-284 | ecosystem: Environmental > Aquatic > Marine > Hydrothermal vents | place: Atlantic Ocean: Mid...
ATGATGTAATTCATGGAGAACCTATGTGGCTCGGTTTTCAAAAAACTCAAAGATTTCCCAAAATTTTTGTGGCTATGGTAAAAATTGGAGAAGAAACAGGACAATTGGATAGCATGTTGGATTCTTTAGCAGATTTCTATGAAGATGAAGTTAAAACCGCTATAGATGGTTTAATTTCTATGATTGAACCCTTGATGATAGTTATTATAGGATCTATAGTAGGTTTAATACTTATAGCATTGTATATGCCAATATTCAAAATGGGAGAACTTATTCATTCCTAATAAGGGAGGAAATAAGGAAAAAATTAAGTTTCCTCAATCTCTTCCCTTATATCTTCATATTTTTTATATTCTTCACTTTGGAGTACTTCTGAAATAAACTTATCTATATCTTCTTTTTCAACGATAGTTCCCATTAAAAGTTTTCCCGTATATTGATTGTTTTCTATTTCCCAAAACATATAAAATGCAGGATATTTTTGTTTTAACATACGGTAGGCACGGCCATATTTAGAATCCTTAAAGGGATTTTGCTCTATAAAGAAATGGTTAGGTGAAAGTTCTATTTTCCATAATTCTACACCCTTTTTGGTAATAACCTTTTGAAGTTTTGTAGTCTTTTCAAAAAGTACCTTCATAAATTGGTAATATAGTTTTAGAACTTCTATTGGCACTTTTTATTGGATAGTTATAGAGATTAAGGAATAACTATTTTCAACATCTTTCTATATGTTGTTTAAAATTTACCTACCGACTTTTAATTGTTAATTAATACTTGGAGGTTTCCTTCTATGAGTATAGGACAAAAAGAAACCAAAAAGAGGGTTGAATTTACCGATGTAACCTGTAGGGACGGTATACAAAGTCTTTTAGCTACGAGGGTAAGAACGGAAGACCTACTTCCGGCTATTGAAAAACTAGATAAACTCGGTTTTTGGTCGCTTGAAGTATGGGGAGGGGCTACCTTTGATGTGTGTTTAAGGTATCTAAAAGAGGATCCCTGGGAGAGGCTTAAAAAGTTCCGCGAGGTGGCAAAAAATTCCCGCCTCGAGATGCTCGTAAGGGGTCAGTCGCTGGTAGGCTACAGGCACTATCCCGATGATGTAGTCGACGCCTTTATTAAAAAAGCGGTTGATGACGGAATAGATGTAGTTAGGGTTTTCGACGCCCTCAACGACGTTAGGAATATGGAGAGGGCTATAAAGTCGGCGAAAGAGGCCGGCGCAATCGTTAAAGGCGCCATCTCCTACACAATAAGCCCAGTTCACACGATAGATAAGTATGTGGAAATAGCCAAACAGCTGGCCGACCTAAAGGTTGACATCATTTCCATAAAGGATATGGCCGGTTTGCTTTCGCCCTACAAGGCCTACGAGCTTGTAAAAAGGTTAAAAGAGGAGATAGGTTTGCCCGTTCACGTCCACGCTCAGACCACCTCCGCCTTGGCGATGATGGCCTACCTAAAGGCGGTGGAAGCCGGGGCCGACATTATCGATACCGACTGCTATTCGATGTCGCTCCAAACCGCCCACCCGACCGGCGAAACGATGATTTACGCCCTCAAAGAGTTCGGCTACGAAGTGCCGGTCGATATGCAGGGCTACAAAGAGGTTGGCGACTATATGGTAGAGGTTCGTAAAAAGTACAAAAAGTACGATGTTGCCCCTCCTTGGCCCGATGTGGACGTTCTAATACACCAAATACCGGGTGGAATGATTACCAACTTTATGTCCCAACTTAAGGAGCAGGGACTTGAGGATAAACTCAACGAGGTTCTTGAAGAGGTTGTCCGCGTAAGGGAAGATTTAGGTTATCCGCCTTTGGTTACTCCGACCTCCCAAATCGTTGGAACCCAAGCGTTGATGAACGTTATCCACGGTGAGCGCTACAAAGTGATAACAAAGGAAGTTAAAGATTACGTTAAAGGACTCTACGGTAGACCTCCCGCCCCCATTAAGGAGGAGCTAATTAAGAAAATTTTGGGCGATGAGAAACCGATTTACGATATAAGACCGGCCGACCTGCTGGAGCCGATGCTCGATAAGATTAAAAAGGAGGCTATCGAAGCCGGTGCAAGAAACGAGGAGGATATCCTCTCCTACGCAATCCTGCCGGTGGTAGCTAAAGAGTTCTTCGAATGGAGGGAGAAATTTGAAAAAGGGGAAGTTCCTCCCCCCGAGGTGGAAGAAAATCTCGAAGAGGTTCCCTCCGAATGTTTGGCACCTTACGAGTTTCAAATTACCGTCCATGGAGAAACCTACAATGTGGAAATAGCCGGTGTTGGTGAAAAAACCCCCGCAGGGCGTCCTTACTTTATAAGGATTGATGGACGCCTCGAGGAGGTTATGCTCCAACCTATTAGGGAAGCGGAGGTTATCAGTGGAGAGTTTAGCGAAACCCCCGAGGGAACCATAGCGGTAGGTAAAAGACCGAGACCTAAAGGGGTCGGAGATGTTACTTCTCCCGTATCGGGTAAGGTTACCGAAATTAAGGTCAATGTTGGGGACAAAGTTAAAGAGGGAGATGTTCTTCTCATAGTGGAAGCTATGAAAATGGCCAACGAAGTCCACGCACCGGTGAGCGGAACGGTTGAGGAGATACTGGTAAGGGTGGGCGAACACGTTAACCCCGACGAGGTTTTAATAAGAATAAAACCGGAAAAGAGGAAGTAATGGATAAATACAAAGACCTTTTTGAGGTTCTCTCCTCCTTTACCCTCGAAGACGCCTTTAAGGTTGAAACCTACGACCGCCAATACAGGGCTTTGGAAAAACTCCACTCCTCCTTGGGAAATAACGAGCTCTTTTTTAAACTCGTTTTGGTTAACGCCTTGCTCTCCTACCAACTCCCCACAAAGGGAGAGGTCTATTGGGAGAACTTTTCGAGGGTCTTTTCAGAAAAAAAAGACCTCTCGGAGTTTGAGGAGTTTTTAAAAAACTACAACAATAGGTTTTTAAGCGGGAAACTTAAAAGATTGAGAAAGGTTCTAAAGGCTGTAGAACCGCTAACCAAAAGAGAGTTGGTTCAATTTTGTAAAAACCCCGAAGGGCTTTTGAATTACCTTTCCAAAGCTTTAAAGCAGGATAAAAGCGCCAAAACGCTCGTTTTTGCCGTCAAAATGTTTCTCTACGCCTGCCGCATAGCTGGTGTAAAAAATGCAACAGCCCCCTTTGATATGGACATTCCTCTCGATGTGAGGCTCAAAAAGATCAACCCCGATAGGGAGTTTTGGAAAAATCTCGCCAAAAGGTTGGGTATTCCTCCCCTCCATTTGGACGCTATTGTCTGGACCACTTTAGGTGGAGATATGGAGTTCTTTAACCAAATAGAGGATAGGGAGCTAAGGGAGAAACTCTTAAAATTAAAAGAGGTTTTAAAAACCCTTTAATGATTTTATTCTAATTTAACCTTTTTAGCGTCGGACCAAAGCCAATCTATACCATAATAGTCCCTAACATCGGGTAGCATAATATGGACTATCACATCGCCGTAATCTAATACTATCCAACGGTTCCACTCTTTACCTTCCACATGTTGTGGTTTTTCTCCATACTTTTTCTTAATCTCCTCTTCCACGTAATCGGCTAACGCTTTTGCATGTGTATCGGAAGTTGCGGAAGCTATCACAAAATAATCGGCCAGCGAAGTTAAACCTTGTACATTTAATGCCGAAATATCCTCACCTTTTTTTGAATCCAGTATATTTGCTATTTCCTTTACAAAACTTTCTCTATCCATGATTTTGTTAACCCCTTGCCGTTTTTAATCTTTAAAAGTATTTTGTAGTACTTATCCTCTCCATACTTTTGTTTATAAAGTTGTAAGTTTTTTTCTCCTTTTTGAAAAGCTTCTTTAGCTATTCTTTTCCATCTTTTGATTTGATCTAAAAAGAATTCTAACCTTTTTTGGGCAGCTTTTTTATCCTTTATTTCCCCTTTATCAATTTTTTTCTTCAACTCTTGGTATTTTTGTAAAAAAACCTTTTCCTTCTTTTTAGCATATTGAGGGATCAAGAGAAGATTTTTTATGTAATGAAATAGAACTTCCTGTTTGTTTATCTCATTTGGATACGCTAAGAGAACATACTCATATCTTAAGGCGGCCGGATAGTAATATCCATAATCTTCATAAAATTTTGCTATTAAAAGTTGGTGCTGTGCCAATTTTTTTAAAGCTTCTTCCTTTAACTCCTCTATTAAAGGAAGATACTTGCTATTAGGGAAATTTATAAAAAACTCGTTTATAAGTTTCAAAGCTTTTTGTGTATAGGTTTGGTCCCTCCAAGGGTCTGGAGAAACCTTCAAATAAGCCTTTATAAGGTAATAATAAGCTTCCTCAATATTGGGAGCCGTTGGATAAAAGGTTATATAATCTTCCAGTTCAATAATAGCACTTTCATATTTTCCAGCTTTATATAATGCCAACGCAAGTTTATATTTAAGTTTCCTTATTTGATCGGGTGTGAGGTAAGCAATTCCCTCTTCAGCCTTTCTCAAACTTTCTACAGCTTTATCGTAATTCCCCTTTTTATACAAAATTAAACCTTGCCGATAGTTTTTTAAAACCTGCTCCTCCTTCTCTTTTTTAGTTAATTTTCCGCAAGAGCCTATTAATAGTAGAACAAATACAATAGGTGCCAGCTCTTTAACTTTCATTTTTCGTTATTGGATATTATCTCCCTATTACCCAATTCCCAGAAATTCTCCCTAACATGGAGATTTTTTCTTTTAAATCTGAAATAAGAGTTTTGGAGAAAAAATTTTTCCTTAAATGGATAAAAAGTGTCCTTATGTTGTTGAGCAAATTGTTAGACCAACAGGTATACCGGACCCGGAAGTGGAAGTCCGCCCTACCGAGAACCAACTTAAAGACCTTGTAGAGGAGATTAAAAAAGTTAAAAAACGCAACGAGAGGGCTTTGGTATTAACCACCACCAAAAGGTTAGCCGAAGATGTTGCGGATTACCTTACCGACCAGGGTATAAAAGCAAAATACCTCCACTCGGAGTTAAATGCTTTGCAAAGAGCTAAAGTTGTAAAGGAACTTAGAGAAGGAACCATAGATGCAATAGTCGGAGTAAACCTTCTTAGGGAGGGTATAGACCTACCGGAGGTTTCGTTGGTTGCCATTTTGGAGGCCGACAAAGAGGGTTTTTTACGGAGCTATAGGAGTTTAATCCAAATAATTGGAAGGGCTGCGAGGAATATTCATGGCAAAGCTATACTTTACGCGGACCGCATTACCCCATCGATGGAAAAGGCCATTAAAGAAACCGAACGGAGGAGAAAGCTTCAAATCGAATACAACAAAAGGCACAACATAAAACCGAAACCTATAAGGAAAAAGGTTGTAAGTCTCCTTACAGTAGAAAGCGATTTAGAAACTACCGTTAAAAGTGAGGAACTAAACCGATTCCGTAATGAGGAGGAAGTTTATAAGGAGATAGCCCTTTTGGAAAAGGAGATGTGGGAAGCCGCCAACAATTGGGAATTTGAGAAGGCGGCCCGTTTAAGGGACAAAATAAAAAAATTAAAGACCTTAGTAGGTTTAGTTTAGGTTTCGAGTTCCATCTCCTTTGGAACTTCCACAATTATTGTATAAGCAACCAAAAAACCATCAAAACCGTGCTCTTTAGTGTAATTTACCTTTATATCTTTTACAGTTGCACCACTTTCCTGAAGCGTAGTTAAAATTTCATTAAGTCTCATTGTAATTTCTACCGAATTGCCTTCTAAAACTACAAATTCAGCCTTTAGTTTTCCCATTCTTTTGAGTAAATTAAAATTTTTTGAAGAATTTTTCAATTTTTTGAAATCTGAGCGATTTTAATAGGAAAAAAATTGCAATTGTTAATCACTTCACTATTAACTTCAAATTTTTTCATTTCCTTAAACCTTTGGAGGTTAGTGAATGAAAAATTATCTATCCCTTTGCGGTTTTAAAAAAGCTACCCGCTTTGGTATCTAAATACATCTTTTTCCATCATTTTTATGATGGATACCAGCAACTTTTAATAAAAAAATTAATCGGAACAGTGAAAAATATTAAGTTATTTCTTTTATGAGATTTTTTAAGCATTCGCTAAACCTTTTTCTGGCAGCTTCCCTTTTTCAATCGGTAGCGGTAGCTCAAACAGTAAAAACTGAAAAAGCTTTGCAAGTCAAAACGGAACAAGCTTTTACTCCAATCCTACACGAAGCCCAGTCGGAGTTGAGAAAGATAATAGACAAGGTTGCTCCTTCGGTAGTTACTATTTTTGCTATAAAAGAAGTTAAAGTTAAAGAGATACCTCCGGGCTTTGAAAACTTTTTTAAAATGCTCCCTCCGGAGTTTAGGCCTTTCCTTCCGCCAATTGGGGAACCTAGAATTAAAAAGGAAAAAGCGCTTGGTTCCGGTTTTATGTTTAAAGCTGACAAAAAGTGGGTTTATATCCTTACAAATAACCATGTAGTATCTAACGCTCAAAGTATTACTGTAAAGATAGGTAGACTTAAAGAAGTTAAAGCCAAAATTGTTGGAACGGATCCTAGAACGGATATTGCTGTTTTAAAAATACCTCGAAAGTCCGTTCCCAATGTCGAACATCGTTTAGCCACTTTAGGAGATTCTTCGAAGGTAAAAGTTGGCGATTTGGTGGTGGCTATAGGTAATCCCTTTGGTCTAGAAAATACGGCAACCTTCGGTATAGTTTCCGCTTTGCATAGGCGGATTGGGTTGGATCAATATGAAAACTTTATACAAACTCAAGCTCCTATAAACCCTGGAAACAGTGGAGGTCCTTTAGTAAATATAGATGGACAAGTCATAGGAATAAATACCGCAATCATTGCAAATGCTCAAGGTTTAGGTTTTGCAATACCTATAAATTTGGCAAAGTGGGTAGCACAACAGCTTATAGAGCACGGTAAGGTTATCAGAGGTTGGTTAGGTGTTGTTATTCAGGAGTTAACTCCTGCAGTTGCCGAAGCTTTAGGAATAAATCATGGAGTAATTGTTTTAAAAGTTGTTCCTGGTAGCCCTGCCTCAAAAGCCGGCATTCAACCCGGTGATATTATTCTTGCTGTAAATGGAAAACCGGTAGAAAACGCTTCGCAGCTTCAATTTGAAATAATGAAAACACCTCCCGGCTCCGAGATAACCCTAACGGTAATGAGGGGAGAGAAAAAACTTAACCTAAAAGTGAAAATTGAAGAAATGCCCTCTTCAACTCAACTCAAGAAAATGCAGGAAATTTATTACAACTTAGGTTTAGTATTGAGAAATCCCACAAAAGGAGAGCTATCACAATATGGGGCTCCTTACGGGGTAATTGTTGAAAATGTATATCCCGGTTCACCAGCCTACGCTGCCGGTGTCAAACCTGGAATGCTTATAGAAAGGGTTAATAACATTCCCGTTAAAAATGTAGAAGATTTCCGAAGGGTAGTATCTAAATTGGTTAAAGAGAAAAAACCTATAGTCCTTTTCGTGAAGGATACCCAAGGAAACTTCTACGTAATAACTATTGAAAACTATTAATTTTTTTCCTTTTTAGTTTTAATCTTCATCCAAAAGATGACCTACAAGTGCGGCAAATATACCAAATACTCCTCCTAATACGGCAACAATAGCTGCTATTACTACTACCGCTTCATTTACTCCCATGATAGTTGGTTGTATTATATATAAGACTAACAAAGTCAAAGAATGGGAAGATTTCCAAAGTTAGTTTTTTTTACTATTTATTTCACCTTTTGTGCTCAATTTTTATTTGGTAATTCCACAAGTAGTATAAAAATCGAATATAATTACATACCGGGGATAAATAATTTACAAATTCTTACTTTGCAGGAACTCAATGCTACATTATTGCAGTTAGATGCTGTTGAAAGCGCCGAATTTCATAATAACACCGTTTATATAAAATTGAAACCTCTACTTAAGAGTTATGTATTAAAAAATTTTTCGATTTTTTCAAAATATAAACTGAAAAAAATTTTAGGATTAAGAACTTACTATAGATATTCGATAAAAAAGTTATTACTAAGCGGCAACTTAGCGAGTTTTTATTTAAAAACTTTAGGCTTTTTAGATGTATCTATTCAAACCCAATTGTTTATTGATAAGAATGGTTTCGCAAAGTTAATTATTAAAGGTAAAGAGGGTAATTTTTATGTATGGAATGGAATCGATTTTAAGAATTCTTGTTTTAAGCCTGAAATTTTCTATAAAACTTTCGGTAAACCTTTAGGAAGCCCTTTTAATAAATTTCTTCTTTATCAGGCATTGAATACGGCACAGAATCTCTGTAAGGAAAAAGGGTACTTTTTTAGTTTTCCATTTTATAAGGAACCGTATAAAGTTTACAGAAAACCTATCTCAGTCTTTTTAGAAAAAAATTTTTTAATATATCCTCCTTTAGGATTCAAGTTTTTAACAACATACTTTGGAATCTTAGTAGAAAATCCTTTTGCAGGTTTGAAATTTTTACTACATCCTACCTACGCTGTCTATCCTGAAATGGTTTTTTTTAAAGTTAAAAGGTTATCTATTGAACTGAAAGGAAATAAAGAACTTAGTTCATCTTTCCTTTTAAAGGAAATATATAAATATCTTCCCATTTTTGGGAAGGAAATAAAACCAAAACTTATAAAGAAAACTATTGAGTTAATTTATAAAAATTTTGGTTTTTTTGATGTAAAAGTTTATTTTAAACGAACTAAAAATGGAAAATTTCAATTTTTTATAAATGAAGGAAAGCGATATAAAGTAAAAATTTTTTTAAAACCTAGATTAATAGCAAATTTTAAAATCTCTTGTAAAAATTATTCTCCAGGCTGTATAGATAAATTGACTAAAATAATAAAAAATAAATTGAAAAATGAAGCTATTTACTTTAGAAGCTTAAGCATTTCAAAAACTATAGATAGAAAAAATAAGGTTATTCTTTTTCATATAACGGTCAAAAATCCTCAGAAAATCTATATAAAACCTGTTTTTATTCTTAAAATTAGAAATAAACCTTTAAGAGAAAAGTTAAAAACAAAATTAAAAGCTATTGATTGGAAAATATGTTGGTTCAAAAAAAATTGTTTAGAATATTTGGAGACAAAACTTTTGAGTTATCTAAATAGATATGGATGTTTAAGAGCAAAAGTAAAATTTAAAAAAATAAGAAATAAGCAGAAAGCAAAAATTTTAATCATTGCAACATGCAAGCATTTAAAGAAATTTGGGAAAACCGCTTACTGGATTGAGGGAAAAATTCCCAAAAGGGAAATTGAATATATAACCCTAAACTTCGAAGGCAAAAAATATAATCCAAAACTTTTGGAGGTTTTGAGGAACAGATTTGACCGAAGCAGGTTATTCGAAAGTTATACGGTTAAAACTGTCGATGTTTCAAACAAAACATTAGTTCTTATAGAGGGAACGCAAAGGAAACTTATTTCTTTGGAAGGAAGTTTCGGATACAGTTCTGACGAAGGTTTTCAGTTAAAAACAAGTATTAATTTCTACGACCTTTTAAGAATGGGTGAAACTATCTCCACCTCCTTTGAAATTTCCCAAAAAAGAAACCTATATTCGGTTTCTTACTACGATCCCTATTTCTTTTCCAAATATTGGTATATAGGTAGCAGCATCTTTAAAAAATATGAAAACCACAGGGAGTTTGACCTTACCCAAAAAGGTTTATCTTTTACGGTGGGTAGGTATGTAGGTTATTTTTCCGATATATCCCTATCCCTTTTAGGTAGCAAATATTGGCTGGAAAATAGCTTAACAAAGCCGGAAGGAAAACTTTTAAAACTTTCTTTAGCCTTTCAAACCGTTTATCCAATTTATGTAGGTACTGAAAAGAGGGGACTTTTTACGAGCTTTATCAATTTTTCAACCAGTACAGGAAACAACAATTTTCAAAAAATTACAGCAACGGTTAACTACTCACAGTTAATCCTTACAAAGTTATTCTTTCATTTAAAAACCTCCGCCGGTTGGGTTTCACATAATGCTCCAATTTTTGAGAAGTTCTATTTGGGTGGAATTAAAAACCTAAAAGGGTATTCTTACGAAAGCGTAGCCCCCAAGGGGGGTGGAGATATTTATTGGTATTCAACTTTAGAGGGTGGACTAAAAGTTTCCTCCAACGGTTTTTATATATTTGGAGGAACCGATGTAGGTAATTGTGTAAAGAGAAATCAAAACCCTTTTAAGGGGTTAAAAAAGGATATATTCCTCGGAGTGGGAACAATTACATCATTGGGACCGTTAAGGTTTGTAGTAGCCGCTCCGCTTGAGGGAAAAATTACATTCTCCAACTTAAGGTATCTTTTCCTTTTAGGTTTTAGCTTCTGATTATTTTCATAATAAAAAAATCCACGAAGAGAAAATATTTGAAGTTGTATTCGCAAAAAAATAGCATTTAGGAGGTAAAGGCATGAAAAAATTAGTAGCGGTCGGTTTAATAGCAAGCGGTGTTGCTGTAGCCTGTGGAATGGATAATACACCTCCCATAGATGTTCCTGTGGCTCCTGTTCAAACTGCTTCTCAAAAAACCTTCATTCCCACAATTGGAGAGAAATTTCCCAGAATGGTTGTAAACACCACCCACGGAAAGATTGTTTTGCCCGACTATTATGTAAGACAGGGTAAGTGGTTTGTATTGTTCTCCCACCCGGCGGATTTTACACCGGTGTGCACCACCGAGTTTGTAAGCTTCCAAAAACACTATAAGGACTTTAAGGCTCTAAATACCGAACTTATCGGTCTATCGGAGGACCAAGTTTGGTCCCACATGAAGTGGATAGAGTGGATTAAAAAACATTTTGGGGTTCAAATCGAATTTCCCATTATTGCCGACGTTGGCGGTAAAGTTGCCAAAACCTTAAATATGCTGCCCAAAGGGGGCGTTGACACCGTAAGGGCGGTTTTTGTGGTTGACAATAAAGGTATTATTAGGGCTATCCTCTATTATCCGTTGGATAACGGAAGGAACATTCCCGAAATTATAAGGTTGGTAAAAGCTCTTCAAACCACCGATAAATACGGAGTTGCTACTCCCGCTAACTGGTATGCGGATAAGATTAAGTGGACAGGTCCCGAAGTATTTAACGGTAAGGATTATGTAATTATTCCTCCGGCTACCAACGTTAGGGCAGCTCAACAAAGGTTAGAAGGAGCTAAAGAAGGTAAATGGGAATGTGCCGATTGGTGGTTCTGTTATAAACCTCTACCTTCAAACGGTTTCTAAAAATACCTTTCCTTTTATTGTTATCTCTTCTTTTCTATACCTTTTTGAGGAAGTTTTTAAAATCGAACCTTCGATGGGTTTTAAGTATCAAATCACTAAGGTTTATAGGTTTGAGGCCGGTCATAGGGTTTGGACACAGAATTTAGCGGAAGGGAGGGGCTCGCAACTCAGCGGAAATGCCTGCCCACCTGAAAATAAATGCCGCCATCTTCACGGTCATAGCTACGTTGTTGAGATAACTATAGGTTCCGATACCCTCGATGCGGATATGGTTATGGATTTTTACCATTTAAAGAGTGCTGTAAAGGAGCTTATTGATTACAAATTAGACCACTCTTTTATTATTGACAGAAACGATCCGCTCTTTCCTCAGTTGGAGGCTATGGCCAAAGAGTTTGGTTTAAAACTGTTTGTTGTGGATTTTGTTCCAACCGCGGAGCGGTTGGCTGAGTTTATTTATAAATATTTAAAAAAGAAGTTTGAAGAAGCCAACGTTGAAGATGTGGAAGTTGTAAGCGTAACCGTTTGGGAAACTGCCACCTCCAAAGCTACCTATAGCGAATAATGGAAAACCTTTTTAAAGTTTACTTTTCTCTTTTGGAACATTTTGGTAAACAAAACTGGTGGCCGGTTGATTGGAACTACCACCTTAAAAGGGGGACGAACCCTTTTGATGAAATCGTTATAGGGGCGGTGCTTACCCAAAACACCGCTTGGAAAAATGTTGAAAAGTCCTTGGAAAGGATTAAAAAAGAGGGCGAACTCTCTTTGAGGTTCGCAATAGAAACTCCTACCGAGGTGTTGATTGAACTAATTAAACCTTCGGGGTTTGCTCAAAGAAAGGCACTTTACCTAAAAGAGGTAGCCAAATTTATAAAAAGCCTTAAAGGTGGAATTCCAAAAAGGGAGTACCTTTTAAAGGTAAAAGGTGTAGGAAACGAAACGGCCGATGTTATTCTCCTATACGCCTATAACCAACCACAGTTTGTGGTGGATAAATACACCTTAAGGTGGATAGAAAGGTTCTACGGTTTGAG
>Ga0256833_1002724_pt1 | contig 12267 bp, 10 predicted proteins | sample 356284metaG_FD_190535 | JGI IMG/M metagenome (GOLD analysis project Ga0256833, IMG submission 190535) | Hydrothermal vent microbial communities from Mid Atlantic Ridge, Atlantic Ocean - 356-284 | ecosystem: Environmental > Aquatic > Marine > Hydrothermal vents | place: Atlantic Ocean: Mid...
CAACCTGTTTGTCCAGCTTTCCAATCTAAATGACAGATGGATGAGAAAACCTATACCTGTTATCCAGGCCAATCTGTACAGAATAATTCAACTCATGAATATTAAGTTTAACCATGACCTTGACTATACGAATGTTTGATTACACGATTTTTAGGGTAAGTCTCGTATAACTCTATCTTTTTGAAAAGTTCCTTTTCAGATGAGCGATATTTTATATTAAATAAATATATGAAGAAAGAATTCTCTGAAAAGTTCTATGCCTGGCAGGTTCCCGCGTGTTCTCAGGTCAAAATAGGCATATTGAATGCCTGTATGCTCCTTCCTTGCACTTGCTATTGCGTAAAACGCAAGGTGAGTTTTACTGCTTCCGCTTTTACCTTTTATTATGAGCGGGGCTGTAGAACGCCTTTTTTTGAGGTAGTTTTTTATATGTTTTTTTATGGTGCTGGCCTGTTTTTTATTACCTATGACCTCAAGGCCTTCCTCTATTACAAAGTAATAAGACTTTTTTTCAAGGCTGTAAACTTCAATTGCGTTGTTAAACCCCTTTAATTGAATACTACCTTTGAAGGTGAAGTTAAGATTGTGAGCGTGTTCCTTTATGTATCTGTCGGTATATATTGTCCCGTATTCAGCCTTCTGCATAAGCCTTGCTGCAAGGTTTATCCCTTTTCCCATAACAGTGTATTCAGACCTCCTTTCGTTACCGATTATACCAGCATAAACCGTTGAAAAAGACATGCCCACGCGAACATTTAAATCAAATTTGTTTACAAGTTCCCTTGAAAATTCAACTGCATTATCAAGGTCATCTTCCCTTGAGTATGGGGCGCCAAAAACAACAAGAATGACGAAGCCTTTATCCCCGAAGTCCACCTTATTAAGATATGCATTTCTTCCATAATCAAGAACAAACCTGACCACATCAGAAATAACCTCCAAAGAGGTATTAATAAACACTGAAATAACGCTTCTGAATTTTCAGCACTTCCAGTTACGATAATATCCGGAAAGAAAAGATACTGAGTAGAAGGTGAAGTTTTTATTGGGCTCCTTTTAATTGGGCCTATTTTATCAGCAATGCCATCAAGAACATATCCACTTAATTTCACTTTTTCCTCATTATTAACCGCCCTTTTAATGGCCTCTCCGTGAAAATAGAAAGCAGTTCTCTCTTTACCCTCAACAATGTTTAGAGAAACGTTGCCTGAACCTGCTCCCATTTTTATGAAAAACTCATAATTTCCAAGATGAGTTTTTACCATGCTGTGTTTTTTAAAGTTCTCAGCCAGTTTTTCAGTAATATGTTGTATTTTTTTCTTATTTCCCTCAGGGAAAATTGCAGTCAGGGCATCCCCTGCAAAGGTTGAAATAAATCCACCGTTATCGTAGATGATATTTATTAAAGGGGAAAACAATGAGTTAATAATATCTGTAAGAATTTCGGCTCCTTCTTTGCCAGACCTGGATAGTTCCTCTGTGATTTTTGTGAATCCAGAGATGTCGGCAAAAATGGAGTATGCCTCAAACTCGGTTTTTTCTTTTCCCAGTTCGTAAGTCTCCAATACCAGATCAGGGACAACGTTTAGCATAGAAAAAGTATAAGTCTCTATGATAAAACGGTCAAATTAAAATTAAATGGTGTTATCCCATTGCCCTGCAATTTTTTAAAGATGCTTTCTTTACCCCACATATCAAGTGGTTTATAATTTGAATACTATGATTAAAGCGGTGATTTTTGATGTTGATAATACCCTTGTGGATTTTATGAAGATGAAAGAAGAGGCTGTCTGGGCAGCCGTTGACTACATGATAGATGCAGGGCTTCGGATGAAAAGGCAGGAGGCATACGATAAGATATTTGAGATTTACTGGCGAGAGGGGATAGAGGACCAGAACATTTTTGATAAGTTTCTCATGGAAGTCCTTGGGCGGGTGGATTATAAAATACTTGCAGCAGGTATTGTGGGTTATAGAAGGGCTAAAGAGGGTTCTTTAATTCTGTATCCTCATGTTTATTCCACACTTATGGAACTTTTGAAAATGGGGAAAAAACTTGCTGTTGTGTCAGATGCACCGGTCCTTCAGGTATGGACACGCCTTGCACAGACAGGTCTTATACATTTCTTTGAGGTTGTTGTAACCTTTGATGATACTGGTGTAAGAAAACCTGACCCAAGACCCTTTCAGGTGGCGCTTGAACGGCTTAAAGTTAAACCGCATGAGGTCGTATATATAGGGGATTGGGCAGAAAGGGATATCGTGGGAGCAAAACAACTTGGAATGCATTCGGTTTTCGCAAGATATGGGGATGTATTCAACACACAGAATTCTGGTGCTGATTATGAAGTTGAAGATATTTATGAACTTGTGGACATAGTGAGGAGACTTGATAATGAGAGCCCATGAGCTTGCATCAATAGTAGGCGGAAAAATTCTTGGAGATGGCAGTGTTGAGGTTAATGAACCTGTTCCAATTGAGATGGCTGACAGTAAAAGCACGATTTTTTTACTGGACGAAAAATTTGACAAACCCCTCAATGTTCGTGTTGTTGTGAGTAAAAAAAAGCCCAGAAATATTGAAGCGGATGCAATTATACTCGTGGAAAACCCAAGGGAGGCGTTTATTAAAACTCTCAGTTTGTTTTATAAAAAATTTACAGAACCTATAGCAGATGGCTTCAAGGTTATTGGAAAAAATTGTGAAATATCTTCCAGTGCCAGATTGTTTCCATTTGTCTATATCGGTAACAATGTGAAGATTGGTGATGGAACCTTTATTTACCCTTTTGTTTTTATTGAGGAGAATGTTGAAATAGGTAGGCATACCATTATTCATTCCAATGTTGTAATCGGCAGGGATGTTAAAATCGGTGATTACGTTATTATTCATTCAGGTACAGTAATAGGAGCAGATGGTTTTGGATTTGAGAAAAAAGAGGATGGATACCTGAAAATTCCACAGATAGGTGGAGTCATTATAGAGGATGATGTGGAGATAGGAGCCAATTGCACCATAGATAGAGCCACAATAGGAAATACTGTTATTAAAAAAGGAGTGAAACTTGATGATCAGGTGCACATTGCCCATAACGTGATTGTCGGTGAACATACTGTTATGGCTGCACAGACAGGTATTGCGGGAAGCACAAAAATAGGCAAATGGGTAATGATGGGTGGACAGGTTGGAGTAAAGGACCATACTGAGGTGGCTGATTATACGATAGTCATGGCCCAAAGTGGCATAACAAAGCCAACGGAGAGTGGAAAGATGTATGTGGGAAGTCCTGCGAGGGAGGCAAGAAAGGCATGGAGAGAACTTGCTTTTTTAAGTAAATTAGAAGAACTCTTTAAAAGAGTGGCAATTCTGGAGAAGAGACTTGAAGAAAAAGACGATAAAGAATGAAATAGTTTTTGAAGGGGTGGGACTTCATACAGGAGAACGCTCCAAAATAAGAATTATTCCTTATGATGGGGGGCAGATAGTATTCAAAAAAAGAAAATCGGAGATACCAGCTCATTTCAGTATGGTGGTTGAAACAAGACGGGGGGTTGTACTGTCAAATGGAAGTTTCACTGTGTATACTGTAGAACATCTACTTTCAGCTCTGTGGGGCATGGAAATAGATAGCGTGATGATCTTAATGGATGAGGGTGAAGAGGTACCTGCTCTTGATGGAAGTTCGCTTGAGTTTGCACAGGCAATCTATAGCACAGGTTATGTAACTCTCAATGACGAAATTGAGTTCGCTGGATGCAGAGGTGTTTCGTATAAGGATAATGGTAAAGAGGTGCAACTTGTATCTTCATTAGAATTTAAAGTTACCTATTTTGTAGATTTTCCTCCTCCTATAGGAACTCAGGTGTTTCTTGCGCCTTTATATGACGCTGGGTTTTATCTTGAAAATATAGCACCTGCGCGAACGTTTATCTTTGATTTTGAAGTGGCTAAGGTTAAGGCAATGGGACTTGCGAAGGGGGGAAATCTTGAAAATACAGTGGTTTTTACAAAAGACGGTGTATATAATGGCAATTTAAGGTTTAAAGATGAGCCTGTAAGACATAAAATACTTGATTTTATTGGAGATATGGCGCTTCTGGGTAGAAGGATAAAGGGCAGTGTATTTGTTAAAAAGGCGGGGCATACTGAACATATGGAGTTTATAAAAAAAATGGAGGAATGCGATGGAGTTTGATATTTATGAAATTTTGAAGTATATGCCACACAGATATCCTTTTTTGCTTGTAGATAGAATCCTTGAATTGACTGATAAAGAGGTTATAGGTCTCAAAAACGTTACGTTTAATGAGGAGTTTTTTCTCGGGCACTTTCCACAAAAACCAGTGATGCCCGGAGTCCTCATTGTAGAGGCCATGGCACAGACAGGTGGTTTTCTACTTTTGAATAAAGTAGACATCTCAAAAAGAGAAAATTACCTTTTGTATTTTGCAGGCATAGATAAGGTAAAGTTTCGCAAACCTGTTGTTCCGGGTGACCAGTTGATAATGAAATTGGAACTTGTGCGATTTGGGGGGCAGATTGCAAAAATGACAGGCATTGCTGAAGTTGATGGGAATAAGGTGGCAGAAGGGGAGTTTCTTGCAAGGTTGATGGAGAGATGAGATGAAAATTCATTCCACGGCCATAATAGAGGGAAACGTTGATATTCATGAAACAGTTGAAGTAGGCCCCAATGTTATTATAAGGGGAAATGTTGAAATAAAGGAAGGAACAAGAATACAGGCTGGTGTAATTATTGAGGGTAATGTTAAAATTGGTAAAAACAATGTCATTTTCCCGTACGTAACAATCGGTTTGCCTCCTCAGGATTATGCCTATAAAGGGGAAGAGTCGTGGGTTACAGTAGGCGACAATAATGTTATCAGAGAGTATGCGAACATACACAGGGCCACAGGAGAAGGGAAGGCCACAGTAATTGGAAACAATAACTATATCATGGGTTTTGTGCATCTTGCCCACAATGTCAGGGTTGGTTCCCATGTAATAATAGTAAATGCCGCAGGGCTTGCAGGTTATGTTGAAGTGGAAGACCATGCATACATTTCAGGACTTGTTGGGGTACACCAGTTTGTTAGAATAGGATCTTATGCCATTGTGGGGGGAGTATCTGCAGTTTCACAGGATGTGCCTCCATACGTTCTGGTTCGTGGAGTCCCTGCTTCTGTTTACGGACTTAACCTTGTGGGACTCAGGCGCAAGGGTTTTTCAAATGAGAGAATTCGTGTTATAAGAGATGCATTTCGTATCCTCTATCAAAAAGGACTACCTACCAGTAGGGCTTTAGATGAAATCAAGAAGGCTTATCCAGAGAATCCGGATATAAAGCATTTTGTTGAGTTTATAGAAAATTCAAAGCGTGGTATAATAAAAAAGGTAGGGTCGGGATGAAGAAGGTCAGAGCAGGAGTAGTTGGAGTTGGCTATTTAGGACAGCATCATGCAAGGGTTTTAAGTATACTTGAACATGCGGAACTTATTGGAGTTTATGATATTGATAAAGAGAGAGCTTCTGAAATTGCGAAAAGGTATAGGACAAAAGCATTTAATAGTCTTGAGGACTTACTACATGAGGTGGATGCCATGGTCTGTGCCGTTCCCACCGAGCATCATTTTGAGATAGGGATGCAAATTCTTGATGCATCAAAGCATCTTCTTTTGGAGAAGCCTGTGGCAAAAACATCTAAAGAGGCAGAAGAACTGGTTGAGATGGCAGAGAAAAAAAATGTCAAATTTCAGGTTGGCCATATAGAAAGGTTCAATCCAGCCACTCAGGTTGCTTTAAGGCATGTTGAGGAACCGAAGTATATTGAAGCACAGAGAATCTCTGTATTTAATCCCCGTGGGATTGATGTTGATGTTGTCCTTGACCTTATGATACATGATATTGATTTGATACTAAAGTTTATGAAAAAGTGGCCCATAGACATTAAGGCTGCGGGCATAGAGGTTCTCACAGACAAAATAGATATGGCAAATGCAAGGCTTGAATTTGATGAGGGTGAGGTGGTTAATCTGACAGTTTCAAGGGTTTCAATGGTGAAAAAGAGAAAGATGAGGATATTCCAGCCCTATGCTTATATAGGTATAGATTTTATGAGACAGGATATTTCCATCTACAGAAAAGAGCCAACAGGGGAAATTCTGCCCTATTTTCCACCTGTTCATAGAAAAGAGCCCCTGTTACTTGAGCTTTCTTCGTTTATAGAGAGTATTCTTCAGGATAAGGAGCCTGAGTGCACTGGAAAAGAAGGGGCACTGGCTGTCAGACTTGCAGAGGAGATAACCAGAAGTATAAAGAAAAGACTTAAACTTCACAGGGGATAATGCCCCCCTTTAAACTCTATTCAAAATACAAACCCACCGGAGACCAGCCCAAGGCAATTGAGGAACTTGTAAAGGGTATAAAAGAAGGAAGAAGGTTTCAGGTTCTTCTGGGTGTTACGGGTTCTGGAAAGACCTTCACCATTGCCAATGTCATAGAAAGGGTGCAGAAACCAACTCTTATAATATCACATAACAAAACCCTCGCTGCACAGCTATACGGAGAACTTCGGGAATTCTTTCCAGAAAATGCGGTTGAATACTTCATTTCATACTATGACTATTATCAGCCAGAGGCGTATATACCGGAAATTGACACGTATATAGCCAAAGATGCAGATATAAACGAGAATATAGAGAGGTTGAGGCTCAGGGCGACAACTGCTCTGCTTGAGAGGAAAGACGTAATAATTGTGGCCTCTGTTTCTGCAATATACGCCCTTGGAGAGCCAGATGAAATAAAAAAATTCTTCTTAAAAATAGAGGTTGGAGAGGAAATCAGCCGTGATTATCTTCTGGATAAACTTATTGAAATGCAGTATCGGAGGAACGATACTTCCTTAGAACCCGGAACATTTATGGTGCGTGGTGATACAGTACAGATTATACCTCCTTATCGCGATAGGGGGCTCAGAATTGAATTTTTTGGTGACGAGGTTGACAGAATAATAGAATTTGACCCGCTTACACGCAAGAAAAAAGAAAAAAAAGACCTCGTTTACATCTATCCAGCCACCCACTGGCTCACCTCACGAGAGAAGATAGAAAGGGCAGTAGAATCAATAAAAAAAGAACTTGCAGAGAGACTGAAAGAGCTTAAAAGGGAGGGAAAATTCCTTGAGGCACAGAGACTGAAACAGAGAACAGAGTTTGATATAGCCATGTTGAAGGAGACAGGCCATGTGCAGGGTATTGAAAACTATTCAAGACATCTTTCAGGAAGACCACCAGGCTCACGTCCTTACTGTCTTATAGATTATTTTCCCCGTGATTTTTTGATGGTCATAGATGAATCTCATGTCACAATACCCCAGATAAGGGGGATGTACAGGGGTGACTACTCAAGAAAGAAGGTTCTTGTAGAGTATGGGTTCAGACTGCCATCCTGTCTTGATAATAGACCACTGAAATTTGAAGAGTTTGAGGCACTTATTAATCAGGCGATCTTCATGTCTGCCACACCGGGAGAGTATGAAATAAAAAAATCCGAAGGCCGTATTGTGGAGCAGATAATAAGACCCACAGGACTTGTGGACCCGAAGATAGTTGTAAGACCCACTGAAAATCAAATGGAGGATATGATAGAGGAAATACGCAAAAGAGTTGATAAGGGAGAAAGGGTATTGATTACAACCATTACAAAAGATATGGCGGAAAACCTTGCAAACTATCTTCTTAAATTCAATTTCAGGGTGAGTTATCTTCACTCAGAGATAGATTCACTTAAAAGGGTTATGATTTTGCGGGACCTGAGAACAGGTAAGATAGACATAATAGTTGGTGTAAACCTTTTAAGAGAGGGGCTTGACCTGCCTGAGGTCTCCCTTGTTATCATCACTGATGCAGATAAGACGGGTTTTTTGCGTTCAGAAGTGGCTTTAATACAGACAGCAGGGAGGGCTGCAAGAAACAGAGCGGGTATGGTTTTGATGTATGCCGATGAAATTACCGATGCCATGAAAAGGGCTATAAAAGAGACAGAACGAAGAAGGAAGATACAGATTGAATACAACAAAAAGCACGGCATAGTTCCAAGAACCATTAAAAAGACAGAGGAAGAGATACTCAAGCAGACTCAGGTTGCAGATGAGGCCTTTTCAAAAAAAGAGGAATTGAGGAAGAAAATCATGGCAGAGTATTATGCTTTAAAGAAGAATCTTTCTCCCATGGAATTGATAGATGAGATACAAAGGAGAATGAAACTTCATGCAGAGAATCTTGAGTTTGAAGAAGCGGCAGTTTACAGGGACATACTTTTAAAACTCAAGAAAAAAGGACTATGAAAGCATTTTTTATCTTTCTTGAATTTGTTTCTTTTCTCGTATATCCCAACAATGAAGTAAACAGGGACAGCCTCAAAGAGAAAATCGTATCTGTCTGCAGAAATAGTGTGGCAGTGAAGTATTATGAGGTTGCAGATGTGTATCTTGTGAGAGGGTGCCCAAAAGGTGTTATAGGAAACATAAAAGGCATAAGCATAATAGAAAAAGAGCGAAAATACAGGTTACCTGATTTTTCAATGAAAAAGAACATGTTTGAGATTGATACTTTACCGTGGTATGTAAATATGATTCACATGTATGATAGAGAAAAACTTGTAATAGATGGTAAAGGTGTTGTCTGTGGAATTCTGGATACAGGACTTGATACACAGGATGTGTATCTTTCAGAGAGTTTTTCAGGGTATTTTAAGGATGCTGTAAATGATTCCCTTTATCCTTATGATGATAATGGTCACGGCACTGCTGTAGCCTCTTTAATAACCGGCAGGTTTGGGATAGCTCCCATGGCATCTCTTGCAGTATGTAAAGGGTTTCAGGCAAATGGCGTATCCAGTGACAGCACAATCCTTGAGTGTGCCCAGTGGTTTTATGAACTCAAAAAAAGTGGAGTGCCTTTATACGTAATTAACAATTCATGGGGTGAGCCTGATGCGCAATATATGATAACGATACTGAGAACATGGGATTCAATGGGGATAGTGTCTGCTTTTTCTGCTGGCAACAATGGCCCCTTTTACCGCTCAATTGATGCACCGTCTGTTTATCCATTTACATTTTCAATAGGCGCCACAACTTCAGGTGATACCATCGCCTGGTTTTCTTCACGTGGTCCTGCCCCTGACACAGGTATATTTGCTGATACTGAGCTGTGGCCTGTACCTGACTGGAACTATACGAAGCCAGATTTTGTGGCACCAGGAGATTTTATTTATGTAACATTGCCCGAAGGTTATCATGGAGTTGCAAGTGGAACGTCTTTTGCCACCCCCTTGTTTTCAGGAATTTTATGTCTTTTGAAAGAAATAGACCCGGATATAGATTATAGAGAGACATACAGGGTTTTAAAAGAACATGGGGTAGTAAGATGGTCTCATATTACATACCCGGATTCAGGATACGGTTTTGGTCGTGTTGATGTGGGTATGCTGGTTGATTACTACTCTCCCAGGGCTATCTATGATACCTCTTTGAGCCTTTTTCTGGCTTCAGGTATAAAAGTGACTTATAAAATTTACACAATTGATGGAAGGTTTGTTAAAGAGGGGAAAACTCCTCCTGCCCACATTTTTTTAGAAGATAAGCCACGTGGAATTTATATATTGAAGTTGATGCTGAATAAACGGTTATATACGGTTAAATTCGTGAAATTCTAAATTAAAACACTATTGCTCTATACATTTTTAATCTACCCCTATGTTCTGTTTTTATGAAGTAAATTCCTTTGTTCAGGTGTATAAACATACCCCTACTGGTTTTTCTTAAATACTTTACCATCCTGCCATCTTTTCTATAAATTACAGTATTGGTGGAACATTGTTCGGGAAGAATGATTCCCTTTTTCCCCACAAGCAGCCCAGAGTAAAGGTTTTGTCCCGACTCTTTTATTGAGGCAAATCCCTCAAGTAGAATACCATAAACCCCATCAGGTTCATCTGCCACAAATATTATTGAATCCTGTATGGCAATGTCAATGGCATTTCCTTTAGTATCGTAAAAGCCCAGAAGATTGGGGTATGCAGGGTCATTTATGCTGTATACTCTCAGTCCATTTTCATAGGTAGCCACAAATAGAAATGTATCGCTCATTTCCACTGAATAGGCATGTCCGGATGTCGCAATAGTTGTAATAATCTGCGGGTTTAAAAGATCCTTTACATTTAAAATCACCACGCCGTTATACTCGTCTGCAACATATAAAGTGGTGTCTTTCAGTATCATGTCAAAGGCCATACCATTTGTATTGTAAGAACTGATGAGGGCAGGATTCTGAGGATTTTTAACATTAAAAATGAGAATACCATCGTATTCGTCTGCTACAAACAGCAGAGTATCATAAATGCGGATGCCCACTGCACTTTCATCTGTATCATACGAACCAATGAGTTCTGGATTCTGTGGGTTCTGAACGTTTATAATATAAACACCAGCATTACCAACGCCTAAAAATGCAATAGTATCTTTTACCACAATGCTCCTTACAGGGTTCGGGTATGTTGCATAGTTCCCTGTATGTTGCGGATTTTCAGGATTGCTTATGTCAAGGATTTCAAGGCCACCGAAATCATCAGCAATATAAAGGTATCCATCTTTCACATATACATCTTTTGCGTATCCATCTGTATCGTAATGTGCAATAATTACAGGTTTATAAGGGTTTTTGATATTGATTATGTATACTCCGTTATTGCCATCTGCCACGAAGGCAAGACTATCCTGCACTTTAATACCTTCTGCAAAGTCTCCACTTTCAAAGTGATACAAAAGCACCGGGGATGAAGGATTATGAATATCTATTATGTTGAAGCCACCGGTATTAGAGGGAACAAAGGCATATTCAGATGAGGCAAAAGCGTATCTTGTATTACCATTTAGAGGATAATTCCCTGAAATGGCCATGTTCTGCGGTGAAGTAACATTTATCAGAGTTATACCTCCATAATCATCTGCTACAAGTGCTATGGTATCCATTATCCAGACGTCAAAAGCCCTGCCGTTTGTGGATATTGAGCCTATAAGTGTTGGATTTTCCGGGTTACTAACGTTTATTGCAACAAGGCCATCAAGGTATGCAGCAAGGTATGCCACTGTATCAGAAACAAAAATACCAAATCCATAGTATCCTCCAAAAGTCCCTATCTCAACAGGATTTTGAGGGTTCTTGATGTTTACAATAATAAGTCCCGTATCCTCGTCTGCTAAATATACAAGTGTGTCAACAACAAATACATCGTAAATTCTGTGATTATTGGAAGGGATATAATTCCCGCTTAAAGATGGGGATGTGGGGTCTTTTATATTAACAATGTTCAGTCCACCTGTTCCAGATGCCACATAAAGAAGCGTATCTTTCAAAAAGAGGTTTCTTGTCTGTCCATTAAGAATAATTGTGCTTACATACTCTATCTGCTGAGGAGAGTGAATATTGAAGATTGATATACCTTCAGAGTAAGTTGCAACGTATGCAAAGATGCTGTCTACAACAATACCCCTTGCTTCTGAATCCGTGTCAAAATGCCCAAGAAGTACAGGATTTCTAGGGTCAGCTATATTGAACGTTAATAGAGAGTGAGAAAATGTCACATATGCAATTGAATCCCTTACATAAACTCCATTTGCAGAACCGTATAAGAATCTGGATATTACATGTGTGTTCATTGAGTTGCCTTTGTTTGTATATGCTTGAATGGTACTGAATGTTAAGAGTATTGTAAAACATACAAACTTTAAAAATCCTTTCATTTTTCCCTCCCTTTGTTTTGAAGGGAGTATATTTCAGAAAAAGTGAAGGGTCAAGTATGCTCTATTCCTCAAAAATAATCTTAGCGAAGCGAGGTGAGTTTCCTCAAAAAAAGAAAGATGAGAAAGTATCAGAATGTAACGAAAATACGTGTACAATCGCAAATGTTATATTACTCAGGCCACAGGAATGCAGGGTACAGCAATCATGTACGCGTGATGTATATTAATTTTGTACAGGAATAATGGCGTCCTCATAAAAGAGGACGCCCATTTTTTCAGTTACCTTGTAAGCACAATCTTTTTACTTTCCCTGTAAATGGACTATCATTGAAAAGGGCAGGCATGTCCACTGTATGTGAAGTAGCCTTTACATCATGAACATACAGTATTGTATCATATATCTGATTATCTCCATGAAAGAGTCTTATGTAATAACGCTCTATTCCAACACCATCAGATTCGC
>Ga0256833_1002725_pt1 | contig 12258 bp, 13 predicted proteins | sample 356284metaG_FD_190535 | JGI IMG/M metagenome (GOLD analysis project Ga0256833, IMG submission 190535) | Hydrothermal vent microbial communities from Mid Atlantic Ridge, Atlantic Ocean - 356-284 | ecosystem: Environmental > Aquatic > Marine > Hydrothermal vents | place: Atlantic Ocean: Mid...
TATCTATCGTAAGGAATCCTCTCCAGGAGGAGGCACCCCACTTTCTGCCCAAAAAAGCTGATCTGGGAGTTAAAACCGTTTTCGACGAAGCTCTTCGCGGAGCGTCGCAAATGATATGCGGTGCCAACGAAGAGAATTACCATATAGTCGGGGTAGATCTAGGTGCACTGGAAGATCTCGACTTCGACGATCTGGTGCAGGTGCAGGAGGGTGATTTGTGTCCAAAGTGCATAGGAAGACTCTCCTACACGAAAGGAATAGAGGTTGGGCATATCTTTCAGCTCGGCACCAGATATTCTGAGCCGCTTGGAGCAACCTTTCTTGACAAAGACGGAAAATCGAAACCCTTCGTTATGGGTACCTACGGAATAGGCGTAAGCAGACTGCTTGCAGCTATAATAGAGCAGCACCATGACGACAAAGGCTCTATATGGCCACCTTCTGTGGCACCTTTCGAGGCTGTAGTTGTAGTCGGAAATATCAAGGATGAAAAGCAGCTTGAAGCCGCAGAGATGATATACGAAAAACTTAAAAGTGCCGGGGTAGACGTTTTGCTCGATGACAGACCTGAACGCTTCGGTTTCAAAATGAAAGATTTCGAGCTTATAGGATATCCATATGCAGTTGTCGTCGGTAAGAGACTTGCCGAGGGTAAAGTCGAGATAGTAGAGCGCTCGACACTCGAGAGATTCGAGGTCGATTTGAACGAAGCGGCCGGCAAAGTTTCGGAACTCATTAGATGATCTATTTTCTTATATACCTCTTTTTGGAGATCTTCGTCTCAGTCGAGATCTCTGCGGCGATAGGCCCTTTTTGGACCTTCGTAGAGGTTGTAGTCACCGCCGTCGTAGGTTTGCTCATGTTAACAAATTTCAGATATACTTTGAGCGAAAATATGAGGGCTATGATGGCCGGTGAGATTACTCCGGAGAGCTTTCAAAATCAGAATATCGCAGCTCTGCTAGGGGCGATACTCTTGATAGTTCCGGGGTTTTTGACCGACATAATAGGTCTGCTGCTGCAGTTTGGAATATTCTCCGGCTTTTTGGCCAGAAGAGTCTCTGCAAAGAGCAAAAGGACCAAAAGAGAAGGAGTCGTAAATGAATTTGAAGAAGGAGAGTACGATGTTATCGATGTTGAGATTCTTGACCATCCTGATAATAGGAAGTAGCCTCGCTTTTGGTGCAGGTGACGGGGATGTCATCGACTTTGTAAAGAAGAAGCTTGCACAAAACAAAGGCGTCAAGATAATAGAGGTCAAAGTTGCCGAAAAACTTCCTATTCCGGGAGTCAAAGGGTGGTCTGCATACGTTATGGAGGCCAAGCTTGAGCTCAAAAGGGGAAAAGAGAGCAGGAAAATAGGTTTCGAAACTATACTTTTTGTCAGTAAAAACCTAATAACTACAGAGCTTGTAGATAGGAAGACGGGAAGAGATATCCGCTCCGTTCTTCAACCCAAACTCCCTGAGGACATCTACTCCAAGTCACACCTTCTTTACGGAAACGAAGATGCCGAGCATAAACTGATACTCTTTTCCGACCCTCTATGCCCATTCTGCAGGATGTACGTACCCGGTCTTATGAAAGCGGTAAAAGAGCATCCGAAGAAGCTGGCCTTATACTACTACCATCTGCCTCTGAGCGCAATACATCCGGCTTCCGATACCCTTGTCAGAGTGATGGAGGTTGCAAAAGCGCGCGGAGAGAAGAGCCTGGTGGAAAAGCTCTACTCTATAGATATCGACCCTCAGCTGAAGGATGAAAAAAAGATCCTCGAGATAGTCGAAAAGAAGACAGGCTTCAAAGCGACACCTTCCGAGATTCACGACAAAAGGGTAGAGAAGGTGATCTTACACGACAGAATCACTGCACGAAAACTTCTTGTAACCGGTACCCCCACCATATTTGCCGACGGCAAGAAGGATATAACAAGAGAAAAATATAAATCTTTTATAAAGTAGGAACTATGAAGAGACTAATAATAGCAACACGCGGAAGTCAGCTTGCTCTATGGCAGGCCGAGCATGTAAAATCGGAACTTGAAAAAGCCTTTCCCGAGATGGAGATAGAGTTTAAGATAGTTACATCCACCGGTGACAAGATATTGGACAAGCCTCTGGCACTCATCGGCGGCAAGGGGCTTTTTACCAAAGAGATAGAGGATGTCATGTTGGCCGGAGAGGCCCATCTTGCGGTACACAGTCTGAAAGATGTGCCTACCCAGATGCCCAAAGGGCTTAAACTGGCCGCCATAACTAAGCGTGACGATATAAGAGACTGTTTTCTTTCGCACAAATACCGCAACATAGATGAGTTGCCGGAAGGTGCGGTGGTAGGTACGACAAGCCTCCGTCGCCAGATGCAGCTTAGGTCTTTGCGCCCCGACCTAAAGATAAAAAATCTTCGGGGAAACGTAAACACTAGATTAAGAAAGCTATCGGAAGGTGAGTACGACGCTATAATTCTCGCCTATGTAGGTATGAAGCGCCTTGGATTGCTTGAAGAGGTCCCATACCATGACCCTATTGACGACAACGTTATGATACCCCCTTCTGGACAGGCATCTCTTGGGATCGAGATCGTCGATGACGAAGAGGTCGCAAAGATCGCTTCAGTTTTGAACGACGAGGAGTCGGCACTTGCCGCAAAGATAGAGCGGGACTTCGTAGCAGAACTCGAGGGGAGCTGCCAGGTACCCATAGCGGTAAATGCGAAAGTTGGAACTGAGAGAGTACTTGTAAGGGCTATGGTTGGCCTTCCGGACGGTACAGAGATACTCAAAGAGGTTATCGACGCCCCGCTTAGCGAGGCAACGGGCCTTGGAGTCAGATTGGCCGAAATAATGATAGAAGCGGGTGCCAAAGAGCTTCTTGAGCGTGCCGAAGCGATGGCATTCAAAGATGAGCGCTGCGAGAGATTTTAATAGCGCTCAATTTGTGGTCCGATATTTGAAAGGTTTTCATTATGGCGACAATGCAGGAGTGGCTTGAGAGGCTTGAAAAGGATGGCTCTTTAAAGATCATAGAGGAGCCTTGCGACGTCGATCTGGAGATTGCGCACATAGCCTATGTAGAGGTCAAAAGATCACCTTCGAGGGTTTTACTTTTCAAACGGCCTGTAAACAAGAGATTGGGTATAGAGTACGATATGCCCGTAGTAATGAATATGTTCGCCAATTTTGAGGTCACCAGAAAAATTTTCGGCAAAGAGCCTGACGATATAGCAGGCGAAATCGAGGAGCTCTTGCATATGAGGCCCCCTGAAGGGCTTATGGCGAAACTCTCGATGCTCCCAAAACTCTTCGCGCTTAAAAACGTTTTCCCAAAGAGGCAAAAGGGGCGGGGTTTGTGCCAGCAGATCATAAAGAGTGCATCCGAGGTAGATCTTGATGAGTTGCCGATTTTGAAAACCTGGCCTGAAGATGGGGGTCCCTTTATAACGATGGGGCAGGTCTATACGAAAAGTTTAGACGGTAAAATGCAAAATCTCGGTATGTACAGGCTGCAGCAGTACGACAAAAAGAGACTCGGAATGCACTGGCAGATACACAAAGATGCAAGCCACTTCTTCGACCAATACAAAGAGGCTGGAGTGAAGATGCCGGTTTCCGTGGCGATAGGGGGAGACCCGCTCTATATCTGGTGCGGGCAGGCTCCGCTACCTTACGGAATGTTCGAGTTGATGCTATACGGTTTTGTAAGAGGCGAACCGGCGAAACTGGTCAAATCTATAACCAACGATATCTGGATACCGGAAGATGCCGACATAGTCATAGAGGGTGAAGTGGACCCGAATGAGATGGAGATAGAGGGGCCGTTCGGTGATCATACCGGATACTACACACTCAAAGAGCCTTACCCCGTCATGCACGTAAGCGCTATTACCATGAAAGAGAATCCGATCTATCAAGCTACGGTTGTAGGTAAGCCTCCTCTGGAGGATAAGTTCATGGGGTGGGGCACGGAGAGAATATTTTTACCCCTTTTAAAAACCACCGCACCGGACCTCATAGACTACCATATGCCGGAAAACGGTGTTTTTCACAACCTTATACTTGCCAAGATGCAGACGCACTACAAGGGTCACGCCAAGCAGTTCATGCACGCTTTTTGGGGTGTCGGGCAGATGAGTTTCGTCAAACACGCCTTGTTCGTAGGAGAAAATAGTCCGGAATTGACCAAATATGAAGCCATTACCGAGCATATACTAAATCGCATTTCTCCTGAGCGCCTTTTGATAACCGAGGGTATAGTTGATGCTCTGGATCACTCAAGCCCCGAAGCATTGGTGGGAGGCAAGCTTGGAGTGGATGCTACTGGTCAAGAGGTTGCCGACTCTGTCGAGTCGCTTTTGAACGATAATGAGCTTTTGAATGCAATGAGAGCGATTGATAGCAATGTCGCAGGTCTAAAGCAGTACTTTACTCATACGAAAAACCCAATATGTATCGTAACTTACGATAAAAAGAGGTCAGTTAAGGAGTTATTCGAAGATGTTGCCGCCCTTCATTCGCACCTGAAGATTCTTATCGCGGTAGATGCGCAAAAGAACACTCTCGATAACCCTTATATGATTGTATGGCGAGTGACGAACAATATCGACGCTCTGCGCGATATCCGTAAAAAGCCTTTCATAATGGTCGATGCAACCGATAAAAATGAGTTGGATGGCTACGAAAGAGAGTGGCCTGGTGACGTTTTGTGCGACAAAGATGTTTTGGACTCTTTGAAAAGTAGAAAAGTGATCGATATAGATGATGAGTTCATAGAGAGATTCGGATTGCTCTAAAGAGCGTTTGACTTGCCAGACTCGCTCTTTTTTGAGTTGAGCCACTCCAAAATCTCCGTTACGACACTATTTGTGGCCCTGTTGAGTGCTACCACTCCACCTTCGGCACTATCTTGCGGTGCAGGCGAGGTCGATTCGAAGAGTTTCGAAGAGATCACTTTTCGATCGACACTACGAATCAAAGATGCCATCACTACAACCTTTCCGAAAGATCTGCCTTCTGTTGGAAACTCCTGTACGAACTCCAGTATATCGAGCTCAAGAATATAGTCACTCCTTGCCGCCGTCGAGCCTGAAAGTACACTCTTTGCAGTTTTGGATCTTTTGAGTGCCTTCATCAGTTTCTCTTCGAACATCGTCTCTACCGTATCGTACCATCTGCTGTAACTGTAGGGCTGTTTACGATATTGTTCGTCGAGATAGTAGATGTTTGAGGTCGTAACGGTTTTTGAAGAGTGGCTGAAGCGGAGTTTCAGTGTGTCGAATCTGCTTTTGTCGTTTTTGAACTCTTCAATACCCGATGTAGTGCTCGAAATTCGATACTCTTTGGCTGCGGGGACTCTTTTTACGGCACACCCACCAAAAAGGAGCGCCATGAAGAGCAATAGAGATAACGAAAGGTTAGGTATGGCTTCTTTTCTCATCATCTCCTCTCCCCAGGGCCAAGTACCGGTTCGGCCTCTTTAAAAAATAGATCTCTTGGACTGTTTTTGATCATGGCAGCATCCTCCTGCAGCAGATAGATGAGCTCTTTTGAAGCTCTTATAAGCTGATTCGACTCAGAAAGTGTCTCCTGAAGCACCCCTTTTATATCGAAATCTCCCTTTTCTATCTTTTCGGCCAGTAGTCTGTTGACCCTTTTGAAAGAGTCTGCACTCACCTCTACCGATCGAAGTGTTCTGTTCGCTTCCTTGCTTAAGCTCATAGCATCTCTTTTTATCTCCTCTACGGCTTTAAAAAGTATATCGCTCTTTTTGGAGAGATCGGCCAGATTTTTCAAAAGGGTCTCTATGCTCTTGGCGTTTTTGTCGTTCAATATTTTCTTCAATGAGCTGGATGATGCGTCGATGTTGGCCATAGTATTGTTGAAATGTTTCAGATTCTCTTCACTGAAAGCGTTGTTGAGTCTATCAAGCGCTTTTGAGATCTGTACGGCAAGGTCGCTTACGGAGGTTCCTATCTGTGCAAGAGTGGAGGGTTTGGAGGGAATGACGGGAATTTTTCCAGGTTCACTCTTTATGACCGGTGCCCCCTTCTTGCCGCCGATTATCTCTATATAGGCGATCCCGGTTATTCCGGTGAAGTTGAGGGTGGCGTACATACCCTCACGTATAGGTATATCTTTTGGAATTTGCAGAAGAAGACGAATACGTGTAGGGTCGTTCGGGTCTATATGGATCTCTTTCACTTTTCCTATGTTGACACCCATATATTTGACGGCACCGTCGGGAGGTAGGCCGGCTACCGACTCTTTCATGTAGGTGTAGTAGTATGCAAACTCTTTTTTGTTGTTATATTTACCCATCCAAAGGGCAAATCCTACGGCTGCCGCACCCAGTAGAAATATAAAGAGTCCCACTATCGTATAACTTGTTCTACTCTCCATCAACTTGCCTCCATCTTCATCGCCTCGATGCGCGCTTTCGCACGGTTACCGCCGAAAAAACGGCGTATGAATGGGTGGTCGCTCTTTAAAATCTCTTCCAAAGAGCCCTCCGCCACGACGCGTCCATCTCCCAAAACGGCCATTTTGTCCACAACGTTGAAAATCGTATCTATATCGTGTGTAACCATGACTATGGTAAGACCCAAAAGTGAGCGCAACTGCGTAATCAACTCGTCGAACGCCTCCGCACTTACCGGGTCAAGACCGGATGTCGGCTCATCTAGAAAGAGAAGTTTGGGGTCCATAACCAGTGCGCGTGCAAGAGCACAACGCTTTACCATGCCTCCGCTAAGCTCACTTGGATAGAGCCTTCCTACTTCAGGATCCAGGCCAACCATCTTCAGTTTCGACCTTACTATTTGGCGGATAGTAGTATCTGAAAGAGATGTATACTCTTTTAGCCAAACCGCTACATTCTCTTCCACCGTAAGAGAAGTGAATAGCGCCCCGAACTGAAAGAGAACTCCCCACCTGCTTCTTAAGCTTTGCGCCTCTTTGTATCCAATCTTTCCAAGGTCGTGGCCAAGAACCTCTACGACCCCTTTGCTCGGGCGAAGGAGCATTATCATCTCTCTTAAAAGAGTCGTCTTGCCGGAACCGCTACCGCCCAATATACCGTATATCTCACCTTCATGTACCGTAAGATTGACATCTTCATGTACCGTTTTTTTCCCAAAAACCGTATGGATATGGCGCATTTTTATCATCTCTTTCATATATCGAGCTCCGTAAAGATGACCGAGAAGAGAGCATCCATGGCGATGACCATAAATATGGAGTTTACGACGCTTATCGTGGTATATCTTCCTATACTCTCCGTATTCCCGGAGACCTGAAACCCTCGAAAACAGCCTATGGCAGCAATGATGAGAGCGAAAAAGGGAGCCTTGAAGAGTCCGACAAGATAGTGTTTTACGTCTACTTCGCTCTGGAGCCTATCGAGAAACTGTGCCGGTGTGATATCCAGCTGAAGTTTGGCTACGAGTAAACCTCCGTAGATTCCTACAATATCTGCGAAAAAGATAAGCAGAGGCAAAGCTATCATCATTGCCGCCATCCTGGGCAGAACGACAAAACGGAATATCTCGAATCCCATCGTTTTCATCGCATCTATCTCTTCGGTGATCTTCATGACCCCGATTTGAGCGGTATATGCCGAACCGCTTCTTCCTGCGACAATGATAGCGGTGATGAGCGGGGCAAGCTCTCTGGGTATAGATATGCCTATCATATCGACGATAAAGATGTTTGCACCATATTTTTGAAGCTGTACGGCGCTCTGAAAAGCTATGACTATACCGACCAAAAATGCGCTTAGAGCTATGATCGGGATAGCCGTGACGCCGGCCTTGTAGATATTGGAAGCGGTCTCTTTCGTTCGAAATGTGGATGGGTGCAACAGTGTATGAAAAAAAACGACGGCGGATCGTCCTGTAAAGTTTAGAAAGAGTGTGAAGTCTCTGTACATCGCCGCAGCCTCTTTTCCGATATGTTCGAAAAGTTTCAAAAGAGGCGAGAGAGAGGGGGCTGCAGCTGTTGTAGAGGGCGGTGCGGCAAACCTCTTTACCAGACGAAATATTCGGCAGAACTCTTTTGGAATATTTATAGCCTCAAGTGGGGCTCTCTTTTTCAAATCCTCTCTTATGGAGAGAAAAAAGATCATAGCTCCCGTATCTATCGAGTCTATTTCGTCAAGGTCGAGCACTATCTTTTTTGCACCGGCTACTTGCGGCAGAAGAGATCTATAGGAGCGCTCTATCGAGTCCAAAGATTCCACGCACCATCTGCCCATAAGGCTTATCGTGACGAGATCTCCTTTACGGTTTATACCTATATACTCTTCCTTGCTCATGGCTTCCATTCTATCCAATTGAAAATTATATGCGTATAAACGTCATTTATCTGCACCGACTCTCTTTTAGTCTATATAAACAAGACTTTATCATCAACACCCTATAATAAGAGCGAAAAAATTTCCAAAACGGAGTCGACGGAGAGAGTTTGAGAATCGATAAATATTTAAGCAGCGTAAATCTGGTAAAAAGACGCACCGTTGCACAGGATATGGTAAAAAGCGGCGTAGTTTTCATAAATGGTACGCAAGCGAAAGCGAGCAAAGAGGTAAGAGTCGGAGACACGATAGAGATTCGCTACTTAAAAGGCTCCAGAAGTTATAAAGTTCTTAAAATACCAACCACTAAAACCATTCCAAAAAGTGCGAAGGAAGAGTATGTCGAGGAGATTTCATGAGATACGATGAAGCAAAGGAGGCTTTCGAACGGCTCTTTTTGGGGAAGATGGATGAAAATGAAGCGAGAAAACTCCTTGTAGAGATGGCAAAAAGGGGGGAGAGCGCCGAGGAGATCGCCGCCGCCGCAGAGGTTATGCGCAGCTACTCGATAAAACTTCCGGTTTCCGAAGAGTTGCAGGAAAAGCTCATAGACAACTGCGGTACGGGAGGAGACAAAAGCGGAAGTTTTAACATCTCTACTACGGTCTCTTTGGTGCTTGCCGGTGCCGGATGTTTTGTCGCAAAGCACGGCAACCGCTCTATAACGAGCCGATCCGGAAGTGCCGACATGCTCGAAGCGTTGGGAGTCCGTCTCGATCTAGAGCCTAAGCAGCAGGTGAAGATGCTCGAAGAGTGCGGATTTACCTTTATATTCGCCGTTTTGCACCATCCTGCCATGAAGTTCATTATGCCTATACGAAAATCTATACCCCACCGTACTATATTCAATATTCTTGGGCCTTTGAGCAATCCTGCAGGAGTCAAAAAGCAGATGATCGGAGTCTTTGAACCATCCTTCGTGCCTAAAATGGCCGAAGCTTTAAAGAGGCTCGGAAGCAGCAGGGCGATGGTGGTAAGCAGTCTTGACGGGCTTGACGAGATATCTCTCTCGGATAGAAGCGAAGCGATGATGCTCGAAGATGGGAGACTGAGTGAGATCTCAATCGACCCTTTGGATTATGGAATAGAGCGTTACCCTATGGAGGCTATCGCAGGGGGTGACGCCAAAGAGAATGCAAAGATCACCGCTTCCATTCTAAGCGGAGAGACAAAAGGCGCAAAGAGAGATATCGTTCTAATAAATACGGCTGCCGCTCTGATAGTCGACAAAAAGGCTTCGAACTTTTCAGAGGGGTTGGAGATCGCCAAAGAGACGATAGACTCCGGACGTGCAATGGCTGCTTTGGAGAAGATCGTGCGGGTATCCAAATCTCTATGAAAAAGAGGATGGAGGCCTCCCTCGAGGAGATCGGTAGTGTCGCTTCCTCTCTTAAAGAGTTGCTTCCGGAAGATGCCGTTATCTTTTTAAGGGGAGATCTGGCTGCAGGCAAGACGACGCTGGCAAAGGCACTGGCCAAAGCCAAAGGGTACGAAGAGGCCGTAACTTCACCCACATTCTCCATAGAGCAGGTTTACGCAGATGGGCTCAGGCACTACGATCTCTACCAGTGTCCGAACGAGAAGTTCGTGGCTATGGGGCTGCTTGAGAGTCTGGAAAGACCCGGTTGGCACCTGCTGGAGTGGGGTGACGAGGCGTTGAGGGAGTTGCTTAGAGAGTATGGTCTTTTTACCGCCGTGGTGGATATAGAGAAGAGTGACGGAAAGCGAATATACAGGATCGAAACCGATGCATAGTCTTAGAGCGGAAAAGTTGAGCAAAACCATCAAAAAGAGCGTTATCGTCAAGGATGTATCGCTATCTTTGAACACGAAAGAGGTTGTCGGGCTTCTTGGACCCAACGGTGCAGGCAAGACGACGACTTTCTATATGATATGCGGTCTTATAAGCGTTAGCGGCGGACATGTATACATAGACGATGAAGATGTCACGAAACACCCGCTTCACGTACGCTCCAGGCTCGGCATAGGTTACCTTCCCCAGGAGTCGAGCATTTTCAAGGACCTTACCGTGGAGGAGAACCTTCTCATCGCGGCCGAAGCTGCGAAACTTGATAAGGAGAGTGCAAGCAAAAGAATAGAAAATCTTCTTGAACTCTTCAATATAGAACCGATTAGAAATCGTAAAGGTATACGCTTGAGCGGCGGTGAAAGAAGAAGAGCCGAAATCGCCAGAGCACTGGTGAGCAAGCCCAAGTTCCTGCTGCTTGATGAGCCTTTCGCCGGTGTGGACCCTATAGCCGTCATAGATATACAAAACGTTATAAAACAGTTGCTCGAGCTCGATATTGGAGTTCTCATTACCGACCATAACGTCCGTGAAACGCTCGGAATTTGCGACAGAGCATACGTTATGCGCTCGGGTGAGCTTATGGCGGAGGGAAGCGCGGAGGAGATAGCCGCCAATGCGGATGTTATAAAACACTATCTTGGAGAGCACTTTACGTTATGATCGGCAAAATCTCTCCATACAAAAAGAGAGGGTAGAGGGTGAAGCTTCGCCAAAGTACCGGCCTTAATCTGAAGACGAAGCTATCGAGTACTTTGCGAAGCTGGCTGCCTATTTTGCAGTCGGGAATAGATGAGCTCGAAGAGCGGATCAGGGAGTATGAAAAAGAGAATCCCTGTATGGAGGTTCGCTCCGGATTTGAAGAGCAGTTTGCCGCACCATCTTTTTCAAAAACGAAACTCTTCGGTGAAAGAGGCAGCGGTACGGAAGCGATAGAGGCCCTTACCGTAGATAGAAAATCTCTCTACGACACTCTGAAAGAGCAGATAAACGCTCCGCTCTTTCCGACTCCGCTTAGTGAAAAGATCGCTTATGAAATCATAGAAGAGATAAGCAGCGAGGGCTATTTCGAAGGGAGTGAAGAGGAGATCGCAAAGAGAGTCGGTGTAAAGAGGGATAGGGTCCAGAGTATAAGAGAGCGTTTCGCATATCTCGATCCTCCCGGCGTAGGTGCGAAAGATGTGGCCGAATCGCTTCTTTTTCAGCTCAGGCAGAGCGATGCTAAAGAACCTATCTACTCTCTAGCATCGAGGATGCTTCAAAACTTCGAAAATATAGGAGGTTTCAAGGGTGAAGAGGGGTATGAAGAGGCTCTTAAACTGATACGCACTTTCAAAAACCCTCCCGCCCTTGAAACCATGGAGGATTCGGCGCAGGTGATTCCCGACCTTGTTATATCCAAGAGCAAAGATGGGATAGAGGTCAAGATAAACGACGCTTTCTACCCGGATATTCGCATCGTAGCCGATGGCGGCGAGCACCCCTTTATGAAAAAGAAGATAAAAGAGGCCAGAGACCTTATAGACGCTCTACAGATGAGGCGGGCGACTCTCTACAAAATAGGTCTTATGATAGTAGAGTTTCAGTACGACTTTTTTCATGGAAAAGATATTAAGCCGATGAAGTTGAAAGATATCGCGGAAGAGTTCGACCACAACCCATCTACTATCTCAAGGGCGATTGCCAACAAATATATTATGTGTGACAGGGGTATCTTTCCTATGAAAGCCTTTTTCACGGCGGCAATCGACGAAGATGTCAGTAACAGTGCCATAAAGAGATTTATTGCAGAAGCTATAGCGACGGAAGATCGCAACAAACCGCTCAGCGACAACAGACTGCTGGAGATGATAGAGGAGAAGTTCGGAGTCAAAATGGTGCGCAGAACGATCACCAAATATAGAAAACAGATGCAGATCGGAGGATCGAGTGAAAGAAAAAGATTTTACAAGCTTGCATGAGCTGCTCGAGAGGGAGTCGGCCAGAAGAAACGATCGGGACGAACTCTCCTTGAAAAGGCCCGATCCGCTTTTGGTGGCAAGGGAACAGAAAGATGCCAGAGCGATCCTTCTTTGTGCACTTTTCGGATATGGAAACGCCGGTCAG
>Ga0256833_1002726_pt1 | contig 12256 bp, 5 predicted proteins | sample 356284metaG_FD_190535 | JGI IMG/M metagenome (GOLD analysis project Ga0256833, IMG submission 190535) | Hydrothermal vent microbial communities from Mid Atlantic Ridge, Atlantic Ocean - 356-284 | ecosystem: Environmental > Aquatic > Marine > Hydrothermal vents | place: Atlantic Ocean: Mid...
CGCAGCCCACGCCCACGCCGCACGCCCGGTCCACGCCGTCCACCGGGCCCACGCCCCAGGCCTCGCGGCGGGTGCCGTTTCGCGCGGTGGTGCAAATCGTGGCCCTCGACGCCCAGGGCGACCCGGCCTGGAGCGGGTCGGGCACCATCATCAGCCCCGACGGCCTCATCCTGACCAACGCGCACATTGTGGAACCCTTCGCGCCCGACGAGCCGGCCATCGACCGCCTGCTCATCTTGATGACCGACCGGGAAGACGAGCCGCCCCGGCCCCGCTATTTCGCCCAGGTGGTGCAGGTGGACGAGGACCTGGACCTGGCCGTGGTGCGCATCACCCACGACCTCGACGACAACCCCGTGGACCCCGAAGCATTGCACCTGCCCTTCGTGCCCCTGGGCTCCGCGCAGGACCTGCGCTTGGGTGACGAGCTCATCATTTTGGGCTATCCGGGCATCGGCGGCGATACCATCACCCTCTCCAAGGGCGTGGTGGCCGGCTTCACCGAAGAGGAACCCTACGGCCCGCGCGCCTTCATCAAGACCACGGCCACCCTGGCCGGCGGCAACAGCGGCGGCGCGGCCCTCAACGCCCGGGGGGAACTGGTGGCCATCCCCACCCAGGTGGGCGCCGGCACCGACGAGGCCGAAGTGGTCGATTGCCGGGTGCTGGTCGACACCAACGGCGATGGCGTGGTCGACGACAATGACACCTGCGTGCCCATTGGCGGCTTCATCAACGCCCTGCGCCCCGTGGACCTGGCCCGCCCCCTGGTGGAAGCCGCGCGGCAGGGCGCGGTCGCCCGACCTTCCCCCAAACCCCCCGCCGAGGCCGACCGCACCGGCGGCCTGGACGACATCTGGCAGCACCCCGGCCCGGTGCTGGACCAGGACACTTTCGACGCGCCCGTGGAGGGCTGGGAAGGTGACGACGAAGATACCCGCATCACTTACGCCGATGGCGCAATGCGGGTGTTGTTGCGCACGCCCTTCGTGCTCCACGCCCTCACTTCGCCGGTGGCGCAGGCCGATGTGGTGGTTTGGGCCCGGGTGCGCATCACCCAACCCGCGGGCGACGGCGAGGTGGGGCTGGCCTGCCGCTACCGGGACCTGGACAATTTCTACGCCGCGTCGGTCATCGAAAACGGCCATTTCTATGTGTGGAAGTACGAGGACGGGGAGTATGCTGAATTGCATCCCGAAGCCCCCCTGCCCGTGGCCGCGCATTTCGACCCCGCGGGGTGGAACGAGATAGGCCTGGTGTGCTACGGCCCGCATCTGGCCCTGTGGGTCAACGACCAGCCCGTGGTCACCGTCTTCGACCGGGCCTCGGCCCGCATTCAGGGCGGCGCGGGGCTGGTGGTGGCCACTTACCAGCACCCCAACTTCGAGGTGGCCTTCGATGCCTTTCGCATCCACCGGGCGCAACGCTGAACCCCGCGGCTGGGTCCGGCTGGAACGCGGCCTGTGGGCCCTGTTCGTGCTCACCGCGGTGCGCAACGCCTGGCTGTGCGACGATGCATACATCTACCTGCGCTCGGTGGAACAACTATGGGCCGGCCACGGCCCGGTGTGGAACCCCGGCTGGCGGGTGCAGGCCTTCACCAGCCCTTTGTGGTTTGGGCTTTTGGCCCTTGGCCGCGCGCTGCTGGCCGACGGCTACCTGCTGGCCCTGCTGCTGAGCTTTGGCCTGACGCTGCTGACCTGGCAGGTGTGGCAAAGGGCCCTGCCCACCGCGCGGGCCCGGGCTTTGCTGCTGGCCGCGTGGCTGGTCAGCAACGGCTTCATGGATTACACCACCTCGGGCCTGGAGACGCCCCTGGTGTATGCCGTGTTGGGCGGTTTTGGGGTGGCCTATGTGCGCCGTGCCCTGTCGCCGGGTTTGGGGGAAGGGCTCCGCGGGGACCGGGCGCTCAACTTATGGGCCGGGCTGGTGGCCCTGACCCGGCTGGACCTGCTGGCGCTCATCGCGCCGGCGTGGGTTTACGCGGCTTATGCCGCGCACCGGGCCGGTCGGGGGCGGGCCTGGTGGCGGGCCTTTGCACTGGCGGCTCTATTGCCCGGGGCCTGGTATGGCTTCGCGCTGGTTTACTACGGCTCCCCTCTGCCTAATCCCGCGTATGCCAAGCTGTTCCACGGCCTGCCCCGGGCCGTGGTGCTGGAACAGGGCGGGCGCTATTGGCTGGGCCAGGCCCTGCTGGACCCGGCCACGCTGCTGCTTTGGGCCGTGAGCGCCTGGGTGTTGGCGCGCGTCGGCCGGGGCGCGGGGCGGGCCCTGGCCTTAGGCGGCGGGCTGTATGCCACTTACCTCACCTGGGTGGGCGGCGACTTCATGGCCGGGCGCTTTCCCGCGGCCGCGTACGCGCTGCTGGTGCCCGTGGCGTTGCTGGTGTGGCCGCCCCCGCGCTGGCCGCGACGGGCCGCGTCGTTCGCCTTGTTGGCGGCCGGGGCCTACGCGCTGGCTTTCCCCCACACCCCCCTCAACAGCCCCTGGGACCACTATGTGCCGCCCGATTTCTATTTGCGCTGGGGCGTGGGCGACGAGCGGGGCCGCTACTTCCGCTATACTTCACTGCTCACTTATCTCGCCTGGCGCACCCGGCCCGACATGCCGCCTTTCTTCCCGCCTTATGCCTGGAGCCAGCAAGGGTGGGAATTCCGTCACAGCCCCGAGCCTGTGGCCGTGGTGGATAGCGTGGGCATGTTCGGCTATTGGGCCGGAACCGACAAGCTGGTGGTGGATGTGTGGGCTCTGACCGACGCGTTTTTGGCCCGCCTGCCCGACGCGGACGGGCGCTTGTGGCGGCCCGGGCATTACGAGCGTCGCGTGCCCGAAGGCTTTGTGGCCACCCTGCGCACCGGCGAAAACCGCATCGTCGACCCTGGCCTGCGTCGGCTGATGGACCAGGCCCTGTGGGTCACCCGCGCGCCTTTGTGGGCCCCGGAACGCTGGCGGCATTTGCCCGCCTGGTGGTGGGCCCGCGGCGGCATCGCACCCCCGCCGGGTGAGGGCGCCCCGGCGCGCTGAAGCGCACCGCGGGGTGGTGGGTAGTGGCTGGAAGTTGGGGGATGGAGGTGGATGGTTGGAGGTTGGTGGTTGGAAGTTGGAAGTTGGTGGTTGGCGGGGGCACGATTGCTGACTGCTGTCCGCTCCCCGCTTTTTTCATCTTTTCATCCGCGTTTGTCCGTGTTTTTCCGTGTCCATCCGTGGTTTTTTCATTTTATCCGCGGTTATCCGCGTATATCCGCGGTTTCATTGCCCAGGGCGCACTGCCGCGCGCCCTTACCGGGCTGGGCGACCCACCGGGTCTCCCCTACCGTGCTCACCGCTCACCACTCCCTGCTCCCTGCAGTCTTTCTTCCGTGCCCATCCGTGTCCATCCGTGGTTTTTCATTTCATCCGCGTTCATCCGCGTCGATCCGCGGCTCCATTCCCTGGGCGCACCGCCGTGCGCCCCTACCGGGCTGGGCGACCCACCGGGTCTCCCCTACCGTGCTCACCGCTCCCCGCTGACCGCTGACTGCTGTTTTTCCTTCACCAGCATCTCCAGCCGGGATTGGCCCACATGGAAGTATTTGGCCAGGGGGTGATGCACCACAATGGCCGCGGTGGAATGCTCGGGCACCAGCTGGTACGCGGGGGTGAGGTCCATGCCCAAAGCCTCCCGGGCCGGCAGCAGGCGAAAGACTTTGGCGTGGTCCCGCAGGTCGGGGATGGCCGGATAGCCCCACGAGTAGCGCTTGCCCCGCCCGGGGGCCAGGCCCAGCTCGCGGCGGATGTGGCGGTGCAGATACTCCGCGGTAGCCTCCGCGGTTTGCACGGCCAGGCCGTGGAAGAAGTAGGCCTCGCTGTAGTGCCCCGCGGCTTCCAGCTCGTGGAACCGGGCCTCGGCCTGGGGGCCCACGGTGACCACCTGGAAGGCCACCACATCCATCACACCGCTGTCGACCGCGGCGAAGTAATCGGCCAGGCACAGGCCCTCGCCGCCCACCTGCCGGGGGAAGGCGAAGGTCTCCAGCACCCGGGGCCGCCCGGCCTGCACCGAGGCCGGGTCATAGACCAGCAGGCGGTTGCCTTCCCGCTGGGCCGGGAAGTAGCCGTAGACGCCCTGAGGCTGCAGCCAGCCGTGGCGCCGGGCCTCCCGGGTCATGCGCTCGAAGCGGGCCTCGAACTCGGCCAGCAGGCGCTCCCATTCGGGGCCCCGGGCGTTCTTGGCGCCCCACGACAGGCGGAAGAGCTCCCGCTTGTCGACCAGGGGGAACACGGCCTCCAAGGGAATGGCGCGCACCACCTTGGCCCCCCACCAGGGCGGGGTGGGGATGTTGGGCGCGGGGGGCACGCTGCCGCAGTCTTCGCACACCGCGGCCTGGGCCTGGCGCACTTCCCGCTGCATTTCGGCGTCGATTTCGCGGCGCAGCCGGGCCAGCAGGCGCTCCCGGGCCGCGGGGTCCATCAGCTGGTCCAGCACCTGCAGGCCCTCGAACGCGTCCTTGCAGTAGAACACCCCGGCCGGGTAGGGCTCGCCGCTTTCGGTGATGTTGATGCGCCGACCAAAACGGCGGTTGATGGCTGCGCCGCCCACCAGCACGGGGAACCGCAGCCCCCGGCGGTGCAGCTCGTTGACCACTTTGGGCATTTGCTGGCTGGTGGAAACCAGCAGCGCGCTCAGGCCGATGGCATCGGCCCGGTGTTCCACCGCGGCCTGGATGATGGTTTCCACAGGCACCTGCTTGCCCAGGTCGATGACCCGGTAGCCGTTGTTGCTGACGATGGTTTTGACCAGGTTCTTGCCGATGTCGTGCACATCGCCGTAGACCGTGGCCAGCACCAAAGTGCCTTTGTGCGCGCCCTCCTGGCGCAGCAGGAACCGCTCCAGATGGGCCACGGCGCGCTTCATCACCTCGGCCGATTGCAGCACGAAGGGCAAAATGAGCTCGCCGGCGCCGAATTTGTCGCCCACCTCTTTCATGGCCGGCAGCAGCACCTGGTTGAGGGCCCACACCGCGGCGTCGTGGGTTTCGGGCGTGGGCCCGGTGGGCAGCGCCTGGGGCCCGGGCAGGCCCAAACGCTGGGCCAGCAGCGCGTCCAGGTCGTCTTCCAGGCCGTCTTTGATGCGCTGCACGATGCGGCGGTGCACTCGCTCGGCCGGGTTCAGCCCTTCCAGCGGGTCCCGGGCTCCGCCGGCCTGCCATTGGTGCCCGGCGGCTTGCTGTTGCTCGAAGTAGGCGATGAAGCGCTCCAGCGCGTCGGCGCGGCGGTTGAAGATGAGGTCCTCGGCCAGGGCCCGCTGCTCGGCGGGAATGTCGGCATAGGGCAGAATGTGCACCGGGTTGACGATGGCCATGTCGAGCCCGGCCTGCACCGCGTGGTAGAGGAAGACGCTGTTGAGCACGGCCCGGGCCCACTTCCCCAGGCCGAAGGAGACATTGCTCACCCCCAACGAGGTGAACACGCCGGGCAGCTCGGCCTTGATGCGCCGCAGGGCTTCCAGCGTGTGTTGGGCCGCGTCCGCGGTTTCGGGGTCGCCGGTGGCCAAGGTGAAGGTGAGGGGGTCGAAGACCAAATCTTCGGGCCGCAGGCCTTCTTCCAGGGCCAGGTCGTACAATCGGCGGGCCACCGCGAGCTTGCGTTCCGCGGTTTTGGCCATGCCCTGCTCGTCGATGGTGAGCAGCATGACGGCCGCGTTGTGGGCCTTGGCCAGGCGAAACACCCGGCGGGCCTTTTCGGGCCCGGCTTCTAAGTGGGTGGAATTGAGCAGGGCCCGCCCCGGGTAGACTTTGAGCGCGGCTTCCATGACGGTGGGGTCTGTGGTGTCGAACACCAGAGGCACGGGAATGCCCGTGGTGACCAGTTTGCGCACCACGGTGCGCATGAGGTTCGCTTCGTCCGCGCGCTCGGTGACTGCGACGGAAACATCCAGCGCGTGCGCGCCGCCGTCGACCTGGTGCTGGGCCACGCTGACGATGCCGTCCCAATCTTCGGCCAGCAGCAGGCGTTTGAATTTGCGGGAACCCTGGGCGTTGCACCGTTCGCCGATGAGGAAGGGCGGCGGGTCCTGGTGCATGGTGTAGGCCCGAATGCCCGAGGCTAAGCGGGGAACCCAGGTGATGGAACGCCGCGGCGCGGGCCGTTCGCGGAGCCGTTCCACCAAAAGCCGCAGATGCTCGGGCGTGGTGCCGCAGCAGCCGCCCACCACCTGCACGCCAAAGGCGGTGACGAATTCTTCCAGGGCCGCGGCAAAGGGCTCGGGCTCCAGGGGGTAGACGGCCTGGCCATCGACATTGAGGGGCAGCCCCGCGTTGGGCAGCACCGAGATGGGCAGGGGGGAGTGTTGGCTCAGGAAGCGCACGGGCTCGCGCATGTGCTCGGGCCCGGTGGAGCAGTTGAGGCCCAAGAGGTCGATGGGCATACCGGCCAGAATGGCGACCACGGCTTCGATGTCGGTGCCCAGGAGCATACGGCCGGTGGTGTCGAGGGTGACCTGGGCCTGGATGGGCACGAAGATGCCCGTTTGGTGCATGGCCTGATGCAGGCCGTGGATGGCGGCTTTGACTTCCAGGATGTCTTGCTGGGTTTCCAGCAGCAGTACATCCACGCCGCCCTGCAGCAGGCCCACGGCTTGCTCGCGGAACACATCGGCCAGTTCGTCGAAGGTGATGTTGGAAAGGTCGGGGTCGTCGGCCGAGGGTAGTTTGCCCGTGGGGCCGATGGAACCGGCCACGAAGCGGGGGCGGCCGTCGCGGGCTGCGTATTCGTCGGCCAGGCCGCGGGCCAGGGAAGCGGCCGCGCGGTTGAGCTCGACCACCCGGTCGTGCAGGCCGAACTCGGCCGCGGTGATGCGGTTGGCGCGGAAGGTGTCGGTTTCGATGACATCGACGCCCACATCCAGGAAGGCGCGGTGCACGGATTCCACGGCCTGGGGGTAGGTGAGGACCAGGATGTCGTTGAAGCCTTCGTATTGGGGGCCGCCGAAGTGCTCCGCGGTGAGGCCGAGTTTGGCCAGGTTGGTGCCCATGGCGCCGTCGAAGATGAGCACCTGCTGCTGGAGGGCATCTAAGTAGCGGCGGTTGGTGTAACGCCGGGGATAGAACATGGACGCGCTCCTGATGCGGCGAAGTTAAACACAAAACCCTCTCCGAGAGAGGGCTGACACGCAAAGCATCATCCCTCATCTCCCAGGCCGTTGGGCCTGCCGGAATTGGCACCTTGTCGGCGATGCGACAGGTTGCCGAGGCTTCACAGGGCCGGTTCCCTCCACCTCTCTCGATGAGGGCGAATGGCGCGGGCCATTCGCGTATGAGGCCCCATATGTGGGGCTTGGGCAGGTTCCGGGGCATGTGGCCCCAAGTGTAGCACAGCGCGCGGGGAATGTCAAAAGTTGGCAGGCGGGGGGCCAGGGCTTTTTCTTTTTCTAACACCGACAGCATCAACAACGCTGAATTTAAATTTCACACGGAGACACAGAGCACGCGGCGAGCATAATTTCTCTCGCTTCTCTGTGTTCCCCGTGGCTCCGTGTGATTTTATGGGTACTTAGAAAAGCCCTGGGCGGGCGGCGGCACGCCAAAGGGGCGTTTGAGCTTCGGGCGCGCTCCTGGCCGGGCCTAAAGCGCGTATTTGTCCACGAGTAAAGAGGCTGCGCGTTAAAGTAAGCGTATGTCAGGGAATTTGGGCCAAAATTTTAAGATTCAAAACCCTTGTTTCGGGTACAATAAGCGCCAGCCAACGACATGGCTTAAGGTTGGGTTCCCCATGATGTTTGCCGCTTTGGCCCTCGTGCTTATCGTCCTGTTCATCCTGGTCCTTCTGGGCCGGGAGGCTTTGGCGCGCACGAGGGCGGTGGCAGCACTGCGGGGCTAAATCCCCACCTCCGCCTTGGGCTTGAACAGGCCGCTCTCGTGCGAGGGCGGCCTTTTTCGTTTCGGGAGGTTCGTCATGCGCTCGGACCGCATCAAGAAGGGCTTCGACCGGGCCCCCCACCGCTCGCTGCTGCGAGCCACCGGCGTCATCCGCGACCGCAGCGACTTCGACAAACCTTTCATCGCGGTGGTCAATTCCTACACCGACATCGTCCCCGGCCATGTGCACCTGCGCCAGTTCGCGGAGATTGTCAAGCAGGCCATTCGGGAAGCCGGAGGCGTGCCCTTCGAGTTCAATGTCATCGCCGTGGACGACGGCATTGCCATGGGCCACGAGGGCATGAAGTTCAGCCTGCCGTCGCGCGAGCTCATCGCCGACAGCGTAGAGACCATGGTGCAGGCCCACGCGTTCGACGGCATGGTGCTCATCCCCAACTGCGACAAGATTGTGCCCGGCATGGCCATGGCCGCGCTGCGGCTGGATATTCCGGCCATCATGGTTTCGGGGGGCGCGATGCCGGCCGGGCGCACGCCCGAGGGCCAGGTGGTGGACCTCATCTCAGTGTTCGAGGGGGTGGGGGCCTATCAGGCCGGAGCCATCGACGCGGCCCGCCTGGAGGAACTGGAGACCTACGCCTGTCCCGCGTGCGGTTCGTGCTCGGGGCTGTTCACGGCCAATTCCATGAACGCGCTGTTGGAGGTGCTGGGCCTGGCTCTGCCCTATAACGGCACCGCGCTGGCCTGCACCCCCGAGCGGGAGGCCCTGGCCCGACGGGCCGGATTCCGCATTTTGGACCTGGTGCACGAAAACCTCACCCCGCGCCAAATCGTCACGCAAGAGGCCATCGACGACGCGTTTGCCCTGGATATGGCCCTGGGCGGGAGCACCAACACCGTGCTGCACACTTTGGCCCTGGCCCACGAGGCCGGGCTGGACTATGACCTGCACCGCATCAACGCGGTGGCGGACCGGGTTCCCCACCTGGCCAAGTTGAGCCCCGCGGGGCCGTGGCATGTGGAAGACCTGCACCGGGCCGGGGGCGTGCCCGCGGTGCTGGCCCAGCTGGACGCTGCCGGCCTGCTGCATTTGGAACGGCCCACGGTGGCCGGGGGCACCCTGGCCGACCATGTGCGGGGGGCGCAGGTCCAGGATGTAGAGGTCATTCGGCCCATCGAACAGCCCCATGCGCCTCATGGCGGGCTGGCCGTGCTCTTTGGCAATCTGGCGCCCAACGGCGCGGTGGTCAAAACCGGCGCGGTCGCGCCCCACATTCGGCGGCACACGGGCCCGGCCCGCATTTACGAAAGCCAGGAAGCGGCCATGCAGGGCATTCTGGCCGGGGAGGTGCAGCCGGGCGATGTGGTGGTCATTCGCTACGAAGGCCCCCGGGGCGGCCCGGGCATGCAAGAGATGCTGGCCCCCACTTCGGCCATTGCCGGTATGGGCCTGGGCGAAAAAGTGGCCCTCATCACCGATGGCCGCTTCTCGGGCGGCACCCGAGGCCTGTCGGTGGGCCACATCAGCCCCGAGGCCGCGGCCCGCGGCCCCATTGCCGCGCTGCAGCCCGGCGACCTCATCACCATCGACCTGGACCGGCGCAGCATCGAGGTGCACCTGAGCGCGGAGGAAATCGCCCGTCGCCTGGCCGCGTTGCCGCCCTTTCGGCCCCGCACCCGCAGCAAGTGGCTGCGGCGTTACGCCCACTTCGTCACCAGCGCGGACCAGGGCGCGGTGTTGCGCGAACCCAGCTAATCGCCTATTCCCCCACTCCCGAAGGAGGTTCCCTATGCCCCCGAAAATGACCGGCGCCCGTATGTTGTGGGAAAGTTTGCTGCGCGAAGGTGTCGAGGTGGTCTTCGGCTACCCGGGCGGTTCCATCATGCCCGTCTACGACGCCATGCTGGACTATCCGGTGCGCCATGTGCTCACCCGCCATGAGCAGGGCGCGGCCCACGCGGCCGACGCCTATGCCCGCACCCTGCGGGAGCAGCGCAAAGTGGGCGTGGCCATGGCCACTTCGGGCCCGGGCGCGACCAACCTGGTCACCGGCATCGCCACCGCGTTCATGGATTCTTCCCCCGTGGTGTTCATCACCGGCCAGGTGGCGGCCGAATATCTGGGCACCGACGCGTTTCAAGAGACCGATGTGACCGGCGTGACCATGCCCATCACCAAGCACAACTTCCTGGTCACCCAGGCAGCCGAAATCCCCCGGGTGGTGCGGGAAGCCTTTCACATCGCCCGCACCGGGAGGCCCGGCCCCGTGCTCATCGACCTGTGCAAGAACGCGCAGAACGACGAGGCCGAGTTCGTGTGGCCTGAGCAAGTGCGTTTGCCCGGCTATCGGCCGCCCGAACGCGCGGACCCCGACGCGCTGGCCCGGGCCAATGCGCTGCTGCGCCAGGCCCAACGCCCCGTCATTCTGGCCGGGCAGGGGGTGCTCATCTCGGGCGCCATGGCCCAGTTGCAAGCCCTGGCCGAGACGGCGCACATTCCCGTGGCCATGACCTTGCTGGGGCTGGGCGCGCTGCCCCTCACTCACCCCCTGGCCTTGGGCATGATGGGCATGCACGGCGAATATTTCGTCAACATGGCCATCCAACACGCGGACCTGCTCATCGCCCTGGGCATGCGCTTCGACGACCGGGTGACGGGCAAGCTGGAAGCCTACGCGCCTCAGGCCCGCAAGATTCATGTGGAAGTGGACCCCGCGGAAATCAACAAGAATGTGCCTGTGGATGTGGCCCTGCTGGGCGACTTGCGCACCGTGCTGGAGCAATGGCTGGAAGTGGTGGAACCCCAGCGGCACGACGCCTGGCTGACGCAAATCGAGGCCTGGCGCGCCGACACCCGCCGCCGGGATGTGGTGGAAAAGGTCAAGCGCAACGGCGGCGGCCCCCTGCGGGGCGCGGAAGTGGTGCAGCGCCTGTGGGAAACCACGGCCAACGCCGATACCATCATCACCACCGGCGTGGGCCAGCACCAGATGTGGGTGGCCCAATACTACCGCTTCGGCCAGCCCTACCGCCTGGTGACCTCGGGCGGGTTGGGCACCATGGGCTTTGGCCTGCCGGCCGGCGTGGGCGCGGCCATCGCCCACCCCGACAAGGAAGTGTGGGTGGTCGAAGGCGACGGCGGCTTTCAGATGACCCAGGCCGAGATGGCCACCGCGGTGCAAGAAGGCCTGAACCTGAAAATCGTCATCCTGAACAACAACTACCTGGGCATGGTGCGCCAGTGGCAGGAATTGTTCTACGAGCGTCGGTATTCCGCGGTGCTGCTGCACAACCCCGACTTCGTCAAACTGGCCGACGCGCACGGCATCCCGGCCCGGCGGGTCACCCAGCGCCGCGAGGTCGACGCCGCGCTGGCCTTCGCCCGCCAGCAGCGGGGCCCGGTGCTGCTGGAATTCCGCGTGCCCCCCGAGGACAATGTCTTCCCCATGGTGACCACCAGCGACCCGCTGCATCGGATGATGCGCCGCCCGGACCAAGAGCCCCATGTGGAACGCACGGCCAATTGGGCCGGCGCGGCCCCTTAGCAGGAGGTTCCCCATGACCGCCGTACCGCACACTTTCGTCGTCTTGGTGGAAAACAAGCCCGGCGTGCTCAACCGGGTGGCCTCGCTGTTCCGACGACGCAACTACAACATCCACTCCCTCAATGTGGGAACCACCCAGGACCCGCGCATCTCGCGCATGACCTTGGTGGTGTACACCGACCCGGCCAAAGCGCCCCTCATCGAGGCCAACCTCTACCGCTTAGTGAATGTCATCGATGTGCAAGATGTAACCGACCGGCCCACGGTGCGCCGGGAACTGGCCCTGGTCAAAGTGCGGGCCCCGCGCGGGCTGCGCACCGAAATCATCAACCTGGCCACCGTCTTTCGGGCCAACATCGTCGACGCCACGCCCGAAACCCTGACCATCGAGGTGACCGGCACGCCCGAGAAAATCGACAGCCTCATCGAAATGCTGGGCGCGGCCGAAGTGCTGGAGGTGGTGCGCACCGGCGTGCTGGCCATGACCCGGGGCACGGTGCAGGGCAAGCGCCACCTGCCCCAGGGGGAACCGGCGGCCCCGGCCATGGCCGCGGCTTGAGGGGCCCACGGACCGCGGGCCCAACCCGGCCCTTTGACAATCGCATACCCCGCGCGCGGCCGACGGTTCCGCACCGGCCGCGCCTTGACTGCGCTTTGAGCGTACGATAAGATGAAAGTACAGCCTGGCCCCGTTCCCGGAGGTGTCCCATGGGCCGACGAGCGCGAGGAGGGTTGTTGTTCATGAACGGCGGCGGTTGCCTGAGTTTGCTGCTGTTGTGTGGCTTGCTGGGCCTGTGCACTTTCTCGGGCTTCCTCATCGCCACCATCGCCTTCCCGGCCGTGGGCCTGCGCATCGCG
>Ga0256833_1002727_pt1 | contig 12256 bp, 13 predicted proteins | sample 356284metaG_FD_190535 | JGI IMG/M metagenome (GOLD analysis project Ga0256833, IMG submission 190535) | Hydrothermal vent microbial communities from Mid Atlantic Ridge, Atlantic Ocean - 356-284 | ecosystem: Environmental > Aquatic > Marine > Hydrothermal vents | place: Atlantic Ocean: Mid...
CCGTGACCTCCGCCACCGTGACCGCCACCGCCGTGACCGCCACCAGCACAACCTGTTCCTGAACCCATGTTTCCATTGAGAGCGTCCATGGCACGACTCTGAGTTCTTGTCTGGGTACGTGTCCTTGTTCTGGTTTGCGTTTTTGTTTGTGTCTTTGTTCCGGTCGCCGTACTACTCTTGGAGAGTAACGCCTTTCGTTCATCGGGTGTCAGACTCTGAAGTCGGCTCTGAAGTTCCGCCTTAAAAGCCTCTATCTCTTCCGGGGCAACACTTCCTCTTAAAGCGACAAGCTCCTCCGTACTCATCGACATAAAATCCGTAGCCATCGCTGCTGTAGCTGCTAGAACTCCTGCAAGCAAAATAAATCGTCTCATTGCAAATCCTTTTATTTGATTTCCCGAGATTTTCAGTCTCTGAATACACGAATCATACGACAAATACATTACTTATCTATTACTTCAACAAAATTATTGATATGTTTGATCATTGAATCTCAAATATGACTATTTATGGATGTAGCAACTCCAAATTTGATTGTTTAGACAAAGGGGGGAAAGGAATAAATTAATTAGAACCCATGAATGAGTTCTCTCTTAGCGAATATCGTCGGCTCCCGTACCGAAGACCCTGTCTCCAGCGTCGCCCAGGCCCGGGACGATGTAGCCGTGTTCGTTGAGGCGGTCATCCAGCGCGGCAGTGTAGATCTGAAGCTCCGGATAGCGTTCGTTGATCGCCCGGACCCCTTCGGGTGCGGCCACGAGACAGACAAAGGTGATCTCTTCGACGCCGTTTTTCCTGAGATGTTCAATGGCATCGCTTGCCGAACCTCCCGTCGCCAGCATCGGATCGATGAGGATCACTGGGCTTGTGCGGGCTACGGAGGGAATCTTGGAGTAGTAGCTCTCGGGCTGGAGCGTCTCTTCATCACGCTGGAGCCCCAGGAAGCCTACGGGACTTTCGGGCAGCATCTGCATAAAGGAGCCCAGCATCCCGATGCCGGCTCTAAGGATCGTCACCAGCACCGGCACCCGCTCCAGCCGGCTGCACGACGCCGTCCCCACCGGCGTGCGCACCTCCACCGAGACCGTTTGAAGCTCTCGCGTCACTTCATAAGTCATCAGCAGACCGATATCGTCCAGCAAGCGGCGAAACTCCTGCATCGGCGTCGCCGCGTCCCTGAGTTTTGCCAGTTTGTGGCGGATCAGCGGATGTTCGATGATATGAAGGTTTTTCATGAGATTCCTTTTTTTGCTTCTCTTGGCTTGATTATCCCCAATTGCTCCTTAAAAAGGATCTGATACAATGTCCGTAATATCGCCTTTTCACTCTTCATAATCTTCATGACAAAAGGAGCAAAGATGGATGCTACCGCTTATCGGTTCCGCCTACGCGACGCGTTGGTGGGGTTACAGTTTCTCTTCGTCGCCTTCGGCGCCCTGGTCCTGGTGCCGATACTTACGGGCCTCGACCCCAATGTCGCCCTCTTTACCGCCGGTCTGGGGACGCTGATCTTTCAGCTGACGACCCGTCCCAATGTCCCCCCTATTTTCCTGGCTTCCTCCTTCGCCTTTATTGCCCCGATCCTCTACGGCGTACAGAAGTGGGGGATCGCCGGCACCCTCAGCGGACTGGTAGCCGCGGGACTGTTCTACGGTTTGTTGAGTCTGCTGATTCGTCTTCGAGGCAGCGACTTCATCCTCAAACTGCTCCCGCCGGTCGTTACGGGGCCGGTGATCATGACCATCGGCCTGATCCTCGCTCCCGTAGCGGTGCATATGGCTACGGGCCACACCGGCGACGGCAAGACGGTGCTCGTCCCCTTCGGTACCGCCATCACCGTCTCCATGATCACCCTCGCCGCCACGATCCTGGCGACCCTCCTGGGACGGCGGATGATCCGACTGCTTCCCATCCTCATCGGTCTCGCCGTCGGCTACCTGAGTGCGATACTTCTAGGGATCGTCGACTTCTCCGCCGTCGCCAAAGCCCCCTTCTTCGCCGTGCCCTCCTTTACCGCTCCCGAGCTCAACTGGGAAGCGATCCTCTATATCCTTCCTATCGCTATCGCCCCCGCCGTGGAGCATATCGGCGACATGCTGGCGATCTCCAGAGTCACCGGTGAAGACTATCTCAAAAAGCCCGGCCTCCACAAGACGCTCCTAGGCGACGGGCTGGCCACTAGCGCCGCCTCGATGCTGGGAGGCCCCCCAAACACCACCTACTCCGAAGTCACCGGTGCCGTCACCATCACCCGGGCTTTCAACCCCGCCATTATGACCTGGGCGGCGATATTCGCCATCCTCCTGGCCTTCTTCGGCAAGCTGGGAGGGTTTTTGCAGACCATACCCGTCCCGGTCATGGGAGGGATCCTGCTTCTGCTCTTTGGTGTCATTGCTTCGGTAGGGATGAATACCCTGGTCCACGCCCGCACGGATCTGAGCGAACCCCGCAACATGATCATCGTCTCCTTGATCCTCGTCTTCGCCATCGGAGGGATGAGCTTTGATTTCGGCGGCGTCGCCTTTAGCGGGATCGGACTGGGGGCGATCACCGGCATCGTGCTCAATCTCATCCTTCCCAAAGGCCGCCCCTCCGACGAACCCGACCTGGAGGAGGCGATTCCCCCCATGGAGACCGAGCTCTGAGTTTCCGGGTAATTCCCGGTTAATTCCCTACGCTAGAATAAGCGAAAAAATAGGAGAAAACCAATGAAACGAACTCTGACGATGCTGATGCTTGGGGGTGCTCTGACGCTGATGCAACCTCTGAGTGCCGAAAACGCTCCGGCCCAAGCCGCCGCCCAGACGATGCCCCAGCGGCAGTTTGACTTCACCGATACCGAAGGGCAGAAGATCTCCGTCGTCGTCTCCGAAAAAGGAATCGCCCTTCCGACTCTCAAAGACAAAAACGCCATCATGATCTTCTATATCCATACCGGTACCCCCTGCCGCAACGAGCTCAAGCTCTTCAGCAGACTCAAGCCTGAGCTCAAGGATCTGGAGTTTGTCACCTTCGAGCTCAAAGGGCTCAAACCCGATCAGCTCAAAGCCTTCGAAAAGGAGCTGGGGCTCAAGGGGCTGCATATGATCGACAGCGCCCAAGCTATCCCCTTCGCCCAGTATATCGGCCGACTGATTCGGTGGCCCGGCACGGTGCCTCTCATCATCGCCGTCAACAAAAAGGGCGAAGTCAAACACATGCAGCTTGGAGCCATGGACGAAGAGCAGATCAAGCAACTAGCCCAAAAACTCCGAGGCTGAGCGCATCCCTGTATACCGGGGACACGAAAAGGCAACCTTCATCTTAACACGCAACGCTTAGCACATAACACAAATCAATCACCCAACTCTCATCCCCCATTCGCTATAATCGCGGCAAATTTATCAGACAGGATGTGCCGTGAGAACCCACTATTGCGCCGAAATCAACGAAGAGCTTATCGGTGAGCGCGTCACCGTCGCCGGTTGGGTCGCCAGCCGACGCGACCACGGAGGCGTGATCTTCATCGACCTGCGGGACAAGGACGAGGTGGTCCAGCTCGTCTGCGACCCCGCCGACAGCGAGGAAGCCCACCGTATAGCCGATCAGGTACGGGACCAGTATGTCCTTATCGCCACCGGAACCGTCCGGCCCCGGGGCGAAGGACTGGAGAACCCCAACCTCAAGACCGGAAAAGTAGAGATCGTCGTCGACGAGCTGACCATCGAGAACCGATCCAAGCCGATGCCCTTCGACCTGGGCGACGAGAAGGTCAACGAAGAGATCCGGCTCAAATACCGCTATCTGGAGCTGCGCACCCCCAAGATGCACCGGATTTTCCAGCTCCGATCCCAGGCCGCCATCGCCGCGCGCAACTCACTTGTAGAGATGGGATTTCTGGAGGTCGAGACCCCGGTGTTGACCAAGTCCACCCCCGAAGGAGCCCGGGACTACCTGGTCCCCAGCCGGGTCTGGCCCGGGGAGTTCTACGCCCTGCCCCAGTCGCCCCAGCTCTTCAAGCAGCTCTTGATGGTCAGCGGCTTCGACCGCTATTTCCAGATCGCCAAGTGCTTCCGGGACGAGGATCTGCGGGCCGACCGCCAGCCGGAGTTCACCCAGATCGACGTAGAGATGAGCTTCTGCACCCAAGACGACGTCATGCATGTCGCCGAGAAGCTCATCCGCGATATCTGGGCCGCCTGCGACCTCTGGGAGAAGCTCCCCGCCCAGTTCCCCCGGATGACCTACGCCGAAGCGATGGAGAAGTACGGTTCCGACAAACCGGACCTGCGCTTCGGCCTAGAGATGGTGGACGTCATCGATATCTTCGAGCGCTGTGACAACGAGATCTTCAGCACCATCGCCAAATCCCCCAAAAAGAACCGGATCAAAGCTCTCAAAGTCCCCAACGGAGACAATATCTTCTCCAAACGCCAGATGAAGGGATTTGAAGACTACGTCCGCAAATTCGGCGCCCAGGGCCTGGGCTACTTCCAGATGAAAGAGGAGGGTCTCAAAGGGCCCCTGACCAAATTCTTCACCCCCGAGGATCTCGACGCCATCGTAGAGCGCTGTGAGCTCCAGGTGGGCGACGTGGTCTTTTTCGGCGCCGGGGAGAAGAAGGTCGTCCTCGACTATATGGGCCGCTTCCGCCTCTATCTGGCAGAGCTCATGGAGATTATCCCCGAAGATGAATTCAAATTCGTCTGGATCGTCGATTTCCCGATGTTCGAGGTCGAAGAGGGCAAGGTCAAAGCCCTGCACCACCCTTTCACCATGCCCAAGCTCAGCGACAAAGGCACCCTGGACTACGACGATATCGAAGAGCTCTCCTCCGTCGCCTACGACCTGGTCCTCAACGGCACCGAACTGGGCGGAGGCTCCATCCGTATCCATAAAGAAGAGATCCAAAACGAGGTCTTCCGGATCATGGGAATCGAAGAGGAAGAAGCCCGAGAGAAGTTCGGCTTCCTCCTCGATGCGCTGCAGTACGGCGCGCCTCCGCACGGGGGATTTGCCATGGGATTCGACCGGATCATTATGCTCCTCGCCGGTACCGAGAGCATCCGGGACGTCATCGCCTTCCCCAAGACCCAGAAGGCCCAATGCCTCCTGACCCATGCGCCCAGTCCCGTCGACCCCGAGCAGCTCAAAGAGCTCCACATCCGCCTGCGCCAACGCCCGACGGCGGAGTAAATACCCCAATACAAAGGATCAACTATGGCCAAAAAACTCTTCCTCATCATCGGCGCCCCGGGATCGGGCAAGACCACCGACGCCGAGATCATCGCCAAGCGCAACCCTGAAACCATCGTCCACTACTCCACCGGCGAGATGCTCCGCCAGGAGGTCGCCAGCGGCAGCGAGCTAGGCAAAGAGATCGAAAGCTACATCTCCCGCGGGGCCCTCGTACCCCTCGATATCGTCATCAATACCATCGTCACCGCCGTCAAGAACGCTCCCCGCGACATCGTCCTCATCGACGGGTTCCCCCGAAGCACCGAGCAGATGGAGGCTCTGGACAAGATCCTCTCTCAGGAGCAGGATATCAAACTCGCCGCCGTCATCGAAGTGCGCGTCAGCGAAGCCGTCGCCAAAGAGCGGATCCTGGGCCGGGCCGAAGAGGCCGAAGTCAAACGCAGCGACGACAACGAAGAGGTCTTCTACCAGCGCATGAAGATCTATCTCGAACCCCTCCCCGCCATCGAAAAGTTTTACGAATCCAAAGGGCTCCTCAAGATCATCGACGGCGAACGTCCCATCGAACCCATCGTCGACGAGATGGAAGCCTTCATCAAAGCGACCGCTGCCAAAGCCTGAGCGATGCAAAGCGGCACTTCCGAGCACGACTCCCAAAAGCTCAAACCCTGCCGCTACTGTAAAACCCCCATCGAGAAGGGACTCAAACGCTGCCCCGTCTGCGGCACCCTCACCCCCCATAGCGATGCGAAGACCACGACAATCTGGATCGCCGTGATTTTGCTCGTCGTCTATCTCTACACGCTCATTCGGGGCGGATGATCCTACGCTTTTGCCCTGACTTGCTCTATTCTCTTGGGATAAGATTCTCTACTGTTCGGAAGACCTGACACACTCCTCGGACCGCTTCACTCATCACTCCGTCGATCTCCCGCTTGACGGAGGTGTCGTCGGTGGAAAAGCCTTGGGAGTGATCGCCATCTTGCAATCGAGATGTCCTTGGCCGCATGGAGGCGAAAGGTGATACCTTCGTAATGCCTGGAGGATAAATCTTCTATGAGTGAAATGAATGGTGCCTACTATTATTAATTATAAAAGTGAATAATAATCTATTCTTAATATTTATAGTTATAGGATAGCGGTATCGAAATTGCCTAAAGGTCACCGATGTCCCAATGTCCCATCTCCACCGACCGCATCGACGAGCGGGTCGCCAGAATCGTCGGCGCGATCGTCGCGGTCACCGTGGTGCTCTATCTGCGCTTTCCCCATTGGGCCTGGCTGCTGATCCTCACGCTTGATTTCCTGGCCCGTTCCCTTCGCAGGAGATGGAGCCCTTACGCCCGGCTCGCCTGCCTGCCCGTCGCCCTGATGGGACCGGCAACCCCCGTGGATGCGGCTCCCAAGCAATTCGCGGCGAAGATCGGCCTATTGATGAGCGTCACGGCGCTGCTTCTGCACGCTTCGGGTTTGATACTTTGGGCGAAGGGGGTCATGACGATAATGCTTCTTTGTGCCGTTCCCGAAGCCCTCTTCGGATACTGCGTGGGGTGCAAGTTCTATTCACTCTATCGCAGGCTCGTCAGGGGAACCTAGCCCGAAGAGACCGTCAACTCGTTGGCCGTGCGGATCGCATCCAGACCGAAGCGTTCCCGAATCCGCTGCATCCCCTCGCTGATCTTTCGGTCTCTGCGGTCGCGATCCAGCTCCAGAAGCGAGAGGGTCCTGGGGTGAAGGTGAGTAAAGTCCGAGACCGAGAGGGAGAGTTTGACGGCGGAATATCCGGGCGGGTGGATCCGATGGAAGATGCCGGCGAGCTGCTCCTTGAGGAGGCTTTCGCTGAAGATCCGATCCACTCGGATGGCTTCCTTGGCCCGGATCCCCTCTTGGTAGTTGATCTTCAGATAATAGCGGGTGGGATTGGCGCCGATGCGCAGGGTAATATAGGCGACGTGGCGAGCCAGGATCATGATCCGCCGCCGGATCTCCCCGCTATCGCTAAGGGGGTCGAAGGTGCGGCTGATTCCCACCGACTGGCGGGAAGGACGAGGGGCAATCCCTTCGCCGTCGATCCCCAGAATCCGCCGATAGAGCTGTCGTCCCGGCATCCCCCAGCTCTCCAGAAGCTTCCGGTATTTGGGGATCTCTCCCAGAGTCCGGATTCCCCGCTCTTGCAATCTCCGGCGATATCCCCGGCCGATCCCGGGAAACTCCCCGATAGGGATCTCGCGGATGAAGGCCTCCACGTCTTCGACCTTCAGTACCCCATAGGGCTTGCAATACTCCGTGGCTAGCTTCGCCGTCCATTTGCTTCGGGCGATCCCGATGGAGACCGGCAGAGCGAAGCGCTCGAAGATCTCCTGCTGAAGGCTACGGGCAAAGGCTTCGCTCTCCTCTTCGCCGACCCATCCCGCCAAATCTCCGAAAAACTCGTCGATACTGAACTGCTCCAGCCGGGGGATCTTGTGGCTGAGAAAGCGTGAGAGCCCATGGGAGAGCCGATGATAGAGCAGCATATCGTTGGGCAAAACGACCAGCTCCGGACAGAGCCGCAGGGCTTCGGCCAGAGGCATTCCGGTCTTGACCCCCCGTTCCCTCGCTTCGTAACTGGCAGTGGTGACGATGCCGCGAATCTTCTCCCGACCCTCGATACGGTCGATAAAGTGCTCGGCGAAACTCTTTTTGCGTCCCGAGTAGAAGACCGGAGCGACGAAGGCGCCGTGGTTACGGTCCATCAGGCGGATATGGGCTCGCTTGCGCTCGAAGATCTCCAGGTTGCTCCGACCCCCCACCGCCACGGGGATCCCTAGTAAGGCGGGATCTCGGCTTCGCTCTGCCGAGACGAAGAAGGTATCTACGTCGATATGGAGAAACATCCTAGTCCTTTCCCGCCAGCTCGTAAAACTCCTGAATACTCTCTTCGATCCCTCGTCGATAGGGCGAAGGAGGCATCCAGCGAATCCGACGCCACTCCCGCTCTACGTTACCGTGAAGCCGTCGGTCGATCCTCTGCTCCTCCTCAAGATAGTGGCCCAGGAGACTGCAGAGCCAGCTAAGGGCATCAATCCGTCCTCGGCGGTAACGCTCGTCCATCGCCTCCTGTTCGTTGTAGCGACAGTGGACCAGACGGTTGTGGAGCTCCGCATGGAGACGGCGGAGCTTTCTCGAAGGGGTTTCCGACATCCTTTGCCTCCTCATTTGAGGTCAAAAGAATATCGTAATGAAATTTTAATTACAAAATATATGTCTTTTTGAAATATTATAGCCGGGTCTTGAGAATTTTATAGAGGAAAGAAGGAGCTAGGAGCACGCCGGTAGGCGTGTTTCTCAAAAGCCATAAGGAACCCTCTCGGCTCATGAAGGGCTTAATTCACACTCTTCTTGGCGGGAAGCTCGGCGACGATCACCCCTCGAAGACTCCCTTCCGTAAAGCCGGTCGCCATGTCTTGAGGATAGTGCTTAGCGATGGTCTCTTTGACCTTGGGATCGATCTTTTCAGCAGGACCGTGGCACTTGAGGCAGGCCTTTTCGACGATCAGAGGCACATACACCCGCTCTTTTCCATTAACCTCGACGACAACAGGCTTTTTCTTGAAGGTCCCGGCTTTCATCTGTGCTTCGATTTGTTCCATGACTTTGGTATCGGTCGCATCGGGTTTGTTGGCAGGGTTGCGATATTTCAGCGCCGTCCGATAGACCCGGACTCCTTCGGGGTATTTGGCATTGACCTTGTTGGTAAGCTCTTGGGCGCTCTTAGAACAGAAGTAGGCAGCCTGTAGACCCGTAGGATCCTGTTTCAGATGCTTTTTCAGCTCTCCCTTGAGCTCTTTGCCCAGCATTTTGATGTAACTGACACCCTCCATGGCAACGGATTTTGTCTCCGGAGAGGCAGGAGCTTCCCCTGCCTGAAGCATCACCGCCGCAGCGACGCTTACAAGCAACATACCTTTTTTCATAATCGACTCCTTTTCGGATAAATTTTGTCAGATTATAGTTAAAGAATCTGGACTTATGCTTATGATAAGAAACTACCCTGTTTTACTAAAACGGGGACAGTAGGAGCGGATCGGACACTCCTCACATCGTGGAGCCAGAGGGCGGCAAACGGCTTGGCCGAAGCTGACCAACAGCCGATTGAGCCCCCGACGCTGGCCGGGAGACAAGATTTGCTCCAATTCCCGATCGCTCTCTTCGGGTGTCGCGGTATCCACTACGCCGAGGAGATTGAGGATCCGATGCACATGGGTGTCGACGGCGAGCACCTCTTTGCCGTAAGCGTGCTCGAGAACGATCTTCGCAGTTTTAGGACCGATACCCCGGATCGCCGTCAAAGCTTCGAGGGTATCGGGCACCTTTCTCCGCCACAGTGGTCGAGAAGGTAGCGGCTCACCTCGTGAATCGACGCTGCCTTGCGCCGCCAAAATCCCACGGGATAGATCGTCTCGGCAATCTGTTCTTGTGACAGTTCCAAGATCTTCTCCGGAGTATCTGCCAGGGCGAAGAGTCGCTTGCCGGCTTCCAGGGTCGTTTCGTCCCGGGTCTGAAAACTCAAAAGAGTAGAGATCAGAATCGTATAGGGTGTGCGGCGGTAGGCCCCCTCGAAGCGTTTAGCGGGAGCATCCCAGCGAGGGTAATCCTCCCAAAGAAGCTCAAAACAGCGTTGGAGATCTTCCGACTTCATTCTTGGCTCCTTAGGCCTCTATCACGGGCAAGGCATACGATGGAGCGATACTGCATCCATAGAAAAGCCCAGACAAGCAGTACTCCCCAGACCTCTAGGCCGCTGAGACGCCCTCCGTCCAGAGAGGCGAAAAGATAGTAGAGACCGTAGCCGATGGCGAGACTTGCCGACAGCTTCCGACTGTGGGTTCCGTCGGCAAAAAGAATCAGCAGGAAGATCACGCCAAACACCAACGCCGTCAGGACAAAAAAGACTACGGCAGCTCCAGCGAGCCGGGGGGAGTCCGCCAGCACCCAAAGGCTCTCGGATAGAATCGCTAGAGCAAGGGCTCCCGAAAAGAGCGCCAAGAGTCTGCATCCCACCGCTCGGGCCTCGGTGCACCTATTGGCCGGTTTCGACGAAGGCTTCGTAGTTGCCCCGAAAATCGGTCAGGGTTCCGTCTTCGTTGAGCCGAAGGATCCGATTGGCAAAAGCGTCGATGAGCTCCCGGTCATGGGTGACGCATATGACGCCCCCCTGGTAGTTGTGCAGGGCTTCGCCCAGAGAGACGATCGCTTCGAGATCCAGATGGTTGTCCGGCTCGTCCAGGACCAGGAAGTTGGCCGCATCCATCATCATCTTGCTCATCATAACCCGGTGCTTCTCCCCTCCGCTGCAGGCGTCCACCTCCTTCTCCTGCTCCTCGCCGCTAAAGAGCATTCGCCCCAGACACTTGCGGATTTCGTCGATATGCCATTTTTGATTGTGATTCTGGATCCACTGGTAGAGCTTCTCCTTTCCCTGGACCACCTCGGTGGTGTTTTGGGGGAAATAGGTAGGATGGACCGTCTGGCCCCATTTGACCTGCCCTGCATCGGGTTCGAGCCCTCCCATGATAATCTCCAATAGCGTCGTTTTGCCCACGCCGTTTCCGCCGATAAGAGCGATCTTATCTCCTTTTTCGACCTTGAAGCTCAGGTGCTCGAAAACTTTGTGATCCCCGTAGCTCTTGGCCAGATCCTCGACCTCCAAGACCTCGTTGCCGATCTCCCGATTGGGTTTGAAAAGGATCGAGGGGTCCCGTCGACTGGAGAGTTTGATCTCCTGAATATCGAGCTTTTCCAGCTGCTTCTGGCGGCTGGTGGCCTGCTTGGCCTTGGAGGCGTTGGCGCTGAAGCGGGCGATGAATTTCTCAAGCTCTTCCTTCTCCTTGAGCTTCTTTTGCCGCTCCATCTCCGCCTGTTTGGCCATGAGATTGGCGGCGATATACCAGTCGTCGTAGGTTCCGCTAAACTCCCGGATGGTCTGGAAGTCCAGATCAAGGATATTGGTGACTACGGCATTGAGGAAATGGCGGTCGTGGGAGATGACCACCAGCACCCCCTCGTGACGGCGCAGCTCCTCTTCAAGCCAGGCGATGGTCTCCATATCCAGGTTGTTCGTCGGCTCGTCCAGGAGCAATATGTCAGGTTTGAGAAAGAGTACTTGCGCCAGGAGGATCTTGAACTTTTCGCCGCCGGTGAGAGAGCTCATGAGGTTTTGATGGGTTTCAACGGGAAAGCCCAGGGAGCTTAGGAGTTTTTCGATGCGAACGTCGCACTCGTAGGTGGGATCCTCCTCCACGCAGATCATCTCCAGCTCTCCGAGGCGCTCGTTGACCTTTTCGTCGTCGAAGTCGCCTTCCATATAGAGCTTCTCTTTCTCTTTGATGGCGTCGTAGAGCCGTTTGTTGCCGTAGAGCACCGCATCGTGGAGGGTAAAATCCTCGAAGGCGTACTGGTTCTGCCCCAGCATCCCGAGCTTGGCTCCGGGCTGGATCTGTACCTCCCCTTCGCTTGGCTCGATCTCTCCGGCGAGAATCTTCATGAAGGTCGACTTGCCCGCACCGTTAGCACCGATAAGGCCGTAACGTTTGCCGGGATCGAGGGTAAGATTGATTTTGTCAAATAGTACGCGTTTGCCGTAGCGTTGAGTCAAGTTGACGGTAGAAAGCATTGAAATTGTCCTTGAACGAATCGGGATTTATAAGGAAAGTTGTCGCGTATTATACACTAAAGTGCCGGCCCCGCTTTCACAGGAAAAAGATACCGATTTTCATGAGCCGAGATAGCGCTCCGCAGCTTCCTTAAAGCGCTGGAATGCCTCGTTATACTTCCGGGCATAGTCGGATAGTAACGCCGTCTTCCCTTGCTCCAGTGCCTGATTGGCACTCAGTGTCAGCGTATAAAGCTCCGTTGCCCCCAAGGTTCCGCTCAATCCCTCGAGATCAATGACCAGTCGGTGAAGCGCATCGTAATCCTTTTCCGATGCATAGGTGGAAAATTGCCTGGCCGAATCACCGTATGCCTCCAGGAAATCCTCCAGAAGCATTCGATAGAGCCCTTCATCGTCGTTGGTATGTTCTAGACCTATCCTCGT
>Ga0256833_1002728_pt1 | contig 12249 bp, 12 predicted proteins | sample 356284metaG_FD_190535 | JGI IMG/M metagenome (GOLD analysis project Ga0256833, IMG submission 190535) | Hydrothermal vent microbial communities from Mid Atlantic Ridge, Atlantic Ocean - 356-284 | ecosystem: Environmental > Aquatic > Marine > Hydrothermal vents | place: Atlantic Ocean: Mid...
TATCTATCAAATCCTAATGCAAAATGAGGAGTACAAACTGCATCATATCTTGCTTGTTGTTGAGAGCGAATAATTAATTTATCAACAAATTTTTTAATTCCTAATTCTTTTGCTTGAGATTGAATATTTTCAACAACTTTTACAAAATTTTTCTCATCTACATCAACATTTATACCTAATGCATTTAGCTCTGAATATAGTTCATCAAGAGAAGTTTGAGATGGTTTTTCATGAACCCTAAAAATACCAAAATCTATCATCTTAGCTGCCGCTTTATTTGCAAGAAGCATACAATCTTCAATTAGCTTATGAGAAGGAGTCTCTTTTTCAATAGTTACTTCTTTAATCATACCATTTTCGTCTAAAGTCATCCTAATCTCATCACTCTCAAATTCAAGCCCTTCTTTTAATCTTTTATTTCGTATATGTTTAATATTATCCCATAAAGGAATTAACCAGTTCAATATTTCCTTATCTATTTCATCAATATTTTCAAATTTTCCTTCTAAAAATTCATCAGCCCTGTCATATGAATATTTTCTATGTGACTTTATAATTCCTTCAAATAATTCCTCTTTTATAACTTCATTATTTTTATCTAAAGTAATTTTAAAAATAAATGCAAGTCTATCTTCATTTTCTTTTAATGAACATATATTTTCACTAAGTTCTCTTGGAAGCATAGGTATGGATTTATGAGGAAAATATATACTAAAACCTCTATTTTTAGCTTCTTTATCAATATTTCCATTTAAATAAACATATTCACTAACATCAGCGATTGCTACATAAAGCTCTTTTTTTTCTACATCAAAATAAATAGCATCATCATGGTCTTTTGCATTTACAGGATCAATCGTACAAAAAGGTAAATTTGTTAAATCTACCCTATCAGGATACATCGATTTATCAACATAATCACCAAATGCTTTAGCTTCTTTTATAGCTTTTTTACTAAACTCTTCTTTCTTATTGTATAAAGCAAGGGAAATTTTTTCATCAACCCATGGATCTTGCAATATTCCTAATACTTCTTCAATTTTATTTGTGTAATTATTAACTTTAAAAACTGCTCCATCAGGAAGTTTTTTTAATGTTTTCTTTTTTTCGTTTACATAAACTATATTATCGGTTTTTACATTTCTAAGTACGGGTACTTTTTTACCTTTTTTGATTTCATAAGTTAAGTATACAACACTATATGCAAATGATTTTTCTAAAATATAAATTACTTTTGCTTTGGGTCTACTTTTTTTTCTTTTAATTATTTCAGCTATTACTAAATCACCTTTACTTGCTCCATTTAGATGATGTGATTCAATAAGATAGTCTCTTTCTTTAACACCCAAAGGTATTAAAAATCCAAAACCTTTTTTTGTAATATCTACTTTACCAGCTCTATATTTTGATTTTAGTTTTACTATTTCTCCATTTTCTAAAACTCCAAGAGCTATTAAATCGTTTACTATATCTCTTTTATCTCTTGGAATATCTTTTCTTAAAATACCTTTTACAAGTTTAAATACAAATTCTTTCATTCTTTACCTTCTTGAATTATCTTAAATGCCTTATTTAATTTTTCAACATTTAGATTATATTTTTTTGCTTTTTCTATTGCTTTTTTGTAATCCTCTTCATCTTCACCTAACATATTAAACATAGTTCTAATAACATCTAAGGCATATGATTCTTCTAAATATTCATTACTTTTTTCATTACCAATTAAATTTTTTAATGGTTCAATTAATTCATCACTAAAATGCCAATGTTTAAAAATTTCATATGTTATTTCAAGTGTATTAGCGCCTAAATATTCTTTTTCTAATTCTTCCCTATTCTCTTTAGTAAGCTTATTTCTAAATTCATCAGCTTTATTTTCAGACACAAGTACTAAAGAAATTATAACTGCTCCTAAATCTAATAAAAATGAATCTGTAGCTATACTATCAATTTTTTTATTTCCTTTATACCAATTAAATGCTAATGCATTTCTTTTTATCGAAATATCATGAAAAAAACTCTCAGTAATACCATATGCACTCAAATCAAATTTAATACTATTTCTTACTGCAAATGAGATTACAAATCCTTTAATTGGAGTCATACCAAAAAGTGAGACAGCTTGGTCTACGCTTTTGATTTCTCTTGCAAATCCATAAAGCGGTGAATTTGCAACTTTTAATAAATTTGCTGTAAGCATAGGGTCTTCTTTTATAATTTTGACCAAATCTTTTATTGAAGAATTTGGATCATTTGTTATCCGTTGTACTTCTAGTACACTTTTTGGTAATGGAGGTAAAGAGTTTATTTTTTGAAAAATTTCACTATTCACTTATGCTCCTTAATTTTTTAATAATTTTATCATTATTCCCATATTGGTCTATGTAAATTGTTAATATTTTTTTAGCTTTATTTTTTTTACCTTCTTTTAATAAGATATCGGCAAATATTATCCAACTATCAACTTTTGATGGATTTAAATTATTTGCTTTAATTGCCCAAATTTGAGATTCTTTATAGTTTTTATGATTATAAAAATATTTTGAAATAGTTATTGCTAAATCATAAGTTGGAGAAATATTGTATTGATTAATTAACATATTGATATTAGCAGTAGTTTCTTCTATGTTTAAATTTTTTTCAGATATATTATTATTTTGAGATAAGGATTTTTTTTCACTACTTTTTTTAGTTAGATTTTTTTCTTTATTGTTTGTTAGTTGATTTGCTATTGCTATATCATTACTACTTAACTCAGGTAAAATAAAAGTAAGTTTATTTATTTTTTTCTCATTTTCTATAATATTGTTTTGCGGGTTATTTTGTAATTTTTTATTTAATACATTTTTAGTATTATTTTTTTTTGTAGTTAAATTAGATTTTAATTTAATGTTAGAGGAATTATTATTTCCTTTTTTTGTTGTTTTTATTTTTGAAGTATTTATATCATTAATTTTTACTTTCTTATTTTTATTATTTAAAATTTTAATTGAAACAAAAGCTAATATTAAAATTATAAATAATAGGAAAAGAAATATATATTTTAACAGTTTTTTTTTATAATATAACTTTTCAAGTTCTTCATATCTATGCATTAAATGCCTTTAAATCCATAATAGCAATTTCTATGTATTTATTTTCTATTTTATCTTTTATCTTCCCAGGATACTTTTTATCAAAATAATCTAATATATCAAATAATTTAAACATTAACTGGTTTACTGCTCTAAGAGAGCCTTTTGAATACTTATATATTTTATTAAAATTTTTTTTATCAAACATATCAGCAATTTCGTTTAAATTATTTTTTAATAGTTTTGTAATAATAAATTTTTCAACATCATTTCTTGTTATTTTTCTTATTGGAATAATATAATTAATTCTTGTACTAAAATGTTTTTTTTCTAATAATTCTTTAACATTTGTATCATGAGTAGCAAATACAATAGTTACGTTACCTCTGTCAGCATAAATTCTTAAGTTTTCCCAAGTTTCAGAATTTAACAATTGAGCTTCATCTAATAATAGTATCTGATGTACATTTAATTCAATGTTTTTTAATAAATTCAATAAAGAATTTATTTCTAAATAAGGATTAGTTACATAAAAAATCTTTTTTTTAGTTTTTAATTCAGAGAAAATTTTTTTTAATAAAAGACTTTTACCACTACCTGCTTCTCCTGTTAATAAAATCATTTTTTCTTTTTGTTCTATTGCGTTTATTAAATCATTTTTTGTTTTTTCAGAAGAAGCAAGAGGAATATAAAAATTTAAATCCACTACATCTCTAAAAAGTTCTTTTGCTTCATTGAATTTTGCCAAATCCTAAGTCCCTTAATGTTTTTTTCTTTTTCAAATTGATTATATGAGGAGTTATAACAAAGACTAATTCTTTTTTATTAGTTATTTTTTCTCTTGATGAAAATAAATACTTAATTAAAGGAATTTCTTTTAAAATTGGTACTCCATTTACCCTTAAACTTTGATCATCACTAATTAGCCCACCTAAAACAATTGTATCATTATCTTTTACTTTTACTACACTTAGCATTGTATTATCTTTTGTATCTGGTGGCATATCTCTAACTGTTTGATTACTTAATTGGTTTAAGTTTCTAAATGCACTAATTCTTGGTGCAATGCTTAAAATTATAGTACCATTATCACTTATTTGAGGTGTAATATCTAATATAACTCCCACAAATCTATTACCTATTGTATATTGTGTTTGAGGATTTCCATTTTGGTCGGTCACCACTTTTGATGCATATTTGTAATAGATAGTATCACCTACACTTATTATAGCTTTTTGATTATTTAAAGTCATAATTTTAGGATTAGAAATTGAATTAACATTTCCATTTTGAGCTAAGAAATTTAAAAATGCGGATGCATTAAAAGTAGCTGAATTAAATATTGAACCATTACCAAAAATATATTTTGCTCTAAGTGGCACTGAGGAATTAGGTAATACAATAGCTAATTGTGACCAATCAATACCTGTTTTATGTGATTTACTAAGTTCTACACTATATATTTTAACGTCTATTAGGACTTCTTTTGTTAATGAGTCAAGCAAATTATTCATAAATTTATCAACAGCTTTAATCTGTTTCATGTTACCTGTTACTACTACAACTCCTGTATCTTTATTTACTATTGGATCAAAAATCTTGCTATCATCAGAATTATTTTTTAAAAGAGTAGTTAATTGATTTTTTAATGTATCCCAAAAATTAAAATTATAATCATTTGAAACTTTATTGTTAGTTGCGTCAAGAACTGATTCGCCTTTTCTTGTACTTGAAATAAAATCAATTTTGTAATTTTTAGTTTTATAATAACTTATTTCTAAAGTGTTATTGTTTAAACTATAAAATAAGCCTCTTTGAGTTAAAATTAAATCTAAAATTTGGGATAAAGTGTAATTTTTAATTCTAACAAAAGGCATTTTTTCATTCAAAATTTTTTTAGCTTTAGAGTCAGTAGCAACAACATTAATATTACATTTTTGAGTTGCTAAAATATATAAAAAGTTTTTAATGCTTAATCTCTCTTTTTCATTGAGAGTATTAGCATAGCTAAATAATTTCCCCTCGCAACTATTTGCATATATTGAAGAAAATAGTACAAATAATATAATTAAAAATTTTTTCATTTTTCTTCCTTAATTTTAATTATTTTTTTATTTAATGTTTTTATTATAATACGATTATTACATCTTAATTTCAAAACATCTAACGTTATATTTGTAACTTTACAGCTTCCAATTTTATACCCTTTTTTTATCCATTTTTTTTGTACTTTTGTAATTTGATCACCTAAATAATATATAATTTTCACATAAGCACTATTATTAAAAATATTTAATAAATCTATTTTTATTTTTTTCTCTAATTTTTTATATTTCAAAAATGTTTTTTTATTTTTTATTTCAAATGGTGCATTTTTACCTTCAACATTTTTAAGTACAAAATTATAATTTACTAATTTATTGACATAATCTAAATAAATGTCATTTTGAGCATATATAAATACTATTACTAAAAAAATAATTAACTTTTTCATTTGTCATACCCATATACAGAAAATTTAACATAAAATGTTGAAGGAGATGTTATTTTCATTTTATTGACCCTTATTAATTCTTTTTTATCCTCATAATTATATAAATAATAAATAAAATTTTTATACTTTCCTTCTAATTCAATCCCTATATCCATTCTTTTAGTAATTGAAGGAAGTTTTTTATCATTTTTTGTAGTTATATTTACATCATAAATTTTATTTTCTACGTTTTTAACTCTCATTCCTTTTTGTTTTGCATCTAATACAGTATTTTGCACTAATTTTGCCCATTTATATTGGTCAAATTTTACAAAATCTAATAAATTAGCCAGTTCATCATAAAACATTTTTTTCTTTTTTAATGAAGCTAATTGCAAATTTTGTTGCTTTATTTTCTTATTTAGAAAAGAAATCTTAGTTTTTAATACATTATTAGAAATCTCTAAATTTCTAAGTTTAGTAGATAAGTTTTGAAATTGAGTATATTGTTTTTTATAATAATTTGAAGCCAGTGGATAAATGAAATAATAAACAATAAATCCAATAACAATAATAATTAATAAAATGAAATAAATAAATTCTTTTTTAGATTTATTATAAAAATAATTATCTATACTACTTAATACTTTCATTCTTTTATCCTCAATATAGAATTGTATTTACCATCAATAAATTTAATTTTATCAAAGTCTACAGAAAAACCATTATCTGTTAAATCTTTTACTAAATCAGGTATATTTGTTTCTTTGTATGCGAATACTTTAATAGTATATAAACCATTTTTATATTCTATAACTTTTGCATATACTTTATTTTTATTCATTAAAGATGTAATATCAACTAATTCTTGCGACTTAGGAAGATAAGAATATTTAAATTTATAAACATCTTTAATAAAAGATTGAACATAAAAAATATCTTTTTTAATAGAGTTAATTTTAGTATCTAAAAGTTTAGTTTTATCATTTAGTTTCTTTAACTCAAAATTCAATTTAGCATTCTCTTTAGATAAAGCAGAAATTTGATTATTTAAACTGATATTTTTGTTTTCGAACATTTTACCTTTTATAAATAAATATAAAGGATAAATATTTAAAATAATAGATAATATAATTAAAGTTAATACAAGTATTCCTGATGGACGATAAAAAAATGTAGGTTTTCTTAAATATTTAGAAAAATTAAAAAATTGATTATTATATTTATATGCATAATGTGTTTCTAACATTGCTAAAAATAGAAATGGGTCAATTGGCAATCTATCTAAATTATATTTTTCATAAAACTCAAAATTATTAACCTGAATATCTAAAACACCCTCTAAATAATCACTTATTCCTTCTATTTCTCCATATTCGCTTGTTATAAAAACTCTTTCAATATCATTGATATCATATTTCTCTTTAATTTTGTTTATTTCTCTTTCTATATAATTTCCTATTTTAGAAAATGATCTTTTTAATTTATCTAATACTACTAATTCATTAGATGAATATTTACCAATAGAAAGACCTTTTTTAGTTATAAGTTTTTTAAATAGTTCTACATCATAATCTTTAATTTTTAATTCAGCAAGTGATTCATATATTTTATCAAGACCGCCTGATAAAGTGGTCATTGCTATCAATTCACCTTCTGAATAAAAAGTTAAAAATATTTTATCATACAATAATACTACAAATAAATCATTGCCTTTTTTTATTATCTCTTCTTCATATAAAGCTTTATATGCAAATGCTGGAAAACTAATGTAATCGATATAACCTGTTTCTTTTAAAATATAAGAAAATTTCTGATCAATTTTTGAAGTTGGAACGATTATAGTTTCAATAATCACATATTTATCATCTTTAAGTTTATCTATAATTTTATATTTTATTTCATATTCTTCAGTTTCATCAACTCCTGCTTCTTCATAAACTTTCGTCTCTATAAATGATTGAATATCAACTTTATTAATAACACTTTTTTCTATTTCAAAACTGTAAAATATTGCATCTTCTAATGAAAGAAAAGAGCATAAAAGTGGAGAAGATTTTAGTGAACCTCTGTATATTCTTATTAACTTCTTTTGAGTATATAGTATATATTTTTCATTATCTTTTATCCCAACAATTTCATTAATGTTATAGTTATACTTTTTAATAAAATTAAATAAATTTAAAAATGATCCTCTATTTATTTTTTTTACATTTTTCATTCATCTACCTCATATCCAAGTTCTTCTAAAATTTTTTTATTTTTACTCCAATTTGGCACAACTTTTACATAAAGTTCTAAATAAATCTTTTTACCACTAAACTCTTCTAAAAGTTTTCTAGCATATTGACCTATCTCTTTAATTTTTTTTCCTTTTTTACCTATAATCATACCTTTTTGAGAAGGTCTTTCAACAATAATTGTAGCATATATTTTATCTAAAGTGTCAAGTTCTTCTATTTTTTCTATTAAAATGTCAGTTTGATAAGGTAATTCATCACCTAATTTTTCAAATAAAGCTTCTCTTATTAATTCTTTATATATATCTCTAATATGTTCTGTTGAAATTAATTCAGGGTCATAATAATAAGGATGTTCAGGCAAATATTTAATGATTTCATTTAATAATTCATCTTTTCCTTTACCTTCAACCGCACTAATAGGTATAATAGATAATGCTTTTCCTATTTTTTTATATTCTTCAATTTTTTGTTGTATATCTTTATCTGTAACCAAATCTGTTTTTGTTAAAACCACAATATGAGGTATATTTTTTTTATTTAATTCCAAAAACCATTTATAACCATCTAAATTATCTCTTACATCAGCTAAAAAAAGTATTAAATCACTATCACCTAAAACTTTTAATGCTTCTTTTAACATAAACTTATTTAGCAGTTTTTCTTTTTGATGAAGACCTGGCGTATCAAGTAAAATTATCTGATTATCATTATGCATTACTATCGCATTTACTCTTTTTCTACTTGCATTAGCTTTTGGAGAAACAAGAGCAATTTTCTCTCCAAGAAGCCAATTAAGAAGAGTTGATTTCCCTGCGTTTGGTTTTCCAATTATTCCTACAAATCCACTTTTAGGCATAAATTTCCTTATAAAATATATTTTGATATTTCTTCATTTTCTACAATCTCTTCTAATTTACTTTTTACATATTCTGCATCTATAATAAAATCTTGTCCTTTATATTCATCAGCATTAAAATTAATATCTTCCAATACTTTCTCAACTACAGTATGAAGCCTTCTTGCTCCAATATCTTCTGTTTTTTCATTTGCTAAAAATGCATATTTTGCAATTTCTCTTAGTGCAGATTCTTCAAAAATTAAATTAACTCCTTCAACTTCAAGAAGTTTTTGATATTGTTTTATCAATGAATGTTTAGGCCTTGTTAAAATTTGATATAGTGCTTCTTCATCTAAACTTTGAAGTTCAACCCTTAGAGGAAATCTACCTTGAAGTTCTGGTATTAAATCACTTGGCTTGCTGACATGAAAAGCACCTGCAGCTATAAATAAAATATGGTCAGTATTTACATATCCATATTTAGTATTTACAGTACTACCTTCTACAATTGGCAGTAAATCTCTTTGGACTCCCTCTTTACTTGGATCTTGTCTTGTATTTCCTGTTGCAGCTATTTTATCAATTTCATCAATAAAAATAATTCCATTCTCTGCTCTTTTTAGAGCTTCTTTTTTTAATTCATCTTTATTAATAAACTTTTCAGCAGCTTGTTTTCTTAAAAGTTCTTTTGCTTCTTTTACTGTTACTTCTTTTTTTTCTTTATTTTTATTAAAAATTCCTATTATTTTTACAATACTTTCTTGTGCTTTTATCATTTCTGGAGGTAAATTATCATCAAGAGGATTTGATTCATCTACTTCAATAGTGATTTTTAAATGGTCAACTTCTCCATTTATAACTTTTTCTTTCATTTTTTCAAAAGTTTTTTCATAATCTCTAAGTTTTTCTTCTGGAGCATTTTTTGGTAGAGGAGGAATTAGTTTTCTTGTAATTTCATTAATTATTTCTTCTTCAATTTGAGATTTACTTCTCTCTTCCATCTCAGCTCTAACTAAATTATAAGAATTATTTACTAAATCTCTAATCATACTTTCAACATCACGACCAACAAATCCAACTTCAGTATATTTACTTGCTTCCACCTTTACAAATGGAACTTTCATCATTTTAGCCATTCTTCTTGCTATTTCTGTTTTACCTACACCTGTTGGACCTATCATTAAAATATTTTTTGGCAAAATATCATCTTGCCATTCTTTTGGAAGTTGCATTCTTCTATATCTATTTCTTAGAGCAATAGCAATAGTTTTTTTTGCATCTTTTTGACCAACTACATATTCATCTAAATATTTAACAATATCTTTTGGTGTCATATTCATTATTTATCCTCCAGTTTAAGTAAAGTTATGTTGGTATTTGTATAGATACAAAGCTCTCCTGCAATTTTTAAAGACTCTTTAACTAAAGTTTCTGGATCTAAATTAGCATGTCTATCAAGTGCTCTTGCTGCTGAAATTGCAAAATTTCCGCCACTTCCAATTGCTGCAAGCTTTCCATCTTCAGGTTCTACAACATCTCCATTACCAGATAATATAAATATATGTTTTGTATTAAGCACAATCATCATCGCTTCAAGACGTCTAAGATATTTATCTTTTCTCCACTCCTTTGCAAAATCTACAACTGCTTTTAATAAATCGCCTTTTCTATTTTGCAAATGATTTTCAAACATATCAAATAAAATAAATGCATCAGCAGTACTTCCTGCAAATCCCGCCAAAACTTTGCCATTATATAAAGTTCTTACTTTTTTAGCATTGCCTTTTAATACAGAATGCCCAAAAGTAACTTGACCATCCCCTCCAATTACTGCAACTCCATCTTTTTTATATCCAAGAATAGTTGTTGCTTCTAAATTAATGCTCATTATTCGCCTTCAATTTCTATAGTTAAATTTGCATTTATACCATGGCCTAATTTTATCGATATGTTATATTCTCCCGGTGCTTTAATAGAAGCATGTTCAATTTGTTTTTTATCAATATTAAATCCATTCTCTTTTAATTTTTCTGCAATTTCTTTATTAGTAACTGCTCCAAGAAGCTGACCATTTGCACCAAGTTTATGTTTTATTATCAATTTCATATTTTCAAGTTTTGCTTTTAATTCATTAATTTTTTTTAACTCTTCTTCAAGTTTTGCTTTTCTTTCAGCTTCTTCTTTTTCCCATTCTCTAATAACTTCAGGAGTAGCTAATTTTGCAAACCCTTTTGGAATTAAAAAATTTCTTGCATATCCATCTTTTGCTTCTTTAATTTCACCGGCTTTTCCAAAGCCTTTTACATCTTTTATTAATAAAACTTTCATCTGTTTCCTTTTTAATTTTCTTTTAACAAAAACAAAAAAATTTCTTGAATTTTACTCAAAATTAGATAAAATTGCAAAAGAGGCAAATAAAAAGGTAAAAAATGTCAAAAAAGATTTTAAACGAAGAAGTAACTTTTGAAGATGTAGGTGTTCAAAATAGACCTATAATTAGTAAAACTGATTTAAAAGGAATAATTACTTTTGTAAATACTCCATTTTGTAAGCTTGCAGGTTATTCAAAAGAAGAATTAATAGGTAAACCTCATAACATAATAAGACATCCTGATATGCCCAAAAGTGTTTTTAAAGAATTATGGGAAAATATAGAAAAAAATCAAAAATGGAGAGGTTTTGTAAAAAACTTAAGAAAAGATGGAAAATACTATTGGGTAGAAGCATATATAGAACCCATTTTTGATGATAATGGTAAAAAAATAGGATATATTTCTGCAAGAAAACCTGTTTCAGATGAAGACAAAGAAAAATACACAAAAATTTATTCCGAAATGAAAAAAAAGGAAGAATTATGATAATTATATTTCAAAACAATGAAATAATTGGTATAGATAAAAAATTATTATCATTTTTAAATATAACTTTAGAAAACTTATCTTCTTTTCTAAAAGAAATAGAATTAGAACTAAAATCATTATTGAATGAAGAAATTATAATAAATAATCAAAGTTTTAATGTAAAAAAAGCAGATATTTTAAGCCCTTTTGATATTAAAATTTTTGATTTATCCCCTAAAGAAAAACAAGAAATAAATATGACTGAAGCAACCATTGACTTATCTAATGATTTAAAACCATTAAATCTTGAATTATCAGAGCCTTTTACAATTGATCTTCAAAAAGAAAATCAAAATAGCACTTTAGAAAACAGCAATTTAGATTTGACAAAAGACAATATAGATCTTAATGAAAATATTGAATTAAAAAAAATAAAGTCAGATACAAATTTAATTAATGAAAACATTACTAAAGAAAATAACTTAAATATTGAAAAAGTAGACATTCCAAATATAGATACATTAAAAAATATATCTTTACAATCAACAGAAAATAATTTAGATATAGAAACTTCAAATTATAATTTAAATCATGAACCTTCAAATTTAACAAATAATGAAGATTTACTTCAAGGTTATATTGAAACTGAAAAACAAGAGTTATCTATTAATAATGAAGAAAAAACCTCCTCATTAAATAAGATAATTTTATTAAATTTTGAAGATGAATTTTCAGAAATTGAAAAAATGTTGAATCAAAGTAAAGAAGAAGCTTCTAAAAA
>Ga0256833_1002730_pt1 | contig 12248 bp, 6 predicted proteins | sample 356284metaG_FD_190535 | JGI IMG/M metagenome (GOLD analysis project Ga0256833, IMG submission 190535) | Hydrothermal vent microbial communities from Mid Atlantic Ridge, Atlantic Ocean - 356-284 | ecosystem: Environmental > Aquatic > Marine > Hydrothermal vents | place: Atlantic Ocean: Mid...
ATTCTGTACCCAGCGATAGCAGTCTTGAAACTGATCTTCGCGGCTAAAATGTCCCAGCATGAGCGCCTTACCCTCGCCAGTCTCAATAATTCCTTCAGCTTCTTCAAGATATTGCCAGACATCCGGAGATTCCATCCCCGGGTTGTCTCGGTCGACACTCCATTCTTTCTTTTCAAAGCTGTTCCAGGTTGACAAAGTTCCGCCTCTTCCCCTGTTCCAGTGTTTACCTATCAGGCCTGCAACACCCAGAGGCGCCATGCCTGCAATCCGGATATGACCTGATATGCTTCCGGAGGAAAGTAACTTGCCGATGTACTGATCGATTATTGTATACTGTGCATGATCTTTCGGTATCCAGGTCCGTGGTTCAATGGTGCCGCTGTCCAACCAGAATTTCCCATTGCCCAGAACTATTACCGGATATTTTTCCAGCCATTCGTCAGGTAGATGTACGGGACGCGGCGTTCCATCCCTGTGGCTGAGGTAAAGGACAACGGAATCGCTCTTCTCCACCTGGTGCTGTCCGAGAATGGAAGAACACCACTTGACAATGCAATCCTCGTCCCATGCTTTGAAGAATAGAGGCTCATCCGGCTGAACCAGCTCTGCCAGCCGTTTGAGAGTTTCCGGTTCTTCATCAAGAAGAATGGGGATAATATGCTTGTTCATTTCCCTGGCCCAATGCATTTCCCTGGCAACCCAGTCCGCATCGCGGGAATTACGGCCAAGAAAAAGAGTCACGGTTCGGACCTGGTTGTCACGGATGACCTGCTCAAGGGTCTTTTCCAGATCGACTCCGCCCATGGGACGTAATTCCCAGTTGTCCAACCATGGATAAATACCCATTTGACTCCCCTTGCCCACCAGCTCCAGTACCTGTTGCTCGTCTGCATGGCTGTAACTGACAAAGGTTTTTATAATGCCGGGCATGGATACAAACTCCTCTGTCCTGGCTGCGGCAGGACGATCTTGCTCGCGTACCCCAATGGTTCCATAACCGACCGCAGTACGAGCCCCCAGCCCGAGCCATTCGAGGGCGTCGGTCAACAGCCGGGCCATATCTTCAAGGTCACGATTCCCTGCAGCCGGCTCCGTACCCCTTGGTATCAGCCTGAAAACAAACTCACTGCCCTGCCGCAGGGAAAAATGAAATACCGGGTTGGGATCCTCCACATCCAGAGGCAATGGATATTCTCCCTTGCGATAGCGCCGTTTTTTCGGGCTGGCCTGGTAATATTCCTGGTGATGATTACAGATAACATCCAGGTCAAGCTCAGGCCATTTCAACGGATAGGCCGGCAAAACGATTACTGTTCCGGCTGCGCCTTCTGTTGTATCGGAGTAACCGAACAAACGGGAACAGGCAGCCTCCTGACCGGAAACCCTGGCCCAGGCGCGACATAAACCCTTGATACCGGAACCCGGCAGAAAGACAGCGCCTGTGCAGAAATCAAAGAGAAATCCGTTTTCCGTGGGATGGTCAATTCCCATGCCTATTGCCAGCGGGCCGGTGGCGGTTGCCTGCAGGCTCAGGCCGCTTCGGGTTCGCACCAAACCGTCCAGTCGATGATGTTGTTCCGCAAGCCGCTCAACATACTGTTCGGATTGGCCCATTTTGTTGTATAGACTGCAAAATATCTTCTGAACAGACTGTAGAGGCTTGTCAGTTTGAAAATCATCGTTGTTGAAGATTTGCCAACAGGGAAAAAATCGTGAGAATAACAAGCCGGGTGACACCATGGCGCTGGCAAACAGATGTTCCTGCACGATTTCACGGAACGGATAGGGGGCTATCTGCTGATGAAGGCCATCATGCTGCTGGTTATGTTTTTTTGCCATGATATCCTGTCCTCTACGGCCAGAGAGCTTCGCTGAGTAATTTTGCCTGTTCCATGACACATACCGCTTCCTGCTGCAGAGCCAGGTATTCCAGCCGCGAACATTCCATACACCGCCTGACAAGAGCCCTGTTATTCACCTTACCTGTCGTTCCGGCGCCGTCAGGGAGGGCAGGGCATCGCCCCAGCAGCCACGAAGCAAGGATCTTTTCTCCTATCAATTGATCTTTTGCGGCCGACAGACTGGCCACCATCGTGGCCAGTCCATTGGTGCGCAGGTCAACCGGCAGGCCACGGAGCTGCTGGCGTAACGCTGTCTTTCTTTTATCGGCAAGGGTTGTGTCGTAGCCGCTCAACACTTTGTATACAAAACGCATCCGTTCACGGTCAAGACTCAGCCGGGTATTGGAATGTCCTGTTTTCATGGCGTTCACCTTTGTACGCTTACCTGAATATCGGAATGATATGTTTTGCTGCTTTGCAGCAGGGTAGACCAGCACCATCCATATCCGACGGTTTCGTTACCGCCAATCTGGATACTGCGAACATCATCCCCGAATTCGGCCACCGCTGATGTAAAACCTGCTGCCGGCTTGTTGCGGCTGCCGGGCCGGCTTTTGACGAAATAAACAAACAGGCTGTCCGGGGGCACATGTTCCTCGTACCAGAGATTGCCCTCTTCACCCTGAAACTTTGAAGCTGTCTTGCCGCTTGTCAACTTTATCCTGGCCTGTATCGGCATACCCTGCCCAGCAAGATGAAGAAATTCTTTATCCGGGAGTATCACGATATTTTCCGCAAGCCTGTTTCGAGAGAAGGTTTCTGCTTCCGGCAGCAGAGTTGCCAGCTCTTTGCCGATCTGCACGGCGCTGTCATCGAAGGTGACTTCGTTCTGCTGAAACAGCAGGTCTTCAACCAGTAACATTGTGTTATCAAGTTCCCTGTTTGCCATATAAACCATGTCGCCGCGGAGATTTTCCAGATTCCTGCCGACAGCCGGCAGGAATTCGCAGCCAAAGGCCCGCGATGTTCGGTCGAGCCGTTCAAGGACAAGACGACAGGTGCAGTACAGCACAGGACCGGCAGTGGAGCGAAATGGCAACGCAAGGCTCTGCCCTTCGGTGAAGATCAGGCCGCCGGCGGCCCCTGCCACCTCTTCTCCCGGCTTGTTATCCATAGATGGGCCGAATAGTTTTTCGACAAGATCCCTGTCAACTTGTGCACGTACCGCCGCTATTTCAAATATATCACGCCATATCCCCTTGAGGGCTGTGGCCGGGATAATCGGCAGGCCGGTATGTTGTTCTCTGGCCACCGGCAGGTCAACCGCCCCTGCTGCCTGGCCGGCGCCCATATGCAGCGATGTCAGAGTAAAGATTCCACCCAACGCCGTATCAGTATCAATTGCCATCATTCCCTCCAGTATCTTTATGCAGGGCGGCCAGGACATGGCCGTACCCAAAAGGGAGCTCCTGCCTGGATGCCAGCAAACACTTGTTGTTCAATTTTTCCCGTACCAATCCGACCAGGTCTGTTTCCTTATTGGTTTTCAATTCCACGAGAAGCGATGTCCCCGCACCATACCAATATCGTACCGGACGTGGCCGCCTGCCTGCCAGAGAAAATCCGCCCAGGCTGATCAGCCCGGGACTGAACATTGTCAACACCGAAACATCTATTCCCGGCCGGTCAAGGGCCCGTTCAAGTTTTTGGCGCAGGCCGTCGTCCGTGTTCCAGCGACCTGGGGTCATCAGGATGACCCAAATGCGTATACACCGTTCCTTTTCTGGCCGGAACAAGTGTTTCCCGGCGGCCAGGTCATTCCAGGCCGGATCAACCGGCGCCGTGTCATTAAAGGCGATCATGCCCCCCTTTTTCCCGGCGGTTACTACGCCGTGCTTTAAGGCATTTACGGATATCCCGGGGTCCAGATCGCCGGAGAACCATCCACACAGGCCGGAATCCGGAGCAAAGCGCAACATGGACAAGGTGTACAACATACCTTCAACCGCCTGGCCGCTGCGATGTACTCCGTCGTTATCATGTGATTTTTCCCTGGCAAGTCCAGTATGTTGTTCCCGGCGCACAAATGGGGGCATATCAGGACTGTACCCATCCTGTTCCATGTTGTTCGGTTGGTTGGCAAGGAGGTGAAGCATGTTACGACAGTGCAGCCACCCGCCGGCCGGTTTTCCGTGACCGGAGGCAGGCGCCCCCGCAAGATACCGGTCATGTCCGGGTAATTCAACGGATGGAACCTGGTCGTCCATAAGAAGCCCGCCGACCCTTTCCCGCAGTATTTCTGCTACAACCGGCCCCTTCCCGTCATTCCAGCCGTTGAGCAGCACGGCTGGAGCAGGCAGCCACATCTCCATGCCAGCCTGTTGTATTCTCCCGGGAAACGGACCTTTGAGCTGCCATCCTCCAGGGAGGCTGTCGGGCGGCCCGACCAGGGAACGTACCCTGTCAGGAGGTGAAAATACACCAGCCTCATCGAGCAGCCGTGTTCTTATCATTCCCTGAAAAGCGGAAATCGGCGGTGGAAACCAGGATTCTCCGACATGGGCTTCACCAGCGGGCAGGGAACCTGGGCGTCCAAAATAGATACGGGTCAGGGGACGGAGAAAAATCGGTATTGTCATGTCCGGCTCCCCCGGTGCTGATAGAGGTAACGGCAGAAGAAGAGTCCTGCCAGCGACTGAGGTCGACTTTCGGTTGTCTGCCGACCATGTTTTTCCGGAACATTTTTTTTCACCGGCTCGGAAAGATAAAACCCGGCGCTCCAGAGATGGAGAACAGCACGCAGAAGATCTTTCTGCAGAGGTTTCTCCGTGGCGTGCCGAACCATGCCGGTAAGCAGTGCAAGTCGTTGCTCGGCGGTAGCCGGAAGCCGGGATGGATCAAGCAGTTCAAGTCCGGCAACCAGCTTGTAAGGCAGGGCTTTGGGAAGCGTGCCCCTGGTAAAACCATCAATAACGGTTTCCACAGCCTCTGCCAGCATCATCCGGGCGTCGGGACTGCTGATGGGCCAGTGTTTTGTGTCTGCCCCTAACCTCCAGGGTGCGGCAAACATGGTTTTTATACCGTTTCTGGAAAAATGACCAAGCCCTGCTGCCTGCCTGCCTGCTCGTTCCTTGGCCCATTCCTCAAGCAGGGTGTGGCTGGTCCGGAGCAGCAACCCCATCCTGGTTTTAAAATGGCCGCAGGCAATTCCGGCGGAAATATGGCCGCTTTTACCGAGCATGGCGATCAGCCGGCCACTGCGCAACCATTTCTCCCGTGTTTTCTGATCCATGCCTTGATGGAAAGGCTTAAAACGCTGCCGGGCCGCAACCGGGTCCCAACTCACCCGTCCCTGTTCCAGCCAGCTCCAGGGATGAGTATCTGAACGAGTATCGATCAGCCAGGGAGCAGTGAACAGTTCATGCAACCGCGATGCAACTGCCATGGCGTCAGTCACCGGCACCAGGGCCAGCAGGTCGTCGCCACCTGAATAAATCAGACGGCCTCCATACTCCTGTTCCACCACCCAGGGAGCTATATGATGGTTGAAATCGGCCAGCGCCCTTGAAACAAAGGCATGCAGAGCCGGGCCGGCCATGCGGGAACGTTGCCGAAGGTCACCCCAGCCATATTCCTTGAACCGCTCCCTGACCTTGCGGTCGATGTCAGGGTGCAGAATATCCCTCCAGCGCACATGAATGCGGCCCGGCATACCAAGGAGCAGTTCGCCCATACGGTCGCCGTCCATGGTCAACACGGCAACCTGTGTGCCGGGCGATTGTCTGAGCAGCCGATCCGCGCTGGCGCGCAGCTCTGTCACCGCCCGTTCCAACTTCTCCCAATTTTTTCGTGCCGAACCCGTCACGTATTGCATCCTGGCCCTGGCCTGTTCCGGAAACAGGGTAAGCTGGGGATCAAGCTCAAGAAAATCACGCGCCAGGCTGTGAGTGGCCGCCGCCTTGCCGAGGCGCGGCAATCCGCGGGGGAAGGAAGGCCTGCCGAGATCCAGTTGCCGGTGCATCCTGAGCACTGCCCGCAGCTCCGTATCCAGTGCGGCATGGTGTTGTGCAAGACCGGCAAGATAGCCCTGGGCAGCAATCTGCACAGTGGAGGCAAAAGGGGTGCGGACCCTGCCGTCACTGTCCTGAACAGCGGTGCAGGATGCATTCGGTCCGAAGCATACCCGGTTGAATGTATTGAGTTCTCCCTTTCTTCCGGAATCTGACCGGACCAGGAAACGTCGCACGGAACAGACAGGACAGAGCCGTTCGCTGCCCTGCTGTTCAGGATCAAAATCCCGTAGCTGCCACACCCGGCTTACGGCCAGACGAATGGATTCCGCATGTTGTCTCCCGCCAACCCGCCTATTACCCAGGGCGGGACGTTCATGGCAGATGGTACACTTTTCAAGTGAAATATCAGCTGGATATGATCCGGGAATGGTCATGGTCCGCCGTCGTATGCCATGCAAAACCTTCAGCTTGTGATGCGCCTGGGCATAGAGTACACCACTTTGCAGGAACCATTTCCTGTTCACAGATGAAAAAACCTCCTGAACGAGATTATAATGGTCATTAACGTTGCCGGGCATCCAACGGCCAAGTCTGTGTTGCTGTTGCCGCTGTTGTTTGCTTTCTTCCCCGCGGTCATCTCCTTTTTCCGGCACATCCTGACAGGGAAGCGCCCGGCCGGGGGTATAATAATGTCTCCGGTCAATGGGCATGGGCCAGGGAATTGCCACCCAGGTCGGTTCCAGTGGACAGTGCTCAAGCCCATGCTGCCAGAGTTCCTTCCATGCACTACCCCTGGAACTGCCCGACGCAACACTCATGCAGGATTCCATCCAACTGCGCACATCGTGGGTAAACATTTTCCATTTTTCACGGACTTCCCCGCTACAGCGCCGGCCAAGGGCCTCTATCTCTTCCAGGTATCCCCGGCCGTCACCCCGGGGCAGAATGGCGACAAAGGTGTGAGGGATGACCGCGGCCCTGGTAGCGGCAGGGGTTGAATGCAATAAATCGGCAAATCGTATGTCCGCCCTGGGATTACCGCGCAGGTCGGGATAAATGATCACGTCCGGCCCGTACTTGTCTATAATCGGCTGCATGGCAGCAAAGGATAATTCCGCCAGGAGCATGGAGCCGGTCCATAGGTCCTGGCTTTTGCGGGCCTGGGAAAGAAACTCCTGTACCGGGCGCAGGGCAAAACTAAATAACCAGGGATGGTCGGGTTCCTCATCCGAGTCGGCGCTCAGTGACCTGTTGACAAAAGACAGGGCCGAAGTGAGACGGTTATGTTCCCAGATGGGGTGGTCGGGACAGCGGGAATCAGCAGGCATATATTCCCACAGATTCCTGTCTGCCGGATTCGCCTGTATGAGAGCGTCCTTAAACTGCCGCCACAGGAGAAAAAAAGTCTCTTTTAACGCATCCGGCCCGGCATCCATGGCAATCTTGAATCCGGCGCTGGTCTCCAGTTGCAGGATTTCCAGCTCTTGGATGACCCGGCTATCGACATCCTGCTCGCCTCCGGGGTGTCGCAGTTGCAGAGAGACCCTGTCCAGTGGGTGGGTGACCAAAGGATTTTTATGAAAAAACCGGGTGCCCAGGCCGTTCCCTTGCGTCCGGGGCAGAGATAACATGGGGCGATCCGCTCCCGTGGCAAGTATATCGGCATGATACAAACCCTTCCGTTTACCGGTTTCGCCGTAAACAGCATTGATAATCCTGCGGGCCAGTTGGCCATGTCCGCCGCTGTAAGGCCGGAAAAAATAGGGCTTTGCCGGCGGATCATGGAGCAGCAGCAGGATTTTGGCGGCCCAGTAACGTCCGGCATGCTCGTCGGGAGAATTCATACAATGCTCTCACTGGTCATCTGTTGATAAAACTCGTCCAGGGCGGAATGGGATGCCGGTTCAAGGGAAGTGTGCCTGCCCCGGAACATGGCGCCGACACCTGTATCCAGTCCAGGGACCATGCCGTTGAAAAGAAACATCTGCGGATGGTAACGAATACCCAGCCGGATGACACGAAGATACAGCAGGCTGGCAAACCGGTTGGAAAGATTGGCTTTTTCATGGTACCGCAGGGGCAACACCCGCACGGGGCCCCGGTTAGACCCGCTGGTAAAACGAAAGGTCAGGGGCAGGCCAAATTCTGCCCGTTCCGGAGCCTGATGATCCGACCGGTCAAAATCGGCCAGCAGGTCGCGGACCCGCTGATAGTCAGGTTGCCGTCTGCGGCGAAATCGCTGCATTTCCTCCCCGGCCCTGGCCAGGGCCTCCTGCCAGGATGTATATCCCTGCAACAGTATGGGATGAAAGTCCGGACCAATATGGGGATGGGCGCAGGATGCGGGAAAAGAGCCGCACCAGTCATGAATTACGGCCAGACCCTGTTCGACCTGTTGCCGCCATTCCTTCGGGCTGTTGGCCTTTCCCGGTTCAGGAAGCAGGGAAAACCGGTTTGTCCACAGGGGATTTTCCCCGGCGCTGGCCAGACTCCAGCCCATGGCCTGCAGGCTTCCGAAGCCCCGCCGACAACGACTGCCGAAAGAGCCGAACTGTGCCAGCAGCCAAAAACAGGCAAGAACACTGTTTATTTCCCTGGTGTCGAAATCTCCGGGCCGGGGTATCACCGCCTGCAGGGTAAACATGGTGCCGGCGGCCAGGGCCGTGCGCAAATCATTACCTTTCATCCCGAAAGGATATCCCAGGTACCATGCCCCATTGATCAGATGTTTGCCGGAGCCACTGGAAAAGTCTCGAAACAGGTCTTTCTGCCATCGCCAGATCTGCGGCTTTTTACGATTGATGACGCGCAGCAGCACCCGGCTCTGGCCGTAACCATCACCCGCCCCTCCCCACAACCTGTCTTCATCAGCGCCACCCTTGTCACCGGTTACCAGGTCGGCCCCAACAGCCCGGTACCAGGAACGTAGTATCCCCTTGAGCGATTGGGGCCGCAGTTCCGCCTGCTGGTGAGCATTGCCGACAAAGGCCGGAGTAACGCATAAAAATTGTATTTCCATGGCAAGGGGATAATTCACGGCTGCCTCCCAAGACTTTCAAGCCCCAGTTGAAAAAGTTTTTTTGCCTGCGCCAGCGATTCCGGCTGCGGCTTAACCGAAAAACACTTGATCTTCGGCCCCTTGTCCGGTGTCCAATCCTGAAACCTGATGAGCTTCATGGTTCCGTGCGGTTCGCCGTTACTTAAGCCGTCTCCGTTACCCGGCGGACACAGCAGGTCCAGCAGCCTTGCAGTGAATTCCTCATGGTGGCTGGAAATAATCAACTGCCATCGATTGTCCCCGTCGCCGGCATAGGCAAGCTGCCGCCAGAGCAGAGCCTGGCTCTGCAGGTTATTGAGGTCAAATGTGGCGGTCGGATCATCCATGATCATAATCCGGTGGGGAAACCGTACCTTGTCACGGTTTTTTTTGCTCTGGATCAACTCCCGGCAGGCTACCAGCCAGGCAAGAGCAGCCTGCACCTTCTGCCCGGAGGAAAAACAACGGGGATCACGCTGTTCGTCATGATCAACACCTGTACCCTGTTGTTTCTCCCTGTTACTGTCAGCCACCAGTGTAAACCTGCCGTCTGCCTCCCGCAGTTCCATCTGCTCCATACCATCGGTCAGGACAAAACGCCGGAGCACATGCCGCAGGCTTTTCTCCAAAGCACCTCTGAACTTGTCTGGGTCTCCTCGCAACTTGTTGACGGCATCTTGCAGTTTTTCCAAAGCTGCTGCATCAATATTCCGGATTTCCTGTTTCTTGTTTTCGCGCTCCCGCCACAGCTCTTGAAAATGCTTCAACCCGGAGAGCACTTCTCTATTTTGACCATCTTCCAAGAATTTATTTACCCGCCTGTAAGCTTGATATCCTGCCCCTTGTTGCTCACGCTCAACCCTCTGATATTCTTTTTTTTTGTCTGCTATGTCCTTCCTGGTATCTTCTATTCTCTTTGTAATTTTCCCTTGGGATATGCCGGTCTGGTTTTTTAATTCCTCGAAACAGGACCCGGCTCTGTCCGGTTGCACCAGTTCAAGTTCATCGGCAATTGTCTTTAAGCCGTATTCCTCTAAAACCTCTATATTCTTCCGAAGAAACTCTTTGTCCTTAAGCCGGGAAAAAATTTCCATGAGCGGTTCGAAAACATCTCCAGCTACACCGTCCGCAACTTGTTCCAGACGGCGAAGCTTTTCTTCAAGCTTGGTGAGTTCCCTGTCCAGTTCCAATAGTTTCCGGGAAGAAGAATCCGGTAATGCCTGCTTATGGGCACCCTTCAGCAGTGCCTGCAGATTTCCCTCATCCCAGGGATCAGCAGAATCAGAGCGCAACAGGCCCATGTTATCTTTCTGCTGCTCAAGGGCGTTATGGAAATCTTCAGGAGTTGTCGGCGGGGTGCGCCAGGCTGCGACAGACGTGCAGCCGGTACGCTCAACAGCCTTGGCAAAAGGCTCCACACACTTCTGCAGATCAGGAAAAAAGGAGGCGGCTTTATCTGTCCATTGTGCAACCAGTTCATGAAGAGCGCTGTCAATTTCCTGGAGCTTTTCTTCTTTTTCTCTCTGTTCGTTACGTATTTTATTGATGGCCATGCACAGGGCCTCGGCCTCCATGGGCAGGGTGGGGAACAGGTCTGCGATCGTTTCGGGATCGGCCGGACATCTGCGGCATGACGGGGTCTCTTCAGGGTCCGCCTCTTCTACTACCGCCGGCCTGGGCGCTTTTATGCTGTCAAAAAGAAGCGATACATGCTCGGGTAAAAAACTGGTCAGGCGGTAATGCAGTTTTTTGGATACATTTTCCCACTGGTTTCCAACAGGTTCAGATTTTTTTCTGATCAAATGTAAAGGCCTGCAATGGAATTTTCCTTTTTCACCGGTACACGTGACTTGTTTTTGAGACCGGTTTTCCCCTTCCACGGGGAGCATTGAAAGCTTTATGTGATATTTGTCTGCGCCGCGATGGAAAAAATGTCCCGGCGCTTTTTGGTTGTCCCCATCATCGATTTCAGGATGGTATCCGGTAAGGCCCAGGGCGAGGGCTTCAATAAAGCTGGATTTACCATTACCGTTGGCCCCGGATACCAGGATGATATCTGCGTCAAGATTAATATCCAGCTCTTTGATACCCTTAAAGTTATTTATCTTTGCCCTCTGCAGTCTGTACGGAGCAAAACCGGTCTCTTCTGTTCCGTCAACACCATCTTTCCTGGAGGTATCGGCCTTCCCGGACCGGACAGAAGGCGCGCTTTCATGATGGCGTAATCTGTTTTCCCATGCCTTTTCCCATGCCTCTAATCGTTTCCCGGGATCTTGTTCATCGACAACCGGCATGTCAGCCAGATACTTTTCCCAAACCTCCTGGCCGACGATACCCTTGCTTTCACGGCAAAACTCATTCATACCCAGCCGCCTGGGCGGTTGGATGCGAATATCATCGGCCTCTCTCTTCAGCAGGTCATCGGGCCCGGGCCGTTTTCCGTCAATAAGCATAATCCGACCCTTGAGATACTGCTGGTTTCTGCGCAACTCATTTACCGTGTCGGCATCCTCAATGACAGCCACCATGGGCATCAGGCACCCGGCCTGCAGGGCAATTTCACGCAAAAGCCGTAACAGGTCGGCCAGTTCGTAACACCGTTGTCTCTCAGGGTTGGCGACGGCCTTTCTTATTTTCAGGCCAAGCCCGACCCCGGTGAGCGCCCAGGAATACATTTCCCATACATCCATGGGAATAACAGGCCTATAGTTCCAGATGTCAGGTTTTTTTTGATTCATGTTCTTTATCGCTCATCAGGTCGACAGGTTCAAGGGTGGCGTAATGGGAGGACGAAAGCCCGGTATCTTTGATCTGCTCTTTAAGACAACAGGCCAGTATGTCGCAAAAAATGTCAGATTGGTTTTCAGGAGGTCTGCTGTCGCAGAATCCTGTCCAGTGACGCAGCAGGGTTTTGATGGAAACCGGACGAATATATCGCAAATGAATGGTTCCTTCATCATTGAAAGAACAACCTGAATTTTCAACAGAGGTAAAGTATTCCTCATTGATGATGTCCCGAAAAAAAATATTTTGTCTCAGACTTGCCGCCACCAGTACGGGTGATCGGTTGCCGGTATTCACTGCTCGATCAACCTGCGCCCGTGCAGGGATCTCTGTCAGCAGAATATCGTACTGCAACAGGTTGTCATCGCTGTCATTGTGCTGCGGCGGATACCGGAGGAACAGAATCAGGTTGTCGCCATCCTGTTCAACGGACAGGTGTGCCTTTGATCCGGTTTGCCCGGCGAGCATGTGTATCCAGAGCAGGGTCAGGACAACTTCCGTATTCGTTCCGAGGGGTTGATAAAAAATTTCAGGTAACTCATTATCTGCCGGGGGTACGCTCAGAAAAGCACG
>Ga0256833_1002731_pt1 | contig 12243 bp, 13 predicted proteins | sample 356284metaG_FD_190535 | JGI IMG/M metagenome (GOLD analysis project Ga0256833, IMG submission 190535) | Hydrothermal vent microbial communities from Mid Atlantic Ridge, Atlantic Ocean - 356-284 | ecosystem: Environmental > Aquatic > Marine > Hydrothermal vents | place: Atlantic Ocean: Mid...
AACTTATTATCAAAAAAGAAAGGAATCGGCCTACCATGATTATTGGTTAAATTATTTACGTCGCAGCGTTGTCATGCTCGGCTACGCCAATACGGTTTATTTTGGTAGTTTGGAACGCAAAAAAGATGACTTGGAACGTAAATCCGCTTATATGGATCGCAATTATGAGCGTACCGTAAAACTAATCATGATTGGCTTGAATGATTATTATGAACAAACCGATAAAGTCATTTTTACGGAAGCGGTAAAAAGAATATTAGCTTTGCCGGAATCTCAAAGGATAAAAGCCGTAAATGAGGTTTTTTCAGGGGAAAATACGGCAGATATTATTGATAATATGTACGCCAAAAGCCGATTATCGGACAAAGAGGTGTTGAAAAAAGCGCTCTATGCCCAAACTTCCTTCATAAAAAAAATGAACGATCCCTTTATTAATTTTATTATTAAATTGGAACCGGAGATTGAAAACTTAGAAAAAAAGCAAAAAGAAAACAGAGGAATTTTAACCCGTCTTTCCGCCGAATATACAGAAATGCGCGAAACATTTTTAAAGAAAAATTTTATCCCCGATGCTAACGGCACTCTACGGTTGACTTATGGTTATATCCGCGGTTATCATCCGGCGGACGCTATCTATAAATCTCCCGTCACTAGTTTAACGGGTATTATGGAAAAAAATAGCGGCAAAGCGCCGTTCGACGCGCCGCAAAAATTGGTAAGGCTCTATAATAATAGAGATTTCGGTATTTTCTATAATAAAAAAATAAAAAATCTTCCGGTAAATTTGCTTTATAACTGCGATACAACCGGCGGAAATTCGGGGAGCCCCATTTTAAACGGAAAAGGCGAATTGGTAGGCGTAAACTTTGACCGCGCATTTGAGGCTACTATTAACGACTTCGGTTGGAGCGAACGTTATAGCCGCTCTATCGGCGTTGATATTCGTTATGTTTTATGGATAATCGATAAATATGCCGACGCTGATTATTTGTTGCGAGAAATGGGGATATCTGAGTAAATTGTTTCATAAATAAGGAGAAAAAAGATGGCGGAAATCAGTGGATTGGCGGTAAAAACACTGCCGCTATTTATTGAAGAGAAATTTGGAAGACAAGGGTTACAGCGTTGGAAAGACGCGCTTGACGATGAAATGCGCGAAGTCTTTAACAAACCTATTGCCGTAAGCGAATGGTTTGAAATTAACAAGTATATTATCAAGCCAACTCAATTAGTCTGTGATCTGTTTTACAACGGCGATCAAAAAGCCGCCTGGACATTCGGCCGTTTTAGCGCGGAATATGGCCTTAAAGGCGTGCTTAAATTGTTTGTAAAAATGGGTTCGGTCAGTTTTTTTGTTAACCGCGCCGCTTCCGTTATTCCGCATTACTATCGTCCGTTGATCATGGAAGTTCTGGAAAACAAGAAAAAGAGCGCGCTTATTATCCTTAAAGATTTCCCCGATATTCATCGCATAATCGAATACCGTATTGCCGGATGGATGGAACGGGCGCTGGAAATAAGCGGATGTAATAATGTTGATTTGCAAATCCCTAAATCCATTATAGACGGGGATGATGTTACGGAATTTAATATCCACTGGGATTAATTGAAATCGGGAAAAATTGCAACGCTCAAAGCTTAAAAAAATCTAAATTGGTTTTTTATTATTTTGAGCGAAGAAATCCAAACTGTAGAATATGTATAGAAAGCGAACGATATTTGGTCCGTTTTTCCTTTAAGATTTCTCGGTTCCGTTTGTTGAACACCCCGATTAATCGGATGGATAAAAAATCATTATATATTTTTCAACAATAATTTATTATAGGTGTTAATTATGATACATTGGAACGTAGATCCGGAAATTGTACGAATCGGTTTTTTTTCGCTGCGTTATTATAGTCTCCTTTTTATGCTCTCCTTTTTAATCGGTATATACATTATGCGCTGGATTTTTAAGCAGGAGCATAAAAATCCCGATGATGTCGACCAACTGTTGATCTATACATTATTCGGAACGATAATCGGCGCCCGATTGGGGCACTGCCTTTTTTATGATCCTGTTTATTATTTAAGCGATCCGATTCGTATCCTTAAGGTATGGGAAGGCGGTCTGGCCAGTCACGGCGCCGCTATCGGAATTTTATACGCTATTTATCTCTATACCAAAAAACATAAAGACCAAGCCTATCTTTGGTTAATGGACCGTGTAGTGATAACCGTTGCTTTAGCGGCTTTTTTTATACGGATCGGCAACTTCTTTAATTCGGAAATCATTGGCAAACCCACGGATGTACCATGGGCGATTGTTTTCGATCGAGTGGATACTGTGCCGCGTCATCCCAGCCAACTTTATGAGGCCTTCGCTTATTTTATAATATTTATCATTATTTTTTACATCTACAAAAAATACAAAGCGAATCTTCCCCACGGTTTGATTTTCGGTATTTTTTTAGTGGGTATCTTCGGCTTCCGTATTTTTGTGGAATTTTATAAAGAAAATCAATCGGCTTTTGAAGCGGGAATGATTTTGGATATGGGGCAGATATTGAGTATTCCTCTTGTGGCAGCCGGTTTTTATTTTATTTTTCGTGCAAAAAAAGCGCAGTCGCCAAATGGACATAAATGAATTTAAAGAAAGCCTATCGCAGCGAAATATACCCTCTTCTTTAACGCCGTTATTAAGGGCGTTATGGTTTGACGGCGCAGGACAGTGGGAAAAAGCGCATCAAATCGCACAGGAAATTAATACACGTGACGGTTCGGCCCTGCACGCCTATCTACATCGTAAAGAGGGCGATCTTTTAAACGCCGAATATTGGTATCGCCGCGCCGGCCGAAAAATGCCGTCTATTACCATTGAAAAAGAATGGGAGGAGCTTATCCGTGAATTTTTATAAAGAGAATTATTTGATTTCAACGGATAGAGACAAAATGCAACTTCATAAAATTATCGCTTTTTTGCGCCGTTCTTATTGGGCTGCTGATCGTCCGCAGAAACTTATTGAAAAGATGTTAAAAACATCGCTGTGTTTCGGTATTTTTGAAAAGGATGAACAGATCGGATTACGCCGTTTTCGCCTATTTACTTGATGTCTTTATTTCAGAAGATAAACGCGCTTTGGGTCTCGGCAAATGGCTGATGGATATTATTATTAATTATCCCGATTTAAAGGATGTAAACGCTTGGATGTTGGCTACAAGAGACGCTCACGGTTTATATGCAAAATTTGGCTTTAAACTATTGGAACATCCGGAATTATACATGAAACTCGAACGATAATGAAAGACAATCATTTTCTTATCGGCGGATTGTTTCTGCTTTTGATTTGGACTGGATTAATAATCTTAGCGCCATATTTGGTCGCTTCAAAAATCAATTTATTAAATTATATCGGCACTGCGATCTATTTTTTTATGGACCCGGTTTGCCACCAGCTTCCGCAAAGGAGTCTTTTTCTTGCGTCATTGCCCATGCCGGTATGCGCGCGTTGCTTTTCGATCTATTTAACGGGCACAATGGTTTTTTTGTGGCAGCTTTTATCAAAAAAACGCAAACCGTGGTCCCTAAAAATATACATTTCACTTGTTGTGCCCGTTGCGACGGAAATCCTTAGCGAAAAGCTGGGATTTTATCATAACTGGACGGAGCTTCGAATGCTTAGCGGCTCATTAATGGGCGTCATTATTTTTAAGTTGATTATCGAATCGTTTTTAAAAGTTGTCAAAACATCAGATTATTAATACGGAAATTTTCAAATGAATAATCAATTACTCTATCGTTCGGCTCTGCTCGGCGGTATCACTGCGGCGCTGTTTGACGCGCTACCTTATCTTAATTTTATCAATTGTTTGTGTTGCTTTGGCATCGCTCTCGGAGGGGTGGTAGCTGTTTTTTATTATCGCATGTATTCCGAAGATTCAAATGAAAGTCTTTCTATGCCGATTATCCTTCAACTTGGTTTGATGAGCGGGCTTTTCGGCGCTTTTTTATCTTTCGTTTTTCAATATATCGTTTTTTTGATTATGGGCAACTGGCAGATAGAAATGCTTAAAAATCTTATGGATCAAATGAATGAAATTCCGCCGATTTGGGAAGATTTATACGATGAATTGCAAAATGGCGAACAGTTCCAAACCTTTGCAGGGTTTGCCGTATTGATTCGTTCATTAATTATTTTCCCGATTTTTACTTTTACGGGCGCCTTAATCACCAATAAAATAATTGATAAAAAAATAACCGGTTAATGAAAAGAATTATTCACATTCTCATGCCGCTATTGATTTATACCGTAAGCGGCGCGCAGCCGTTACGATCCGGATTGAAATTTTCAGGCAATAAAGATATTCAAACATGGGAACAAATTCCTTATTTACAAAGAACGTCGTTGGATTACTCTCCTCACGGAAGCCTTATTTTACCGCAAGATTTTAAACTTAGCTTTGATTTTGCCGTCTGGAAAATAAATTTTTTCGGTTATCTTTTTTTTATGGAAAATAAGGAGCAACAGCGTTTTGTCATCAGTTTTTATCATTACGGCGATAAAAAACATGCCTATTTAAAATTTTCGACCAATAAAAATGGCGTCATATATAAACTTCCTTTCCTAAAAAGCAAACTCAATGAAAATACATGGAATAGCGTAACCGTACGCTACCGTCGCACTAAGAACCAATTAACGATCCTAAAAAACGGCATAACGGATACAACAATTACCGTTTCGCTGCCCGATTTATCGGATTGCAAAATGGTTTCCGGTTATTCTCGATTCAGTTATGATGTTCCCGGCATGATCTTAAAGGACGTTATAGTCTCCTCAATCAACGGGGAAAAACTTTTTTATTGGCCGTTGGATCAAAGCGGCGGCGAGGCCGTGCGCGAACTTGTCAACCACTCCGACGCGCTACAGAAAAACGGCCTATGGATGAGAGCCTTTCATTATAAATGGCAAGAATCAATCGTATTGCCGGAAATACCGAATTCAAAAGAAGTTTTTTTCTCTAACTACGACCACTCTGGAGATTGTTTATATGGTTTTTCGCAAAAGAGAAAATACCGCTATAATATACAAACAGGGACAATGGATTCGGTAAAAATCGGTCCATATGATAAAAAACAAGAGGTTTTATGGATATTAGGCGCAAATAACGGCATTAATTATCTTTGGCGGTTAAATTTATCTGATTTCAATTGGCGACGATACGCTGCTGCGTTACCGGGCAATATTCAATTGTTTTTTTTGGCTCATAATAAGATATACGTTCTTAACGCTAAAAAACCGAATGATCGCTTTTATTATTACACAATGTCTACACTTTTTTATCCGCCGATAACTAAAGAACAATACGAAAATTATCTTTACTATCCGACAGATAAATATAAGACATGGCTCATTTTTACGATTCCCTCTTTTTTTGCCTACTTTTTCTTTATCATTTTCTACCGTAAAAGGACATTAAAAAAGAAAAAGCAAATGAACACGCCCTATATTGCTTTAAAAGAGAATGTAAAAGAAGAAGAAGAACGTGTGTACATTCATTTGTTAAACGAATTCACGGTCAGAAAAAACGGTATTGAGCTTGCCAACGAAAAATTGCTTCCGAAAAACAGAGAATTACTGATATATTTATTACTGCATTATGCGGAAGATGCGCAACAACTTATTGAGGTTCGTAAATTAACGGAAGATATTTGGCCTTATTTAACAAAAGATAAGGCAAAGAACGCCCGTACAAGCTCTTTAAGCCGTTTGCGCGTACATTTAAAAGAAATTCCCGAACTGCATATACAGAGTGGTCGCCCAGGGTGGCGTATTTACTGCGACATACCACTATCCGTTGATTATGCCCAATCTCTTATGTTGATAAAAAATGATGCCGATTCTATCGATGAAATCATTACCATTCTGCAAAAAGGAGCGTTGCTGCCCAACGATAAGTATAAGTGGTTAGAAAAATATAAAACAAGATATAAAAATGCAGTTATCGCTAAAGCCCTAAATGTGTTAAAAACAAAAATTGGCGTCCCTGCGGAGAAAATAGAATTGTTGGCTGAAAATATCCTGCAATGGGAGCCGCTGAACGAAACAGCTTTACGTTATCTTTTGAATGCCTTTATTGCGCAAAAACGTTTCGGGCGGGCAAAAGAACGCTTTGATATTTTTAATAAACGCTATAAAGATATTTTCGGTGAGATTTACAGCGCCGATATGAATTTCTTCATAAAATAATACCCATAACAACCTTATAAGATAAAAAAATATTCACAACTTTAATCCTTTTTTAGAAAAAATTACGGACTTAATCTTAACAGAAAAACTTTTCATTTTGATAGTCTAAATATTTTCCCCTTATGCATTATTTTCTTAATTTATTGTCATCGTGTTAATAATGAAAGATTTTGCATTTGTTTAGAATAATTATTTTCTATTTCATACTCCTATTCGGCCAAGAAATTTTCGCAAATGAACGCGCCGATTTTCTAATTATCGAAAACCCGGCGCCGTTAAAGATATACGACCGTTATCAACAGGAATTAAGCCCCGCGGAAAAATCACGGCAGATCGCCTTTGCTCCCTTAAGAATCATTAATGAAAACGAGCTGCTCGGAGATCAGATTACAGCAAGCGTTCATGTTCGGCTCGGAAGCCGCCACGAGTACTTTATTATTAAAAACAATAAGGATCAAATACTTAATCGCAAGGAAGCCGGAAAAATTGAAACATTAAAAAATTGTGTCATTATTAATGACAGCATTTATGTTAAAAAAGATAATGCGCTGACGCTAAAAACATTCTCTTCTCCCGTTCCGCTTGCCGCCGGCAGTCGTATAATACGGATTTTTAAATATAAAAACCGCTATTATGTTCGTCAAACGGAGCCGCAAAAACAATACGGCTGGTTGAACTTAAAGGATAAGGCTCTCTGGAGCGTCATAAAGCAGAACGAGACGCTCCAAACAGACAGAAGCTATTTAAACGCCCAACTTCATAGCGATATCCTGGAGATTTTTAAAAAGGCTAATCGTTTATATGAGCGCTACTTTGATTTTTTTAATCGGGAAGCTTTAAAACACGAGCCTCCGCCGCGTTGGGAGATACAATTCGACGCCGATTCTATCCATGCCGTATTCCACCCCGATTCTCTCTTAAATGAATTCAAAGAGAGCGTTAACTTTACGCGCCGGCAATTGGAAAATATACTTATAGGCGCGCCCTTTCGTATCACGATGCAAAATAACCATTTGATTATTCGTCGGGGCGGCGGTAAATAATGAAAAACCGTTTTTTAGAACATATTTTTAGTATGCTGTTGGTAAGCGCCGTTCTGCTGGGTCTCCTAAATTATTTACAACGCCAAAACAGCAATAAACGGCAAAAATCCCAATCAAAAATAGAACATTATCTTAATAATAACCTTATAAATTTCAACGACCCTATGGATAAAATTGTTTTTAGAGAAACCCTTAACCATTTTTATCCGCAACGTAAAGCGCACAACGATTCGCTCTTCGAAGCTATCATGGAATATCGCTCGGAGGAATTGTTGCAATCGATCGATAAAGCGCGTCATAAAACGGGTATTGACCGTGAACATTTCAACAAAGTTTTATTCATGTATGCAAAATTTATTATCATATATTTAATCATTTTGATTCTATCCTATTACGGCGTGCAAACCATAGGCGCCTATCGCTTTATAAAAAAACAGCAAAACCGCTCCTCTTATCTTTATCTGATAGTGCTGCATCTAAGCGATTCCACAAAGGAACGAACGGGCGCTTGGTACGCCAAAACGCTCGTTTTAATCGCTAAAGCAGCTGTTAAAGGTCTTGTTTATCTTGTTCTGTTTTCACCGGCCTACGTTGTCGCTTACTCTTTTAAAACCGAAATAAATACAAGCTCGCCGTTGTTTATGATTTTACTCGGCATTGTTTCCAACGGTATGTTGATCCTCTATTCCAATAAATTTTATGCTTTTCTCGTTAGTGAGAGCCGCAAAGGATATATTCAAAACGCCATCGTTAAAAATCTACATAATAACTATTCGTTTAAGGAACAAGACGGAATAAAACGCCGCGCTGTTTTTGCTTTTCATAAAAAATTTCCCGGTCATGTGTTTCAGCAAATCTTCAGCAACGCGCGTTATCAATATCTCTCTACTTTCAAAGAACAAGCCTCTTTTTTAATTAGCAGCCTGATTATTATCGAAATGGCTCTAAATATTCAGGGTTATTTATCTTATGAACTGCTTCAAGAGGCCTTATATAAAAATTATGCGATGGTTATTATTATTGTACTCGGTATTTTCTATATTGTAAAATTTACCGATATAGCTTCAGATTGGATTTTATACAGGGAAACAAGGAAATATGAAAACAAAGCGCTTTGAAAAAAAAGACCAAATTTGGTTGATTACATGGATAACCGTTATCTTGTTCCTTTGGCTTTGGGATATGTTTTTTCTAAACCGTCCTGCGCTGCGGCAAATTGAAGAGGGTTTTATTAATACCCTGATTATATCTTCTCTCGTGATCGTTTTCTCTTTAATATTTGCCTGGTTGGTTATTTTAACGGATATATTAATAAATAATATGCGCTTTAGGATTTTGCGCCTTCTAACTACCTTCATCCTCAATTTACTGCGCTCTATCCCGCAAATTGTGGGCATTCTCGGCGGATATATTGTTTTGACCTATCTTATTACAACCGGAATAATCAGCAATCAATTATTGATTATTACTTTAATCGCCCTGATTATCAGCATATTTATTTTTCAGGAGATTGTCGATTTGATGCGCGAGCGTATTGATTATTTCAAACGTTCCGATTTTTTTAACGCCATGAGCGTCTGCGGTATCTCCGAATTTCGCATTGTAAATATTGATATTTTATGGAAAAACAGCCGCATTCATCTGTTAAATAAATTAATTTCCATATTCGGAATCGCTGTCTTTTTACAATGCAGCGTCGATTTTATTGTTTCCGTGGGACTCAGTACCGATATCAGCCGCGTTAATCTGCCTGCTACGCTCGGCGGTCTGTTGGCAAAAATCGACAGTAAACAGGACATTTTGGCTATCGGACAAGTGTTTGGCAATCCGCTTTATATCAGCCGCATTTTTATCGAACATTTACAGGGCATTACCATTGCCTTTCTGATTGTTTTCACGCTGCTCAGCAGTTATAAAATTTCAAACGGATATTCCGAGAGATATCGCTTATGATTCCCGATACTTTTTCCATAGCCATAAAAAAGGGGAAACGCACATTAGTGCAAATCGATTCTTACCGGATCTTTAAGGGCGAAATTACTTTTCTTTTCGGTGAATCGGGAATTGGAAAATCATTGATTTCACGCTCTCTGTACGGCTTGCTTGACGAACGGGAACTTGATATTGAGATAGACGGCGCTCCCTATGAAGATTATTTAAATAACGACCTCGTCCAAATCAGACGTAAAAACAGCTTTTTTGTTTTTCAGGAACCGTCGTCACATTTAAATCCTCTCGAAACGTTAAAAACGCAGTTGAACGAAGGCGACCTTGCCGTCGCTGCGGACGAAGATATAATATTATCGAAGTTATGGGACAATGCCGGAGGTATGAAAATAGATGATTTGCTTGCCGTCTATCCGAAACCATACCGTCCCAGCGGCGGGGAAAAGCAACGTATTTTGCTGACCATGGCTTTTAAAAAGATCAATATCATTCAAAACAAACAAATAGCAGCGCAAAACACCTTTTTTGTTTTTGACGAACCTACCGGTAGTTTGGATAATCACTATCGTAACATATTTCTCGATATCCTTTTTGAGAAATTTAAACGCCGGCCATTTAGCGTCTTGATCATAACACACGATTATTCTATCATTAGTAAAATTTATGAAAGTTACAAAGAACTGCTTGGAAAAATTCATTTTAACGACCTTACGAGAGAAGGAGATCGTTTAATCCAAAATGATTTTTCTCCCGAAAAATATCTCAGCTGGCTGCGTAACGCTCCAAAGTTAAATCCCGTAAAGAAACAGGATATTGTGGCTAAACCTGTTTTAAGATTAAAAAGCGGATTGCAGGTATTTGATTATCAACTTTATTTTCGGAAAAACGGAGAAACAACCGACTTGATCATCCATTCCGGTGAAATGGTTTATCTTAAAGCGCCGAGCGGCACAGGAAAAACAACAATTGCAAAAATTATAATGGGTTTGATTCCCGCTAAGAATCTTGATCTTGAAATTTCCGGATATAAAATAGACGAAAAAACCTCAACCCATTTATATAAAAAGAAAATCTGGGGTAAAAAGGCTGGACTCGTTTTTCAACATGCGGACGAAGCCCTTAACCTGAAAGCAACGGTATCCGAAATATTTAAGGGCCTGCCCATAAAAAGGCGTAAAAGCAAAAAAGCCTTAAAAGAAAATTTTAAGAAATTATTTGCGAAAGAAACCGCCGATAAACGTTTTTTAAATAAACTCACAGCCCATCTCAGCGGCGGGCAAAAACAACGGCTTAATATTTTACGCACCATTATATTAAACACCGATCTGCTTATTCTCGACGAGCCCCTAAACGGCTTGGATTTCGAAAGTATTAAAGTGGTTTTGCAAATGCTCGCCGATCGATTGGATTCGGGAACGGGAATTTTACTAATCTCCCATAATGAAGAGATATTCGGAAAAATTGTTCCGGTTGATAAAATATTTTATTTATCAACCTAAGTGAAACTCTAAAATGATTACCTGCTCGGCAGAAGCGGGGAAGCGGCTATGGAAAAGATTGAATCAAATGGCTGCCCTTACGATTTGATTATCAGCCATTTAATAACGCCAAAATTAAACGGAAAAGAGTTAGCGAAAAAAATAAAACAACGTTTCCCGATCGTAAAAAATCTATTTATTTCGGTATACGGATAATCGTATTGTTCATAATGGCTTACTCGATAAAGGCATCAATTTTGTGCAAAAACCATTTTCCGTAAATATATTGGCAAAAAAGATAAGAGAAATTTTAGACGAAAAACCGTTTTAATTATTTTTTTACCTCGAGCTTTCATTTTTTACAAAAACCGGCAACTCTTCCCTGCTTAATTTCAATTTTTTTCCACACACCCTTTGTCATATACGGTTCCCGATCCAGCCACTGTTTTTTCATATCTTCCAATGAATCAAATTCTGCAACAACCATTGAACCAATCATCTTTCCGTCATCGTCGGTAAGCGCCATGGCATATAAAATAATACCTTCGCTGTACAGGTTCTCAAGATTGGCGATGTGCGCATCTCTTGCGGCCATGCGCCGCTCAATAGCATTATCGTCCGTGCCGTCATATCCCAAAACAATAAATACCATACATACTTTTCTTTATATTTTTTATCCAAATATCAAATTTTAATGATTGATATTATCCAAAAATTAGTCGATTAGGCCACATCATATCGCTAAATAAAAAAAGCGCTTAACGCGCTTTCTTTTATACTTCCAAAACTTCTTTCTCTTTTTCTTCGACCAATTCATCCACTTTTTTAATGTGTTCGTCGGTCATTTTTTGCACCTCTTCGAGCGCCACGCTCAATTCATCTTCCGAAATCTCGTGATTTTTTTCTAACTTTTTCAGATGGTCATTAGCATCGCGACGAACATTGCGAACAGCAATTTTACCGTCTTCCCCGAAACGATGCACCAATTTAACCAAGTCTTTACGACGCTCTTCGCTTAACTGAGGAATAGGAATCCGGATAATATTACCATCATTACTAGGATTTAATCCCAAATCGGCTTTTTGAATTTCTTTTTCGATCACGGAGAGTAAATTTTTTTCCCACGGCTGAACAACCAACATACGCGGTTCCGGAGCGGAAACGCTGCCTACTTGATTTATCGGCACCTTTTGACCATAATAATCAACGCGTATCGAATCCAATAATGCGGGCGTTGCGCGACCGGTACGAATTTTAGAAAATTCTTCTTTAACGGCGTGTATTGCGCCGTCCATACGATGCTTAGCATCCGTTTTCAATTCTTTTATTGGCATAAGTTACCCCTGTACTTTTGTTCCGATTGCCCTACCTAGTACAACGTTCTTTAAATTATCAACTATATTGAAATTAAAAACTATTATCGGTAATCGATTTTCTTTCGCCAGAGAAACGGCCGTAGAGTCCATTACTTTGAGCTCTCGTTCCAGCACCTCGGAATATGTAAGTTCGTCAAATTTTTTTGCATTTTCAACTCTTTCGGGATCGGCG
>Ga0256833_1002732_pt1 | contig 12242 bp, 13 predicted proteins | sample 356284metaG_FD_190535 | JGI IMG/M metagenome (GOLD analysis project Ga0256833, IMG submission 190535) | Hydrothermal vent microbial communities from Mid Atlantic Ridge, Atlantic Ocean - 356-284 | ecosystem: Environmental > Aquatic > Marine > Hydrothermal vents | place: Atlantic Ocean: Mid...
AGGATCTGCTCAAAGGCCCTTTGCCAGAGGTCAGGGATTTTCATCCTTTTGTGAAAGATCAAGCAAAACGCACTGGACATACCTGGGATCAGGGGGGGAGTCTGGTTCAGCGTAGGCGAACTCTTCTTCGGCCCGGAAAAGGCAAAAGTTTAAAAAACTCCGGAGGTGATCTTCCTCTACAGGTCCTTTTTGTGCGGCCAGGCGCCTGAAATTTTCAAAGAGATCCTGGCGGACTTTTTCTTTGACCAGGTTTTTTTCTCCATCCGGGCCTTTGGTCAGAAACTGGCGCAGGAAAGATGGCCAGTCTTTAACCGGCAGGGCCTCGAAACGAAATTCCTTTCGGGTGAGCCAGCGGGCAAGACCGGTAAGGATAAGGGTGCTCCATTTTATATCTCCCGGTTCCAGGAGATTGGTGCGTTTGAGGGCAAGCTCTGCAATCCATAGCGGCGGTGTTCCAAAAGCTTCCTGAATAAGAGGGGCCATGTAGGCAATTTCTGAAAGAATCCTCCTGACACGTTCTATCTCCTCAAGCCTCCGAAAGGGTCTAAACTCTTCGGCGGTTCCCATTTTTTCGGGCAAAAAGAGCATTATCCGGTTGGCCTCTTTGGCCATCACCCCTTTCAAATAGGAGGCGTAAGGCTCGTCAAGATGCCTGAAAAGACGCGAGTCCACCCCGGAAGAAGTGGTAATTTCGCGAGCATAGCGTCTGAGATCTACAATGAGGCGCTGGGCAACACGAAAGATATCTTCCAGAAAGTAAGTTTCAAGAAGGTGCTTTGCCGTCTCCAGCTGCCCCCGGGAAAGATATTCCAGCCCGATGTTGAGATACCCAGCCACTTTGTCAAAGCCCCGGCGGGCTTCTTCCACGTCGTCGATGGTACCGAGATCCACCATGAGGACTTTGTTGACCAGCCAGGCCAGTTCTCTTTTAAGACGGTCTATCTGCCTCCAGTCGGTAATACGGGAAAGGGCCTGCGCAAAAAACTCCACCCCTTCAACCTGAATGGCCGGAAGAAAGGCCGGTGGAGGAGTCTCTTCTTCTGCCGGAGGGGGAAGGTAAAGAGGCTCAATTTGCCGCATCCGATCCGGCGAAAGGGGGGCGTAAACGTCAAGGGCCTCGTAGTAATCCGGCACTCCCCAATCCGCAAGTCTTGCCCGGCGCCACCTGTAGGCCAGCTCCTCCACCTCCGCCGGCAATTCCCAGATCACCGATTCCATAAGATCCCGGTAGCGGGCCGGGTCGATTTCTATCAGAATTTCGATAAGCCGCCTGGTGAGGGGTTCGAACCTGTCCAGGCGGAAATTGATGAAATAGGTATCATCAAGGGTATAGGGAGGGAGCCAGTCTCGGGCTTCGGTAAGATCCACGCCGTCAGGCCGCTTGTAAACCTCGATGAGGCGTTTCATCAGGGTGACCAAAAAGTCAAAATCCACCACCTGGAGCCAGCGGGCCACCGTGTCTTCGGTGGCTTCAAAAAGGAGAGTCAGCCAGGCCAGGGTCCTTTCCAGAACCAGGCGGTCTTTGCGCCAGCAATCCAGGTCAAAAAGGAACTGGAGCTGGGGACCACTTGCCATGGAAAGTAAAGTTACGGCTTCTTCAGGGCTTACGGCCTTTAAGGTCCAGAAAAGCTCCTGAGGGGGCAGGGCTTTGACCAGCCTTTCCGCTTGGGGAGAAAGGACGATGAGGCGTTCCCGAAGTTCCCAAGGGGTCTGGAGGACGAGTTCTAGTTGATCTCGCAGGGGAAGGGCAGCCAGTTTCTTTTCTGCCTCTTCGGCCGGGGCTTTGAGTATTTCGTTGACATCGGGAAGCTCCCCGGTCCTCCAGAGGGTTTTTCTTTTAAGGGCCGTCTGTTCTTTTTTCTTACGATCCTTCATCCTCAAGGACCCCCTCGTAGTGTTTAAGTTGGGGCGTCTTTTCGGAAAAATCAACCGCTATGAGATCAAAACGAAAATTCTGGGCCTCAACGGGGTGGGAAGCAAGGTAGGCTTCGGCCAGGCGGAAAAGGCGCCTTCTTTTGTGCCAGGTAAGGGCTTCTTCAGGTGCTCCCTGTTTTTTGTTTCTGCGGGCCTTAACTTCTACAAAAACAAGGGTTTTCCCACGCCGCGCGATGAGATCTATCTCTCCGAAACGGGTGCGCCAGTTTCGGGCTAGGATTTCGTAACCTTTAAGACGAAAATACCAGGCCGAAAGCCTTTCGGCGAAAACTCCCAATTCCTTCGGGTTTTTCGGTTTCCGAAACCGGCCGAAAAGAGCGACGATGGAGGGGGCAAGGGCCATAGGTTTTAAGGGCTTCCAGGTGAAGTTTGGTGGCGTAACCTTTATGCCTTTCAAAGGCGTATTCGGGAAATTTTTGGGCGGCCTCTGTCATGATGTGATCCCGCACGACTTTGGCAAGGATAGAGGCGGCTGCAATGGAGCGGCAGAGGGCATCGCCATCAATGATGGCCTTCTGAAGCCCTGCCCAGGGGGTGGTAAAGCGGCCATCTATCAGGGCCAGCTGCGGCTGAGGGCTTAGGGCCTCCAGGGCCTCGGCCATGGCCCTGAGACTGGCTTTAAGGATCCCTATCTGGTCGATAATTTCGTTTTCCACCCGGGCTACCGCCCAGGAAATAGCCTCTTTTTTGATAATTTCAAAAAGTCTCTCCCGTTTTTGGGGCGAAAGACACTTGGAATCCGCCAGATCCGGATGATCAAATTCCCGCGGCAGGATTACCGCTGCGGCCACCACCGGCCCGGCAAGGGCCCCTCTGCCGACTTCATCAACCCCGGCAATAAAGCGATAACTTTTGAGAAATTGTTTTTCCTTCAGCCAGCGATTCTTCTCTCCGAACAACTTACCTTCTCTCCTTGATCCGGGCGGCTTTACCTGTGCGGCCGCGCAGATAATAAAGCCGAGCCCTTCTAACCTTTCCTTTTTTCACGACTTCTATCTTTTCTAACCGGGGCGAATGGAGGGGAAAAGTCCTTTCAACTCCGATACCGTAAGATATTTTCCTGACTGTAAAAGTAGCCCCGGTTCCAGAACCGCGTTTTCTAATAACCACTCCCTGGAAAACCTGCGTCCTTTCCTTATCTTCTCCTTCGACAATCCGGAAATAAACCTTTACCGTGTCTCCAGGGCGAAAATCCGGCAAATCCTTACGAAGATATTCGTTTTCGATCTCTCTAATTACTGGAAGCATGATCTTCCTCCTTTAGACTTTTCCACCAGGGTTCACCCAGCAGGCGATCTAAAATAATAGCAGCTGCCGTGCGAACGGAAAGATGATTGTATCCGTCTTCAGCCCTTCCGTAAATAGGTTCCAGGACATATTCACACCGGGCAAGCAGTTTGGGAGCCAACCCCCAGGCGGTCCCCAGAAGTAAAAGGACCGGTTTTCCGGAAAGGAAAAGTTTCCTTCCTTCCGCATAGGAGAGATTGGCAAATTCCTTGCGGGCATCAGTGGCCACCATGATTGGTTCTTCATCCTGTTTGATGATTTCTTTCAAACAAACTTCAAGACTTGGAACTATTTGCAAAAGTTTTAATGCCTCCTGCCGATCAGGGTTATATACCCTGCCAGTTTCTGTTTGCCAATAGGCAATTAGTTCTTGGGCAAGCTCTCTCTGTTCACGAAGGGGCTGGACTACAAAATAGCGCTTTACGCCGTAAGTGCGACAGAGGCGAGAAATGTCATGGAGATCGAGATTGGTGATGGAGGAGGCGATAAGGCGCCCTTCTTTGTTTAAGACCGGATAATGGATTAAGGCCACGTAAACGCAGGGTTCAGGCATCTTCTTCCTGCCAGCCCAATTTTTTTAAGAAGGCCTTGTCTTCCGGGGTCAAGGGGGCCTTTTTCAGGAGATCTGGCCGCCTCTTGAAGGTGATTTCGAGAGACTTTTCTCGACGCCATTTTTCAATCGCGGCGTGATCCCCGGAAAGTAATACTTCCGGAACCTTGTAACCCAAAAAATCTCGCGGGCGCGTATATTGTGGATATTTGAGAAGCCCCTGGCTGAAAGTCTCCTTCTCTACCGAATCTTTCTTTCCCACCACTCCCGGGACCAGACGTGAGACGGCCTCAATCACAACTAAAGCCGCCACCTCTCCACCGAAAACCACGTAATCCCCGATGGAAATTTCGTCATCAATGAAATACCTGCGGATACGTTCATCAATTCCTTCGTAACGGCCACAGATGAGGACCAGATGCCCTTTAGAAAAAAGTTCCTTGACTACTTCTTGGTTGAGGAGCCGCCCCTGGGGGGAGAGATAAATCACATAAGGTTTTCCCTCTTTCTTTAGGTTGGAAATGGCCCGGTAAAGGGGCTCGGGCTTGAAGACCATGCCCTCTCCGCCGCCAAAGGGGCGGTCATCTACCATTTTGTGTTTGTCAAGGGCAAAATCGCGCAAATTTATAAGATTTATCTCGATAAGCCCTTTATCCTGGGCCTTTTTGAGGGCCCCTACTTTTAGAGGGCTTTCAAAATATTCCGGGAAAATGGTGATAACGTCAAAACGCACCTTAACCTCTTTTACCAGGAGGTGATCTGGTGAAAAAATACCACGGAAGTAAAGAGGAGCGAAATTAACCGGAAATTTCCCAATGAAATCGAAAACGTCTTTGTTTATGACATTGACGACCTTAAAGCCGTGGTAGAAGAAAACCTTTCCTTTCGCAAAAAAGAGGCCCTGCGAGCCGAAAGAATTATCGAAGAAGAAGTCCTCAAATTCAAAAACTGGCTGGAACAGCTCGAGGTGTATCCCACCATCGTGGCCCTGAGGAAGAAGGCCGAAGAGATCCGCCGGCGAGAGCTTGAAAAAACCCTCTCCCACCTCAAAACCAAACTCCCTCCCGAAGATCAGGAAGCCCTTGAGATCCTTACCAGATCCTTGGTGAACAAGCTCCTTCACGACCCCATTATTTATCTCAAAAACCGGTATCACAAAGACGGGCAGCAGATTATAGACCTTACGCGAAGGCTCTTTAACCTTGACGGAGAAAGGCCCCTTAAGGCTGAACCACCCCCCCTCTATCTCAACAGCTCTTTAAAAGAGGCCAAAAAACACTAAAAAGGGCTACCGTTCCTTAGCCTACTTTTCGGTTAGCGAAGTAGAAGGTGTTATCAGGATCAGAGTTTTTTCATGGTTGCGGGACTCACAAAATAGAGTCTTTAGAAAACCTGAGGCGGTTCAACTTTTCCCAAGTGGGAAAGGATGCTATTAAGAATTTTATGGCGGAGAGGGTTTTTGAGTGCAAGCGTTGTGGATTTTGTTGTCAGGGGGAGAGCACCGTTTCCCTCTCTTCTGAAGAACAGCATCAGATAGCCTCTTTTCTGGGGCTAACTCTTGAGGATTTTCTATCTACCTATACGGTCAAACGCGGAAAACGCGTGGAAATGAAAACCCAAAATGGTCACTGCATCTTCTACGACGAAGAAAAAAGCCTTTGCCGGATCCATCCGGTAAAGCCCCAGCCCTGCCGTCAATGGCCGCTTCACCCAAGCATCCTCAAGGACCCGGAAAGCTTTGAAATCATCCGTCGCACCTGCCCTGGCTTTTCCGAAAAGGCCACCTGGGAAGAAGTGAAAAAATTGCTCCTTGAGAAGGCCTAGCCTCCCTAAAACTCTTTGGTAGAATGCATCCTAACAAATGGAAGGAGGAGAAGGTGCGTTATCTTAAGGGAAAGGAAGTCCGCAAACTGTTTCTGGATTACTTCGCCCGTCACGGGCACGAGATAGTGCCAAGCTCGCCTCTTATGCCAGCCGATGACCCAACCCTCCTTTTTACCAACGCCGGTATGGTGCAGTTCAAAAAGGTCTTTCTCGGCCAGGAGGAGCGCCCTTACAAGCGGGCCGCTTCCTGCCAGAAATGTGTCCGGGCTGGTGGCAAGCACAACGATCTTGAAAATGTAGGCTATACCGCCAGGCACCACACCTTTTTTGAAATGCTCGGAAACTTCTCTTTTGGAGATTACTTTAAACGGGAAGCTATTGCTCTCGCCTGGGAGTTTCTCACCAAAGAACTTGAGCTTCCTGTGGAACGTCTTTACGTGACGATCTATAAGGATGACGACGAAGCCGCCCTCCTCTGGAAGGAAATCGCAGGGCTTCCGGAAGACAGAATCGTGCGTCTGGGAGAGGCCGATAACTTCTGGGCCATGGGTGATACGGGCCCCTGTGGGCCCTGCTCGGAAATTATCTTTGATCAGGGCCCGGAGGTAGGCTGTAAACGCCCTGATTGCCGGGTGGGCTGTGATTGTGACCGCTTTTTAGAGCTCTGGAACCTGGTCTTCATGCAATATGAGCGGGATGAAAATGGCCGTCTCAGTCCGCTTCCGCGCCCCTGTATCGATACCGGGATGGGGCTTGAACGCATCACCGCCACCTTACAGGGAGTTCGAACCAACTTTGATTGTGATCTCTTTGCCGGGCTTATGGCCAAAATTTCCGACCTGACAGGTCTTCATTACGGGGAAAATCCCAGAGAGGATGTGGCCTTCCGGGTCATTGCCGATCATTCTCGGGCCTCGGCCTTTCTTATTGCTGACGGTGTCCTGCCTTCAAACGAAGGGCGGGGTTACGTATTGCGGCGTATCATCAGGCGGGCCATCCGCTTCGGTCGGGTGCTCGGCCTTGAAAAACCCTTTCTCTATGAAACGGCCCTGGTAGTGGTAGATGAAATGGGGGATACCTACCCTGAACTTCTTCGGGCCAGGCAAACCATTGAAAAAATTTTGATTCTTGAAGAAGAACGCTTCCGGGAAACCCTTGAAAGGGGGCTTGCTCTTCTTGAAGATGAGCTTCAAAAGCTTTCTTCACGCGGAGAGAAGGTCATCCCGGGGGAATTTATCTTTAAACTCTACGACACTTACGGCTTTCCCTATGACATCGTGCGGGATGTGGCTCTTGAAAGGGGTTTTTCGCTTGATATAGCGGGTTTTGAGCGGGAAATGCAAAAACAGAGGGAAAGGAGCCGCAAACACTGGAAGGGAGAACTGGCCAAGGCTCCAGAAGTCTTCAGACACCTTCTTGAAGCCGGGCTCGGTAAGAACTTCGTCGGCTACGAAACCACCGAAGCGGAGGCCGAAATACTGGCCCTGGTCAAGAAGGGAGAAGAGATTTCTGAAGCTGGAGAAGGAGAAGAGGTGGAAGCGGTTTTTTCAAAGACACCTTTTTACGGAGAGGCCGGGGGCCAGGTAGGGGATACGGGGCTTGTTATCTCTGATACCGGCCAGGCTGAGGTCACCGACACTTACCGCTTAGGAGATCTTTTTATCCACAAGCTTCGCGTCAAAAAGGGCCTCTTGAAAAAGGGCGAGACCGTAAAACTTTCCGTCTTCTCCTCCAGACGGGCTGCGATAGCCAGGCATCACACCGCCACCCATCTCCTACATGCCGCTTTAAGGCGCCTTCTTGGGGATCATGTCCACCAGGCCGGCTCTCTCGTAGCACCGGACCGGCTGCGCTTTGATTTCACGCATTTTGAGCCCTTAAAAATAGAAGAAATCTTTGCCATTGAGGACCTTGTTAACGCTCGCATTCGGGATGATCTTCCGGTTGAAGACAGGATCATGCCTTACAAAGAAGCGGTAGATCAGGGGGCCATGGCCCTTTTTGGCGAAAAATACGGCGATATGGTGCGGGTCATCCGAATAGGTGGTTTCTCTATGGAGCTTTGCGGGGGGACTCACGTGCGGCGTACCGGAGAGATCGGCTACTTTAAAATTATTTCCGAAAGCAGCGTTTCCGCCGGGGTGCGGCGTGTGGAGGCCGTGGCTGGTGAGGCTGCGGTCAATTTTGTCCACGAGCTTGAGAGGGAAAGATGGCGTCTGGCTGCCAGGCTTAAGGCGTCTCCGGCCGAATTTGAGAAACGCCTGGAAGGCGTGCTCAAACAGGTCAAAGAACTTCAGCAAGAGGTAGAAAGCCTGAGAAGACAGCTGACCCGCGGGGGTCTGGAAGGCCTCCTTGAGAAGGCAGAAGAGATAAACGGAGTTAAAGTCCTGGCAGCCCGGGTGGAAGCCAAAGATGCCAAAACCCTCCGTGAAATGGGAGATTTCCTGCGGGATCGTCTGGGCTCTGGGGTCGTGATTCTGGCTACAGCGGCTGACGGCAAGGCCCAACTTCTGGCTATGGTTACCAGAGATCTTGCCAGCAAGCTGCACGCCGGAAAGATCATCCAGGAACTTGCCCCTCTTGTTGGTGGCCGGGGGGGAGGCCGCCCGGAGATGGCCCAGGGTGGCGGACCCAGGGTGGAAGGGCTAAAGGAAGCCTTGAAAAAGGCCCGCGAAATTGTGGCTGCCCAGCTCTCAAAGAAAAATTAAAGCTTTTCCACCAGGATTTTGGCCGCCTCCTCGTGGCGAAGGCTTACGTGGTAGCCCTTGACCTCGTATTCCACCGGATCTTTAAGCGGGGCGTAACGCACAACCCTTATCCTGGCACCCGGCACAAATCCCATCTCCATGAGCCGGATCCGAAAGGGACCATTGCCAAGGATCTTCAAAATTTTACCCTCTTCTCCGGTTCGGAGATCTTCAAGCCTGAGCTCCACCGCCTTCCTCCTAAGGACGATATTGTTTTTTGAGACAATCAGGGCAATATCCGAGGAGCTCAAAACGCAGGCCGGTAAGCCGGTAGCCAAATTCCTTGGTGATGTGCTCTTCGATTTCTTTGATCCGGTGGTCAGTAAACTCCTCTACTTTACGGCATTCAAGACAGCGCACGTGGGCATGGGGTTCGTGGCCGTAAACGTGTTCGTAATGCATGTGGCCATCTTCGTGATAGACCTCCTGGATAAGACCGCAGTCGATAAGAAGGGGGAGAGTGCGATAGATGGAGGCCTTGGAGAGCTTTTTACCCTTGTTGCGGAGGCGGAGATAGAGCTCGTCCACGTCGAAATGATCGTGAATTTCAAAGATCTCTCGCACGATAATCTCTCTTTCCGGGGTGAAACGCAGGCCCTTGCGCCGGATATATTCCTTGAAAATCTCGATCTCCGGTAAATGTTCCGTCTCCTTTGTTTTTGCGTTGGTTTTGGGCATTTAAAGCTCCTGAGTAAAACGATAGTTGCATTTCTTTTACAATTACTAAAAGATTTTGAGCAATCTTGTCAAGTTAAACCAGAACCGACATATTATTCTAGAACTTCTGGCCAGGAGGTGTTCATGATACCAGGGCTTATTCCACAAAAGGATGGCTCCTTTGCCATCAGTATTGAGCTTCCTGAAGGTAAGATCTCGGCTTCCATTCTCCGGGTCCTTACAAAACTTGCCGAAGAAGGGGCTTTCGTCCACCCAACTACGGCCCAGAAGATAATGATCCTCGGGCTTTCAGAGAACAAGGCCCGACAAGCCCTTCAGGCACTGGAGGCTTGCGGGGCCCGGATCAGGAAATCCGGCCGGAGTCTTCAGCCGCGCACCTGTGTAGGGCTTCCTTACTGTAAGCTGGCTCTTCAGGAGACCTTTCCTCTGGCGCAGGCCATTTATGAAGCCTTTCCGGAAGAGGAACTACCGCACAAGTTCAAGATCGGCGTTTCGGGTTGCCCGGCCTGCTGTTCCTGGGCCAACGTTCTTGACCTGGGCTTTGTGGGAGTGCGAGATGGTTTCAAAGTGTATATAGGAGGGAAAGGAGGATACCGCCCCAAAGAAGGGCTCTTCCTCACCAAAGTGCACACCACCGAAGAGGCCCTTTCCCTGACCCGCAAGATCTTAGATCTCTTCAAGGCCCGCGGGCAGAAGAAAAAGCGCTTTCACACCGTAATTTCCAGAATGACACCCGAGGAGCTCCGCAAGACCCTGGGGCTTAATACCACCTAGTTCCGAAGAGGGCCTCCTTGGCCTCCTCCAGGGTCTGGCGGGCGAAGTTTCTTGCTTTTTCGTTTCCGGCGGCCATAATTTCTTCAAAAAGGCGGGGTTTTTCCTCAAGCTCCCGCCGCCTTTCCCAGAGCGGCTTGAGACCTTCTACCACCTTTTCTGCCAGCCTCTTTTTGCAGGCCACACAGCCCAGTTCTGCCGCTTTGCAGGCCGTAACAATTTCTTCGATTTCTTCTTCAGAAGAATAGAGTTTTATGAGCTGAAAGGCCACACAGCGATTTTCAGGGTCTCCGGGGTCACTTTTTCGGGGACGCTTCACATCCGTTACCATGGCCTGGATCTTCTGCCGCACGGTGTTTTCGTCGTCGTTCAGAAAAATGGCATTTCCGAAACTTTTGCTCATTTTCCGGCCGTCTGTGCCCGGAATTTTGGGCACTTCTCCCAGAAGAGGCTCTGGAAGGGGGAAAGTTTCACCGTAGAGATAATTGAAGCGACGAGCAATCTCACGGGTAAGCTCAAGGTGTGGGAGCTGGTCCACTCCCACCGGAACTTTTTGCGCCTTGTAGATGAGGATGTCTGCCGCCTGAAGCACCGGATACCCCAGGAAGCCGTAAGTAGCGAGGTCTTTTTGTTTCAATTCTCGTATCATGTCTTTATAGGTGGGATTACGCTCCAGCCAGGAAACCGGGGTGAACATGGCAAAGAGGAGATAGAGTTCGGCGTGTTCCTTGATGGCACTCTGGGTGAAAAGGACTGAACGTTCGGGATCAAGCCCCACGGCCAGCCATTCCAGGAGAAGCTCCCGGGAAAAGGCCGGAATATTTTTGGGGTTTTCGTATTCCGTAGTAAGGGCGTGCCAATCAGCCACAAAATAAAAGCACTGGTATTCTTCCTGGAGTTTAAGCCAATTTTTAAGGACCCCGTGAAGGTGCCCCAGGTGAAGGGGCCCGGTAGGGCGCATGCCACTCAAAACTCGCTTCTTGGTCACAGCAGGCCTCCCCGTAAAAAGTAGCTAAGTTTAAGGATCGCCGGGAGTATAATTTTTTGAATGGTCCCTGTAAAGATGAGCAACAAAAGAATGATAAAGCCGAAGGGCTCAAGGCGTGAATAATGCCAGGCAAGTTTTCTCGGAAGTAGCCCCATAAGGACTTTACTCCCGTCAAGGGGCGGAATGGGAAGCAGGTTAAAGATGGCAAGGCCCACGTTTAATTGCACCCCGAGAGCCAGCATCAAAAGGATGGGTTTTCCGAAAAAGCGCACTACCTCATGCCCCAGAAAAGAAAGGGGCCAGAGAAAGAGGTGTAAATTGCGTAGAAGCAGCCCGCAGAGGGCAGCAAGCAGGATATTGGCCGCAGGGCCTGCCAGAGCAATCCACATCATGTCCTGTCGGGGAGATTTGAGATGGCGGGGATCAACCGGGACCGGTTTCGCCCAGCCGATGGCCTGCGTGAGCACAAAAGCCAGGGTGCCAAAAAAATCAAGGTGTTTGATGGGATTTAAGGTGAGGCGGCCTGCTAACTTAGGGGTGGGGTCTCCGAGACGGTAAGCCACCAGCCCGTGTGCCACCTCGTGAATGGTAACCGCAGCCAGAAGGGGAACCGTCATCACGATCAAGATGTGCAAATCAGGAAGAAAAGACATGCGGATACTCCTTCTTCAAAAAAGAAATTTCATCTTCACGATCCTTTAAGAGACCATCAATTTTAGCGGCTCGCAAACGTTTTAGCATCTCTCCCACCAAAGGCCCGGGAGAAACTCCAAGACGGAGAAGATCATCACCATTCAGATGAGGGCGAGCCCTGCGGGCTGAAAGGGCAAGGTCTATCTCCCTCCTGAATTCCGGAAAGAGGGCCTTAAAGGCCAGGAGGGCTGAGAGAGGGGCTTTTTCAAGAAAAAAGACCTTTTCGCTTAAAGGCCGGGACGGGTGTAAAAGATCTTTTCGGGATACAAGGATCTTTAAAAAAGAAAGAAGGTTCTTGCTCCTTTGAGGGGAAATACCGAAACGGGCCAGGTCTTCAGGTGGAGTAAGGACGAGGAGGACCGCCTCAAGCTTTTCTTCATCTTTCAGGGCGGAATAGGAAGGGTCTTTTAGAAGGTCTTTAAGGGAGCCTAAATTTTTGCTTTCGAGCCCAAGATCTCCCAAAAGACTCGCCTCCGAAAGCCAGCCAAAGACGGCCCAGGGATCTTTCTCCATAAGGATGCGCTTCAATTCGTTTTTAAGGCGTGCGGGAGATAAGAGCGAGAGGGCTCTAAACTTTCGGGCCAGGGCCAGGGCCCTTTCAAAGTTTCTGGTGGGTTTGAGATTAAAACGGGTAGCGTAGCGAGCAGCCCGGAAAATCCGGGTGGGATCATCTACCAGGCTCATGGTATGAAGGACTTCCAGCCGCGACCCGGCAAGGTCCCTTTCGCCACCGTAAAAATCGATCAGGGTCAACTCCTCAAGCTCAAGG
>Ga0256833_1002734_pt1 | contig 12237 bp, 8 predicted proteins | sample 356284metaG_FD_190535 | JGI IMG/M metagenome (GOLD analysis project Ga0256833, IMG submission 190535) | Hydrothermal vent microbial communities from Mid Atlantic Ridge, Atlantic Ocean - 356-284 | ecosystem: Environmental > Aquatic > Marine > Hydrothermal vents | place: Atlantic Ocean: Mid...
AATGTTTGATTTTACCGAATTGAGGGCAATGGTCAAATACATCGGAATGAAGGACATCTTGTAAGAAATCAAGGATAATATCTTTATAAAAGATTTTGTCATCCGGTTTATTGTTATTGTTTTTGCCAAATACATCTAAGTCTTTATATGCATTTATTACCTCTTTATTATTTTCTTCAAATGAATTTGATTTGTCTTCATTTTTAGAATCTTCACTGTTAATGAGCCAATATTCATCTTTGCGAGGAAACTTTCCTGAAAAAAGTTTGACCAGTTCCTTTTCCAATTCTTTTTGGGTTTGTTTGTCGTTATGTAAATGCAACGAAAACAATTTGGTTTCTACTAATTGAAATTTTTCAACTTCTGTTTTATTTATATTTGTTTTAAATTTTACATACCCGTTAAAATAAAAATTGATATGATCGTCTTGGAATACCAAATAAACAGGATATTTTTTTCCTATTTTTGAACGGAAAGCCGTATATTCAAACCTTACCTCTTTGTGTTCGGGTCTGCTGGTTTGGTTCACTGCAAAAAAACGTCCGTATTCCATAATTTATTATACCTAGGTTAATCTGTTTAGATATTTTATGATTCTATCGAATAATATATTTATTTCATTCTCTTTTTCAGATAAACCCAATTTATTAACTTCCTCTCTTATAAAAGTAAAAATCTCCCACATACGCGGAGCATCATAATGTGTTCCGTATCCGATAAGAAAGATAAGTTTACGTGTGTATTCATAAAATCTTTGATCTTCAAAACCTTCGTTGTCCAAATATTCTCCAACGGATTTTGCAAATGCCGAACCGTTCTCTGCATCTACAAGTAATGCCTCACGCATACCGAATTTGTGCATAAACAAGCCGTATAACCTGCGGGCTTTTGTTCGTAGGTTGTCATTTTTCTTATTCTCTTTTCTATCGTTGTCGTTATTATTCTGTTTATTAGCGTTATCCTCGCCTTGCAAGTTTTCCAATATAAAGTTGATAATGTCTTTTTTGCGGACAATGGCTATGTTTAGTTGGAGTTCTATTAATTTAAAAAAATTATGCCTGAACAGTTGCGGAGTAGCAATTGGATCTGCACCATTAAAAATATACCAATCAGAATGTACTCTGTTTATGCCTAAACTTCTAATTTTATCATCCATTGCCTTTGAAAATGCGGAAATTGGGAGTATCCAAAATTTTGACATTAAATCTCCTCTTGTTTTATCGAGTTTTTTTCTATTTAACGGCGAAAACAATTCAGAAGCTAATTCCCTTTCTTGAGAATCTGATTTTGTACCCAAGAGATAGTCTAGCATAATAACATCATAAACATTCTTTCTCAATTTGCTTTTAGCATCTTCCAACACATTACTTTCTTTTGTGCCTTTAATATAAATAATAGGTTTTTCAGGTTTTTTTATTTCATTATCTTTCGTAACAATAAAATCCTTTTCTAATATTTTTGTAAGAATACTTATTTTATCGTAAGATATTTTGTTGTCTTTATTTTTTCGTAATTCTTTTTCTGCATAATCATCAACTAATAAAACTCTCCAAGCAAAATTTTTTAAATTACCATATTCTTTTTTTAATTTTTCATTTATCTTATAATCTGCACGATATCGCATTTCGGTCTCCGTATGAAAAACATAAGGAGTGATTTGCTGTGCGTGACCACCACCAACGGCTTCCAAATACGAATTTTTCATCATACGTGTTTGGAACTCCAAATATTCCCTGGCAACAACCGTATCGTATAATTGCATATTATAATTTTCTTGTATGTCCTCTATTATCAGTTTTAGATTTTGTTCAAAACTTTTACCATTCCATTTTTCCATTGGCAGATAATAATGCCAGATACTGCTGTCTAAAAAATATTTGCGTTTGTCAAATTGATAGTATAATTTGTCAAATACACTTATCCTATTTTTATAATCATTTTCGCGGGATTCAAAGTCTTTCGCAGAATCATTTTTATCGAATTTATGATAATTTTTAAAAATATTTTTGGCTGTAATAAAAACTATGGGTTTGGGCTGATAGGATTCATCATCAAACTTTCGAAGTTTGGAATACGATAAAGCAACATAGAATAAATAATCCGATAATGCCTCAATTGGAACAATCATAAAATAAATATCAGGTTCATCTACATTACAATTTTTATCATTTTTATTATCGGATAATTTTGATAAAATCTTATCTAATTGGTCTATAATATATTTATAATCAGTATTTATACTATTGCAATCCAAAGGTTTAAATATATCTTCGTTTTTATTATTCCATTTCCCTCTATCAGACTTATTTATATTATTATCTTTTATAGCATCAGAATTTATATGTATAATTGCATATTTCATAATTGGTTGTTTTTTATCAAATTAAATAATTTATCCAATTTTGAATTACCATTATCGTTATAATAACCACTTTTAAAAATTTCTTTTTCCAGCTCTTCTAATTCTTTTCTGTATTTAAAAAAAACATTGATTTTGTCTATGATATCCTCGCTAAAATTTTTTATATTTTTTCCTAATATTTCTTTATAATCAGTTATCATTTTAACAAAAAAACCTTGAGTATGTTGAAAAACATAAATATCAATGTCATCTAAATGACCATTTAATGAAGGATTCGTTTCCTTGATATAGTATTCCTTCTCTTCATCTGATAATTTATAGTCATTTACTTTGAGATAATTAATATCCGCTTCGTGAAGGATTAGTGTAATTTTATTTTTTTCGAAAAAATCATTTAATACTTCATCTATTGTTTTTTTAGATGTTTTAGTATTACTATTTCCATTATCTTTTTTTACCTTTTCAATATCAGCAATAATGGAAGCTATAAAATTATTATTGGACTTAACATAATCGTAGCCCAAATCCAAACAACGATATCCAAACACATAAGATTCTTTTTCTTCTGCTCCTTTTCTGCAATATATATGTTTTCTTGTTTCTAAATTATTGGTATCTTGTTCAGTTATAAGCTCTTTAAATGGTATGGAATTTGGAATAACATTAATCTGTTTTTCACTAAAAGGGATTTTATCTAATTTTTCTCTTTTAAACTTTAATCTTTGAGTAGTACCGGTAAATTGTTTGTTTAATGATTTGATATTATTTATAATTTCTTCAACAAAGTTAATCTGTCCTTGATAGTCTAAATTTTTAAACCAATCATTAGTAATTTTATATTTTAAATTATCCTTATACGTTTTTTTATGATAATAAGCAATATAAAATTCATCTTTTACCTCTATATACTGTTTTTCGTTAAAAAGAAAATCATTATCGTCTTTTTCTCCAAATTCTCGTGTTGTAAATAATACATATTGCTTTTTCTCATTTTTACTAGATTGGTTTATATTTTCCATAATTGTTTATTTTTCATTTCTAACGGAATATAATAAATCCGATAAGGATAATTTACAATCAAATAATGCTGTTTCAACAGATGAAAATTGGTTAAAACCTACATTATCAGGTAAATCATTAGGTTTTGAACGTCCGGAGTGTATGATATGTTTATGTTTTGCGGGAAATATTTCAGTGATTATTTTCCATATAGTTTTTTTCCATTTATTTTTTTTACTAATATTCTTATCCTTAAAGGTATCATAAAATTTATCTAAAATACCTTGGTGAATTAAAACAAAATCAAATTCTAATAAGTTATAATTATTGTCACCTATTTTTTTAAAACTTAAAACTTCTCCTTCATTGTATATTTCAAGGAAAGGATTATCATTTAAATCATAAACCTTAACCGACCCATCATTATCAGGAATGATATTGAAAATTGTTATGTTTTTTTTCTCGTAAATTTCTTTTTTTAAATTTTCTTCTTCTGTAGTTTTTTCAATAGCTTTATTATTAGAAATAAATCCGATTATATCCCTTGCGATGTCTTCTTTATCTTTATCCTGAATTTCTTCTTTACAAATTGTTTCTATTTCTAAATCGATTGAATCAATTTTTTCCTGTTTAATATTTTTTTCTTTTTTTAAAAAACTTATTAACAACTCTTTGTTTGTTACATTATTCAATATTTCTTCAACCGTAATGTCAATATTTTTTTGAATTTTAGGTAAAGCAAATCTGTTAAAAATTCTTTCGTCTATAATTAGAACTTTTGTCAATGCCGCTTCTGTTAGTTTATAAACCCATTCCAAATTTTTATCTTCATATCTTAATAATCTTTCGGTGGAATTATGTCCGGTAATGCCCTCTATAAATATGGATGTTTTATAAACTTCATTTTGTTTGAAATCAAGAAATTCTGTTTTGGTATCATTGTGTTTACGAAAAACTATAAGTTTTTCATTTAATTTATTATTTTTTATAGTAATACTATCATTAGTATTATGATAAATATATTTTTGTGCTTCTTTGTCATTACCATTATTATTGTTTGAATCAAAAATTACAATATGTATTTTATCATCTTTTATAAAACCTTTTAAATCATTATCCAACCAATCTCTGTATGCTTTTAAGTATAGTTTGTTAGCATCTTTATTTTCTGTTATATAATTAATTGAAATATTAGTTAATATTCTTACAGGTGCTTTTTGTTTTATTTTATTGACATTATTTTCATCAATATTCTCATCAATCAATGTAATTCTGTAATTTGTACTATCTAGTTGTAGATATTCATCAATTGTAACAACTTTGTATTCTTCTTTATTTTCAAATAATTTTACCTCCTTTTTATTACTTTCTGTTGTTATATAAACTAATTTTTTACTGATTGGGATATAAAAAACATATCCTAAATTTTCATTAACCTTTTCGATATCCAATATTTTAGGTTCAATATCTCTTTCATTTATATCTGCAACATTATAACCGCGTAACCAAGCCGCTGAAATACGCATTTCTTTAATACCTTTATTTTCGTGTTTCAATTCGCCTTTGTCATCAATATAATCATCCTGTAAACCTTTTCTTATTGCTTTTTCAACTTTTGCATAATTATTGTTATTATCCGAAATGATAACTTTCCAATAATCAGGATGCCTTTTGTCTTTTTGAACATCAAATTTAATTATTAAATCTTTATTACTTTTTTCCGGGTTTTCCGGGCTATGTTTGGCGGAATTTCGTATTATATTTTCAAAAATGGAGAAAAATGCCTGACGTCCCATAATTCCGGCAGGCATATCCATTTTAATACTTCTTAAATATTCTAAATCTGTATGATTAATATCAGTGCCATTGAAATTTTTGAAGTAAACTCTAATATTATCTTTACCCTTTCTTGAATACCCTTCCGACTCTGCAATAAAATCCAATAAGATATTTCTTATACCAATTTCCTTATTATGTCTTATGACTTTTAAGTCCGGGTTTAGTTCATCATAAATAAAGTCTTTAAAATTAACCGTTCCGTAATAAGGAATAAAATTACTGGCAATTGTAGCTATAAAATCTTGTCTTTCTTGCAGGTAACCCAAAAACTTTCCAACTCCTGTCAAAAAAGGTGCGCTAATATCTTTTTTAATTCCATTAATTTTAATTTTTTCAATTAAATCTATTGCAACATTTAAATGAAAATTACCATCATCTTTTTTTTCCAATTCGTACAATAAGTTTTTCCATTGTTCCGGTATATTAGAAAAAACTGTTTTTAGATAAAACAAAATATGACTTCCCAAATTATGGCTCATATTGCGTGCCATTATGGCAGCTGTGGCGGATTTTATGGCGGATGCTTTTAAAACTTCTCTATAAATTGAAAGAAAAAAATATATTAAAAATTTTTTAGCTTCCTTGTCAATATTAGTTTTTTTGTCAATATTAGTTTCACTGCTTATAGATTCATCAAAAACAATAAAATATGATAAAATACCATCATTATTATTATTATTATTATTGGGGTCAGAAAACTGTAAAGAACTGTACAATGTAGATTTACCGTAGTCTTTAAATATTTTTATCCATTCTTCTTTAAACTCTTCTTTAAAGTCTAAACGACTGATCAAATGATTTTCGATGTTAAAATTAAATTTATCTTCATCAGACTCATTTTCATTATTTTCATTTTTATCTTGCTGATTGTGTGTTAAATATTCAAAGTTATTATCACTAAAATCTTGAAAATACAAGGACCTTGCTGGTTTGCCGTTATTATCAAGTTTAATAAATGAATTTACCTTGGTTACGTAGTTATTAAAGTCTTTAGCGTAGGTATAAATCTCAATTTCATTCACTCTTCCAAAAGGTTTTGGAATTATAATCTGAAAAGCTTTTGTTTTATATAAGTTTAATTTATTTTTAATGAAAGATTCAATAAGTTTTACTCCTATATGATTAGTTGTCATTTTTTTTATAATATTTATTTATGTTTTCTAATTTTATAACAGAATGTAAATCAACATTATTTTTAATTTTCCCTGCCTCTTTTAAAATTCTAAAAGTTTCATTCCAGCTTTCATAATCAGAATTTAAGGGCTGGTTATTATATGCAGAATAATAAGGAACAAGTTTGTTTAAAACTAATGCTTCTCTTTTTGTGTTTATTTCAGGAGCTTGTTTTTTTAGAATCTTAATTGCCTCTTCCTTGTTTTTAAGTGCAAAATTCCAACCATCAGCTACTGTGTAAATAAATGCTTTTACTTTTTCAGGTTCGTTATCTAAAAGGCTTTTTTTACAAAAGTAAACAGGACCTTTGATTTTTACACCAAAATCTTTGGGTTCAATAATATTATATTTGATACCTTGCATATCAAGAGTAACAGGTTCGTCATAAACAAATACAGGTTGCACATCATAAGCACCATTTATAAAAGGCTTTAAGTCTGGTGATACGGTTATTTCAGTTATTTTACTTCTATCAACATTATTAACTTTTAATAAAGTTTCATAAAGAAGTGTAGTTGAACCAAATGGTAAAATGCCAACTTTTTTTCCTTCAAAATCTTTTGGTTTTATAATGTTTTTTTCTTTTAAAGAAGCAAAAGCTCCGGGTGAATAGTAATTAATAACTCCGATTATAACTAAATCCGCACCTTTTTCATTTGCGGCAATAACTTCGTCTGCGGCAATAGTTCCGAAGTCGTTTTCTCCTGAAACTACCATTTGTATAGAATTTTGACCGGGTCCACCAGGAACACATTTCAAATCTAAATTATATTTAGAAGCAAATTTCACCTGTCCACAATATTCACCAGCAAATGAAGCTGATGGGATCCAGCCTAATCGCAATGATGTTTTTATCAATTTTTTTTCTTTAACAGTTGTTTTTTCTTTCTCTTTACTAGTTTCATATACAAAAACTATCAACAAAAGAGTTGCTAACAAAGCAAGAACGGTAATTAATAATCTATTTTTTTTCATAATATAAAAATTTTAATTTGCTATAATAATTAAATAAGGTGAAAACAAAGGGTTAAAATTTGGATGCGACACATCATCTTTAGTTTCAATTATTTTTTTTATTTTAAATCCATTTTCAATAAGTAAATTTATGGTTGTTGATAAACTCCAATGATAATCAACAAATGATACAAATTTTTCTTTACTATCAACAATTGTTACATCAAAAGGAGTTGCATCATTTAAATATTTAAAAGGGCGCAAATCGCAAAACGATGTTTTAAAGTTGCTAAAATGTTTATCTCTAAAACAAGGATGTGGTACTGAAATTATTAAGTAGCCATCTTCGGTTTTTAAATGTTTAATATTTCTCAATACAACATTAATTTCTTCTTCGTTTTTTAAACAAATAATTACCATTCCCAATAAAACTAAATCATATTTTTTATTCCAAATATTTTTTATATTATTATAATAGTTAACCCTATCTTTTAATAAATATTCTGCTAGTTTTAGCATTTTATCATTAATATCAAATAAATCAACATCAATCTTATTGTCCAAATATTGAATAATTCGTCCATCTCCACTTCCATAATCTAATAGTTTTTTAGGAGCTAAATCGTTTATAATTTTGGAAATTATAGGGTGTAATACATTTTTTTGTGAAGTATGTTCTATCTGCATAAAATCGTCAGGTGCATTTTTCCAAATGTTTTCTATTATTTTTTTCGTTTTCATAATTTATAAAATAGTTTTTTTTCAAAAAATATAACAAGGCTAAAAATAAAAAATCCCACTATTGTAGATAAAAACAATGAACTCATCATAAGTTCCGGTTCAATACGTATTGAACTTATAAACAAATTTTTACCCAAACCAATTTTGGCTCCTGTAAATTCGGCTACAATTGCCCCAATAACTGATAATGTAGCGGCTACCCTAAGTCCGGTGAATATATTAACATAACTTAAAGGGAAGTAAATATTCTTTATTTTTGTCCAAGTTTTTGTATTGTTTATATAACTAAATTCATTAATTGCTTGTGGAATGCTTTTTACTCCTGTAGCAAAGTTTACAAAAACGGGAAAAAATGATATTAGTGCCGCCATAGCTATTTTTGAAGTATAACCTATACCAAATAGTAGAATAAAAAATGGCGCTAGAACAATTAAAGGTATAATTTGTGACGTAACCATAATAGGCATTATAAAATCGAAAAAATTAGGGAAATAAAAACAAATAATCATAATTATAAAACTAAATGATGTAGCAATTATTAATCCTAAAATAGCTTCCATAAATGTAACACCGGTTGCTTGTAATAAATCTTGCCAGTTATCTTTGAAATAAGAAATAATGTCTGTGGGATTACTGACTAGTAGTTTTACCAAATTATTAGTAGAACCAAAATATTGCCAAGCAATTATGATAATTACAAAAAGTATTATATAGTAGCTTCTTAGTCTCATATTTTTTGTTTTTTAGAGATATAATCACAAACTTTTTGAATCATTTTATCATTTTTAAATCTATCTTTTTTCATTATTGAGTTAATATAATTTAGCGCTTCCTTTTCTTTTGCAGTTCCTCTTGTTTTGATATATAAATAATAAACGTATAACCAATTCTTTTGTTTTAAATATTCGTTGGATTTTATCCGTTTTTCAGTAGTTTCAATAATTGTTTCATTTTGAAAAAAGTCATCTTTATCAGTTATTTTTTTTATTTCATCCTCATTATCAATAAGATATTGGAGTATTTCATCGTGTGTATTGCCAATATTTTCTATTTCAGTAATTCTCCAAGTTAACTCCTGCTTAAATCTGATTTTTTCAGAATTTTTCCAAAATGACAAGAGAGCTTTTTTTATTTTTTCTTCATTTACAAATGCTTTTAAACTGCTCAACATTTTGTATATTTCTCTGTCCTCTTCTTTTTTGTTCTTTATGGCTTTATTTATGATTTCAACATATTTTTCAGCTACTTCATAATTTGTTCTGTTTCTTTCGGCATCTCTATAAATATCTGACTGTATGTCATAAAAAATTTCCATATTTTCATTTAAAAAATCATTTACATATTTATAATCAAAAATTCTTTTTTTATTGTCTGGTTGTTTAACAGTAATTGTTTTAATTTCCGAACCATTATAACTTAGTACAAAAATTTTATTAGCTAATAATATAGCTTCTTGAATATCGTGAGATACCATAATAATGGTTGTACTGAATTTTTCTTTTATGGAAATTAAATATTTATATAATTCAAATCGCCACGCCAGATCTAATGCAGAAAAAGGTTCATCTAATAATAATAACTCAGGCTCTGTAATAAAAGATCTGGCTAATGCAACTCTTGTTTTCATTCCACCGGATAATTCTTTTGGTAAATAATCTTTGTAATCAATGAGTCCTACAATATTTAATAATTCATTTACAAAATTATTATTAGGTTTTATGTCTCTTAAGATAAGTGGAAATTCTATATTATTTTTTACATTTAAATTAGGCATTAAAATGGCAGATTGAAACATAAATGAAAGTTTCCCAGCTTTTCTATAATTATGCGGTTTTTGTCCAAAAATAGAAATTTCTCCTTCCATTTTATTGCCATCTTTATTACCTAAAATATCTGAAATTATTCGTAATATAGTTGATTTTCCACTTCCGGAAGCGCCTACAATTGCGAAAACATCACCTTTTTCTACATCAATATTGATTTTATTAATGACGTTTTGTTTCCTTTCATAAGAGAAACTCACTTCTTGTAATTTTATGTTTTCTTTATTATACATATTTTAATCCATTAAAATGGCAATAAAAAATCAATTAGCTTATAGATTAGGGCATATTCATTTTTTAAAATCAAAAGTAATAAAAATCTAAATACAAAACCGCATAAGCAATATGAAATATCTTGGTCGTATTATACACCAAAGCAAATCCCAAAGACAGCACGGCATAAATCATTCCGCTAATTAATCCGTTTGCTATAAATTGTGTCAGCATTTATCAAATAAAAAATTTTGCATAAAAATAATACTTTTTTATCAATTTCAACATTTTAATTTTACTAAATAATTTAATTGACTTTATCAACAAAATCATTCATTAACTATAATATAAATTTTAATTAACCCCCATCAAAAATTCACGAATATTTATCACTTCAACGCCTTGTTGGTCAGAAGTGTATTCGTCGCCGGTTATGACTATTATTAATTGCCTGTTTATAAACGGCTTTATCTTTTTAAAATAATATTTTCTTTTTTTAACTTCCATAAATTTATATTGTAATATAAATATTTACAAATACCTAAAAAGTTTATATTATATCATAATCTTTTTTATTATTTATGCGTCGGCGTCGTTGCAAGCGACGCCGACGTATAACCAACACACATTAATAAGGAATAGACTCCATCACAAAAGGTTTTACTACTTTATGATCATACATCGTGCTGACAATAAACTTATAATTGTTCAGCTGCACCAAATCTTGGGTGGTAAATTCGGGTTCAAAATAGGGTATGATTCTTTGAGCATCCAAAGGCGAAATGGCGGCGGTAATCAGACTTCCTACGTTACCTAAAATCTGATTTGCCGTTTGTTCGGGTAGTTGTGCAAATGTCTGATTTGCCAATACCAACTGCAAACGATATTTACGGGTTTCGCCCAAAGCCGTTACGATATCTCCCGATGTAAAGTTTTGAAACTCATCTACAAACAACGTAAAGTGACTACGTTCGCTTTCGGGAATGGCACTGCGTCGATACGCCGCCATAACAATACGGTTAAACAACAATCTCCCTAACATATTTACACCTTCGTCACCCATACGACCTTTGTCCAATCGCACTAATAATATCTTACCGTTAGACAACATTGCATCAAAATCAAAATCTTTGTCAGAACGGCAAGTAGCTCGTTCTATAAACACGTTTTCGGTTATCCGATTGAATTTACTGGAAATATACGGACCGAAATTTTCAAAAGATTGTTCGCCGTTCATTCTTTCAGCATTTTTAAAGAAATCTACAATACTTTTGGTACTGCATTTGCTTAATAATTCTTGGCGATAATCTCTGTTATAGAAAAAATGAGAAACATCGTGTAGCGTAGCATTTTTCACCACATTCATTACCAATTTTGTAGCATTGGTAAAATACAATTCAAACATAGGCCCGCCGGCTAATTTCATATCATATTGTTCACTAAAAATCTTAAACAATTCGCTGATGATAAAACTTTGTTGTTCGGGGAAATTTTTGTTGTATTTCAAGATATTAAAACCGAAATCATTGTTTAGATTAGTCGGTTCAAAAAGAACGACATCATTTTTTCTATACAATGGGATTTTCGCCATTATTTTTTTGAAAAGATCACCGTGCGGGTCAATCAAGGCGATACCTTCTCCTTTTTGAATACGATCCATTATCATTGAAAACAAAACACTGGTTTTGCCCGTTCCCGTTTTACCGATGATATAGGTGTGTTTTTCAAATTGCTTGGGGTCTAAATAAATATCACCCATAAAATGTTGCCCTGCCAAGATACCGGATTTGTTTAAAAATTTCTTGTCCATATAAGTTTCTTGTTGCAAGACAACTTCTTGACTTCCGGTAGTTTTTTGGTTTATTATCGGCATACGAAAAACATTTGCCACTTGTTCAAATCCGTATAAATAGGATAATTTTTGACCTAAATCCATCTGACTTACACTTTCCAAAGTTACATCGGAAGTATTGAAAACCGCTTTTCCGTCAAAAATATAATGGTTTATTTTTTGCATCAAAACGCTTGATTTAAGGTTTTTATCCATCGCAATTCTATTGATTACGACAAATATTTTTTGAGCGGAAATAATCCTGTTTAAGCGTTCTAAATATGTTAGTTGATTTTTGTTTT
>Ga0256833_1002735_pt1 | contig 12235 bp, 9 predicted proteins | sample 356284metaG_FD_190535 | JGI IMG/M metagenome (GOLD analysis project Ga0256833, IMG submission 190535) | Hydrothermal vent microbial communities from Mid Atlantic Ridge, Atlantic Ocean - 356-284 | ecosystem: Environmental > Aquatic > Marine > Hydrothermal vents | place: Atlantic Ocean: Mid...
AGTTGATAAAGTTCATGGTTGACGAATTTGAGTTTTCGTTAGAGAGGGTTGAAAAACACATAAAAATTCTTGAGCATAGCAAAGAAACACAAAGTTCTTTAACAAGGTGGTTTTAAGTGCGGGTTTTTGCAGATTTGCACATACATTCTAAATATTCTCGTGGAACATCTACTAAGATGGATATTTATCATATCTCAGAGGGAGCGAAGAAAAAAGGACTAAATCTTCTCGGTACGGGAGATTTTACGCATCCTCTCTGGATGAAAGAGCTAAAGCAAGAACTCTCTGAAGCAGGAAACGGAATTTATGTTTCAAAGCAGGGCGTGAATTTTATTTTGAGCGTGGAAGTTTCGAATATTTTTGAAAAGGACGGAAAGGTAAGAAAAATTCACAACCTCATTCTAGCGAAGGATTTTGAAGCAGCTGAGCAGGTTGTAGAGATTCTTTCAAAATATGGAGATTTGAAAGCAGACGGTAGACCAACACTTTCTTTAAGTTGTGCAGAAATGGTAGAATTGCTAAAAAACCACGTTAAGGATGTGGAGATAATTCCGGCTCACATATGGACACCTTGGTTCAGTTTGTTTGGCTCACGTTCAGGTTTTGATTCGCTGAAAGAATGTTTCGAAGAACAGAGTAAAAAAATCCTAGCCTTAGAAACAGGGTTGAGTAGCGATCCTGCAATGAACTGGCGGTTATCAGAGCTGGACGATTATGCACTTGTTTCTTTCAGTGATTCACATTCTCCAAACGCATGGCGTCTAGGAAGGGAACTTTGCGTTTTCGAGATAAAAGAGCTAAGCTTTGATGCAATGGTAAGGGTACTGAGAAAAAAAGATGAGAAAAGATTTCTTTTCACAGTAGAGGTAGACCCAGCTTATGGAAAATATCACTGGGATGGACATAGAAAATGTGCTGTGTGTCTGCCTCCAAAAGAAGCGGAAAAACTTGGTAACATTTGTCCCGTTTGTGGAAAGCCATTAACTATAGGTGTGCTTCACCGTGTTGAAATGCTTGCTGATAGGGAAGAAGGATTTGTGCCAAAAGATGCGATACCTTTCAAAAAGCTTTTACCTCTTTACGAAGTGATTTCGCATGCGCTTTATGAAGGAAGGCTTTACTCAAAGAAAGTCGAGGCTCTTGAAGAAAAACTTATAAATGCTTTTGGAAGTGAACTTGCTGTGCTTTTAGAGACAAGCAAAGATGAGTTGCTGAAGGTTTGTAAAAACGAAAGACTTGTTGAAGCAATAATGCTTAACAGGGAAGGTAAGGTAAAAGTTATTCCGGGATATGATGGTGTTTATGGTAAGCCAGTTTTTGAAGAAGTTGAAATAAAACCGATAGTTTCCAAAGTAGGTCAGCAAAGCTTAAACGATTTTTTGTAAGTATTATAAAGAGAATTCTTGCTTAAGAACCCTTAACAGTGTACTGTGCATTCAAATCAAGGTAATAACCGTAATAAATCTCTACAAAAATAGGATATATTTTTTCAACACGAAGGGTGGGATCATTGATCTCAACATGACAACTTACAATATCTTCTCCATTGAAAAACTCGAGTTCGTACTTATTTCCAGATTTTTTTCTATCACATTCAATGTGTAAAACAGAAGGAGCTTTAATGGAAAAATACGCTTTGTTTAACTCTTCGTCTGTTATTTCTGGAAAATTTAGTGAAGAAAGCGAAACTCCACGGGGATTAAAAATTTTTCCGTTTCCTGTGTTTCTGAATATAAGTGTTAGCTCAAATTCTGCCTTTCCATGATTTGCAGAAATAGGGAGTTCTTTGTCGGGTTCAACTGAAAGAAAAATAAATGAACTTGGTGTGGAAATTTTTAAAGAAGGAAGCGCCTTAGAGGCCATAATTTCTCTTATAAGTTCCTCCTTATCCATTACTGGAAGGGAAATAGAAAATATGGTATCATCCTTTAAAAATATTCTTGCATAGATATTCTCGGTTTCCACCATATTTTTTGGTAAAAACGGTGCTTTGAAATATATCTGAATATCATTAGTTCCTGTTAATGTTATTTTTTTGCATTCGGTTTTTATTCCACTTCCATAAAGACATATTAAAGGGTTTTCAATTTTCTTTTTTTCAGTAGGAGTGAGAGAAATAGCTGCTGTAAGCTTTTCACCAGAATATACCGTTTTCGGATATACTTCAAGCGAAGCCATTAAAGGCTTTGTTCCTGTTTTTTCAGTAGTCATTCTGTTGATATTTTCATTTGTCAAACACCCTGAAAGAAAAACCAGAAGAACCAAAAAAACAAAGGATATTTTTTTTGATAAATTCGATAAACTCACGGTGTTTCACCTTTTTTTCCGTATATTGTTATAGAGAGAGTTGAATCTATGTAGTATCCGTATTCTGCTTCAACGCTGATTGGAAACATTTTTTTGGTTGTAATGCTTTCTGGGTGCAATATCTGGAAGTCACAGGAAATTGTTCTTGTTTCACCCTTTCTAAGCTCTATTTCGTTTTCACATGCTTCTAATTTTAGTTCAGAAGAAGGATAGGAAATAGAAAGTTTAACTACATTTAAGTTATCAACTGTAAGCAGTGGTGGTGTTGATGAATCCCAGTTGATAGCAGAAGAGTTAAACGGAACACCACCATCAACATTAGAAACTGTAATTTTTACTGTAAAGAACCCATCTTCCGCCCTTATCAGATTTGGTGTAGATATATCTATTTCTATTGGTCCAGATGTTTTTGTTTGTTCCCCGATGGAAGAAACTTTTTCGCCTTTTTGTTTTTCAGCTTCTATTTCAGTTTCACTGTAAACCCATATTTCTGCTGTGCTTTTGGAATTGTAAAAATAATACACCCTGCCTATGAATTCGTCCTTTCTTTTCTCTGGATAAGGGATCCAAGGTGAACTTAAGGTCCATGAAGTTCTTGCGCTCCCACCCGGAAGATTGTTCACAGGATCAGATGCTTCAAGAGTCCTCCCAACCTTATAACATTGTTGACCTTTTAAACCCCACATTCCTTCTGATGGCTTTCCAAAAGAGCCTATAAGACACATGAGAATTTTATTAGTGGCATATCCGCCTTGATTTTCCACTTCCATATAGATTCTTACGGGTTTGTTTTTCCCAGTAACCTCTTCTCGAGAAGAAGAAAAATCAGTAATTGCTATACCTTTTCCAGTTATTTTATTTTTTCCACTTTCTGGCATAACACAACCGCTGAGTAAAAGGATTGAAAAAACAGTGAAAATAGGAAGAATTTTTATTAAAAGTTTCACCATTTTTTCTTTCACCTCTTTTCAAGTGTTACAATAATACTATCATCAATTTCATATTTATATTTTCCGTTTATAGAAAGTTTTTCTATGTCTATGGGAGAATTTGCTCTTGCTTCAAACAGACAGGCACTTGTTTCTCCTCTATTATCAACGAAAAGAATTTTTTTGTTGAGAATAAGCTTATTTCCAAATTGTGCGTAATCTCCACAGTTTTTTACTCTAAGGTTATTGGGAAGATCTATTACCACATTTCCTTCATCAAGTTCGCCTATTATTCCATTGCCTATGTTTCTGTAATTTATGTACATAAATACTTCTTCTCCGTCTATAAATGGCTGTTCTTTAGAAAAACTCAGATAAACATCAAGTGCACTTGGTAATTTTGATTTCGAGATAGCTATTTTGTTTCCTGCCAATTTTTCTGCTTCAGAAAGCACAGCAACATCTGTTAGGATATTAAAACTGGCAATATAAGTTATTCTTAGTTTAATTTTACAGTTCATTTCCATTTCTATATGATTTGGTGCTCTCAAGTCGAAACGAACATAGTTTCTTGTATTTGCTTTTAGTGATCCGAGGTTTTTTTCTGCTTCACCATCGATGGTAAAAAGACAAGGGTCTGAAATCGAAACAACAACGTTTTTTAAATCTTTTTTGGGTTCAAGAAGAACTCTCAATTTTAGTATTTTTCCAGGTGCAACAGTGGAAGGATAAATCTCTATTGCATAATGTAGATCCTCAAAGTGCTTCTCTTTTGCAAGGGAAAATTTCTCCGCAGTTATATTGGGAAAATTTATACATCCACAGAAAAAAAGGATGAGTATAAGGGAAATACATAAACTTGCAGACGTTTTAATAGTTTTTTCACTCATTTTCATCACTGTGGAAGTGGATAAACTGTTACATCTTCTGTTTTTTCAAAAGAATAATCGTAGGTGGCCTCTGCTATGAGATATAACATTTTTTCATCAGCATTAATTGATGGTACCCATGTGCACTTAACCTTGTTTGTTTCATCCCCTATAAAACTTAATTCGGCAGAACAAATAGAATAACCTCCAGCTATCTTTACATTTACTAAAATTTTTCCGTTCTCAACATCACCGTCTCCTTCGTTTTTTGCATATACAAAAAACACAACATTTTCTCCAGCTATAAATGGTTGATTTTGGAGGAACTCGAAATATATTTTTACAGGACCTATACCCACTTTTTGAGTTGGTACATAGTTTTGAAATTTCCCATTGCGCTGAAGTGTTTTCATTCTTTCTTCACTCATAACATATGCTTCTACCTGTGTCCTTGCTTTTACATTTTCATACGTTAGTCTGATACGAATGGGGCAATGTGCCTCAAGATCAGCCATTTCACTATTTGACGGAGCTTGTAGGGATATTGAATATTCCTTCTCTTCCCCGGGTTGGATCTCTTGAATTCCCATATCAGTTTGAGTTATTGGTTTACAGATTCCGAAATCATATGCTCTGAGAGAATATATTACGGCATCGGATGTTCTTGGGTCTCCTACGTGTTTTACAGTGAAATAAAGCGTAAATTTAGTTCCAGCATAAACTCTTTGGGGGACAACCTTGATATTTTTTATAACTAATAAATCTGAGCTTTTATGAACAGTATTAGTGGAAACAGAAGCTGCAAAAAAACCACCTGGATTTATACATCCGCATAATAAAATTATAGGAAAAAGTATGCTTATCGAAGAGATGCCAGTAATAATTGTTTTTTTGTTTGACATAATTCCTTCCCCTATCTTTATTACATTTGTAAAAATAAAAATATTTTCTATTGGAATGGCGCAGGTAACATCGTTAAAGTTCTCGAAATAGTATTTCCGTAAATATAATCAACACGAGCAGTGAGTGTTAATGTTTTGATTCCTTCCGAACCTAAAACAGAGGAAGGTATTTTCACATCAAAGGTTATATCTCTCACTTCTCTTGGGGAAATCGGAGAGGTGAGATTACATATCAACTGATTTGATGAGGAAGAATTTAAACAGGCAATACCGTATCCCGAAATAGGGTTGGAAATGGCAATACCACTAAAAACTTTTGGTACAGAAATTACTATAGTGGCATTTTTAATTATCCCGGTGCCCGTATTCTGAATTGTGAACACGAACACTGCTTGTGATTCAGAGTCTTTCTTAACGGGGATCGGCTCAAAATCTGTGCTTAGAGAAGCCTTCACAGGCCCACCGGAATATATAGAAGTGATATGTTTTTGCTTAATCTTACCAAGGATGAAAAGCTGATTATAGAGTTTTTCGCTTATGGTTTCAAACTGTAAGGAGACATTGGTTTGATAAGAAAACTGATAGGAAAGATCTAATTTAACTTCCCTTCCACCGAACATATAAACTATTCCAGGGTTTTCTTCATCTTTGCAGAGTTCTCCTTTCTCGCTTTTACACGTTTCAAGGGAGCAGCTGAGGCCGCATGAAAAATAAGTTTCTCCTGTTTCCATGTTTTTGCATATACACTCTCCTAACAATCCTTCGCCATCTACACTCGTGCTTTTAAGCGGGGGGAGCGTGATGATCATCGCTATCTTGGATTTTGGGAAAAGGTCGTTATTGAGCTCACAACCATTTTCGGTATCAGATTGTTCCCATCCCGTACAGACGACTTCCTCTGGGTTTACTCCTTCTATTTTCTCATATTTTATTTCACCTCTTGTATTTGTAAAGGCCATACTTAATCCGGAAAACTCTGCTTTAGCGTTTTTAATCGGGAACTCACCCTGGTTCTGCAATACAAGTGCTATTCTCAGCTTTCTTTCAGGATCAAGATAGTTTTGATAAGCGTATACTTTAAAATCGACTACCTCAAGCGATTTTATAGTTCCACCCTTTTTCAGCTGAGAGCGTGCCTGTATTTCTTTAATCTTCTTTTCGTAATAGCACTGCGGACAAGTGAACATTAACCAGGCATCGCTCATACCCCGCTTAAACTGGATAAAGGACTGTGAAATTGAGCTGAAAACAGGCGAAATCGTGTTGTTAACCTGTGGCCACCATTTTCCGAAAACAGCCTTTCCGAGAACACCGGGATAGGCTGTTGTTAAGGTGAAGAGTATCATGAGATAAAAGATGAAACCCACCTCTCCTCTGGAAACAGGATGTGTTTTAGCGGTGACATATATTCCCGTAATGCCAATTAGAATGAAGAGTATTCCCTGAAAGGTGTAAAACGGCGAAAGAAGATTTCCGTTTCCGAGTGAAAACCAGCAAAGAATAAAACCACAAATTCCAAGTATTGCAACAACAATTCCAGAAAACTCTTTTTTCTCCGCGAATTTATCGTGGAGATCGTAAAGGATGGTCAATCCCTTCCTTTTCAATCCTTGAAGCGATTCCAATTCTGCTTTAATTTCCGGTGGAATGGGAGAAGTGGGAGGAATTATGCAGAGAAATGCTATGGCAAAGAGAAAAACACCGAGAAATAGAGGGTCTCGAAACACATTTACTAATATAAGAATAGTTGCAAATGGGTTGGAAAGTGGGCAGCTTCCATGAACACTGCAAATGGAAAGCACGGCTATTGTAATACCGAGAAGTATTCTAAATAAACCTGTGAAAACAGAAAAATCAACTGTTTGGGAAGTAATGTATCTCGGGTTTATGAGAGTATATCCTACAAATGCTGCCAAAAGCGAGAGAATAGGATAAAAGGAAAGGGTGAAAATAAATGCAAATATAGAAATAATGGTAAACAAAGCTTTTACAATACCCAAGCTTCCACGTTTTGGGAAAATGCTCTGAAAAATCCCGAAGAAAATACCAACTGCTAACCAAATATTCCCAAAAGAAAATATATATGCAATTCCAGCAAGAGCGAAAGCAATTATCGCAGGCCAAATGTTCAAATGCATATGTATTGTCTTCTTATCATCCCCTTCTTTTAATTCGCTCAAACGGTTTTCTATCTCTTCTAATTCCTTATACTCAAATTTCTCTGGATCTTTTTTATAACTTTCCCATAACTCCCATACGCGTTGTGTAAGTTTTTCTGCTTCATTTTCATCAATTGAACCTCTCTTTTTGGCTTCAGAAATTTCCCCAAGTATATTATTAAATCTCTCACCTAAAATAAACTCTTCTACTTTATCATTTTCATTGTTGTTCATTTCCTGCTCCTGCTCTTCTTCCATAACCTTTCACTACAATTATAATTTTCAACAAAATTTAAAATGTTAAAGATGGGAACGGAAAAAGAAAACGAGATCTAAAACAGTCTGTGTTTCCCTTCAATAATCTCTTTGGTTATTTCCGTTATTCTTTCAAGCTCTTCCTGAGCGATTTTCCTTGCTTTGTCTTCATCTCCTTCGCGAAGCTGGATGTCGAGAATCTTTGGCTGGTTTATTGGTTTTCCTATCTGGCTGAGAATTTTTACCACGCAGTTCTCTGCTCCTGCTTCCTCGTAAACGCGTCTTGCGATTTTGAAGGCAAGGACATTGTATATTTTTCCAACATGATTGTAAGGATTCTTCCCTGCGCAGGCTTCCATGCTCATAGGCCTGCATGGCGTAATAAGTCCGCTTGCTCTGTTTCCACGTCCAACGCTTCCATCATCCCCCATCTCTGCACTTGTTCCGCTTAGAGTAAGGTAAAAATCGCTTGTATTTTCGCCTTCTTCGTTGTCAGCAGTATTCAAAAACACAGCTACTTCACCTTCATAAAGTCCTTTTACAAAGTCCTTTATTTCACGAAGTACATCTTCTTTCGCAGATAAATATTCCTTTGCATTTGAAAAGTGCTTGCTTATCATTGCTGCCGCTACGGTTACGCGGAGCTCGTTTTCGACTCTCAAACCCATGACTTTTATATCTTCTCCAACAAAAGGATAGCTTTTCTTAAACTCTCTTGAATTGAGAAACTCCTCTATTTTCAGAACCATATTTTCAAGTGCCGTATAAGGAGCAAAACCAACACCAAAAGAAGTATCATTTGCCAGCGGTATGTCTCCGCGCTTAAATACACTAACAAGGTCCTCTGATCCACGTCCTATTCTTGATTCTATAACCACGCCTGCGTCGAGATCGAGATTTGGAAGCACTTCTCCAAGGAGTTTTTTCGTTGCTTTGACAGCTATTTCATGCACGGGTATCTCTTCTTTTTCTACTCTTGAAGTAGCTCTTCCTGAGAGAATTATATAAATGGGCCTTATTATTTCTCCGCCTCCCCACTCTACTTTAACTTCTCCACCTATAATTTCTCCCTGATCCGTGTTGTGGTGCATTAAAACACCAAATCGCTTCAAGTACTCCTTGCATAACTCGCGGCTTATGTTTTCTGCTATAGCATCCGCTAGCGTGTCAGGATGTCCTATTCCTTTTCTCTCGACCATTTCTACTTTCAATTTCGCTTGGTAGAACATCGCGGAGCTTTTCTACTACAATGTTCTCCATACCATCACCGAAAAACTCTTTGAGTTAAACCTTAATAAATCTCTCTTCCACACAAATTCCTATGCGCGTACTCATGCTTAACCCTCCTTATTTACCCAGATTTTCGCGTCCTTCGAGAAGCCCTTCCGTAACAAAGGGTGGAACTTTTTACTATCCTTATTATCTCGCATATGCTACAGGCGTGTTAGAAGAGAGTGGATATAAGGTTAAACTTGTTGATGCTGTTGCAAACGAGTGGTGTAGAGAAGAAACCATAGAGTTCGTGAAAAAATTCAAGCCCGAGCTTATAGTAATGGATACTTCTACACCGAGTATTTACAATGACATGGAAATTGCAAACATTTTAAAAGAAGAACTTGGAGAAGGTGTGCACATCTGCTTGGTTGGAACGCATGTTACAGCTATGCCAGAATGGACTTTGAAAAAATGCATGGCAGATAGCGTTTGCATAGGAGAATACGACTATACTGTTCGAGATCTTGCAGAGGCTCTGGAAAATGGGAAATCCCTACAAAAAGTAAAGGGTATTGCATATAAGGAGCGTAATAAAATACTGCGTACAGAAAAAAGAGAGCTTATAAAAAATCTTGACGAACTTCCGTGGGTAAGCGAGGTTTATAAAAGACAGTTTGGAAAGAAAGGTATTTTGAAATACTTTTACGCCTCTCTTCTATGGCCAGAGGTAACTGTTCTTACAGCACGTGGCTGTCCTTTCAACTGTTCTTTTTGTCCAATACCCTTTAAGCACTCTTATAGAGCGAGAAGCGTTAAGGATGTGCTTGATGAGTTCGAGTTCATACAAAACGAGCTTCCTTATGTTAAGGAAGTCATGATAGAGGATGATACATTTCCAGTCAGCAAGCATAGAACAATAGAGTTCTGTAAGGAAAAAATAAGGCGTGGAATAAAGCTCACATGGAGCTGTAATGCTCGTGTAGATACAGATTTTGAAACACTGAAATGGATGAAAAAAGCTGGATGCAGACTGCTATGTGTTGGTTTTGAAAGTCCAGAGCAACAAGGCTTAGATGCTGTTAACAAGCGCACGACCAAAGAAATGCAGGAAAAGTTTATGAAGTACACGAAAATACTAGGACTTCTTGTTAACGGTTGCTTTATCCTTGGCCTTCCCGGAGAAACTACAAAAAGTGTGAGAAAAACCATAGAGTTTGCGAAGAAGCTTAATTGCGATACGGCACAGTTCTATCCTTTAATGGTTTATCCTGGTACAAGAGCTTATGAATGGGCAAAGGAGAACGGGTATTTAGAAACAGAAGATTTTTCCAGATGGATAACCGAAGAGGGTTTGCTAAGAACAACCGTTTCACGTCCAGAATTACCGAGCGAGTTTTTGAACTTTGCATCAAACTTCGCTTACAAGGCTTATTATTTCAGAGCGCGTTATATTTTTTCAAAGGCTTTGCAGCTCGTTTTACATCCGCGGGAAGCTGTTAGAGTCTTTCGCTCCTTTTATACGTTGTTGAAAAGGTTGTAAGTTTATGAAACCGTGTTCTACCCTCCTTCACTCTTATGCACTGCGTAAAAAAGACCAATAATTAAAAGCACGCCCAAAAACAGTGCGAGGTTTTCAACACTCCCGAAAAACGGGATTGAAGAAATGTCAAGTAAACCGAGTATGCGTATTCCTACCGTTATGAGAACAAGCATTAGCCCTGCGTAGATATACGCGTTAGTTTTATGATCTCCACCTCCTTTTCCTATTCCAACGGCTTCTCTGACAAAAATAACGAAAAACATTATGACAAAGAACCACAGAATTAGTGAGAGATTCGCGTAGAGCACATTTGCAAACGGCTCGTATGTACATGCGAAGTAAGCGAGCGCGAGAGCTATTATCATCTGGACAGCACTGTTGTTTCCAAAAATTCTCGCGTATCTTAGCGAACCGAAAATTATTGCAAGAACAAAGAGAAAAAGCATTACGAATTTATCTGAAAGCTCTGGTAAAAGCACATACGCCATAAGCTTAAATTCGTAAACAAACTTTTAAATTTTGTTAATTTCCAATTTTCAAGAAAAGCCCCGGTAGCTCAGTCTGGCAGAGCGCCACACTGGTAATGTGGAGGTCGCGGGTTCAAATACAGTTTGAAAAGGCAGACAAAAATCTCCTATTGAACCGCCCGCCCGGGGCTCCAAATTTTATCTAACTTCAGGATATTCCTTTGCAGATCTTCTGAAAAGCTCATATTTGACAAAATTGAGTGCGTGAAAAATAGCAAGCTTTAGTGCACCCTTTTTCTCAAGTCTTCTGGGAGAAGAGAAAGCAAAGGCATCTTTCACGAAAATACATTTTCCTGTTTTTGAGATTTTTCTAGTGAAATCCATGTCTTCACATGTTATCAACTTTTCATTAAAGCCACCTACCTTTAAAAACGCATTTTTTCTGCATGCAATAACGAATCCATAAAACCTCGCTATACCAAGCTTTGCAAAGAGTTCAACTATTCTTGAAGATATGAAAAAGGCGAAAAAGTTAGAGAACTTTTTTCCAAGCGAGTAAACGTTACAAGTAGCACAAACAGCATTTCTAGATAAAAGCTCTGTGACAATTTTTTCTAATGCTCTTTTTTCAAGAAGAGTGTCTGCATCAACGAAAACCAAAATCTCACCGCTTGCATGCTTTGCTCCTGCATTTCTACCGGCTGCAGCACCTTTTTTTCTTTTAATTACAACTTTGTCAGCAAGCTTTTTTGCTATTTTTCTTGTCCTATCTTTTGAACCTCCATCAGCCACTATTATTTCAATATTTTCATAACTCTGATGTCTTATACTCAAAAGCGTTTTTCGTATGTATTTTTCCTCGTTGAGTGCTGGAATTATCACAGAAACTTTTGGTTGTTTTGATTTCATGCATTCCTCGTAAACCTCTCGAAATCTCTTTACTTGCCTTTTCCAGGAAAAGTTTTCTGCCGTTTTTCTTGCGTTTTTCGAAAGTTTTTTCCAAAGTTTGCGATTTTCAAGAAGCGAAATTATTTTTTCGGCGAAATCCTCTGGATTATGGGGTTTTGCGAAAAATCCGTTGTAATTATGAACAACAAAATCCTTAAAGCCAAGCGCGTTCGCTGTAACTACTGGGCGAGCACATGCCATAGCTTCGAGAACAACAAGCCCCTGTGTTTCTGTTGTGCTTGGCGAAGCGAAAACTTTTGTCCGAGAGTAATAGAGTGGCAGCTTCTGATTTGGGATATATCTCAAAAATTCACAATTTATTTTCAGTTTTTTTGCAAGCATTTGGATTCTGAATTTATCTGGGCCGTCTCCTATTATTACGAGCTTTGCTTCTGGAATTGTTTTTTCTACAATTTTATGAGCCCGCAAAAGCACGTGAAGACTTTTTTCCTTTCCTATTCTTCCCACATAAAGCACTGTATTTTCTTCTGGTTCACACACTTCTCTGAAAAGTTTTGTGTCTATCCCAGAAGGTATAACTTCTATTTTCTTCTCAACTCCACACTCGATAAGAAGTTTTTTAATGGTTGTAGAAGGAACTGTAACCTTATCTCCTCGGTTGAAAAAATTCTTAGTGTAAACCT
>Ga0256833_1002736_pt1 | contig 12234 bp, 11 predicted proteins | sample 356284metaG_FD_190535 | JGI IMG/M metagenome (GOLD analysis project Ga0256833, IMG submission 190535) | Hydrothermal vent microbial communities from Mid Atlantic Ridge, Atlantic Ocean - 356-284 | ecosystem: Environmental > Aquatic > Marine > Hydrothermal vents | place: Atlantic Ocean: Mid...
CTACGCGTACGCTATCCTCTACGGGGTGGTCTACGACGCCCTCATAGTGGCTGGGCTTGATCCCTATGCCGGGTTTCTCCACAGTGATAGGAGCGGGAAGCCTAGCCTAGTATATGATTATAGTGATACCTTCAAACCAGTGGCCGTGGATAAGGCCATATTCACTAGGATTGATGAGAAGATGTTCGATTCTTATCAGGGAAGCCTAAGCTATGAGGCCAGGAGAATCATTGCGACAAGGGTTACTGAGTCGCTGCTAGCCCCCGTGCGGGACTATAGCCAGGGCAAGAAGAAGCCCCTAAGGGATCATGTCTACGCCTATGCCTGGGCCCTTGCAAAGGCCCTGAGGAGCGGCAGCGACTACACCGGCTTCATAGCGGTGTTTTAGCATTCTCCTCACAGCGCGGAGAAGCCTCTTGTTCCTCGAGATTAGCTTCATTGATTCAACGGGGTTGCTTAGTGCTCGGAGGAGCTGGTAGGCGTTGTGTATAGTCCTAGCTAGTACTCCTCTCCTCCCCCAGCCAGCTAGGGCTCTTGGATCCTTTCTACAGACTGGGCAGTTGCACTGAGATGACACCGTCTCGGGAGGAGCTGCGGGCTTGTTTCTCCTCGGCGCTAGTAGTGCTAAGGCATAGTTGCTGGGGACTCGGGCGAGCCCGTAGCGCGCATCTGAAAGGGGGCTGCTCGTGTCGATGCTATCTGCTATGCCTAGCAGGTTTATCGCGGCAGCAACGCTGTTCCCGACTCCTAGCACGTGGAGTCTCTGCTCCACGAGCTCTCTGGCGAACATGACTAGTTCTAGGAGTTTTTCTGGCCTATAGCGGGCTAAGGGGGCTAGGCTCCCGAGACCATAAACGTCTACGCTTGGTGCAACGCTCCTAGCTATCCGGAGCGCTTCACGTAGCTGGCTCGGCGTGCGCGCGTGCAAGGGGTATAGAAAGCGGTCTCCGAAAACCCTGGACCATACCCTAGCGTTGCGGGCGGTCAGCTTGTTTGCCGCGTAAAAATCCGAGTCGCTTGCACGTAGTGGGTCTGGGACAGGAGTGTCTAGGAGTACTGGTAGCGCCCCGATCTCCTCGGAGAGGGTCTTCTGGACACTAATGACCGTACTGGGGTCTGGCAGTTTTCCTCTACTTATAAGCCTATAGCCCCCGCTATCAACTATCACGCTTAGCCCTCGTAGCTCTTTTGCAGCGTGCTCCGTGTTCTCGGCGATGTTGTCAGCTGACACCATTATGTATGGGTGTCCTAGGCTTAGCCATAGGCGCGGGTTTAGCTGGGTGGCGCTGTGAACGAAGTATATTCGTATCAATGCTCACTATCCAGTAGGAAACCTTATATCAAGCCTTAATAGGTATTACTACTGGGTACCGCTGTGCCCCCGATAACCATAGGGGAAATAATACATGACGCAAGGGCGGTAGCCCGAGCAGTAGCGAAAAACCCTCCAGAAAAACTCATAGCACCGGATAGGGGCGAAGAACAGCAGGCAGACGAGGTAGAGGAAGCCGCTAAGACCCATGTAGTCTACTCCGAGCTCCCGATCGACGCGACAAGCACAACGGATATCTACAATAACCTATTGCACGCGGTAAGAGCGGAGAAGCCGAGCCACGAGTACGTAGGCATTGACGGGAGTAGTAGGAGGCTAGAAGCCTACAACATTTTCATAGGCACGTACTCCACAGCAGTAAGCATAGTTGATGGAGCATACCTAGTGGGCACGCACCCAGATACTGGTACATACCCAGCTATAAGCATAGGCGATGCGCCCGCAGCAAGCCTCTCCTCAGACCCCGGGATAACGTTGAAAGCAACGGTTACGATGCCACTGATAGACCCGGCGGCTCTCGCCAAGGCTATTAACTGTAGCAATCCACCAATATGTAATAGTCTAAAAACACTAGGCTATGGGAGAGGATACAATGTTTCAACAATGCTTGACGAGAACAGAGTGCTCTCAGAGACCTACGCGCTGAGATACGCATCTAACCGAATCGCCTCAAGGCTCACAAGGATAGCACTGGATGGACCAGTATATATGACGCCAGGGCTACTCGTGCGCTACTACAACATGGCCCGCAACCTTAGCTATAAGAGTGTGGCTGTGCTCGTGGAGACCGTCTATGTTCTCAGCTACTTGTTGAACGTGTATAAGAGGGCTGAAACTATTCTCTCGATAACCAGTAAAGGAAGGAATAGAATAGTTATGGGCATAGTCAAGAGAGTTAATAGGAGCAGATTACTGCTCAACGCCCTTAGGATGAGCAAGAACCTAGAAAGCCTACAGTCAAGAGCCTATACCGACCCCCAGCTGGTCGAACAAATCCTAAGAGACAAGCACCTCTACATGCACATGCCCCCCTACGCCTACGGCGTAGGAGTAGCCATAGGACCCATAATTAGTGTGATAAATCTAGCAGTATTGGAGAAAGCCATAGCAGGTAGCCTAGGCTTAGACAAGAACCCGGCTCTCGCCTCCTTTATGCAAAAAGTAGCCAGGACTGGAGAGAACCTGGGCACGATTCTTCAAGGCCTCCGCTCTCTACACTTTCTCGCAAAGAGGAGCTATTACCTAGTACTAAAAGCTCATGGTACAGGCTACAGGATTCTCCGTGTAGAGTTCCCCCAGAGCGCTGCAGAGGAGCCTTTACACGTGTCAAGCGGCGGCGAGATAGCCATAAGCAAGGACACGAGGATACTGAGAAGAATCGTTGATAACGACCTAGTGGTTCTCCGAGAAATATTGTGGTTGGCTACTCAGCCAGGCCTGCTAGAAGCCCCTATACCAGTAGCACTGGCTGACCGTGTAGCGCGGAGCGTCTCAAGAACTGTTGCAAACATATGGTATAATTACCTAAAAGACGTCGTATCCTTCACCTACGACACCCTTGTTCAGCTCCGAGGAGGCTAGGAGGGATAAACATGGACGAGGACGAGACACCCGTAGCACGTCTACTTGACGAGATGATATCTCATAGGAGAATGCTCTCGACAAAATACCATGAGAGGGCTAGGCTTGCCGACGAGATAGCCAACATAATGAGCGCGGATAAGGGGCTAGTGGGCAGGGTGGCTATTACAGAGGATATTGGCGGGGAGGAGATACCCGTAGATATCCCGCCCGAGACATGGGTGCTCATGGCTCACGAGAACCCGGCTATGCTTGGAGAGGGCTACTACTACATCATAGTTGACCCGAAGTCTATGAGCCTAGTCCTTGCCTCGGTGACATCAGCTATTAAGCCTAGTAGTGCCAAGTCCCTTGCGCCTCAGCAGCCTCTTGTAACAGTCCCCCTCGAGGCCCCTCATCCCTTGAGCATCGCTGGTAATGTTGTCTCTATGAGGCTGTGGCTGAGACCCCTTCTAGCAATCCACCTAGGAGACGATGGAGCGAAGAGAATCGTGGATGCATTTAGAAAAGGTAGAGAAGTGAAAGCGGTTGCAGAGCTCCTAGGACAGTATGAGGCCTCATCGCCCACCATCCCGCCGGATCCCAGCAGCCCTGTAGCAATCCCAGCACCCAGCGTGCTTGAGGCCCTCCTAGCACCAGCTAAGGAGGGTGTAGTTATAGGGGGCTTAGCTGTAATGGACAACCTCTACCTAGCACACGACAGACCCGTTGCAATAAAACTGCCCTGGAGTGTTATGGTTAAGCATGTTCTCGTCACCGGGACCACTGGTAGCGGTAAGACGAGCATGGTGAAGAACATGATTGTGAGCGCTCTTGGAACCAAGGAAGCCCATATAGTGATCCTAGACGCTAATAGCGACTACGTGGCCGGGCTCTTCCCCGGCTACATACCCGGTGACAAGATGACAAAGGATAACGCGGCTGTTCTCAAGCTCTACGGCGCCGACCCGGAGCCCGGGAAGCCGCTGCTTCACCAAGGGCTGAAAGGGCTCATAGTAATACCATGTAGTGGGTGTACAGAAGATAAGAACTACTTGGTCGCGGCAAGAGACTATACCGCTTATCTCAGGCAGATACTGTCCAGGAGCTATGGGAGGCAGGGGTGCCAACTAGAGCTGGGAGGCATAGAGCCCCTTAGCACTGGGCTTTACCGAGTCTCTGCTAAAACTGTGTGCGGAAACGCTGCAGAGGAGACAACAGTGTATATCGCCCCGCGTAGAATAACTCTCAGGGATATTGGAGAGCTCGCGGAGCTAGATCCGTTTATGACTCCCCGTGCCCGCGAGCTCCTTCAAATACTAGTATATAGGTGTAAGCCGCAGAACCTAGAGGAGTTGCTCTCAATAATCCGTGGGCTTAGGGACAGGGAGTGCGCTAAGGGCGTGAAGCCTCATTACGAGACTCTTAGGAACCTTGAGAACCGTGTGAGAATAATGCGCGACCTTGACATAATAGATGTGAGTGGTGACGCGCCCAGCCTGGGCTATGATAGCCTGGCCGAGGCTATGAGGAATACTGGGCTCAGGGTGCTTGTAGCCGATCTAGGCTACGCAGCTACGCGCGCAAGGCATGGAATGGGGCAGGAGGTTAAGGTGCTGCTCGGCTATAAGTTGTTGCAAAGCCTTGCAACATATATGGAGAAGGCCAGCGTTCCTCGATACGCTATGCTTGTTGTTGATGAGGCTCATCTATTCTTCCCCGGTAGGGGTGGCGGTTACTCAGATTTGCTTAGATCGGTTATAGAGAGGCTTGCACGGCTTGGCAGGAGCCGCGGTATCTCGATAGTGTTCTCTACTCATCGCGAGCAAGATGTCTCGCCCATTGTGGCTATGCTTGCCAATACTAAGATCTATCTTAGGACTGATAGGAGGAGTGCTGAGGAGCTCCCCATTCCGGCTGAGTATAAGCGTAGGCTTCCCTATTACCGTGACCACGCTGCTGTTGTTGCTAGTTATGCTGTTAGGGGAGGCTATATCGGTGTTAGGAACGCTCCCCCGCTTATAGGGCATCGCACGGTCTAGCACGGTGAATAGAGCTATATGTCTCTAGGTAATACCTTTTAAACAAGGGTGGCGGGGGGCGCCCTACCTAGTAGTTTTCTACGACATAAGCGATGATAGGAGAAGGCTCCGCGTAGCCAAGATACTGGAAGCACTAGGCCTCATAAGGGTGCAGAGGAGCGTCTTCATAGGACGTGGTGGCTTCACAAAAGCAAAGGAGGTTGTTAGAGCAGCGCTACGCTACATAGATAAGGAAAAGGATAGTGTCGCTGCAGTAGTAGTCCCCGAGGACTATGGTAGGAAAATACTGGTAGCAGGCCAGTTGATGAACGAGCCAGCTAAGGCTAAGAGCGTGATAGTGGTTGTCTAGGGCAGTGCTGCACAGCAACTATATCCCAATAGTATTTATCAAGGAGTACTATTGGTGCCCCATGGAGGCTTATCTGAAGCTAAGCACGTGGCTAGAACGGCCGACAGAGAGCATGATGGCTGGCGCTGAGACCACGGAGCGGGACAAGCTAGTTGAGCTACTAGAGACGAGGCATAGGCTGAGAGAAATCTACTGGGAGCTAATGGTGAGATCCAATCGACTGGGCATAATTGGGCGCGCGGATCTCGTTGCAACAACGAGCAATGATAGGATAGTAGTGGCCGAGGTAAAGCTCTCACCCATAAGCAAGAAGAAGCTAAGAACAAGAGACATGAGGATAGCCATCCAGCTAGCAGCCTACTCTATAGCAGCGGAGGAGACCCTCAGGCTCCCATTGGAGAAGGCCTATGTGTATAGCGTAGAAGCGGCAAGTCTAATCGAGATACCCATAACACCTCACCTAAGAAGGCTGGTAGAGCAAGCCTCAATAGAGCTCCACAAAATGATTGAAACTCAGTCTCCTCCACAGATCGTTCGCCCAAGTCCCAGGAAGTGCAGAGTATGCAGCTATCGCCGTGTATGCCCAGCAGCGCTTACATAGGCCCGGGGCGTTGCCCTATAAAGCCCGGTATCCGGGTTATAGTCCGCTAACCCCTCCTCTACTAGGCGTCGAAGCCAGCGATGTGCAGTGCTGCGCGGAATACCAAGGATTCTGGCTGCTTCGCTTGGCCCAAGGCTTTGCCCCTTCTCCGTATACTCTACCAATAGTTCGAGAAGCTGCGAGACTTTATCATCCCCCAGCTGTGCCGGGATAAGCGCGTCAACGGGCTCCTCAACTAGTGCATCAAAACCCTCCCCATCAATACGTACAAGTACTTCGCCACCGGTACCGCCGCGTAGAGCCATAGAGGCGAGGAGTAGCGCGACAACCAGTATCCTAGGCCCGCCTGAGAGCAACACTACTACCCCGCTATAGCCTTCTATAAGGCTTCTAAGCCTCTTCCTAATAATCCACGAGAGCCTGGAGACGGGTTCACCGCTATACCTTATTTCCAGGAGCTCGGCGTCCGCGCCAAGGCTTAGGGCGAAGAGCTGGAGTTGGTGAAACGCTTTCTCAACCCTATTTCGCGCAGAAGGGCCCGTGTCAAGGGCTACTGCGATGATTTTCCTAGGCCTATGGTCGCTTATAGCTCTCAGCGCGAATCTCTCGTCAAAGCCGAAGCTAGCAACCAGAACCTTGTTAGTGAGGAGGTTGCCTATCCCCCTACCAGGGTTAGTACTCACGACTATGTCCCGAGGAGTAGTAGATATTGCTCAGCGTCTTTATAGGGCACTATGTACCGCTCCTCCGGGACACTATTGTCGCAAAGAATTAATATTATACAATCACGCTATATATTTTTGGAGCACCGCCTTGTCGGCAGAAGGCCTAAAACTCTACTGGCTCCCCCAGATCCTATGCTACTTTGCCGAGACGAGAGAGTTCGGCGTACTCGATAGGATAGCGAACGCTCTCGGAGCACAGCAAGCAATCTCAGCCCTATATGACGCGATACGGGTCTACCGAAGCAATTGCGTGAAACAACCACCCGACGAGGAGTGCCCAGTTATTAGGGTCAAAGATTCCGAGATTAGTCCAGCACAGCTACTAGAGAAAGCTGAGTACGAGCTAGACAAGCTCTCGGAGATGCTCCTAGACCCGGCTCGCGAGGAGGAGGCCCTCCGCCTAGCCCGCGCAGCCGCCCTTCTCGCCCTAGGCAAAAGATGTAAGCCAGGAGAAGAGGGGTGAGCCCTTGATGCCCGTGTTCCTATCCGTCTCGGCCCGGGTACTGGTTAATCTCGAAGCACTAAACATGGCTGAGAGCGTTGGCAATGTTGTGCGCCACCGCCGCGCCCCAGTGGTTATTAGGAGAGGCGATGGGTTCACACTACGCTATGTACCAGTCATAAGCGGTGAAAGCCTAGCCCATCACTACCAAGTACTACTAGCGGAGATAGCGAGACAGCGCGGCATAAAAGTGTGTAAAGCCTGTAGCCAGGGAGTGTTCCTCAAGCACGCTAATAGCGATGTATTCAAGAAGTATGATGGCATCAAGGACGCGAAAAACGCCTTTAAGAGTGCAGCCGAGGTCGAGAGATACGTTGTCGAGAACTGTATCGTGGAGGATGTCGGCGGCTTCCTCTACACGGATAAAACAGTTAAACGTACATCGAGGTTCCGTGTAGGGTACATGATACCGGCACTAGACGCCCTAGAGGCTGGCGCAGCCGCGACCGAGGCCCAGTTCCATGTCCGCTACTCGCCCGGGGCACAGAAGGAGGAGCAAGCAATATACTACGTTGAGATAGGCAGTGCTGTCTACGTGTTCAACTATGCTCTAGACGCCTCAGCTATAGGAGCCTATAGCTCGGAGAACGAGGGCGTACCCGAGAACACCAAATACATACTAAACGCGGAGGAGAGGAAGAGGAGGATCGAGGCAGCAGTGGATGCTCTCGCAGCACTCCTAGGAGGAATGACCTGGGGAGCTAAGACGACAAGATTCCAGCCGCACTGGAAGATACTAAGCCTAGTAGCCACCGTTGCCAGCCCAGTGGCATTTAACGCATCGCCAGGCCATGATAAGAGGTACCTAGTAGAGACATTTGATAGAGCATGCAACCTATCAAAGATAATTAACGGCTTCAACGCGTCAATAATCTATTATGATGGTGAAGGCTTGGATAAACCAACGGTCCAGGAGGGCTGTAACATAGACCTAGTGGAGGAAAAGAGCTACCTAGGGGTAATAAGCACGGCGAAACAAAAGCTCCTCGAGAGAATACACTAACACGGACCACTGAAACCAATGACTTGTGTCTATTATCGCTGCGTGTACACCCCATAGACTCCCTGCATGGGCTCCACAGTATTTTCTGCTTCATCGATTCCTCGTAGGCGCCTTAGTGGGAATAACGGCTAGTAGTGGGCGCGGTGTAACCGTCTTGAAGCCAGTAATGCTTGTCAGTAGGGTGAAGCTAGCCTGGGGCTTCAGTGTACGCTACGCTGGGCTCTCAGCAGCGCAGCCCGCCCTGCCACTCCCTCCCCCGACAACGATAATAGGGTACTATGCTGAGCCGCTTGCAAGGATGCTCGAGCTACCCGAGCAGGGAGGGCCAGGAAACTACTGTAGCCCCACAGAGCTACTAGCCAAGCACACTATTGCGGCCGCAGCAGGGCTTGACCCCGACAGCCCTGCTGGAATAGTGTTGCATAGTGACCTGACTCGCGTACTATCTCTAGTGTACCAGAGGAAGAGGAAGCAATGGGAGAACTACGCTTGGAGCGTTCAAGCCCTCGGAGCCGCTTATGGGCCCGGGGCGACGCTCTATCTAGCCATAGTGGTTGATGCTGAGGGCCTCGGCAAGGATCTGGACGAGAAAGAGGAACAAGTAGTAGAGTACTTGGCGTGGTCTGGGTGGAGGCTAGGATCCAAGGAGGGCCTAGTAGCGGTGCTTGAGGCGAAGGCGTCTGAGCCCCTAATGCTTCAAGGCAATGAGTTTCGCAGCATTCTCTACCAAGACGAGGAGCTTGCCTCCTCAGTCAACCCCGGTGATACACGCACGATGCTGCTATGGGGCGTTGATAGGGCTAGTATCTGCGGGGAAACCGCTAAGCCCAATTATAGGCGCTATAGTGTCCCTATAAGCAGCCTCTCCACTCCAACTCTGATCCTCCCTCCCAAGGCTCCTGTCAAGTTTCACAAGGAGCTACCTAGCGCTATGATCTACTGCGTTAACGATGAGGAGGGTATCTGCGTAGCGGCTAAGAGGTGAAACCATAATGAGAAGTAGTTTTGGGGTCGAACTATTCCCTCTTGGCTGGCTTGGTAGGAATCTTCAACTAGTGGCCCTCTCAGCTGCTCCTCACCTAGTCAAAGACGTGGCTGAGAATGAGGTAGTGTTCTCCTCGGAGCAGGATTTCATAGAACTACTCATCCAGGGCTACGAGCTGGCGGCCAGCCTCTTGGAACAAGGCCTTGTTAAGCCTCCGCGCCTCTACGGTAATGATTACAAGCCCTTAGATGATATAATGAAGGGTATAAGAGGTAGAAAGTTAAAGAAGGAGGAGAGACGCTGGGATATTGCACTAAGGCTTATCATAGATGGGCTCAGGGAGGGTGGAGAGATACCCGACGAGAAGGTTGTACCATTAACTTTAATGGCTGCGAGCAAGTTCGAGTACCTGCGTAGAATGATGGGCCCCATTAAGCCGGAGAATGTTGAGCTGAAAAAGTTTAGCCCGCATGCTATAATACTGGCGCTTATTGGCGGGCTCTTGGCTAAAATAGGTAGTTTGGACAGGGATGCGATATATTTAGTAGCGCACGATGAAGCCGGGCTTAGTGATCTCGAAGCGTTCTCGGAGCTTTATGCAAGCCTAGTGCTTCCTGGTAGCGATTCGAGGCTCCCAGTGCTTGGGAGACTACTGGGCGGCAAGATCGCCGCTGGCGTTAGAAAGCTCCCTCTCAGCCTCGACACTATGATACTGCTTTACGCTGCTGCTCTCGTGGGCGAAGCCCTTGACGTGGAGCCTGGGGAGCTCTGTGGGCTAAGTGATCGGCTCAACCAAGTAGTCCTGGCTAGTGTCTCGGAGGGAGGAAACCGGCCAATAGTTAAAGAGTTCTTAGCGCTAGGGATCTCCGAGCCTCTCTGCAGGCTAGGGTCTAGGCCATTGGTGTCCTTAGCTTCTCTTCTCTCAAGGGCTCTTAGTACTGGTCTCTGCGGCTCCGGGAACGACCAGAACGATCCAGGCAGCACGGCGGTCGGGCATTGCTTCTCTAAGCTATTCCTATACACAGTTACAGACAACACTATCTACCTATATGATTGTGCCAGGTTGTTACGGGGAGCCGCTAGTAGCCAGCAGTGCCAGAGCAGCGGAGCAAGCACTTGGCTACTACGTGCCGCAGAGCATTTAGCCAGGCTTGTATCTTATCCCCTTTCCCCTCACCCAGCTTTCACCGAGGAATGATGCCTCTATGAGGCCTTGGGAGCGCCCGGGAGTAGATGAAGTAGCCAAGCTTCTCCACGGCAATGAGAGCGTTGTTTTCGTGGCTCCGACCGGTTATGGTAAGAGCAAGTCGGTTCCAAGGATCCTGGAGGAGGCTACTAGGGCTGGTATAGCTGAGAGGGTTATCCACGTCCTCCCACTGAGGGCTCTCGTGGAGCAGCAGTACTGGTTCCTCAGGGGAGAGCTAGGCAGTGCTGCGGGCTACTTAGCTGGGCTGCGTCTAGGCGGGGATGATTATAGCGGCTTTATGCTTAGACGAGCTGTTGTATCGACTCTGGATAGCTTTTCTCTGAACCTCTCAAGGCTCTCTGTTGCTGAGCTCGGGGGTGTTCTCAGCGGCGTCTTTGAGGGCCACTACGAGTTGCCCCGAGCAGCTATTTTCACGTCAGTTACGGTTCTGGACGAGGCGCACCTATACGCAGAGCCCTGGGCTGAGAAGGAGCCTCTCTCCCGTAGATTCATGGATGTCGCGCTACGTGTTCTTAGCGGCTCTCGTGTCCCCTTGGTAGTCGAGACCGCTACTATGCCGAGCAGCCTCCTAGCCAGAGTCGTTAATAATACGGGGGCCCGTGTGGTTGCGGTGTGCCGTGACTGTTGTAAAAAGTATGGGCTCCATGGCTGCCACGGGGTGCTTGACAGAGTGTACGAGGAGGAGCATGATCTCCGATGGATAACGGTGCTCGAGAAGGATAAGGTATCAGCTCTCGATACTGGGCTAAGCTATGCGGAGAGAGGCAGAAGAGTACTAGTAGTAGCTAACACTGTTCGTGGCGCCATCCAGGCCTACGAGTACATCGTGGGCAAGATGGGCTGCCCTAGGGACGTGGTCTTAGTGCACGGTAGGCTTGGGCGCAGAGATCGAGAGAAAGCACTGGAGGCGATGAAGAAGGCCAAGGTGATAGTGGCTACCCAGGTTATAGAAGCGGGCGTGGATGTCGACGCGGAGATCCTTGTAACAGAGGCAGCGGCTCCCAGTAGCCTAGCCCAGAGGGCTGGGAGGCTTTGCAGAAGCAAAGAGACCTTAGCGAAGTGCCAGTCAGAGCCGCCACTCGTAGTAATCTATCCACCGGGGGATAGGCCTTATGGAGAGTCGGCCCGCGAGGCGTACAAAGAGGCCAAGAGGATCTTGGAGAAAGGTGCTCGGATAGAGTGGAGGCTCCTAGACGATACTAGGCGCTGCCAAGTAGTCTACAAGAGCTTCGCATCACTAGTAGAGAGCATAGAGGGCAGGAGGGCCCTAGGTAGAACGAGCCATAGAGGTCCAGGGTACGAGTTATTAGCCTATTTGGCAATGAGCAGTGTTCTAGGCAGCCCGGGTCCCGCGAAGAAGCTGGTGGAGTCTTTTTGCAGCCTTGTACGAGACACTGGGCTAGTATCACTAGCTATACCGCAGGGCGATGGGAAAGGCTACGACGTCCTAGAGACAAGTCTTAGCCTGATACAGGTAATGGGTGGAGAGAAGCTCCTCTGGTGCGATAATGGTGCTTGTAAAGTACTGGTCCAGGGCTATGGCAACGTGCCCGTTGAGGCTGTGATTGAGGTGACGAGGGACAGGCTTGTGAAAGCACTAAGCTCTTGTCGTGATTACGTACGTTCCTATCCCCGGATAGTCGCCGAGGCCTCTAAGGAGGCTGGTATACGGGGTGCCCAGGTTCTACCACTTGTTAAGCCGGGTAGGTATCGGAGCGGCATAGGACTTGTATAAGTATGGCTAAACGGGAGGCGGGTATTAATGCTCTATGCCTGGAGCGGAGTAAGCCTAGCAAAACACTCATGCAATACAGCCGGATTACTACTAGGCATATTTGAGCCCGAGCTGAGAATCGTTGCCAAGAGGCTTGGAGCCCCCGTCCACGAAGCCCTCGTCGCAGCTGCTGTCTCGGCTCTTCTCCACGAC
>Ga0256833_1002737_pt1 | contig 12233 bp, 14 predicted proteins | sample 356284metaG_FD_190535 | JGI IMG/M metagenome (GOLD analysis project Ga0256833, IMG submission 190535) | Hydrothermal vent microbial communities from Mid Atlantic Ridge, Atlantic Ocean - 356-284 | ecosystem: Environmental > Aquatic > Marine > Hydrothermal vents | place: Atlantic Ocean: Mid...
CTGACGGCAGGATACTCATAGACTACGCTAGGAGAGTAGCAATGAACTACAGGTTCGTATATGATGAGCCTGCCGACGTGGAGTACGTAGTAAGGAACGTGTGCGACATCAAGCAAATATACACGCAGCACGCCGGCGTAAGGCCCTTCGGCGTGTCCCTAGTCTTCGCAGGATACGACAAGAAAGGACCGCAATTATTTAAGACTGAAATCAACGGGTACTACTTCTCCTACAAAGCACTAGCCCTAGGTTCGGGTGACCAGGCAGCCACGGAGTACCTAGAAAAACACTACAGGGACGACATGGACAGGGAGGAAGCCGTGAAGCTAGCGTTAAGCGCGCTAAGAGCCTCCACAGGCTCGCCACTATCACCCGACCTCGTAGAGTTAGGGATAGTCACTGAGGACGACAAGACCTTCAAGAAACTTACCGTGGAGGAAATAACAAAATACATTAAGGCAGCCGGTGTTGATAAATGACCCGCGAATACGTGATAGCCCGGTACGAGAAGGGAGGGCATAAATTCGAAATACTAGTGGATCCGGATAAGGCCTTCAAGTACAGGGAAGGTGAGAGGATACCGATAGACGACGTACTGGTTGGGGACTACATATACAAGGACGCGAGGAAAGGGGATAGGGCATCACCGGAGGAAGTCAGAAAGGTATTCGGCACAACGGACATTAAGAAGGTCGCGGACATCATACTAAGGAAGGGTGAACTACAGTTAACCACCGCTCAAAGAAGAAAGCTACTGGAGGCTAAGAGAAGGTTAATCATTAACTACATAGCCCGCTCGGCAATAGACCCGAGAACCAAGACACCCATACCTCCCCAGAGGATCGAGAAGGCTATGGAGGAAGCTAAGGTGGCGGTGGATCTCTACAGAAGCGTTGAGGAGCAGGCATCCAAGATAGTTAAGGCGATAGCAAGGTACCTCCCCATAAAGATAGCTAGGGCGTTAATCACGGTTAGGGTGCCGCCAGCCGTCGCCGGGAGGGCGTACTCCGAACTAAGGAGGTTAGGGGAGGTCAAGAATGAAAGGTGGTTAAACGATGGCTCACTCCTAATCGAGATAGAGATACCTGCAGGAATGCAGGGGGAGGTAATGGACTCCATAAGCCGCGTCACCCGCGGCATGGCTGAGGTTAAGGTTAAGGTGATGTGAGTTGCCAGGCACTGTGAGGGTAGGTCAGAGGGAGCTAGTCGCGCCAGGGGACCTAATCGCTGAAGGCGACTTTAAGATACTGTCCCCATCCACTATCTACAGGGTAGGGAGGAAGTACTACTCAGCTGTTGTCGGGTTAGTGCAGTACGACGAATCAGGTAGCACCCTAAAGATAATACCCCTAGAAGGCTACTACTACCCTCAACCGGAGGACATCGTGGTCGGCGTAATTAGGTCTGTAGGCCTGACAAGCTGGGAAGTAGATATAAGGGCGCCCTTCCCGGGAATACTCTACGCATCCGACTTCCTTGGAAGGCCAATAAACCCTGCACGAGAGGAACTCACGGACTACCTAGACGTCGGGGACGTGATCGTCGCCAAGATAGAGATATTTGACCGCACCAGAGACCCGCTACTCAGCACTAAAGGCAAGGGGCTGGGGAAGGTAACGAAGGGAGCTATCGTCGAGATAAACCCTGCGAAGGTGCCTAGGGTAATAGGGAAGAAGGGCTCCATGCAGTCAACACTCGAGAACGAAACAGGATGCAAGCTCGTCGTCGGGCGTAATGGGAGGATAGTCATCGACTGCCCTAACCGGGACCTCAAAGACATACTTGTCCTAGCAATAAGGAAAATAGAGAGGGAAGCACACATACCCGGACTAACGGATCGAATAAAGGAATTCATTGCGAAGGAAAAAGTTAGGAGGGGATTAATAGGTGGGGGGAACTAAAGGAGAGAAACCAAAGCTAATCCTCGAGAACGGCTTACGGCACGACGGGCGCAGACCCGACGAACTACGCCCGGTAAAAATGCAGGTAGGTGTGCTGAAGAACGCCAACGGCTCAGCCTACGTGGAATTCGGCAAGACCAGAGTAATAGCGGCAGTGTACGGGCCTAGGGAGGCACAGCCAAAGCACATAGCGATACCGTACCGTGCCGTGCTCAGGTGCAGGTACCACATGGCGCCATTCTCAACAGATGATAGGAAGTCACCGGCGCCCACTAGGAGGGAGATAGAGTTATCGAAAGTAATAAGGGAGGCGCTTGAGCCAGTTGTGCTCACCGAGATGTTCCCTAGGGCAGCCATAGATGTGTTCATAGAGGTGATCAGCGCCGATGGTGGCACGAGAACCACCTCATTAACCGCGGCATCACTGGCCTTAGCCGACGCCGGAATACCCATGAAGGATCTGGTGGCGGCAGTAGCTGTGGGTAAGGTTGATGGCGTGCTAGTCCTCGACATCGATCAGGTAGAGGACAACTTCGGCGAGGCCGACATGCCGGTGGCGGCCGCGCCCGCCTTAGGCGAAATAACGCTACTTCAGCTGAACGGCGTCCTAACCAGGGAGGAGTTCGAGGAGGCCCTGGACCTAGCCCTCAAAGGCATAGAGCAGATCTACAGGATGCAGAAGGAGACCCTCAAGAAAAAGTACCTAGAAGTGGAGGTGGAGGTGTGACGCAATGTCCGTAACCCCGTCCTCACCAGACTACATAATCCCCAAACTCAAGGCGGAAACGATAGCGTCGCTAGTCAGGAGGGGGACTAGGCTAGACGGGCGTGGACTTCACGACATAAGGCGGGTGGAGATCATACCTAACTACCTACCCAAAGCAGATGGCTCGGCCCTAGTGAAGCTAGGGAACACGCAGGTATTGGTGGGTGTGAAGCTAGAGGTAGGGACACCGTACCCTGACGCCCCAGACCAAGGCGTAATAATAGTTTCCGCGGAGTTCGTACCCATGGCATCGCCAGTATTCGAGCCAGGACCGCCTGACGAGAACGCTATCGAGCTAGCAAGAGTTATAGATCGGTCAATAAGGGAGCTAGGCGCTATAGACCTGAGCAAGTTAGTCCTAATCCCAGGCAAGAAGGTGTGGGTGGTGTGGATAGATATCTACGTCCTAGACCATGATGGGAACCTCGTGGATGCGTCATCAATAGCGACGCTAGCCGCGCTACTAACGGCAAAAATACCTAAAGCAGTGATAAGCGAAGAGGATGAGCAGATAGTCGTCGACAAAACAACGCACGTAGCGCAGCTCCCGCTCCTAAAGAAGGTGGTTACGGTGACCATAGGAAAGCTAGGGAAAGCACTCATCGTGGATCCAGACCTGGAAGAGGAGAGCGTGCTGGATACGAAGATCATATTCGCGATATCGGAGGACGGGAAGATAGCGGGAATCCAGAAAAGCGGTCTCTCCTCGATAACTAAGGACGAGGTTCTAAGAGCCATGGACATAGCGATAAGGAAAGGACGAGAACTGATTAAGATCATCGAACAGGCGGTTGAGGCCGCGGTAGAGCAAGCTGAAGCCAAGGAGAGGAAGGAGGCGGAGGAGGGTAAAGAAGAGGAAGTAGTCAAGGAACCTGTCAAGGATGTAGAGAAGGAGAAAGCGGAGGAAGAACCAACAAAAAAAGAGGCGGTCCCGGCCGCTCAAGAAGAGGAAGTGCAACAAGCAGAAACAAGGCGGGGAGAAGGGGGAGAGGAAGCAAAAGCCGAGGAGGAAGAGGCGAAGGAGAGGGAAAAGGAGGAAATAGAGGAGAAGCCGAAGAAGGAACAAGAGGGGGAGGCGAGAGAAAAGGTAGAAACTGAGGAAGTGGTGGGTGAAGAGGAAAGTAACTAGGAAAAGAAGGCGGGCGATGAGGAAAACTTAAATTCAACTCAATAAACGAATGAGGCAGGTGCGGCAGAATGGGTAAGGGAACTAAGGTAGTAGGTATCGCGGGACGGTTCGGGGCCAGATACGGCTCGACACTAAGGAAGCGATGGAAGAGCGTCATGGAACGCAGGTACGCGCCCTACGAATGCCCCCACTGCGGAACGAAGACCGTCATGAAGAGAATAGCCGTCGGTCTATGGAAGTGCCCTAAATGCGGGACCGTGTTTGCGGGAGGCGCGTACCAACCTACAACCGAGATCAGTAAAACCGTGATAGGGCGTCAAACAAGGCAGTGGTAGTGTGTTAATGGGCAATGAGCGCAGGGAGTCACGAAAACAAATTATTGATAACCACATCCCGCGAACCTTCTAGAAGAACACGATCTTTTATCAAGGACTTAGTCACCACGATACCCCACGCAATGAAGTTTAACCGGGGTAAAGCCACGTTATTAGATCTTTCCTCAATAGCCCGCAGGACGGGAGCGTATGGCGTATTGATAGTCCTCGAGAAGAAGGCGAACCCCTCAGCACTTACTTTCCACGTACCCGAACCCGACGGGCTCAGGAGGGTATCGCTACTGAAGATAACATCGGTTAAGTTGATGAGGGAAATGCCGGACTCGCAGAAGCCCCTAGGAATAAGCAAGATTATCATGAACCTTAAAGGGGCTGAAAAGGACGAGCTACTAGCCGAGACAGCCGAGGAGCTCATAAGAGCCTTACGGCCGGAAATAACTCAGTATGAGGCAGAAACCGAGCCAGCCATAGAGGTAATCCTCGGGGGGAGGGACGAGGGTGTGGTGGTGAACTTCATATGCACCACCACGGGCAGGCCATGTGGTCCTCGCTTCGTAGTGACTAAGGTGATAAGGTATGACAGGTAGTGATGCCAAGCACATATTACTGAGCGTACTATTGGACGGCATCCCTGAAGATTTAAGGGAGACACTGGTTAAGTCACTTAAGCCGGAGGCGGAAAGTGAGTTACGTGGTGTGAGAGCCAGTATAAGCTTAATTGAAGGGGGCGTGAGAATCGAGATACGTGCCCCCAACCACTCAGCGTTTAGGGCGGCCCTCAATAGCATTCTACGATTAACCAGCACCGTGTTGAACCTTATAGACGAGCTAAGGAGGAGGAACCTAGCCTAATCATCAGCAATATTTAAAGTCCTCTCCATCTATGGTGAGAGGGTGAGGGTTAAGTGGCACAAAGAATACCTCCCGAGCTAGAGCAGGCGGTGATAAAGTATCAGCAGGTTGAGTCCCAGCTCGCTTCAATAATCGCGCAGAAATCCGTCATAACCTCAGAAATCAGCGAAATTGACAGGACCCTAAGCATTCTGAAGTCTGTTAGTGAGGAGACGCCAGTATATAAGAACACAGGCTTCGTCCTAATTAAGGTTCCTAGGGACGAAGTAATTAAGGAGCTAGAGGAGAGGAAGGAAGAGTTAGAGATTAGGCTCAACAGTTTCTCAAAGATGGAGGAAACACTGAAGAAGCAGTTAGAGGAGCTAAGAAAGAAGCTCGAGAAATTCGGCCTAGGTAGGCTCACGGGGGCTCCCAAAGCTGGCTAAGCGTAAGATCCCCATCGAGAACATATGTATAGACGCGAGCTCATTAAGCACGGATGAGCTAGAGGAAATAGCGTTAAGGGCGTCAGAAGAGCTTCTTTCGTCACTAAAGCAACTCATCCCGAGACGTGACGACTACCTAGCCTACATATCAATCCAGCGTGAAGGGAAGACCGTGAACGCCTTGGTAAACGTGGAGGTTGAGGGAACAGCACCACTAACTCCCCAAATGGAGGCGTTGCTGGATGAGGCCATAGACAGGGCACTTAAGGTGGTTAGGGATGAACTTAAGCGTAGGGCCGGCGGATGCGGAAAGGCTGAGGAAGTGGGTTGAGGGTCTAAGTGAGTGTACCGTATGCGTGGCGATGCACAGAAACGCCGACCCAGACGCCCTAGCCTCAGCCTTAGGGGTTAAGGAAATACTTCGGAGCCTGTCACACGAGAAAAACGTACTCTTATTAACGTCTGAGGGCTTGGAGCAAGCGTCGAAGAAACTCTTGGAAGCCCTAGCACCGCAGACCGAGGTAATCAATGATAACCCAAGCGGGTGTGACGCGGCCGTAATCGTTGATACTTCAACACCGCAGCAGCTGAATAAGTTGTCCTCGTTGCTAAGCAAGCCTTATGTCGTGGTAGATCATCACGAAGTAAATGACCTAGTTAGGGGGGCGGACGTGGGCATTCATAGGGCTTCAGCCACGTCAACTAGCGAGCTGGTGGCTGAGTTAATGATGTACCTTAAAGTAAGGCCTGATCCTAGGATCCTCACGCTTCTCATAGCCGGTATACTCTATGACACCAGGGTACTCAGGTTAGCCAGCCCGGAAACCTTTGCTGTAATGGCATGGCTAACCGAGAATGGAGGTGATTACAGGCAAGCTCTTAACATCCTCACGCTACGGGAGACCGGTCGTTCGGAAGTAATAGCCAGACTGAAGGGTCTCTCAAGGACTGGACTATATAGGCTTAATAAGGAAGCAATACTTGCGGTGACATGCATCGGTGCGCATGAGTCAGCCGTACTTAAAGCACTCATAGACGCTGGTGCCGACGTAGCTGTCGCCGTAGCTAAAAGACCCAACGCAACACGTATAACTATCCGTGTATCACGGTCGTTCCTCAAGAGGCTTGGAGGCGAACCCATAGCCTCAAACCTAGCACTGCACTTCGCAAAAGAACTCGGCGGCTCGGGCGGCGGACACGCAGGTGCTGCGGGAGCACTAATAAGCTCTCACGTAAGCCCTAGGCAAATCCTGAAAACCATAGCACGTTTCTTCGCTAGAAGAGGGTATAATATAGGTATACTTGAGGAGGGTCGTTGGATGGAGGAGTGTGAGTAGCTTGGTGAAGGTTTACGTTGACCTTAGAGAGAAGGCCTCCCATGTACCAAGATACCTCATCGAAATGGGTGTATCAGTGATCTACAAGCAACTAGAGGTAGGTGACTACATGGTTACCGAGGACACAGTCATCGAGAGAAAAAGGGTTGACGACTTAGCCCACTCAGTTTTCGAGGGTAGGTTCTTCGACCAGGTGCGTCGCCTAAGGGCGTCCGGTCTGAGGACGTTCATCCTAGTCGAAGGCGACCTAATGTACTTGCGCCGCGTAACCAGTAGGTACAGAGCCGTCGAGGCGGCGTTGGTAACGGCAGTAATATACAACAATATCCCAGTAATCTACACGAGAAACGCAAAACACACAGCCGAAACTATAAAGCTAATCGCTGAGAAACTCCAAGCAACTAGGAGAACCCCCGCATTAGCGCTCTTCCCGACGTACAGGAAGCAGCAGAAACCTAAGGAACAGGATCTAAGCGAATGGCAGCTCTATGTCCTCGCATCCTTCCCAGGCATAGGGCCGACACTAGCTGACAGATTATTAAGGAAGTTCGGTAGCTTGAGGGCGGTGCTTGAGGCTTCCCCCGTGGAGCTCTCGCGCGTGGAGGGCGTTAGCGAGGAGAAGGCCCAGTTAATTAAACACATACTTGACTACCCCTACAGCAAGAAACATGAAGGAGTAGGTGGAGGACTAGAGCGGTTCTATGGTAAGGAACACGTAAAGAAGTGAGAATGATGTCCTCACTGCTAAGCTTTTAAATTCCAATGCTTCTATCCCCTAGGTTAGGAATCATGCCCAGATACAAGACTGTGGAGCAGATACAGAAGCTAATGTCCAACCTAGAACGCGTCAGGAACATAGGGATAATTGCACACGTAGACCACGGCAAAACCACAACCTCAGACCTACTACTGGCAGCAGCAGGGATAATTTCGGTCAAGGTTGCTGGCGAGGCACTGGCCCTAGACTACCTCGACGTCGAGCAGAAGAGAGGCGTTACCGTGAAGTCAGCCAACATTAGCCTATACCATGAAATGGGTGGCAAGGGCTACGTAATCAACCTAATCGACACGCCCGGCCACGTGGACTTCTCAGGCAAGGTTACGAGATCCCTAAGAGTACTCGATGGTGCCATAGTCGTCGTAGACGCTGTTGAAGGCGTGATGACGCAGACCGAGACCGTATTAAGACAGGCGCTCGAGGAGAGGGTGAGGCCGCTCCTATACATCAATAAGGTCGACAGGCTCATAAAAGAGCTAAAGCTATCACCTCAGGAAATACAGAAGAGATTCATAACGATCATTAAGGAAGTAAATAGCCTCATCAAGGAATACGCCGAGCCGGAATTCAGGGATAAGTGGTTACTGGATCCCGCCAAAGGCCAGGTAGCGTTCGGTTCAGCTAGGGACAAGATAGGTCTGACAGTGCCCTACGCTAAGAGGAAAGGAATAACGATCATGGACATGATGAATGCCTATGCCAAAGGAAAGCAGGCCGTGGAGGAACTACAGAGGGTCATACCCCTCCATGAAGCCCTGCTGGAAATGGTCGTTAACCACGTACCCAACCCGAAGGAGGCGCAGAAGTACAGGGTACCTAAGATATGGAAGGGCGACATAAACTCCGAGTTAGGGCAGGCAATGATGAACGCCGACCCTAACGGCCCCACGGTCTTCCTAGTGAGTGACATGAGGATAGACCCGCACGCAGGCATGGTAGCGACCGGCAGGGTATTCTCAGGAACGCTAAGGCCCGGCCAGGAACTGTGGCTCGTCATGGCGAGGACGAAGCAGAGGGCATTGCAGGTCAGCCTCTACATGGGTCCGATTAGGGAGCAGGTGGATGCGGTTCTCGCTGGTAACATAGGTGCGGTGCTAGGCCTAGACAAGGCGAGGGCGGGTGAGACCGCGGTTGACGTCGCATTCAAGGATCAGGCGGCCCCGTTCGAGAAGCTACACTACGTATCTGAGCCCGTCGTGACGATGGCTATAGAGCCCAAGCGCATGCAGGACTTAACGAAGCTAATTGACGCGTTAAGGAAGATGTCCATCGAGGATCCGAACCTCATCGTGAAGATAAACGAGGAGACGGGTGAGTACCTAATATCTGGTATGGGCCCGCTTCACTTGGAGATCGTCCTAACGCTCCTTAAGGAGAACTACGGGCTTGAGGTAGAAACATCGCCACCAATCGTGGTTTACAGGGAAACCGTCAGGGCAGCATCAAGGGTGCTTGAGGGTAAGTCCCCGAATAAACACAACAAGCTCTACATAAGCGTTGAGCCACTGAATAACGAGACAATCCAGCTAATACAGCAGGGCGTCATCTCTGAAGACATGGACGCCAGGGAGAGGGCCAAGATACTCAGGGATAAGGCTGGGTGGGACTACGACGAAGCCCGCCGCATATGGGCGATTGACGAGAACTTCAATATATTCGTGGATAAGACCGTGGGTGTGCAGCACCTGAGGGAGGTCAAGGACACGATAATTCAGGGCTTCAGGCTGGCAATGGCTGAGGGTCCACTAGCTAAGGAACCGGTGAGGGGTGTTAAGGTAATACTGCATGACGCCATAGTGCATGAGGACCCAGCCCATAGAGGGCCGGCCCAGCTCTTCCCGGCTGTTAGGAACCCGATATACGCTGGAATGCTCATGGCGCGACCAACGCTCCTAGAGCCAATACAGAAGCTGGACATTAAGGCCCCGATGGAAACGATGAGCGCGGTCATCTCAGTCATAACTAGGAAGAGGGGTAAGGTACTGGACGTTATCCAGCTAAGCCCAACCCAGGTGAGGATAATAGCCGAGATACCCGTGGCAGAATCAATGAACCTAGCGAACGAGCTAAGATCAGCCACTGCCGGCAGGGCGTTCTGGGGCACCGAATTCAGTAGGTGGGCTCCAGTACCTGATTCACTCCTAATGGATATAGTGAGGAAGATCAGGCAGAGGAAGGGACTAAAGCCAGAACCACCGAGGCCGGAGGACTTCATATCCCCCTACTAACCCCGAGCTTTTTAGCAACCTACATGACCCTAGGAGTAAACGAAACCCAAACACGCCTACCAATTAACTCATAACCAACTCTCCTATACACCCTTATCGCCGGGTAGTTATCCTCACGCACGTGAAGCAACGCGTAAGCCCCCGAAAGGAGGGCCTCCCTAGTAACAGCCGCAGTAACAGCCTTAGCAAGCCCCCTCCCCCTAAAGTTAGGGTGTGTAAACACTCCACCCACAACCCACACGTGAGGAGTCCTCACGTAAGTCCTCGCAACCGACACTAGCTTGTCATTAATGAACACGCCGTAACACACATGGTCATTAAGCGCCTCAAGCACGACCTCTCTCGGGATCCTCACACCCACGGAGTCCCAGAACTCCTGTAAGGCGTCCACATCACTGGGCCTTAACCTAACACACTCATCTGCGTAAGTGGAGTCCCAAGGAAACGTGTCTGGCGTCGCAACCATGTCAAGCATGACGCGCTCATTACCCACGATACCGTACTTCAGCAATTCACACTTAATGCTGGGGTACTCATTGAAAGGCACCCAAACAAGCGACTTAAGTCTCAGCACCTCATAAATGGGCACTTCATTTAATTCTCCATACAGTATGACGGTTTGCGGCTCGAACCTGAACCAGGCGAGAGCGTACCCAACAATAACGTCATCCTCAACCCTAAGCAGGGCCTTGGACACGTTAGGGTAGACCGTGAGGTCGTAGAGCAGGTAGGCATAATTTACGGGATCGCTGAGGTAATTTCTCCCTACAAGCTTAATGAGTTCCGGATCACCGCCCTGAACCCTAAGTAATTTCTCGGCATTCAAGAGAGATAGACACCAATAAAATAACGGAGTGTGATGACTTAAAAGAAGCAACAAAACCTTAGCCACGTAACTCTATTCCCCAATACCTTTCCAGTACCGCCGCCACATCCCTTGCCCAGGTATCCTCAGCAGGGGTCAGCGCATACTCCTTAACGGCCTTGCGTGAGAAGCCCCTTAAGAAGCCCCTCAGACCTGCGGGCAGTGCATTACCGTAGCCTCCCTCCAACACCACTACCGCGCCCTTAGCATGGCGTTGAGTAAGCTCAGCAACGAATGACCCAAGCGCCACGAACACCTCATCAGAAGCTCCCAAGCTGGACATGGGGTCAAGGACGTGTGAGTCGAACCCCGCAGAAACAACTAAGGCATCCGGCTTGAAGGCCTCCACGAGCCTCGGCAACACCTCGTGAACCACCCACATGAACTCCCTATTGCCGGCACCATGTGGTAGAGGTACATTTATCTTAGTGCCCTCAGCACCCGCCCCACCAACATCGTTGACGCTCCCCGTGCCGGGGTATATCCCGTACTCATGTATATCAACGTGAAGTACCCTTGGCTCGCACCAGAATATTTCCTGCGTGCCGTTCCCGTGATGCGCGTCAAAATCTAGCACCATGGTCTTCAAGCCCTTATCTATGAAGTTCCGCGTAGCTATAGCAGCGTTATTGAATATGCAGAAACCGTTAGATGAAGCCCCCATAGCAGGCCCAGACCTTCCAGCATGGTGGCCCGGCGGCCTAACCAGCGCAAGCACGGGGGCACGCACCTCTAAGGAGACGTCAGCAGCGTTCCACGCCGCACTAGCGGCTAGAAGCGCCACCTTGAACGTGTGCTCGTTAACGTACGTGTCAGCATCTATGTAATGGAATCCCTTCTTACTCTCGTTCTCTACGTGCTCAACGTACTCCCTCTCATGGATTAGCTCAACAATACTCCTCGACGGCGTGGGAGGTTCAATTACCCTAAGTTCCTCCTTAGGAACGACTTCCTTAACAATTGAGAAAGCCATTAACACGCGTTCAGGACTCTCGGGATGTGGGTTGACGGGATCTTCATGTAACGTGAAGGCTTTCGAGAAGTAAGTTATTAGCAACCCGCAACACCGGGTGATTGCTTGTTTAACGCTGCGCGAATGGCGTCCCTTAAAGCCTCTTCAGAGCTCATTGAGGGTCTCCAACCATGTGCCTTAATTTTACTTATGTCAAGAAGCATGAACTTAACATCACCTTTCCAACCCCTACCATCGGGTGTGGCGGGCTTATAGCGGAACTCAACGTTCTTCAACCCCATCTCCTCAACCACTAACTCAGCTATCCTCTTAACGGTAATCCAGTCCTCATTCCCAAGATTAAACACTTCATAAGGCCTCCCACTACTCCTTAACGCCTTCAACGCCACGTTAATACCCGAAATTAAGTCCTTGACGTGGAGGTAGGATTTTCTTTGCGTTCCGTCGCCAAGGATCTCAAGAACAGCCGGGTTTAATCGGAGCTTGCGTATGAAGTCGATGATTACGCCATGGCTTTGTCGAGGCCCTACGATGTTGGCGAACCGCAGTATGAGGGACCTCACCCCGTACGCGACGCTGTAAGTCACTATTAAGTTCTCGGACGCTAGTTTAGCCGCCCCATAAACGGAAATCGGCTCTTTAGG
>Ga0256833_1002738_pt1 | contig 12231 bp, 10 predicted proteins | sample 356284metaG_FD_190535 | JGI IMG/M metagenome (GOLD analysis project Ga0256833, IMG submission 190535) | Hydrothermal vent microbial communities from Mid Atlantic Ridge, Atlantic Ocean - 356-284 | ecosystem: Environmental > Aquatic > Marine > Hydrothermal vents | place: Atlantic Ocean: Mid...
CTACGACGCGGGCAAGTGCCGGACCTGCCACGTCCCGCATGGCAGCGCCCACGCGCCCCTGCTTGTCAGCGGGACGAAGATGCTCTGCCTTTCCTGTCACGGCTACGGCCCGAAGAAGGCGGAGAAGGGGAAGCGGGTGAAGAAACCTAAACCGACAAGCCTCCACGAACCGGTGGAGAAGGGAGCGTGTCTTGCCTGCCACAAGGGGCATGTCTCCGGCGTGGGGAACCTCCTGAAGGCGCCGCGCGACAAGATCTGCCTGACCTGCCACAAAGCCGTCCTGAAGGGGGCGGTGGGACACGATCCCGCCCTGAAGGGGGACTGTCTCACGTGCCACGATCCCCACGACTCCCGCTACCGGAAGCTGCTGGCGGGGCGGGAGAAGGATCTCTGTTTCACCTGCCACGCGCAGACCCGGAAAGAGGAAGACCGCTTCAGCGTGCATTCCCCCTTTGGCGCGGGGAATTGTCACAAGTGCCACAATCCCCACTCCGCCGCCGCCAGGTACCTCCTCGCCACGACCCCGGAGAAGAGCTGCCACGCCTGTCACAAGGCCTTTTTCAAGGAGTTCAAGGAGAAGAAACAGCACGCGCCCTTCAAGCGGGACGCGTGCCTGACCTGCCACGCGGTCCACGCGGCCGATTACGCCTTCCAGATAAAAAAGCCGCTCGACACCATCTGCTATACGTGCCACGCCTCCGTGGGCAAGGAGGTCAAGCGGGCGCGATATGTTCACCTGCCCGCCGAGAAGGGGAACTGCTCCACGTGCCACCAGCCGCACGGGGACAACCATCCCAAGTACCTTCGGAAGGACCTGCAGGGACTCTGCCTCTCCTGCCACCCGGAGGTATCCCGGAACTGGAAAAACGGCGTGGGACATCGCCCCGCCATGGAGAAGGAAGGATGCCTCGTCTGTCACCGGCCCCACGCGGGCCCCAACCCGCAGATCCTGAAAAAGCCCCTCAAGGAGGCCTGCGTCACGTGTCACCGGGTGACGCCGAAGCTTGTTTCGGCTCACGGGAAGATCCGGCCGTCGCCGGAGTCGTGCACCACGTGCCACGACGCGCACGGGGGACCGGACGAACGGTTGCTCTGGCCGAAGGAACACGCGCCGTTCAAGAAGGGGGAGTGTAAAAAATGTCATGGAGGTGGCGTATGAAGCGGCTGAGCCTGTTATTCGGTCTCCTTTTCCTCTTGTCGGGCACGGGGTGGGGCGCCACCGGCCGCATGTGTTTCCAGTGTCATCCCAGGGCGAAATTCCTCAAGGGAAGGCCCCACGCCCCCGTGGCGAAGGGCGCCTGCGTCGACTGTCACCGCCCCCACGTGGCCAGGCACAAGGGGCTGCTTTCGGAGGCGCCGCCCGAACTCTGCTTTTCGTGCCACAAGAAGGTGAAAGAGGCGTTGAAGACGGCCGTGCTCGTGCATCCGCCCTTCCGGCAGGGGGCCTGTCTGCGGTGCCACGCGTCCCACACCTCGCCGGGGAAGGGACTCCTCAAGGGCTCCCTGAGCAAGGTCTGTTTCTCCTGCCACAAGGACTTGAAGACGTCCTTCACCCATGTCCACGCCCCCTTCGGGAAGGGGCGGTGCCTGGCGTGCCACGAGCCCCACGCCTCGGGGGACCGCCGCCTACTCAAGCGCAAGGGGGCGAAGCTCTGCCTCTCGTGCCACAAGCCCACGCCCAAACTGAAGAAGACCCATCCGGGCACCCTGGAGACCATGGACTGCCTCTCGTGCCATCACCCCCACGGGAGCGCCCGCAAGGGGATACTTCGGGACGTGAGTCATCCGCCCTACGCCCAGGGGAAATGCGCCGGGTGCCACGCGAAGCGAAACCTCGGGGCGGCGCTCTGCTTTTCGTGCCACGAGGAGATTCAGAAGACCTTCGACCACTTTCACAACCACCTGCTCGGGGGATACAGCCCCAACCCGTGTCTGTTGTGCCACAGCCCCCACCTGGCCGACACGAAGGCCATGCTGAAGGACACTCCGCGGCGGCTCTGCCAGCAATGCCATCCGGAGACCTACCGGCAGCGGGAGGAGACCCTCTATTCCCACCCCAAGTGGAAGCTGTGCATCGAGTGCCACGCCCCGCACGGGTCGAACCATCCCGCCATGTTGAAGGGCAACGGGAACGATGTCTGTATCCGGTGTCATGAAACCCAGGGAAAGTTCACCCACCCCGTGGGAGAGAAGGTGAGGGACCCGAGGAACGGGCAGCCCATTACGTGCGTGACGTGTCACAACACCATGGGAACCAATTTCAAGTATAATCTCCGTCTCAGTGGGGAGGCCGCGTTATGTATCGAATGTCACAAAAATTATTGAGAGAAAGATCGTTTTCAGGAAGGTCGTGCAGAACTTTCTACCTGGGCCTGATCGTTTGCCTGCTGATGGTTTTGGGTCTCGGATCGACTCTCCATGCCGGTTCCTGGCGGCTCGTCGCCTCCATCGAGAAGGGCAAGGCGGGGATATTCCTCCACTACCCCCTGGGCCTCAATTACGACGCGGCCCTCGGGCGGCTTTACGTGGCGGACGCGGGCAACAACCGCCTCATTTCCTATACCACGGACTGGAAGCCGCTGAAAATCTTCGACGCGGCGGGCCAGTTGCGGGGGCCCATCGGCATGGTGCGCGAGAGGGACGGCAGCCTCTGGGTGGTGGAACGCCCCATCAACAGCCTGACGTTCATCAACCTGAAACTTCGGAAGGTGGAAAGGCACCACCTGACCCTGAAGGGACGCCCCGTCCTCGTGGACAAGATGACCCTCTGGAAGGACCGGCTGGTGATCCTCGACCGGGCCACGGGGAAAATCCTCATGCTGCGGAAAGACCTCACGGTGGAAAGGGAATTCGCCCCGGGCTCGAGGAACTTCAAGGGGTTTTTTGACCTGAAGTCAAAAGGTGATATCCTCTGGGGGATGGAGACCCTGTCGGGTCGCCTTTTCGGATTCGACGCGTCAGGGAAGGTGATCGACACCTTCGTCCCGAAGAAACATCTCCCCCAGCCCGTGTCGTTTGACCGGGACGCGGAGGGGAACGTCTATATCCTGGATCGTTACATGAAGAAACTTTTAATCTTTAACCGGGACGGGAGCCTGCGTTACGAGATGCTGAAAAAGGGATTCAAGCCCGGGCAGTTGAGTTACCCGTGGGAAGTCCTGATGGTTGGAAGGTCCCTCCTGATCCTGGACGAGGGCAACGGACGCATCGATGTCTGGAACCGTTAAATTCGCGCTGGCTCTGACCTTTCTCGCTTGGATGGCGGGCACCGCCGCCGCTCGCGTGAAGGGTGTCTGCTCCAACTGCCATACCATGCACTACTCCCAGGGGGGGCTTCCCCTGGCCGAGTGGGGCGCAAGCGGTCCCTACCGGGCCCTCTTGGTCAACGACTGCATCGGCTGTCACACGGGGAAGAACACGGCAACAACCCGAACGCCTTACATCCTCACGACGGGGAGTGAGATAAAATACGGGACGACGGGGACCGAGTCGGAAACGAACACCCTGGCGGCCGGTAACTTCTGGTGGGTTTACGACGGCAATACCACGGGAAACCGCAGTGACGCGAAGGGCCACAACGTGGTTGGGATCGCCCTGGAGGATCAGACGCTCCACAACACCCCGCCGGGCGGCTCCAACTTGAATCACCGACTGACCTGCGCGGGGACCTACGGGTGCCACGGGGACCGCACCATCGTCGACACGCTGGGGGCGATGATGGGGGCGCACCACGCGGACGACTCGACCCTCGACGGAACGACGGTGGGGAAGAGCTACCGGTTTCTGAAGGGGGTGGTGGGGCTGGAGGACCCGGATTGGGAATACCGGCCCAAGAATAACGAGCACAACCAGTACAAGGGCGTGGATCGGACCGACGAGGGGAACCTGGATCCCACCACCATTAGCTACCTCTGCGCTGAATGTCACGGGGATTTCCATACAGGGAACGACATCAGCAGCGGGTCGTGGGGATCTCCCTGGCTGCGGCACCCCACGGATTACGACATGGGGAATACGCCGAGCGGCTCCGAATATCGGAATTATCCCGGTCCCTACGACCAGCAGGGAACCTACTCGGTGGTCGCCCCCGTGGCGAGCGAGGACGTGACCCAGGTGATCTCGACGGTTACGTTCAGTAAGGATACTATCATCACGTGCGTCACCTGCCACCGGGCCCACGGATCCCCCTACTGGAAGTTATTGAGGTGGAACTATTTCGGATGGCCCACGAACAACGAGGACGATGTCAATGGATGCATGGCGTGTCATAGCGCTAAGAATTAGCCACTTTCTCCTCGCCTTCTGCCTGCTGGGCGGCCTGAAGGCGGAGGCGGGCTCCTACTGGCGCTCCGCCCACGGGAGCTACGCCAACGGGGTGAAACGGAATAACCGGGCACTCTACAACAAGGGGAACTGCGGCCACTGCCACGACCAGCACGGGGATTACGGCGGCATCAGCAACGGGGGACCCTTCGCCTTCGCCCTTTACGCCAATCCCTTCAATACCAACGCCTCGCCCGGCAATTACCAGAAGGCGGACGCCTTCTGCTTCCATTGCCACACGAACGGCACGGACTCGGAGCAGAACGGGGGGATCGTCAACGAGGATTACTCGAAGACCTTTGGGGGTTACAGCGCCTCAGGGAAAAATAATATCCTTTCCACCTTCAACCAGCGGTCCTACCACGACCTGGAGGATGTCTATAACTTCGCGAAAAACAGTTTTCCCTTCTTCACCTCGGAATCGTCCCCCTGCGTGGCCTGCCACAACCCCCACCTCGCCAGGCGGGTAAAGGCGGATCCCGGCAACCCGGCCGCCAACACGGCGATTTCCCGCCCCACGGCGCACGATACCCTCTGGGGAGACGATAACACATCTACGGACAAGGAGACCATGTATTACTTCTACCAGGGCCGCTACCAGGCGCCCTACGCCTATGGGGGGACCAACTCCTATGAGCCGGGCGGAACAAGCACCTACGACGGGCACAACCTCCCGGATTACGCCACATTCTGCACGGACTGCCATAATCCCGGGAACACGATATACAGCACGAGCCTGGGACGAAACCTCATCAAGATAGACTGGTCCACCCAGGGGGGGGAGTCGGGTCCGGGTGACAAGCACGGGAGGAACTCGGCCACCACGAGCCTGGGCGTCAAGGCGCCCTACGCCAATGCTCCCATTGGGATCACCCTGGGATTTGCTCTCTCGTGCACCGACTGCCACGAGCCACACGGGGCGCCCAATCCCTACCTCGTCCGGTCGGAGGTGAACGGGACGCAGATCTCCATTCCCAACACCTCGACGGGCAATGAAATAGGCTATCTCTGTCTGGCCTGCCACAAGGACGATCAGGCCTACGGCGTGTCAACGACTCCGAACCACTGGCGTTACGCGCACCATACCGCGACCGACCATCCCTACCCGCAACAGCAATGCGGGCGGTGTCATAGCGGAGGAGGCATGGGCGGCACCCCCATCCCCTGCATGAACTGCCACATGCACGGCAAGGACGACAGTTACCTTGGATCATCGAGCACGGGGAGGATATGCTTTTGAAGAAGCTGATGTTTTCGACGGTATTCATATTTTTCTTGGCCATCGGCATTGCAGGAGCGGCGCGGCTGAACGTCTTCGTGAACATCGAGCATCCGTTGCCCACAGAGGCGCGTTTCGAATTGGCCGGTTTGTCCCTGATTAACGACCAGGGCACGGATGTCCCTGTGACCGTATCGAGCCCAGGCGTGAGCACCGCCGTTTCCTTCGGACAATCCTTTCTCGCCAGCGCGGAGGTCCCGGTGGGGCGATACTCTACCGTGATATTGAAAATGAAAAATGTCCGTTTGGGATCCAGAAAAATTCCCGGCGATATGGAAGCGAAGATCAAGGTAAACTGGGAGCTGAAGGAAGGGGAGAGCCGATGCCTCTTCCTGGTCTGGGACGTCCGGGGCTCTTTGCGGGAAAACGGCTTTGCGCCCTCTTTTTACGCCATGTTCCAAACCCGACCCCTGAGGGGAGAGACCCTCTATGTCACGTGCGACGAGATTAATACCCTCTTTGCCATCCGAACGGACACGAACCGCGTGGTGGCCTCCCTCGCCACAAAGGACACCCCCCGGCAAGTGGCGGCTTTCCCCAGGGGAGACCGTCTCTACGTCCTGTGCGAAAAGAGCCGCTCCCTCCTTTCCGTGGAGATGTCCACGTTTCGTGTCGTTGACGCCCTCCTCCTTCCCATGGTTCAGAGCCCGAGGTTTTTGGCCCTTGTCAACGGGCGCACCCTGGTCGTCACGGATCCCAATAATGACCAGATATTCCTGGTGGATGCCGGCACGGGGAGCCTCCTCAAGTCGCGGCGACTGGGTCAGCAACTGACTAACGTTTTCTACTGGAAAAAGGGACGCCAGATCTTCGTCTCATCCGCGGGAGAGCAGAAGGTTTACCAGCTAAACGCGGACCTGAGCCCAGCCAGGGCCTACGAGACGGGATCCTCGCCGCGGGGGATATGGGTCCAGAACGGGTGGCTCTACGTGGCGGACAGCGGGTCCGGAACCGTGAGCCTTTTTAACCTCGCAACGGGAAAACTCCTTGGAAGAGTGCGAAGCGGACGAAAACCCGTGAGAATTCTTGGAACGCGAAGGCGCTTATTTATCAGTAATTGGAAAGACGGCACCTTGAGCGTGCTTTGGCCGGGACAAATGGCTATCTCCAGGCGGATAAAGGCGGGACTTTCTCCTTCTGCCTTAGCCGTGTGCAACACGAGGCGATGGCTCTACGTGGCGGACAGAGGGGAAAGGGGGGTGACGGTTGTGAATTCAACTTCAATGAAAAACATGGGGATGATTGAATTGGGTTGTAGCCCGTGGGATGTCGCGGTTGCGAGGTGATGAAATTTAGGGGAGTTGTAGCAAAATGTCAAAAAGAAACGCGCGGTTAGCACTCATATTTCTTGCCATTTTCATGGGATCTGCCTCAGGTGTTTCCGCCCAAAGGTGCGTGAATTGCCACAACTTCAAACGCCTGGGGCAATGGGTTCACGCCCCATTTGAAAACGGAAAATGTCAGTCGTGTCATGGGGGCGCGTCATCACGAAAGGGAGGGGGAAAATTAGATATTCAAGAAGCAAAATGGGTTCTTAGAAGGCATTTTTTTGGTGGGAAAGGGCTTATCTTCTTACCGCGGAGAGTGAGAGGAAAATTTCTTGTTTTTCAAGCGGACACGCGTGAAGACGCAGTGCCCCTGTCTCCCGAGTCCGTTGCCTCGCTTCCCATAAAAACAGCGCGGGAACCGAAAATTTTACAAGCCTTTCCCTGTGAAATTGAAGAAGGGATTTTTTTGGAAGCAACATTATGTGTTGAGACCAATGTCCCGACGGAGATTGAAGTCAGATGTGGAAATCAGGTGGAGACGAGCAGCGGTGACTTTTTCACGCGTCATCGAATTGTGTTAGGTAATCTTAAAAAGGATGCAATCTATCAGGCTAAGATCATCGCGCGTGATATCTCGGGACGGGTATCCCGTAGCCGCGTTGTGATGTTTCGAATGGATAAGACCATAAAAACTGAGCAGTTTAAGAATGAGGGGACGAATGAGATATCAATCCGCCTTTTTCATTTTCCTCCCAATGAAATGGTGCTTGCGATTGAATCAGGGAATGAGATAGACTGGCGTTTGGGGATTTTACCTGACCAGAGCGTGAAAAACACCTCAATGCCGAAGAATCATCCTGTTATAAGGTCCCTTCTTTATTCGGGCATCGAAGCCTGTTATAAATGTCATCCTGATGAAAAGCTCGGGGTTTCACACCCTGTCAATATCTCCTTGAAAAATGGCATGAAAGCCAAAGGGGTCCCACTTTTTGGCAAGGTAATGACTTGTTCAAGCTGTCACGAACCGCATTCAGCGAACATTCCGTATCTTCTGCGAAAAAAAGAGGATGATCTCTGTGTGTCATGTCATGGGGAACGTTATAGAAAATAAGGGGGCGAGAGTGAATATGGAACTATATCAACAGAAACGTAAGAAATTGAATTTGCGCGTTAAACGGAATCTGCAGGCCTGGATCCTTATACGCATTCTCGTGGTTATCCTTATCTCCATTGCCATTTCACTTTTCATTCTTTACCTTTTCAGCCATAGACAGATAGGAACAACGTTTCACAGGGCGCATTTGACCATCCGTCACGTCAGTGACCTTCTCCTGCCCGTCATCGTGGCCAGCGGAGGGCTCTGCGTCCTCGCGGGATTTTTATTCGCCATCTTTTTCCCTCAGCGAATCGCGGGTCCCATTTACAGGATTGAAAGGGGGCTCAAAGAGATTTCGACGGGGAATTTTAAACACGTCTTCAAACTGCGGAAAACCGATCATTTCCAGTCTCTCGCGGAGGCGGCTAATGAAGCGATGCGTCGAGTTGCCAAGGAATTAGAGGATCTGGAAAACCAACTTAAAAGTATAGAAGAAATTCTCGATAGGGGAGAGAACGAACTGGCAAAAGAGAAAATTGTTGTTCTCCGGAAGCGACTTGAAAACCTCTTGGGTTGAGCCCGATATCGTGAACCATCGCGCCAGAGATGGGGGCTTCGGAAGCCTAAATACCGAGTAAACTTTTTTCCGTTTCTATTGATTTTCCTCGCCGATTCCGTCATAAAACGGGCATGGAAGGCCTGAAAGACATTATGTCAAAGAAACGGGAAGCCCTCAATCGGCTTTTCATTGTCGCCATTCTCGGAGGCGCCCTCGCTGGATTCTTTATCCTCTATCCTATCAACGAATTTGTCTACTACTATGAACATGGTGTCGAAAAGCCCTCTGTTTGGACATTTATTTCCCATCAGGTCTTTAATTCATTGAGAGGAAACAATCCACTGAAGACTACCTTTTACACGGGGGTAGGCGCCGCCTTCGGCGTCTTGGTGGCCTTTCTTTTCAACGCGTGGCGCAGGAAGATTGAGCATATCCAGAAACTCCACTCCGCCTTGGAGGAGAACCTGGGCGCCCTCATCACGCAGGGAGAGGGACCAAAGCTTGAATTCAAGTCTTCCTTCAGGTGGGACGTAAGACAGAACAAGATGAATCGCGGACTGGAAAACGCGGTCCTGAAGACACTGGCGGGATTCATGAATGGACAAGGGGGGACACTCCTCATCGGCGTGGACGACGACGGCAACGTTCTGGGCCTGGAAAAGGACTACGAAACGCTCAGGAAGAAGAACCGGGATGGCTTCGAATTGGCTATCATGACGGCCGTCTCCCGGAAACTTGGGCCCGAGATCTGTCAGCACCTCCACGTCATGTTCCACACCATCGAGGGGAAAGATGTCTGCCGCATCCTGGTGACCCCCTCCCATCAGCCTGTTTTCGTGAGGCAGGACAAGACCACCAAGTTCTACCTGCGCACGGGGGGCAGCACCCGGGAACTGAACATCGAGGAAGCCATGTCCTACGTGGCAAACAGGCGATAAGTATCCATGTAAACCTGGAGAAGGAGAGAAGAGATGGCGGAAAAGACACCGCCCGGTCAGCGATTTATTCCATCCTGGCCGGTTCGGACGGCGGAAGAGATGCCGGCGATTGCTCCGGAGGATTGGACCCTGAAGATTACGGGCCTTGTCAAGCAGGAGAAGATCTTGAAGGCGGGGGATATCCACACCATGCCAGCGATCGAGGTCGTGGGGGATTTTCACTGCGTAGAATCATGGAGCGTTCCGGGCAACCGGTGGCGCGGGGTGCGGATTCGGGACCTTATCGGCCGTGACGATCTCCTGGAGACGGCGAAATTCGCCCTCGTTTACTCTCCAGGCGGCTATTCCTCTGAACTGGACCTGGATTGTCTGATGGATAGCGAGACGTTACTCGCCTGGGAGCGGAACGGAGAGCCCATTCCCTTCGAGCATGGCTATCCCTTGCGGCTTATTGTCCCGGGCAGGTATGCCTACAAGAGCGTGAAATGGGTTATGGAGATAACCTTCGTGGACAGGGATATCCGCGGATACTGGGAAGAGCGGGGCTACCATCCCGTGGCGGATGTCTGGAAGAATGAGCGTTACGGGTAGGTCAACGGATTCCTCTCGAAGTCGCGCCCAGGTAGATGGCAAAGATGGCCACGCTGGCGCCGGCCAGGTCGGTGATTCCCGTGGGGCGGGAGAAAAATAGAATGTCCCATACAAACGAGAGGGTCGGCTGAAGAAGGAGAATGAGTCCTGCGCGGGAGGCCTCGATTTTCCCGATTCCCTTTGAAATAAGAACCCATCCCAGAAACTGCCCCATGATGCCGTAAGCGATGAGGGCGAGAAGAGTCTGTCTGTCAGGGATAGCGAAGGATTCTCCGCCCGCGAACATCTCAAGGCCGATTCCTATGGCCGTCAGGATGGAGATGACGGCGATCACGAAAAATGCGGAGATTTTCGTGTAGCGTGCCTGGAGGGTCCTTAGGCTTAATAGGTAAGCCGTGTAAGCCAGGGCGGTAATGAGGCCGAGTCCCACCCCTAAATAGAATTGAGGTTGCGGAACCACCATATTGTGGGGGAGAATAAGCAGCCCAAGTCCAATAAGCGCCAAAGGGACGGAGATCACGTAACGCAGGTTCAGACGCTCCCGATAGAGGAAGAAACCGATCCCCGCCAGGAAGAAAACCTGGAAGTTGGCAAGGATGGTGGCCAGACCAGGGCCCACATAGAAGATGCTGCGGTGCCAGATCGTCAGGTCCCACACAAAAAAGAACGCGGTTAAGGTCATCAGGCCAAGGGCCTTGAACGGGAATCGCGAGGTCTTTCCTGTAACAAGGGCGAAGGCCATGAGAATGACACCCCCAATGGCCATGCGATAGAAGGCGGAAACCGTGGGTCCCACGTGGGCCAGCTTCACGAAGACGGCGGAAAAACTAATCATCACCGCCCCCGCGAGAACCGAGAGATCATTAAAATAATTTTTAAGGGAGATTTTCGACATCAGTCAAGAAAACAAAAGCAGAGGATCGTTGCTGTTAAAAAGTCCTGAGGAACTTTTTTCTTGTTTTTTATCTCTTCCACCTTATATGTTTAACCATGGATAAGGCGGAGTTGTAAAGAAGGATTTTATCTTGTTTGAGATATTGGCGGATGAAAATTCACCACATCCTTTAAGGGATGAAAACCGTTTTTTACTTTGTCTTGAGGACATGGGTCTTGCGGGATTATCATTCCTCGCGATCGGGAAAACCTGAAACCCGCATAAGCCCCTCCCGCCAGGCCGCTCTTTCCCCCGCCCGCCGCGCGTTTTTCTCCCGGTAATCCGCGTGCTTCAGAAAATCCCTGAGTCTTTTCCGCAAGGGCGAAAGCCGCCTGACCATGTCCCGGGCGAGAAATCCCGCCGTTTTTGCGGGGGCCTCCCGGAGGATGGGGGTGAGGTGCCGAAGACACAGCCCATCCGAGGCCTTGTAACGGTCCCTGGCCGTTTCGTTTTCCCCAGCGAGAAGAGCGATCAACTGCCGCCCGGCATCCCGTTCGGCCCGCCTCACGACCCGGCAGGCGGGGCAGTCATGATTACCGACGAGGATTCGCCTCGAGACAGCGAGACGTCGAGAGGCCCCCCCGGGACCAGAGGCGGTGTCCAGGGAGCGGGCGAAGGTGTCCAGAGTGCCCAGGGCGTTGGATATCAGGCTTTCCAGGAGGACGGTGCCCATATAATCCGGGGCAAGTTCCCGAAGCCGCGCGGCGTGCGTCCGGCAAAATCCCCCCGCCTCCTGAATTTCGGCCAGGATGGAAGGGGTATCGTAGTTCTGTTTTGTCAGCCACGTGAAATAGTCCGCCAACGCTTTGTCTCCGGCGCGGCAGACGGGACATCCCTCTTTTTTCATGGCCCTTATCACATCCAGCGCCACGGGATGGAGAGGGGGCGGCTTTTTACTTGGAGAAGGGGAAGGCCTGATTTTCCACGCCCGGACCTTGTCTAAAAATCTCCGGGCGACATGCCAACATCGGGAAGGGACGGCCTCCCAGGTGGCGGGGAGCAAGGCGCGGACGATGTCGTTGGGAAAGAGTTCCCGCGCTCCCGTAAACCAGCGGATGGCCCTGAGCCAGGAATCGATCTCCGATCCCTTGGGTTCTTCCGAGAAACGGTAATCGTGCTTTCGCCAGAATTCCCCCAGTTCCCACGAGAGATACCGGGCTTTTTCCAACGCGATTCCCACGGCGACGGAGAGATTGGGATGGTCCCTGAAGTTTTCGATACAGATTTTGAGATGGGGAAGACG
>Ga0256833_1002739_pt1 | contig 12229 bp, 10 predicted proteins | sample 356284metaG_FD_190535 | JGI IMG/M metagenome (GOLD analysis project Ga0256833, IMG submission 190535) | Hydrothermal vent microbial communities from Mid Atlantic Ridge, Atlantic Ocean - 356-284 | ecosystem: Environmental > Aquatic > Marine > Hydrothermal vents | place: Atlantic Ocean: Mid...
TTTCTTCGTTTTTTTATCTGCTCTTTTAAAGAGAATGAAAAGTGTTTTATCTCTTTGCAAAGATAGCTATCTTGTAAATATTCGATATAGTTTTTTATGGTATTTTCATTTGTGTTGGTTGCTTTGGAAATAGAGTTGTATGAGTATAGATTTGAGGTGTTTGAGATTATAAAGTTTGTAATCTCTTTAAATGTTTTGCTATCTCTTATGTTGTGATTGGCTATGCAATCTTTATAGATGATAGTATCATAATAGTTTAATATAATATCTCTTTTATATGTTGGCTCTTTTAAAACTTCAAAAAATGAACCAAAATGCATCAAGTTATCTATAAGCTTTAAAACAAAGCTCTTTTGTCTAACAATATCTAATCTGCTTTTTATATCACGATACTCTAAAACTTCATCAAATGATGGTGGATAAATAGTAGTAGCAAGGTATCTGCCACTAAGAAGTGTTGCATACTCGCCACTTAGAAGTGAAGAGTTTGAACCAGTTATAAAAATCTTTTTAACAGTTTCATTGTCATATATAGCTTTTACAAACTTCTCCCACCCTTGCACATTTTGCACTTCATCTAAAAATAGATACTCTACCTTTACTCCTGTTAGCTTTTGAGATAATTCTAAAAGTCTATACAGATGCTTACTATCACTATACAACTCACTAAAAAATGGGTCATCAAGGTTGATATATAGACAACTTTTAGCATCAATTTTTTTGATTAATTCATTTATAATAAGTTTACAAATAGTTGTTTTGCCACCTCTTCTAATACCTTTTAAAACCTCTATTTGCCTAAGATGCAATCTATCTATAAGTTTATCTACAACTTTTCGTTTATAAAGGTTATTATAAGGCTTATCCCAATGTATATTATGCTTATATATAGCATTTTCCATAGTATAATTCCTAAAAATAACTTATTTTACTAATTATACTTAGTAAAAGTTACAAAAAGCTTAAAGTTGATTGGCTTTGATGGAAGTAATAACCTGAGTTCGACAAAATATCATAGCCACAACTTTATGAGCTTAATCTTTAGCTAAATTAAATTTTTCTCAAAGAGAGTGCAAGCACAAGGCAGGACTAACTGGTTAATTCAAAAAATTTAAATCGGCATTAAAAAAGTTCATAAAACCCGAAGGGAAGCCAAAAATGGGCAATCTTTTCCAAATAAAATTCTTGAATTACCTATGAGTAGTCCTACGAATTTGATTTAAAATTTCTTTGCATTCTTTGGCTTCTGTGGCTATGATATTCTGTCGAATTCAGGTTATTAGTATAGGTGTAGTAACTGATTCTATTGGTATTAAGTAGCTAGTAAAAATTAAACACAAATAAATTTCAAAGGAGTGTAGAGGTGTAGAGAAAGTAACAATATATTATCGGTTTACTATCTCTACCCCCTTCACATCTCTACACCTATACTCCCTTGATATTATATTAGGTTTTAATTTTAGGTTACTACTTATAATTGGGTGTTTTTGTTTGGAAAGTTTTTAAAAAGCTAAGGGCAAAAGCCCTATGATTAAAAGTTTTCAGATATCATAAATGCAAGTTCTAGTGCTTGATTTGCATTTAATCTTGGGTCGCATTGTGTATGATAACGGTCAGATAAATCATCTGATGTAATTGGGCAAGATGCACTACCAGTACATTCTGTTACATCTTCTCCTGTCATCTCCAAGTGAACACCAGCTGCAACTGTGCCATGCTCTTTATGAATCTTAAAGAAAGATTTTACCTCTGATAAAATATTATCAAAATCTCTAGTTTTAAAACCATTTGGACTCTTTTCTACATTTCCATGCATTGGGTCAATTGTCCAAACTACATTTTTACCTGCATCTCTTATTGCTTTTAAAAGTGGAGGGAAAAACTCTTCTATTTTACTTGCACCCATTCTTACAATTAAGTTTAATTTACCCTCTTCATTATTAGGATTAAGCGTAGATACTAACTCTACTAACTCATCTGGTTTCATAGATGGTCCAACTTTACAACCTATTGGGTTTTTAATACCTCTAAAATACTCAATATGTGCCTCATTTAAATCTCTTGTTCTATCTCCAATCCAAAGCATATGGGCTGAAGTATTATACCAATCACCAGTTAGACTATCTTCTCTTGTTAGTGCCTCTTCATAATTTAATAAAAGTGCTTCATGAGAAGTAAATACAGTTGTTTGTCTAAGCTGAGGCGTATTTTTAGATGTCAAACCAGCAGCTTTTAAAAAATTCATAGCTTTATCAATTTGACAACTAATCTCTTCATACTTTTGCCCTATTGGATGAGTTTTAATAAAATCTAAATTCCATTGATGGACTTGATTTAAATCTGCTAATCCACCTCGAGAAAATGCTCTTAAAAGGTTCATTGTAGCAGCTGATTGATAGTATGCTCTAATCATTCTATATGGGTCTGGCTCTCTTGCTTCGGCGCTAAATTTAATATCATTTATAATATCGCCTCTATAGCTTGGCAGTTTAACACCATCTTTCTCTTCAAAATCACTACTTCTTGGTTTTGCAAACTGCCCTGCTACTCTACCAATTTTAACAATAGGTTTACCACTTGAGTATGCAATAACAACAGACATTTGCAAAATTAATTTAAATAGATTTTTAATTGTATCTGCATTAAATGATGCAAAGCTCTCTGCACAATCACCACCTTGAACAATAAAAGCTTCACCCCTTCCAGCTTTTGCAAGTTCCTCTTTTAAATTTCTTGCCTCTCCTGCAAAAATTAAAGGAGGAAAACTACTTAACTGCTCTTCAATTTCTTTTAGTGCTTCTTTATCTTTATACTCTGGTTGTTGCTTTATTGGAAATTCTCTCCAGCTACTTGGACTCCAACTCATTTTTTACCTCTTTATTCTAAAAATTGCAAGATTATACCAAAAAAGATTTAAGCTCTCTTTTTAAAATAGATATAAATTACAACAATTAAGCCAACAAAAGCAATTGCACCCATTGTAATATATCTTAAATACTCTTTTATTAATGTTTCATTTTCACCAATAAAGTAACCAACAAGAGCCAAAATAACTACCCAAATCCCTGCACCTAATGCTGTATATATACTAAATTTTGCTAAATTCATTTTTGCCATACCTGCTGGTAGAGAGATATATTGCCTGATACCAGGAATTAATCTACCTGTAAAAGTAGATATATGCCCATGATTTATAAAAAATTTTTCTAACTTTTCTAAACTACCCTCTTTTAAGAAAAAGTAATTACCATATTTTAAAAGGAAAGTTCTTCCAAAATGTTTTGCTAAATAGTAATTAAATATTGCACCAGTTAGTGAGCCTAAAATTCCAATAACAATAGCAAGAGTTAAGCTCATCTCTCCTTTACTAGCCAAATACCCAGCAGGAACCATTACAACTTCACTAGGAAAAGGGAAAAATGAACTCTCTAAAAACATCATAATAAATATACCTATATAACCTAAACTACCAACTGTTTGCACAATCCAATTTACAATTTCTGCCATTTTTACTCTTTTTTTAACTGTAATTATAATTAAAAAATGTAAAATACGCGATTAAATTAAGGATTTGAAATGTTTAAATTAGATAACCCTATAAATAATTATAAAAATATTGCTCATGCTTTCTTTTTAAGTTTAGCAATAACTGTTGCTGAACCATCTACTGTAATGCCTTTAATGGTGCATCACTTTAGCCAAAGTGCTTTTTTAGTAGGACTTTATGCAGCACTTTTGCGTGGAGGAGCTATTGTAATTCAGTTATACGCCTCTTTTCATGCACAAAGTTATAAAAAAGTAATTCCATATCTTAGAAAAGTATTCTTTTTTAGATTTTTAGCTTGGTTTAGTATTGGATTATCTATATTTTTAATTGGAGATAGCAATAAAGCTTTAACAGTTACTCTTATTGGAGTAGGACTATTTTTCTTTTCATTTACAGCAGGATTTGGGGCAATCTATTTTAAAGAGTTACAAGCAAAGCTATTTAGTAAATCTTATCGTGGTAAAACTATGGCTAATAGGAATATTGCAGGAAGTATTGCATCGATAATTAGTGGTGGAGTTACTGGATATGTTTTAAGTAATTTTAATGCACCTTTAAATTATGCCTATTTATTTATGATAAGTTCAGCAATTATGGCAATTGGATTTATAATTTTTGGCACAATAGATGAACCTAAAAAAGAGAATATATCTAAAAAAGAGAAGAGTTTTAAAGAGTTTATAAAAAATGCCAATAAACTATTAAAAGAAGATAAGAGGTTAAGAGTGCAAACTTTGGCAATATTTTTAAGTTTTGGATATATGTTTGCAATGCCTTTTATAATTTTGAAAGCTAATAGCACTTTTGAGTTAACAGGATGGATGTTAGGAGGTTTTATAACTATTCAAATGATAGGCTCAATTATTGGTAGTAGTTTAATTTGGAGAAGAATTAGTAATTATGAATTTATGTTAACACTAGCTTTTATTTTAGCAATTTTACCATTTATTGTGGCACTATTTGCAAACAGTGTATATTATTATATGGCAATATTTTTACTATTTGGTATAGCAATAGATGGCTTTAATATTGCAGGAATGAACCTAATTATAGAAATTGCTCCCGAAGAGAAACGCCCAATTTATACTGCCTTGCAGACAAACTTAAGCTCAATAGGGCTATTTTTTCCAATACTAGGTGCATCTATTTTACATACTTTTGGCTATAGTGCGTTATATATTATTACAATCTTAATTTTAGTATTAGGATTAGTGGTTAGTTTGAGACTTAAATAGTTAAAAGCTAAAAGCGTAAGGCTAAAAGCGTAAAGCTTTTTGCTTTCAGCTTTAAGCAATAATCTATTTCATTCTCAACACACAACACTTAACACATAGCACATAATTCTGAACACTTCATCAAAAATAAGCAAATAGTTATAAACTTTTAAGTATAATTCGCACTCAAAATTATTTTAAGGACATATTATGTTAGAAGGAATTGTTAGAGAGAGTATCGGTAAGAATAATGCTAAAAAACTTCGCCGAGATGGTTATCTAATAGCGAACATCTATGCTAATGGTGTAGAGAATGTTCACTGTGCATTTAAACATGGAGAATTTGTAAGAACTGTAAGAAATAAAGATAGTTTAGCTTTCCCAGTTAAAGTTGATGGTAAAGAGTATAATGTTGTTGTTCAAGAGTATCAATTACACCCAATTACAGGTTTAATTTTACATGTTGATTTAAGAGTTGCACTAGCAGATAGAGTAAGTGATTATTTAGTTCCTGTAGAGACAGTAGGAACTCCAAAGGGTCTTAAAAATAAAGGTGTTTTAGTAATTACTAAAAGAAGAATTAAAGTTAGAGGTAAAATCGAAGATATTCCTGCTAAATTTACTTTAGATGTAAGTGATTTAGATAGAGATGACTCTATATTAATTAGAGATATTGAAGCTCCTGCTAATACAAAATTAATGGATAGACCACATGTTTCTGTTTGTGGTGTAATTAAAGCTAGATAAGAGATGAAGCTTATAGTCGGTTTGGGCAATCCCGGCCCGACATACCAATTGACTCGCCATAATATTGGATTTATGGTAATTGATAAACTTATAGAAGAACTTAACCCCAATAATATTACTAAAAAATCATTTGAAGGTGAACTTTATAAATCTAAAGATTTACTACTTTTAAAACCAACTACTTTTATGAATTTATCTGGAAAGAGTGTTCAATCAGTATCACACTTTTTTAAGATTGATTTAGATAATATTTTAGTAATCCATGATGATATAGACTTAAGCTTTGGAGCATTAAAGATTAAAAAAGGTGGTGGTCATGGTGGACATAATGGATTAAGAAGCATTGACTCTTTATTAGGAAAAGAGTATAATCGATTACGCCTTGGAGTTGATAAACCATCAAGAAAAGAGATGGTTGCAAACTATGTATTAGGTAAATTTAATAGTGATGAACAAAAATTATTAGATAATTTTATAGAGTATGCTTCTAATGTTGCAAGTAAATGGCAAAATAAACCATTAAATGAGCTAAAAAGTTTATACTCTAAAAAAGATAGTAGTTATTTAAAATAAGGTATTTTATGAGTAGAGCTTTTTTTTATATTTTTAAACTTTACATTAAAAATTTTTTTATTACTCTATTTGCAATAGTTTTTATTATATCTCTAATTGATTTTGTCCAGCATATCAATAGCATACAAGGTATGAATAGAGCTTTTTTATACTTTTATTATACAGCTAGTAATACTGCAACGATTATATATCCTATTTCACTTGTCTTTGCTGCTGTTATGACACTATCATCTCTGCTATTTAAAAATCATTTAGTTGCTTTATCATCTTTTGGATATAAGAAAAGAACTATAATAATGCCTATTATTTTAGGTTCCATATTAATATATTTCGCATTTATTGGATTAAACTTTACAAAATTTGCATACTCTGGCGATAAAGCAGAATCTATTTTAAAAGATATTCCAACATTTAATAATGTAGATAATATATTTTTTAAATATAATAATAGTTTTGTATCTGCAAAAAAACTAGATGTAGCAAATAAAGAGTTAAAAGATGTAATTTTATACTATATAAACAATAATAGATTACAATATTTAATGGGATTTAAGAGTGCTAAATTTAAAAATGGATATTGGTTAGCTAAAAATATTACTAAAAAAAGTATAATATATAAAGATAATATGCCACAAGGATATAAAACTACAAAATTAGATAGTAGTAAAATATTAGATGGATACTACCCAAAAGTTTTTAGATTACTCTATGAAGGTAAAAGAATGAGTATTCAAGATGGATTTAGAGCTATAAAATTGTTAGATAAACAAGAGATAGATAGCTCTAAAATAAAAGCTACACTTTATGAGAGACTGATTATGCCTCTATTTGCTCCATTTTTAATATTACTTATTGCAACACTTACACCTTTACATAAAAGATTTTTTAGTAAATCTAAATATTTTTTCTATACACTTGGTGGCACTTTAATTGTGTGGAGTTTGCTATATAGTGCAAATATGTTGAGTAAAAATGGCTCTTTAAATGCAATATTTGGACAACCATTAGTTGTATTAATAGTTGCTATTATATCTATTATTGTATATTTTTACGAAAGAGATAGAATTTAAGTTAATTCTTTAGATTAATCTTTAGGTTAATATTAAATCTTTTTGGGTAAAATCTTTCAAAAATGATAATAGAGGTTTATGATGTCTATAGATTTCAAAAAAGTAGCAAATGAGTATGGGACTCCTGTTTATGTGTATGATTTTAATTATATGAAAGAGCAATATAAAAAATTAAAATCTGCATTTGAGGGTTCAAAATCTTTAATTACTTATGCAGTAAAAGCAAATTCAAACTTAAGTGTTATTTCAAACTTTGCTAAAGAAGGTAGTGGTGCAGATTGTGTTAGTATTGGTGAAGTAAAAAGAGCTTTAATGGCTGGTGTTGAACCTTACAAAATTATATTTTCTGGTGTTGGTAAAAGTTATGATGAGATAAAAAAGGCTCTCGAGCTTAAGATTTTAATGATAAATACAGAGAGTGAAGCAGAGTTACATTTAGTAGAAGAGGTAGCAAAAGAGTTAGGTATAGAGGCTAGAATATCAATTAGAGTAAATCCAAATGTTGACCCTAAAACTCATCCATATATATCTACTGGATTACACGAAAATAAGTTTGGTGTAGATATAGATATGGCAAAAAGAATGTATATTTATGCAAAAAATTCAGATAATCTTGACCCTGTTGGAATACATTTTCATATAGGTAGTCAATTAACTACATTAGAGCCAATTTCTGAAGCAGCAAATATTATTGCAGATTTAGTTAAATCTCTTAAAGCTATTAATGTAGATATTAAGTTTTTTGATGTTGGTGGAGGACTTGGCATTCAATATAGTGATGAAAAGTTAATTAATCCACAAGATTATGCAGATGCAATTAAAAATGCAATTAAAGGTTTAGATGTAACTATTATATGTGAACCTGGAAGATATTTGACAGCAAATGGTGGATATTTAATTACAAAAGTTCTTTATGAAAAGATTAATGGTAACAAAAGATTTACTATTGTAGATGCAGCAATGAATGATTTACTTAGACCATCTTTATATAATGCGTATCATAAAATCGATTTAGTAGAATCAAAAGAGGGAGAAGAGACACCAACAGATATTGTAGGACCAATTTGTGAGAGTGGAGATTTTTTAGCTAAAGATATTATGTTACCAGAGCTTAAGAGAGGAGATTTATTAGTTATAAATAGTGCTGGAGCTTATGGATTTACAATGGCTAGTAACTATAATACAAGAGGAAAAGTTGCAGAAGTTGCCTATGAAGATGGGGAGTTTAGATTAATTAGACGAAGAGAGAGTTTTGAAGATTTAATAGAGCAAGAGAGGTTATATTTAAATAACTAATAATATAAAAATGGGTATAGCTGTAAAGATAAGAAGTAGATAATATTATTTTTATGAACCTATTCCCTTTACTCCTATACTCTTTATAGATAAAATTAGTTTGTTAAGTAACTAGTAAAAATTAAACACTAATAACTTTCAAAGGAGTATAGGTGTAAAGGAGAATAGGTGTAGAGAAAGTAACAACATATTATCAGTTTACTGTCTCTACTCCTTCACACCTCTACACCTATACCCCTTGATATTATATTAGATTTTAATTTTATGTTACTACTTATTATTAACCTGAGTTCGATAGAGTATCTTAAAACTATAAAGCTTATCTTCTAGCTTTATAAATTTTAACTTGATACTGTATCGAACCTAGGTTAGAAGGATAGATTATGGATTTAAATAAGATAAGAGAGCAATTAGATGAGATAGACAATAGTGTTTTAGAGCTTTTTAATAAAAGATTAGCTCTTGTCGAAAAAGTTGCAGAGTATAAAGCTAAAACCAAGAGTGCAATTTATAGACCAGAGAGAGAGAAAGAGATAGTTGAGAGATTAAAAAAGATAAACAAAGAACAAAATGGTAAATTAACAGATGAATTAATAGAGGTTTTATTTACACAAATTATCTCTACTTTTAGAAATTATGAGAAAAAAGAGCTTATTGCATATCTTGGACCTGAAGCTAGTTTTACACATCAAGCAGCAGAGAGGAAATTTGGTTTAACAGGAAGTTATATTCCAATTACTACAATAAATGGGGTTTTTAGAGAGGTTGCTACAAATAGAGCTAAATTTGGTATTGTTCCAATAGAAAATAGCACTAATGGTATTGTAACAGATACTATAAATTGCCTTAATAATTATGATTTAAAGATTGTTGGAGAGGTAGTTTTAGATGTTCATCATGTATTTGCAACAATTGCGCCAGATATAAAAAGTATAAAAAAGATTTACTCTAAAGATATTGCATTTAATCAATGTAGTAAATTTTTAGATGATTTTGGATTTGACCATATAGAGTTAATTCCAGTTGATTCAACAGCAAAAGCAGCAGCTCTTGCAAAAGAGGATAATCAAGCTGCTGCAATTTGTGCAGAGGTAGCTGCAAAAATATATAATATTCCTATGATGTTTAGAAATATAGAAGATGATGATAAAAATAGAACAAGATTTTTTGTAATTAGTAATTTTGAAAATGTGGCAACTGGTGATGATAAAACAACTATTTTAGCAAAACTTCAAAATAAACCAGGGGCATTAGTTGATTTTTTATTAGATTTTAAAGCACACAATATTGATTTAACAAAAATTAAATCACACATTGTAGGAGGTCATTCTATATTTTTCTTAGAGTTTAATGGTCATAAAAATGATAGTGATATAGAAAATATTTTAAATAAATATAGAGATGAAATTAAATTTTTAGGTTCATATATAAAGGAAGCAGATGATGTTTAATAGATATTTAAATGATATAAAAGTTTACGAAGCTGGTAAACCAATAGAGCTTGTAGTAAGAGAGTTTGGAATAGATGCAAAAGATGTTATTAAATTAGCATCTAATGAAAACCCTCTAGGATGTTCACCAAAAGTTGTAGAAGTAATTAAAAAAAATGCTACTAAAGCATCTATATATCCTGATGATAGTATGTTTGAGTTAAAAGAGGAACTTTGTAAAAGATTTAATATAGAAAAGAATCAACTTATAATTGGAGCAGGAAGTGACCAAATTTTAGAGTTTTTATCACATGCTAAATTAAATAGTAACTCTAAAATTTTAACTTCTAATGTAACATTTGCAATGTATGAGATATATGCCAAGCAATTTGGTGCAAAAGTTATTAAAACTGCAAGTTATCAACATATAGTTAGTGAATTTAAAGATAAAATCGCTCAAGAGAATCCAGATATTGTATATATTTGCACTCCTAATAATCCAACAGGTGATGCAACAAAAAAAGAGGATATTTTAGAGATTATTCAAGCAACTTCAAAAGAGTCTTTAGTTGTAGTTGATTGTGCTTATATGGAGTATGTAGAAGATGAAGAGTATAAATTAAGTCCAAATGATTTTATTGAGTTTGAAAATGTAATATATCTTGGGACATTCTCTAAAGCTTATGGTTTAGGAGGAATGAGGGTTGGCTATGGTATTGCAAATAGCAGTATAATAGATGTTTTATATAAAGTTAGACCCCCATTTAATATCACAACTCTATCTTTAGCTGCTGCAATAGAAGCTTGTAGAGATGAAGAGTTTGTAAAAAAGAGTATTAAATTAAATAAAGAGCAAATGAAAAGATATATAGAGTTTGCTAATAGTAATAATATTGAGTATATTCCTAGCTTTACAAACTTTATAACTTTAAAATTTAAAAAACCTCAAGACTCCTCTAAAATTGCTAATACTTTAATGAAAAATGGTATAATAGTTAGAGATTTAGCAAGTTATGGCTTAAATGCTATTAGAGTAACAATAGGTTTAGAGGAGCAAAATAGTAAGTTACTAGAGGCTTTAAGTAAGGAGATATAGTGCTTAAAGTTAAACTATTAGACTCTAAACCAATTTTTACTAATAATAAAGATAATAAAAAAAGTAAAACACTCTCTATTTATGAGATAAAAGAGGCTATAGAGAGTTTAAATTTAGAATATAAACAGATAAATGAAATTGATATTTATAATATTTTTCAATTTATTAAAGAGTCTAAAAAGAGGTGATGAATTTGGATATAAAAAACTATTCTATCGATGAATTAAAAGAGTTAGCTCAAAAAATTAGAGATAAAATTCTAAAAACTGTTAGTCAAAATGGTGGACATTTAAGTTCAACTCTTGGTGCAACAGATTTAATAGTTGCGATGCACCATGTATTTGATGTAGAAAAAGACCCCTTTATATTTGATGTTAGCCATCAAGCTTATGCTCATAAATTACTTACTGATAGATGGGATAGTTTTGATACACTGCGTCAATTTGGTGGAATTTGTGGTTACACTTCACCTGATGAGAGTAGATATGACTACTATAAAGCAGGACATAGTTCTACCTCTATATCGTTAGCAGTCGGTGCGGCAAAAGCTATTGCACTAAAGAGAGAAGATAGAATACCAGTTGCCTTTATTGGTGATGGCTCAATGAGTGCAGGTATGGTTTATGAAGCATTAAATGAATTAGGAGATAGAAAATATCCTGTTGTAATTATTTTAAATGATAATGAAATGAGTATAGCACAGCCAATAGGTGCAATTAGTAGATACTTATCTAAAGGAATGGCTACACCATTTTATCAAAAGTTTAAAAAAAGAGTTGAATCTATGCTAGAGCATATGCCAGATAGTGCATCTTATATGGCAAAAAGATTTGAAGACTCTTTTAAATTAATAACACCTGGATTACTATTTGAAGAGCTTGGTATTGAGTATATAGGGCCTATTAGAGGTCATAATATAGAAGGTATTATAGAGGCTTTAGAGTTAGCAAAGTCACTAAAAAAACCTGTAATTGTTCATGCTCAAACTACTAAAGGAAAGGGTTATGAGATAGCAGAAGGTCCCCAAGAGCATTGGCATGGGGTTAGTGCATTTGATTTAAATAGTGGTAAATCGATAAAAAAGAGTACCAAAAAGAGTGCTACTGCAATTTATAGCGAGTATCTATTAAAACTTGCAAAAGAGAATGAGAAGATAGTTGGAGTTACAGCTGCAATGCCTAGTGGAACGGGATTGACCCCTCTTATAAAAGAGTTTCCTAATAGATTTTGGGATGTAGCAATCGCAGAGCAACACG
>Ga0256833_1002740_pt1 | contig 12229 bp, 7 predicted proteins | sample 356284metaG_FD_190535 | JGI IMG/M metagenome (GOLD analysis project Ga0256833, IMG submission 190535) | Hydrothermal vent microbial communities from Mid Atlantic Ridge, Atlantic Ocean - 356-284 | ecosystem: Environmental > Aquatic > Marine > Hydrothermal vents | place: Atlantic Ocean: Mid...
GAGAATTGATACCATTAGAGGATCTGGTACAGCAGGCACGCAATGCACTTATACCTTTTGAGGATAAATACGGACAGCATATTCCTATAATCGCTGGAGGTGGAATATATACTGGTGAGGATGTATATCATATCATTGACGTTGGAGCTGACGCTGCAAAGATAGGTACCCGTTTTGTGACAACCCAGGAGTGCGATGCCGATGAGGCTTTTAAAATGGAATATATACGTGCCGGCGCAGAGGATATTGTCATCATAGACAGTCCTGTGGGCTTACCCGGACGCGCTGTGGAAAATGATTTTATCCGCAGTGTCAATGCTGGTGAGAAAAAACCGGTCAAATGTGCCTGGAAATGCCTTAAAACCTGCGATTGGCATAAAGTTCCTTATTGTATTGCCGATGCCCTGGCCAATGCTGCCAAAGGAAACCTCAAGGATGGTTTTGCTTTTGCTGGTTCCAATGCTTATAGATCCACTAAGATAACCACTGTAAAACAGGTATTTGAAGATTTGATAAGAGAATACCAACAAGCGGAAGAAAAGAATATGTTAGCTTTACGTATATAACCCAAAAACATTTATTCATCAAAAAGCCGGCTGCAAGGCCGGTTTTTTTATTGGATTTTTAGTATTTTGAAGAAGGAAAAACGAAAAAATTTTAGTATGAAACGCCTGTATTTTTTCTTATTACTATTCCTTCCTTTGATAAGCTCTGGGCAGCTGCCACTGCTTATCAGCGATAATTTCCTGGATAATAGTAATGATTGGTATGAAAAAGATGATAAAACAGTCACAGCCAAAGTAGGCAACGGCATCTATTATCTATACCTCAAAGATGAAGATTACACTTACCGGTTCTGGAACAAACTCTATGACTTGACTAGCCTGGACGAGTATAAAATAGAGTGCCGGATGAAATTATTAAGCGGAAGGGATGATGATTTCTACGGCCTACTGTTTGACACCCAGGATGCTGAAAACTGTAGTGAGTTCAAAATTGCCTCAGTCAAAGAAGCTTATATTAACCGGCGTGAGGACAAGGACTACAAATATTTGACCTACCGTCTGGATTTTCCGTTCATAAATCCACGGGGACAATATAATACCCTGACCGTGCACAAACATAACGGATATTATGACTTTTACATAAATGGACATTTTTTCAAACGGCTTAATGCCAAGAAATTAATTCCACAAGGCGGAAAAGTGGGATTTTTCCTGGGCGGAAAAATGGAAGTTGCTGTGGATTACATCAAAATATACGGACGTAAGTCAAAAATCAATCTGGTGGATAACCCGCTTAATAGCCAAAAAGTAAATCTTGGGCCTGGCGTCAACACAGGAGCTGACGAGCTGCGTCCTATTATCAGCTCGGATGGAAATTATCTATACTTTGTGCGGGTAGGTGGTGATTACGGCGATGATGATGACATCTGGGTCAGCCAAAAAGTCAATGGACAATGGACAAAAGCGAAAAAACTACCTCCTCCCTTTAATGACGAACACAACAACGGAATTTATTATGTTTCCCCGGACCGGACGGTATTCATTGTTTCTGGCACATACGACAATGGAGTTTATGTTAACTCCGACGGCTTATCCGTGATTTATAAAAATCCTGATGGCACCTGGATCAAGCCTCAAGCCTTGATAATAGGAGACATTCGTAATGCTTCAGAGTATTATTCCTATTGTATGTCGGCCGATAGGAAATATTTGCTTCTTTCGGTGGAAATTCCGGGTGATACCTATGGAAAACGGGATATTTACGTGAGTTTTTTACAAAATGATGGCACTTATTCCACCCCGGTTAACCTGGGGCCTGTAGTCAATACAACGGGAAATGACGGAACGCCTTTCCTGGCATCGGATAACCGCACACTGTATTTTTATTCTGATGGACATCCGGGATATGGCGACGGAGATATTTTCGTAACCCGGCGTCTGGACGACACATGGACAAACTGGACAGATCCGCAAAACCTTGGCCCAGCCATAAATAGTGATGACTGGGACGCTTATTTTACAATAGATTCCCGGGGGGAATATGCTTATCTGGTCTCCTATAAGCCAGATAATGCCTTTGGGCAGGGAGACATCTACTCCATCCGGCTGAGCGAAGAAGCCCGTCCTAATCCTGTAGCAGTTATCAACGGAAAAGTTATTGATAAAAGCTCTGGACGACCAGTTCAGGCAAATATCATTTATTACAAAGGCGATGAGGATAATGTTACCAATACATCAATATCTGATGCAGCCACTGGAGGGTTTAAGCTTGTTTTGCCTCTGGGACAGAAATATACTATTTATGCCAACAAACCTGGCTATATCTCTTCTCTAAAAGAAATTGATTTAACGGATTCGTTAAATTACACAGAAATCCCCCTGGTGCTAAATATTAAAAAAATTTCAGCAGGCCAGACCTTCACTCTGAAAAACATTTATTTTCCGGCTGGTAGTTCAAAGTTTTTACCACAGTCATATCCGGAGCTTAACCGCCTGGTAATGTTCATGAAACAAAACCCTGAGGTTAAGATAGAAATATCTGGACATACAAATAACATCGGCAACAGGGATAAGCTATTAAAATTGTCATTAGATAGAGCCAGAGCTGTAAAAAAATATCTGGTAAATGCAGGTATAAACGCTAATAGAATAACAGTAAAAGGCTATGGCCCTGACAAACCTGTGGCAGATAATTCCACTGTTCAGGGACGAAGGCTTAACCAGCGGGTAGAAATCAAAATTATAAAGGATTAAGTATTTAACCCTATTTTAATTTGCGTTTAAAAAGGTTTTTTTATTATTTTACAGAGTTATAATAATTCGGATTTAATAATTTTTTCTGGGAAATGAACAAAAATTTCAAACAACTGCTGCTTGTATTTTTTTTGTTTTTAGGTCTGACATATTCCCATGCCAGCAACATAGATTCATTAATAAGGCAGTTAAATAAAGTCCAGGGAAAACAAAAAACCGAACTTTTGCTTAATATCACCTGGAAACTGCGTAATACCAATCCTCAGGAAGGCATCAAGTATTGCAAACAAGCTATTAGACTGGCTGATAGTACGAAAGACTATGCCAATGCTGCCAAAGCTTATAGTTTCCTTGGGGTATTATACAGAAATCTGGGCTATTATAGCATTGCTTTTTCGTATTACAAAAAAGGATTGGAAATTGCTATCAAACACAATATATTAGACCAGGAAGGTTACGGATATAACAATCTGGGTAATATCTACCTTTATCAAAAACAACCCAAATTAGCCATCAATTATCTCAAAAAAGCTGATAGCTTAGCCCAAATTATGAAAAACGATGATGTCAGGGCCTATGCTTTGCAAAATATCGGAAGGGCTTTTATGATGTTAGGTCAAGCTGATAGCGCTATAAAATATTTAAACCTTACTCTGGAGGTCAGAGAAAAAATTAATGCTGTCAACAAAATTCCAGTTACTTATAAATACCTTGGGGATGCTTATAAATTGAAAGGAGATTATAAATCAGCTTTTAAATATTATGCACTTACGGCCAGCAGTGCGGATTTTGAAAATGATATGGACCTTTATTCAGACTATTCCTATAATATGGCGGATTTATATCTAAAAACCAATCGTCTGGATTCTGCGCTGTGGTATGCCCAGCAGTCAATAAAAGCTGCCAAAAAAGTAAACACCCTTTACAGGGAAATGCTGGCTTACGAAATCCTGGCAAAAGTCTATGCACAAAAGCAAGACTACAAAAAGGCTTATGATTATAGTCTGCAAGCCCTTAAAATAAAAGACCAAATTTTTACCGAAGAGGTGGTCAAAGGTGTTAAGAGTATTGAGTTTACCGAACAAGCAGCAAAAAAAGATGCAAAAATCAAACTACTGGAAAAAGACTTAAAAATAAAATTACTGGAGAATAAAAGACGAACTTACCTCCTCTACTCTGCTATATTTGCCCTGCTTATATTAGTAATTCTGGCAGTGTCTATTTATATACAAAACATTAAGGTCAAACGTTATGCTGAGCAACTAAGCGAAAAAAATTATATTATCAACCAGCAAAATGAAGAACTCCAGCAACACTCTAATATTTTAAAATCCATTAATGAAGAATTAGCAGAAAAAGACAGAACGATTACTCAGAGCATTGAATATGCCAAGACTATAAAACAGTCTATGATGGCCTCAGAGGCAGCATTACAGGAATGCCCTGTAGTAAGGGATTATTTCATCATTGATAAGCCCAAAGACATTATTGGCGGCGATTTCTACTATTTCAACCGATTCAAGGATTATATTTCCATCATTGTTGCTGATGCCACAGGCCACGGTATCCCTGGCGCTTTTATAAGCATTATTTCTATTGCTATTTTCAAAGATATTTTACATTCCTTAGAAAATCCAGATGCCGCCCAGGTGCTCACAATATTCCGGGCAAGGATAAAATCAGTATTGCGCCAGGATCAGAAACGTTTCAATGTAAAAGATGGTGTGGACGTAGCAATATGTCTTATTTATCCTCAACGCAACATACTGAATTTTGCTGGAGCATATCAGGATTTATACTATATCAATCACGGAGAACTCACTGTTGTGAAAGGAGTAAAGAATACAGCTGGCTTCTCTTTTGTAGAAAAAGAATTTGTTAGCCACAATATTTACCTTGAAAGCATTGATAAATTTTATTTATTTTCTGATGGTGTTGTTGACCAGCTGGGGGGTGAGGATTATACGCGCTTTAGCACTCAAAGATGGCAAAACCTGCTATTGGAAATATACCACTACCCAATGAAAAAACAAAAAGAAATTATTGAACAGATTATTGAGAAATGGCAAGACAATAACAGACAGACCGATGACATCCTCATAGTGGGCATTGAACTGGATAAAAGCGTGTTAATGTAAAAGTCCGGGAGGCAAAACAACCTTTACGTATTTTTTCTTATGGCTAACCTTTAATACTTGTGTTCCATTAATAGGGATTAAAATTTCTTCTCCATTAAAATCCGCTTTCACAAGCGGATTTTTTTCTATATCAACGAATTCGGTAATAATGCCCGTCTTAGCTGTGTTTTTATCCTCTATAGTGTAGTTAATCAAGAATTCCAGATTATCCAGGTTGACATATTTTTTTGCTATATCCCGGGGGAGGAAGATTTCTCTGCCAGCCAGTTCCCTGGCCTGTTGTTCATCCTCCACATCATAGAATTTTATAATAGGTTTGAGAGCCTCAAGATTGCTCTGGTCATATTCAATAAAAAAAGGAATCAGCCAGCCGGATATTCCGGCAAAGACTGATTCCTCGGTAAGTTTTACAGGGTCAAAACGTAAATTTATTTTAACGTGCCCTTTATATCCGTGAGGTTTGAGGATTTGTCCTATCCGGATGTTGTTTTCCGGATTAAGGAGTTTTTTAGCCTCACGAAATTTCATAATTATTCTGCTTTTTCCTCAGCACCGGCATTTTCGTCAGCAGCCTGCTGATCTGTTTGTTCTGCTTCCTGTGCCTGTTCCTCGGCCTGTTCAGCAAACTTCTTGGCAATTTCTTCAGCACGTTTCTGAGCAATCTTTCTCTCTTCCTCAAGCATCTTGTTCATTTTCTCTTTTTCCTGCTGCTTAGCCTTTTCCTTAAGCTGACGTAATTTTTCCTCTTTCTGCTTTTTCCATTCATTGAACTTGGCATAAGCCTGATCCTCGGTAAGTGCTCCTTTTTTTACTCCACGCAAAAGATGGAACAAATAAAGCGCTCCGGCTTTGCGTAAGAGTGTTCTGGCTGTATCAGTAGGCTGAGCACCTACAGAAAGCCAATAAACAGCACGATCAACATTAATCTGAATAGTCTCGGGATAGGTGTTGGGGTCATAAATGCCCAACTTCTCAATGTGCTTGCCGTCACGCGGCGCACGACTGTCGGCAACTACGATGGAATAAGTAGCGTAGTGCCTACGCCCTCTACGGGCCAATCTAATTCTTACTGGCATACTTCCTTTTTGATTTTTCTGTTTTTAGTTTACTTTTAAGCAGGGCAAAGATAAAATTATTATCTTTAATGGCAAAAGTATTTGAACTGATTTTAAATTTTTTTCCATTATAAAACACGGATTTATGAAAAAAATATCTTTTTTCCTGGCGCTGATTTTCATCTCATTTAGCCTCAATGCACAATATTTTACAGATTCTCTCTTTACTAAACAAATAACAGAGTTTCTCAAACCTGCGATAAACTCGCCGGAAAATGAACAAATACTACAACGCTTCCTTGCTTACTGGCAGGCAGATTTATCCAGCTATCATTCTGATTTACTGGATGTCCTCAATAGTATGAAAGAAAAGCACATAACACGCAAATATTTCATTCTCTACCTTGATGATATAAATTTACTTACCGAAGCAGGGAAACTATCAATGATACCTCTGTGGAATAAATTGCTTTATGCAAAAACCAGTGAGCGAACGGACAAAAACGTAAGACAATGGATAAGTTATCTAAACAATCTGCTTCACTATGACAGAATTTCGCCTGCAAATGACCTGGGCATCATCATTGACGGTGATTATGATTTTTCCTTGAAAAAAGATGGTAACTTTTCTTTTAGAATTATATCTGGTGCGGATGTAAAATTATTTCTGGGAAAAGATACTGTCACAATCCGCAATACATCAGGTACCTACAATACTGCTAACCGTCTATGGCAAGGACAGGGAGGCATAGTATACTGGGATAAGTTCAAGGATATAGGCCAAAAAGCTTATGCCCGCATCAATGGTAGTTATAAATTTTCTTCGCAAAATAAGAGTTTCACAATTAATAATGTTGCTTTTTCCGCAAATTACAGATTACTCAATATCAATAATTTACAGGGAAAATTATTACTTCATTTTTCCTATACCCCGGATGAGCAGAAACGTAATCCTGCATTTATTTCGGCACAGGAAGAATATAAAATTCCGCAATTATTGCCTAAAACATCTTTCACAGGAAAAATAAAAGTGGAAGGACGAAAAATAATACTCTCTGGCGAAATGGACTTTTATCTCAAAGACAGTGTGTTAATAAAATCTGTTTCCGACAAATTTGTGGTGACACCCCGACAAATAAGGTCTTACAACACCTCAATGAAACTGCTGCTGGCAGATGACTTATACATCTGGCATCCTTCCACAAATATGTATCTTCTCTATGATTCCGCACTGATAGAACATTCCTATCCATATCTGGCGCAAAAGGCTCTCTCCTATAGTCCGCCCCGTATATTGAGCTTTATAAGGACCTCCTCAATGGCTGGCAGGCAGCCATTCCACGACGATTACCACAAAATAAATGCTTATACTGCCGAAATGGTATGGACATTTGATAACAAAGCTTATTTTGTTAACACAATGAATTATCTTGAAGACACAGCTTATTTTGTTCCTTACTCCTATTATTCTCCGGATATTTTGCAGGATTTTTATGACGTAGCAGGTAACAACTATGCTAAATTGCTTTACCAATACCTCCGGCATAAGCACTTCCCCGAGAGTGTCCGACTAAATGCTTTTACTAATTATCTGCTACGCTTGAAGATAAGGACATCGCAAAAGGCTGTGATGTCATACTGGCAAAAAATGGAGGAAAAAGGATGGATAAGAATTCATTATGCCGAAAAATACCAGAATGTTTATGCTTATAAGATTAATCCACAATTTTACCATATTGTTAAAGCCTCTTTGCGCAGCCATTTCCGTAGGGATACAATTAAATTAAAAAAATACACGGATGATTTTGACGTGATAAAAATTTATTCCCTGGCCAGGATAGATACTTCGGCAATTTTCAAATCATTTAATAACCTGGCGACTAATGCACTGGGTATCAATGCCCGGGTGGATGTAGGCACAAAAACCTTAAAAATATTTTATCCCAAGCCTTTTTATGTTTCCCGGGTGCGCCAGATAAAGATATATACCGACACCCTTGTTTTCTATAAGGATTTTGATTTCAAATTTAATGGAAAAATAGAGGCCGGACTGCTGACTATGCAAGGAAAAGACTTTATGTACAAAAATGATAGCTTTAAAATCAAGCTGGGGATGGTCAATACAATGTCAATGAAATTTTACAAACCTGTGGATTCCACAATTATTAACACATTAGTTACCGAAAACGGCGACACTCTGTATGTTTACCGCTATTCATACAAGCTAAATGAGTCTGTATCCAAAATGCATAATTTTACTGGAGTTCTGACCATTGACAAAATGAATAACCACAGCGGACTGCTGGCAAAAGAGGATGATGGCTATCCAAGCTTGCAAACATTTTCCAATTCTATGATTTTCTACCCTAAGGCGCCTGTGGATTCGCTCAACTTCTATTTCAAAAACTATCCTTTCACACTTAAAAACCTGACATTTATTACTCCGGACAAACTCGTTATGACTGGTCTGTTTCATTCGTCCATCCTGGCAGATATGGACAGCGTAAAACTTTCCATACAGGAAGACAACTCACTTGGTTTCAAGAAAGTAGATACAACCGAAGGATTTAAAATATTTGGCGCAGCATCGCTCGTGGGTATGATGCAGCTCAATAGTATGGGATTGCAAGCAAGAGCTTATTTGAAATTCCTCAGTACCTATGCCTGGGGCGTGTTCAACCTTTATCCTGATACACTCAAAGGTACAGCCGACACTCTGATTATGTATCCTGTGGACCGCAATACAATGGTGGCCCAGAATTATCCGCATCAGTACCCAAACCTTGTAGCCAGAGATAAAACCGATATTTTGCTCTATGACAATAAAGATTCCACGCAAACGATGATTATAAAACAGATTGGAGATAAGCCCATTGATATGTATCCCAATTTTCTGAAAGATGACCAGAAAGGTGTTCTGGACAGCGCCCAGGTGGAACTGGGTTATAATGGAGTGAATGCATCCGGCGTCATGGTCTTTGCTGATGCCCGCATATCTGGCAAGGATTTTAAAATGAATTATGACAATTTCCTGTCCGATAGCTGTAGCTTTGAAATGAGGGATAGTACTTTTTCCCAGACACTTTTCAATACTCATAATGTCAGCTGCTATCTGGACCTGAATACAAAAGTGGGAACCTTTGTTTCAAATGATGTGGAAAACTACATTGCTTTCCCCAAAAACAGGTATATAGTTTACTCTGACCATTTCCAGTGGATGATTAACCGTGGATTAATAGACATAGGAGGATCGCTTGATGACCCCAAATACATAGTGGTAAGCACTCCTGATCAGCGCGATTCCCTCATTCAGTTGGGACGGACTGACGAAAAATATATCCGTGTGAGTGGGGCAAAGCTGGTATCAATGAAAAAGAAAAATCCGGTTAATTTCCAGGCTTCGCGTACTACTTACGCACCACGCAACGGCTTGCTTATAGCTTATGATGTTCCGTATCTGGAGATTGCCGATGCCCGCATCTATTCCTCACAACCTATTGTGATTCTGCCTGGTGGAGAAATAGACTCACTACGAAATGCCCGGATAGTAGCCGGGAAATATGATCATAAAATTGTGGATGCCAAAGTAAAAGTAAAAGATAAAAAATCATATTCCGGAATGGGATATTACATTTACCCGGAAAACCAACGCATTTTCTTTGATGCCATCACCACTGTAGATACCATTACTTATGCTTATGCGGATTTGACAGACGATAAGACAATAAAACTAAACGATTATTTTACTTTTCGTGGAGGCCCAACCACTACAGATGTCTTGCTCAAAGGCAATGAACGATTTTTACAATTCAATGGTTATGTCCGGATAAATAACGAGTGCGAACAAATAAGCCCGCGTGAATTTGTTGTCAACAGCCAGATTAATCCGGATAGTGTTATGATACCTGTAGATATTCCTATCCAGGGTAAAATGAGCCGTTTGTATGCAGCTCCGGTAGTTCATAAAATTGATTTGACACGCTATAGAATGTACAACACTTTCCTGACACGTATCCCGGACAATACCGACAGAATTCTAATGACCACCAAAGGCTATATAACATACAGTCCTTCAAAGGCTTATTATCTCATAGGCCCTATGGATAAAGTAATCAATCCTGATACCACCCTGCCAATGGTTGCCTTTGACTATAAACGTTGTCTGATTTTTGCTGATAATAAAATTGATTTGCATATTGACTACGGAGACATACTCAAATACAAACTCTTTGGCCGTTACAGGGCTTATCTGAATGATGGAAAAAATGAATTTTACTCAACAGTGGTATCACTTGATTTTCCGTTTCCTTCAAAAGTATTTGACTATATACGCAAGGATGTGTCAAACTCCGACAGTCTCCCATTTGTTTACTTTGACGAAAACAAAAATCTTGCCCGGTCAATACTGCTGGCAACACAGAATCCTAAGGAAGCTGAGGATTTCAAAGAAACAGGGGCCTTACCAAAGGAATTGGATGGAAATATGGTTCTGGGAGATGTAAAATTAATCTGGGACCCAAACCGGGCGTCTTTCCGGACACCAGCTGATGACAATCGTATTGCCCTGCTATCACTTGACGGAAAAGACCTGGGCGTTTACATCAATGGATATGTGGAATTCAGATATAAACGAAATGGAATAAGCCGCATACTTATGTATCTGGAAATTGAACCTGGAGTATGGTACTTTTTCTGGTACCAATACAAAGGCAAAAATGGTACAATGAGAGTGGCTTCCTATAATAACAAAGCAGAAAAATATATCAGCCAGCTTAGCAAAAAACAACGTACCCTGGCCAAACACTATACCATTGGAACAGCCGAAGAAGATGAACTTCGTCGTTTTCTGGCACTTTACGGGAAAAAACTTTAAAACTATCTATCAATGGAACTGTTTTATGCACCTGAGATAAAAAAAATTACCACATTGGCACAGGACGAATCCAGGCATTGCACAAAAGTTCTGCGCCACCGTAAAGGAGATATTATAAACCTCATTGACGGCAAAGGGTCTATGTATGAAGCTGTTATCCTTGATGCAGACCCCAGATCAACAGTAGTGGAAATACAGAAAGAGCACAAAGACTATGGCAAAGTACCTTATAATCTGACTATTGCATTACCACCTCTCAAAAACACAGCGCGTTATGAATGGTTTGTGGAAAAAGCCACAGAAATAGGAATAACACGTATTATCCCGATTATTACCAAATACACTGAACGCACTTCGGTAAAACATGAGCGAATACAGAAGATCCTAATTTCCGCAGCCAAACAATCTTTGCATGCACGAATACCGGATTTTGATGAAATAATGGATTTTGACCGTGTATTATCTTTGCCTTATGAACAAAAATTAATAGCCTTGTGCAATGCTGACAGGCCATTAACGGAAATTTATCAAAAAGACAAAAATACTCTGGTAATGATAGGACCAGAAGGAGGATTCGCCAAAGAGGAGATTAACAAAGCTTTAGAGAATGGTTTTGTTCCTGTAAAAATTGGATCATCACGGCTAAGAGCCGAAACTGCTGGCATAGTAATTGCCTCGGTAATATGTAATTTAAATTTATTTTAAAGAAAATTTTTTCTATTTTAGCAAAAGAGTAAAAAGACGTGTCGTAAACTCTACTTAAAATGAAAGGAAAAGATTTATTCGTATATTTATCCACTACAAAAACTCCAGAAATCAGACTTTCACAGGATATTAATGACGATTCATTGTATATTTTGAGTATTAAAGGACGAAGCATTCCTGAAAACCCTCTGGAATTTTTCACACCAATTATTGACAAATTACTCTCACGCATCCCTGACGATAGCGGTGTAAATAAGATAATTATAGACTTAAAATTAGACTATATCAATTCCATCTCAATAAAATTTTTTATTAAAATACTCAAACGTATAAGCGAACATTTTAAGGCTGAAAACATTGTTATTAATTGGTATTACGAAGACGAAGACATTTACGACCTGGGTAAGGATCTGGAATTTATGACTGGATTGAATTTTAATTTTGTAGAAGTGGATTAAAAAAACCGAGCCACCCTCCGGGCAGCTCGGTTTTTTGTTTTTATTCCCCGGCTTTTTCAGCCAATTCTATGCTCACTCTGGGTTTCACACCCAGATTCCAGTATGCAAAGCTGTACATATCAGCCCATTGATCAAGGATTTTTTCTGTAGGCGTGCCAGCACCATGACCAGCTTTGGTCTCTATGCGTATAAGCAGAGGATTGGGATTGTTCTTGCATTTATCCTGAAGCGTCGCAATATA
>Ga0256833_1002741_pt1 | contig 12222 bp, 12 predicted proteins | sample 356284metaG_FD_190535 | JGI IMG/M metagenome (GOLD analysis project Ga0256833, IMG submission 190535) | Hydrothermal vent microbial communities from Mid Atlantic Ridge, Atlantic Ocean - 356-284 | ecosystem: Environmental > Aquatic > Marine > Hydrothermal vents | place: Atlantic Ocean: Mid...
ACGCGCCAGCGCCAGCGCCTGTAGCCATGCCGGTAACCGCTGCCGATGTAAACGCCCACATGCCGGCCACCATAATAGCCGGCCGCGGTTATGGTCAGGGCCATGCCGGAGGTGCTCACGGGCGGGGATTTTGCCGCCGCGCCGGATATGGCCAGGCCGCTGAACATGACCGCAAGGGCGGCAGTTCTGAAGGGGGTGGATATGAACATGGGGCATCCTTTGCTTATAGTGATTATTTATCACTATTAGAAAAGGATGCGCAGGTTTGCTTGAACCGGAGATGAACGGTTTGTTCAGAATATGTTAATAAAACTCATTTGCGGACAGGGGCCAAGGGCGCATCTCCATCAATTGTCTTGGGGCATAGACCATCCTCACCCCCTGCCAACCACCCGTAATGTCCCATGATCGGGGGTATTGGCAGGGGGTGAGGGTGGGTGCGCAAGCGTTTTTCAATATCCCCGCGGCACCGTATTGCGAGGCGGCGCAGGATCTCGTTACGTCAGGGCTTGGCGTTCGGGCGGGATGAAGAATGGAGCCGGAAGGCAAGATGCGCTCAGGCGCTGGCGCCACCTTGGGCGCGGGCCTTGCGCAGGGCTTCGAAATCGGCATCGGCATTATGGGAGGAGCGGGTCAGGGGGGTGGCTGCCACCATGAGAAAGCCCTTGGACCAGGCGGCCTGCTCCAGCGCCTTGAACTCTTGTGGCGTCCAGAACTTCTCCACTGCGGCGTGCTTGGGGCTGGGCTGGAGGTATTGGCCGATGGTAATGAACTCCACCCGGGCCGAGCGCATGTCGTCCATGACCTGCAAAATCTCCTCGCGGGTTTCGCCCAGACCCACCATGATGCCGGACTTGGTGAAAATTTCCGCGTCCAGTTCCCTGGCGCGATTCAGGATGCTCAGGGAATGGAAATAGCGCGCCCCGGGGCGGATGCGCGGATAAAGAGCGGGCACGGTTTCCAGATTGTGGTTGAAGACATCCGGTCTGGCGGCGATGACCGTCTCCAGAGCGCCGTCCTTGTTGCGAAAATCGGGCGTCAGCACTTCGATGGTGGTCTGCGCGGAGACCTCGCGGATGGCGTGGATGACGCGGGCAAAGTGGCGCGCGCCGCCATCGGGCAGATCGTCGCGATCCACGGAGGTGATGACGGCATGTTTGAGGCCCATAGTGGCCACGGCCGTGGCGATGCGGCGCGGTTCATCCTCGTCAACGGGGCCGGGCTTGCCGGTGGCGACATTGCAAAAGGCGCAGGCGCGGGTGCAAATATCGCCCAGGATCATGAAGGTGGCGTGTTTGCGGGTCCAGCATTCGCCAAGGTTGGGGCAGGCAGCCTCCTCGCAAACGGTGGACAGCTTGCCCTTGCGCACGATGTCGCGGGTTTCGGCCCAGATCCTGGATTGCGGCGCGCGCACGCGGATCCAGCCGGGCTTGCGGCGCACCGGGTTGTCCGGCTTGTGGGCCTTTTCCGGGTGGCGCGGGCGCGGGCCGGTCGTATCGTGAACCTTGACCATGGAAGCTCCAATTGGCGCACAATCCGGTTGCGCCGGGGGCGCAAGGATGGCGGGGGCATGTCAGGGCGCGATCAGAACTCCAAGCGGGGGGGTCTGTCAAGAGCCTTTGCGGGCATGCCCCGGCCAGCGGGATCATTCGGCTTCCAGCAGCTCCTCCACCACCCAGCGGGTGACGGCGGCGGTGGCGATGGCGCACTTGGGGCCGCGGTTTTCGGAAAAGGCGGCGTATTCTTGCGGCTTCCACATGTCATAGGTGCGGCCGGTGAAGGCCTTTTGCAGATCCTCGCAGGTGAAGCCGCCGAACTCCTTCTCGAAGCGCTCGGCCAGCTTCCTGCCCACCTGGAAGTTCTTCATGCCGCGGCCCTTGTCGAGCTTGTCGCGCTCGCGCCCGGTGCGGGTGGACAGGGCGATGAGACCGCCGGTGAGCGCTCCGCACGCGCCCTTGCCCTCCAGGGCGCCGCCGCCGGAGAGGCCATGGGAGGCCTTGATCAGTTCATCGGAGACCCCGCCGAGCAGCTCCTGAACCACAGAGAGCACGCATTGCGGACAGCAGCCGAACTCCAGCTCGTAGTCCAATGCGCGCTGGTAGGCCTCTTCGGCCAGGGCCTGTTTTTCCGCCTCGCTGCGCTTGCTCATGGTCTCCTCCCGCATTCATGACATGGTATGAATATGTGGCGCGAAAGCGGGAGGATCAAGCCCTATGCCGGGTCGGTCACGGCGGGGGCCTTTTTCAGCCTGGCGCGCACCAGCCAGGCGATGCCCAGCGACCCCGCCAGCAGGCCGAGAGACAGCAGCGGGCGGAAGAACAGCCAGGCGGCGGCGATGACGAGGAAGGCCAGGGCCACGGCCAGCAGGGCGGAAATGACCGTCGCCCCGGCGCCCACCACGGAGCCGAAGACGGGCACGATATCGGCGATGACGCGCAGGATGTTGAGGATCATGCCGAAGGCGATGAACAGCATGAAGGTTCCCAGGCCGCGCAGCAGCCAGGTCAGCAGTTTGTTCTCGCGCTCGGCACCGGCGAACATCTCCGTGGCCGGCACAAGAGCGGGGCGCGACATGAAGATCTTGCGGCCGTTGGAGGCCTTATAGGGGGCAAGGCTCGTGCCCTTCTGCATGCCGATGATGGAAGCCTCAAGCGGCCGGGCGGCGAAGAAGCGCACCCGCAAATCGCCGGGACGGTCATGGAACAGGGAGCCGAAATAGATCGCATCGCCTGCTCCCATGCGGCCCCTTCCGGCGATGGATATATCGGGGCGGTTGCTCTTGTCCAGGGTCACCGGCTCCTCGCGGCCCAGGCTGGCGGCCAGCGAGGCGGGAATGGTGAAAGCGCCGATGCGGGCATCCCTGGCGACCCAGCTTGCCGGTTCGATGGGCATGGCGGTCGGGTTTTCGTGTCCGGAAGGCTGCTTGAAGCGCGATGAATCCACCAGCTTGGGCGACCAGGCCAGCTTGTAGCTGTATGTGGTCATGGTTTCGGTGCCGCCGCCCAGCTTCTTCCTGGTCGTGGTGGAGGCCTCTTCATGCCATTGCAGCATCTGCACCTTGCGCTTCAGGCGCAGGGCGGGCACGGAAAGATGAAAGGCCGGGTCGGTGAGCTTGCCCGGATAGCTCAAGGGGCCGCTGACATGCACCAGCCTGCCCTCGTTGGCGGCATCCAGCTTTTGCGCCGGGACGGAGACGATGGCCCCCGCGCCCTCCTTGAGCGCCTTCCAGGTCTTGACGGCGCGGCCCTCGTTCCAGAACAGCAAGACGGCGGCGGCGATCAGCAGGAGAAGGCCGAAGAGAATGTTTTTCAGGCTGCCGCCCAGGCGGCTGAACCAGCCCTGGCTGGCCGTTTCGGAGAACATGGCATATCCCTCTCATTGCATGTTCATCCGCCCCATGGGCAAAGACTAGGGGAAGTTATCCAAAATGCCCAGCCTTTCTTTTTTGCGCCGCCTTGGGCCAGGGATCAGGCGGCGCGTTTCATGCGCGGCATGAGCTTGAGCAGGTGGCGGGTGTAGTCCGTCCGCGGGCTGGTGAAGAGGCTTTCGGTTTCGGCCACTTCCAGCAGCTTGCCATGCTGCATGACGCCGACGCGGTCGCACATCTGGCGGATGACCGGCAAATCATGGGAGATGAACAGCATGGTGAGTCCCAATTCCTCCTGCAAGTCCTTCAAGAGATTGAGGATTTGCGCCTGGATGGAGACATCCAGCGCGCTGGTGGGCTCATCGCAGATCAAGAAGCGCGGCCGGGTGGCCAGGGCGCGGGCGATGGAGATGCGCTGGCGCTGGCCGCCGGAGAACTCGTGCGGATAGCGCAAGGCGGCCGATGCGCCCAGGCCGACGTGATCGAGCAGGTCGGAGACGATGCGGCGCACCTGCGCATTGGAGGAGGCCAGCTTGTGGAAGCGGATGGGCTCGGCGACGATGTCGCGCACCTTCATGCGCGGGTTGAGGGAGGAATAGGGGTCCTGGAAGATCATCTGCATCTGGCGGCGCAGATGGTTGGCGGCGCGGCGCGAGGTGAAGGCGGTGAGCTCCTCGCCGGCGAAATGGATGCGCCCGGACAGCGGCTTGTGGATGCCGCAGATGAGGCGCGCCACGGTGGACTTGCCGGAGCCTGATTCGCCCACCAGGCCGAAGACCTCGCCATTGCGGATGGCGAAGGAGACGTGATCGACGGCGGTCATGTACCTGCGCCGCGAGGGGATGAGCGAGGGACGGGTCATGAAGCGCATGGTGAGATCCTCCACCTTCAGGAGGGTCTCTTCATGGCTGCCGAAATCGCGCGCCTGGCCCAGCCAGTGGGTGGACAGATCGAGTTTTGCCTGCTCGTCCCCGGCCTTCTCGATATATTCCACCAGGGGGAAACGCTCGATGCGGTGATCGGCGGGAGGCACGGCGGCGATGAGGCTGCGCGAATAGGGATGGTCCGGATGGGTGAGAATCTTTTCCGACGGGCCGGTCTCGACCATGCGCGAGCGGTACATGACGGCCACCCGGTCGGTGACCTCGGCGATGACGCCCATGTCATGGGTGATGATGATCATCCCCATGCCCTTGTCGCGCACCAGCTTCCTGAGCAGATCGAGGATCTGGGCCTGGATGGAGACATCCAGGGCGGTGGTCGGCTCATCGGCGAGCAGCACCTCCGGCTCGCAGGAGATGGCCAGGGCGATGACCACCCTCTGGCGCATGCCGCCGGAGAACTGGTGCGGATAGTTCTTCACCCGCTCGGCCGGGTTGGGGATGCCCACCTGGCCGAGCAATTCCACGGCGCGCGCCCTTGCCTCGCTTTCGGAAATGGGCAGGTGGGTGCGCATGGTCTCCACCAGCTGGGCCTCCACCGTCTGCAGCGGATCGAGGGAGGTCAGGGGGTCCTGGAAGATCATGCCGATGCGCTTGCCCCTGATCTTGCGCATCTTCTCGCGCGGCAGGCCGTCGATGCGCTCGCCCTTGAGGCGGATTTCGCCCGCCGCCATGCGTCCGGGCGGCTCGATCAGCCCCATGATGGCATAGGCTATGGTGGATTTCCCGGCACCCGATTCGCCGACGACGCCGAGGATTTCGCCGGCCTGAAGGGACAGATCCACATCACGGGCCGCCACCAGCACGCCGCGGCGGGAGGGAAACTCCACCTTCAGGCCGCGAATGTCGAGCAGGGCGGGGGTGTCTTGCGCCTCGGTCATGGGCTCACCTCAGTTTCGGGTTCAGGGCGTCGCGCAGCCAGTCGCCCAGCAGGTTGACCGCCAGCACCAGGATGATCAGGCCAAGGCCGGGGAAAACGGTGATCCACCATTCGCCGGAAAACAGATAGTCGTTGCCGATGCGGATCAGGGTGCCCAGCGATGGCGAGGTGGGCGGCACGCCCACGCCCAGAAAGCTCAAGGTGGCCTCGATGATGATCGCCAGGGCAAGCTGGATGGTGGCGATGACCAGCACCGGGCCTAAGACATTGGGCAGGATGTGGCGCACCAGGATGAGCGGCGCGGGCAGGCCGATGACCTGGGCGGCCTGGACATATTCGCGGGTGCGCTCCACCAGGGTGGAGGAGCGCACGGTGCGCGCATATTGCACCCAGGAGCTCAGGGCGATGGCCAGCACCAGCACGAAGATGGCCAGGTTCTCGTGCGAGCCGGGCAGCAAACCGCGCATGACGCCATCCACCAGCAGGGCGATGAGAATGGCCGGGAAGGTCAGCTGGATATCGGCGATGCGCATCAAGATGGTGTCGGTCAGCCCGCCCGCGTAACCGGCGATGAGCCCCACGGTGACGCCGATGAGCATGGCGACGATGACCGACAGAAAGCCCACCAGCAGGGAAATGCGCGCCCCGTAGAGAATGGTGGAGAAGATGTCGCGCCCCTGGTCGTCGGTGCCCAGCAGGTAGCGCGGATCGCCACCTTCAAGCCAGGCGGGCGGCTTGAGGCTGTCCATGAGATCGAGCTGGGCCAGATCGAAGGGGTTGTAGGGCGCAACCCAGGGGGCGAAGACGGCGGAGAAGATGATCACCACGGTCACCAGGGCGGCCAGCATGACCACCGGCGAGTGGGTGAAGCTCCACCACAGGTCGGAATCGAAAAAGCGCGCCAGGGCCGATTGCGGCGCGTCCTGTTTGTCCGCAGCACTCATTTGTTCACCCTCAGACGCGGATCGATGACGAAATAGAGAATATCGACGATCAGGTTGATGATGACGAAGACCAGGGCGATGAGCAGCAGGTAGGCGGCCATGACCGGGATATCCACCTCGGAGATGGCCTGGATGAACAAGAGCCCCATGCCCGGCCACTGAAAGACGCTCTCGGTGATGATGGCAAAGGCGATGATGGAGCCCACCTGCAGGCCGATGATGGTGATGACCGGCACCAGGGTGTTCTTCAGCGCATGGCCGAAATGGATGGCGCGGGTCTTCAGGCCGCGGGCGCGGGCGAACTTGATGTAGTCGGTGCGCAGCACCTCCAGCATCTCGGCGCGCACCAGGCGCACGATGAGCGTCATCTGGAAGACCGCCAGGGTGAAGGCCGGCATGAGCAGCGATTGCAGGCCGGATTTGGTCAGCAATCCGGTGCTCCACCAGCCGATATGCACCACCTCGCCGCGCCCGAAGGTGGGCAGCCAGCGCAACTGCACCCCGAAGAGCAGAATGAGAAATATGCCGATCAGGAAGGTGGGCAGGGATATGCCGACAAGCGATAGCGTCATGAACAGCCTGGCGGGCAGCCTGTCGCGGTGCAGGGCGGTATAGACGCCCATGGGGATGCCGATGCCCAGCGCCAGGATGGCCGAGATCAGGGACAGCTCCATGGTGGCCGGGAAGCGCTCGGCGATGAGCCCGGCGACCGGCTTCTTGAGGCGGTAGCTGACGCCGAAATCGCCATGGGAAACCCTCTGGACGAAATGCCAGAACTGCACCGGCGGCGGATCGTTCAGGCCCAGCTCCTGGCGGAGGCGCTCACGCTCGGCCAGGGTGGTGTCCTGATCCACCATGTTGTTGATGGGATCGCCGACGTATTGAAACAGCGTGAAGGCGATCAGGGCCACGGTCAGCATCACGAGGATGGACTGGGCGAGCCTGCGGGCAATGAAGAACAGCATGGATGCGAAAGGCCCCGTTGGGCGCGGGCCGTGGCCAAAATCGCCACGGCCCGCGGGCGGAATTCACAAGACCGTCTACTTGTTGACGACGACGTTGCGGATGTCCATCACGTTGTCGGCGCGCTGGGCGACGGAGACCTTCTCCGAGACGCCCCACGACAGCGGCTGCTGGTGCAGGGGCAGATAGCCGAACTCCTTGTGCAGGATGGCCGCGCCCTCGTCGATATAGGCCTGGCGCTTCTTCGGATCGGTCTCCTTGGCGATCAGATCGGTCAGCTCGTCGATGCGCTTGTTGCAATAGCCGCCGATGTTGTATTTGCCCATGTTCCGCTCCTTGTTGCGGCAGGCAATGAGGTTCATGAAGACGTTGTGCACGTCCATGGAACCGGGCGTCCAGCCGAGCAGGTAGAAGGGCGTGTTGTAGCCGCCCGAAGCGGTGACCTTGGCGAAATACTTCGACTTGGGCTGGGCCAGCAGATCCACCTTGACGCCCACCTTGGCGAGCATGGAGGCCACCGCCTGGCAGATCTTCTCGTCGTTGACGTAGCGGTTGTTGGGGCAGTCCATGCCGACGGTGAAGCCGTCGGGATAACCGGCCTCGGCGAGCAGCTTCTTCGATTTGGCCGGGTCATACTTGTAGGGCGTGTTCATCTTCGCATTGTAGCCATTGACCTGCGGGGCCCACATGAGGCCGGAGGGCCAGGAGGCGCCGCGCATGATGGCGCGCTTGATGGCGTTCAGGTCGATGGCGTGGGCGAAGGCCTCGCGCACCCGGATGTCCTTGAAGGGGTTCTTGCCCTTCACCGAGGAGTTGGTCAGCTCGTCGCGCGCCTGGTCCATGCCCAGGAAGATGGTGCGCGCCTCCGGGCCGGTCAGGGCCTTGACGCCGGGGGCCTTGTTGATGCGGTTCCAGTCCTGCACCGGCACCGGGTAGGCCAGGTCGATCTGACCCGAGAGCAGGGCGGCGACGCGGGTGGCGGCCTGCTTGATGGGGGTGAAGACCACCTCATCGACATTGGTCTTCGGCTTGCCCCAATAGCCGGGGAAGCGCTTCATGACGGTCTTGACGTCCGGCTGGCGCTCGACGACGATGAACGGGCCGGTGCCGTTTTCATGGGTGGTGGCCCAGGCATTCTCGCGCCCGGCGGCGGAGGGCTTGGCGGCCTCGGTGGCGTTGTGTTCGGTGGACCACTCCTTGTCCATGATGTAGAGCCAGGCAAGCTCGCGCGCCAGGGTGGGCACCGGGCCGGCGGTGGTCATCTCGATGGTGTAATCGTCGATCTTCTTCATGCCGGTGATCAGCGAGGCGCGCGCCTTCTGGCCGGATTCGGTGGAGGTGGCGCGCTTCCAGGTGAAGATCACGTCATCGGCGTTGAAGTCGCTGCCGTTGTGGAACTTCACGCCCTTGCGCAGATAAAAGCGCCAGGTGGTGGGGTTGACGGTCTCCCACTTGACGGCCAGGGCCGGTATGAGATTCATCTTGGCGTCATAGCCGGTCAGGCCTTCATAGACATTGCCCAGAAAGCCGAGCGAGAAGGTCTCGTTCAGGCCATGCGGGTCGAGCGACTGGGCATCGCCCTGGAAGGCGTAGCGGAAGGTCTTGGCCTGGGCCATGGTGGCGCCCAGGGCCAGGGCGGCGACGGTTGCAAGCGCGAATGTTCTCAGTTTCATGGGTGTCCTCCCTTTTGCATTTTGGAGCGCGGGCAGCTTTCTTGCGCAGCCTGCCCGCGGCTGGGTGCAGAATGCCCGCTTAAGGGCGCAGGCTCAAGGGGAAAAGCGGCCTGATGCGCAAAAGTGCGCAAATTATCTTACCAATCCGGCGAAGAGCCGGGAAAGGCGCGGCGGTCATCACGAAAAAGTTTTCCGGAATCGTTCGCAAGTGTGACAAGGTTACTGAAAATCCGCCTTGCGATACCTATATAGAGTGCAGCGGATGCCTTCCTGCACCGGCTTCCCCCGAAGCTCAACGGCATGGAATGGACAAGGAACAATCAAGGAGGTTGTCATGAAAAAGAACATGGGTGTGGCGCAGCGCGCCATCTGGGTCATTCTCGGCCTGGTGCTGGTGGCCTGGGCGCTCTTCGGCTCCGGCCCCTATCATGTCTGGGGCTGGATCGGCATCGTGCCGCTGGCCACCGGCGCCATCGGCTGGTGCGCCATCAACGCCATTTTCGGCATCAAGACCTGCAAGGATTGCTGAGCGGTCCGGTGCAAGGTGTTTCAGGGGCATGGTTTTGCCCCTGACATGACGAACAGTCTTTTGCATCCCTCCTTCCTCCTTCCCCTCTCATGGTGCTTGCAAAAGACGAAAGGCCGCCGTCCGCCACCTGCTGGCGGGCGGCGGTTTTCGCATGCAAAATGCGGGAAGATGACAGGAAGCGGGGAAAGGCGCGGGCGATGAAAATCCATGACAAACTGCTGGCTTCACTGACGGACATGGTGTGCTCGCTGCCGGTGATCACCGCCAACCGGCGCAAGGTCACGCCCTTTGCCGAAGGGGTGGTGCTGGAGCCGGGCATGGGATCGGGGCTCAATCTGGCGCATTACGACAAGGATGCGGTAAAGGCGGTCATCGGCGTCGATCCGCAAGAGGATCTGCTCAAGATGGCGCGCAGGCGGGCGGCGCAAGCGGCTGTTCCGGTGGAGTTCCTGGCCCGTTCGGCGGAAGAGCTGCCTTTGGAAAGCGGCAGCATCGATACCGTCTTGCTCACCTATACGGGCTGCTCCATTCCGGACGTGGCGCGCGCCCTGGACGAGTTCCGGCGGGTGCTCAAGCCCTCCGGGCGGCTGCTGTTTTGCGAACATGGCCGCTCCCATGAGCCGCGGGTGGCGCGCTTTCAGGACATGGCCAACTCCCTCTGGCGGCCGCTGGCGGGCGGCTGCCATCTGAATCGCGATATTGCCTCCCTGCTGCAGGGAGCCGGATTCCGCATGGAAAGGTGCGAGCGCTTCTACGCCATGGCGCGGCCGAAGTTCATCAGCTATCATTATGTGGGATCGGCGCGGCCGGGATGATTGAGAAACCGATTCATGCAATGGGTGAAACCTGCTGGCGCATAAGGATTTTTCGTGACATGGACTGTTCATGGGGCGGCCTGGCATGTGGGCGGGCTGGATGAAGCCGGTGCGCCGCATTGCGAAAATCCGCCGGGTTTGTGATATATCACGGCAATTGGGAGACTCTAAAATCGCTTGCGCGTCCATGCTCATGCCCTGCCAACCAGCCATAGTGTCCCATGACCTGGGTGGTTGGCAGGGGGTGAGGATGGTCTTCAAGACCGCTGATGGAGATGCCCAATTGCATATGTCATGCGCTGGAAGCGCTCCGCGAGGGGCACAGGCAATCGGATACTGGAGGGAGACATGGGTTTCAAATACGAAGGCAAGGACATAGAAACGGTGGCCAACGGGTTTTTGGCCAATACGTCCGACTGGAGCGAGGGGCTGGCGGTGGCCATGGCCGAGGCCGAGGGCATCGAGCTGACGGACAAGCACTGGGATGTGATCAATTATTTGCGCGATGAATATTTCAACAATGGCGGCAACCAGCCCAATACGCGCGCCATCATCAAGGCCATGGGCAAGGTCTGGGGTGAAAAACCCAAGCAGAAGGATCTTTACGATCTTTTCCCGCTCGACCCTTCCAAGCAGGCGGCGCGCATCGCCGGTCTTCCAGAGAGCAAGCGCAAGGGCGGCTATTGATCCTGCCGCGGCATCCGGAATGACTTCAATGGCCTGGCGGGGTGTCCGCCGGGCCTTTTTCGTTCATGCGCGGTTCAGGATGGATGGGGCATCATTGCGGCATGGATATTGACCGGCCGACAGACGGTCAATCTTTTGCCATCGATGGCGTGGAAAATGCCGGCAGGCATCAACTACAAGGAGATGAAACCATGAAAGGCATGAAGTTCGGACTTGGCGCGGTTTTTGCCGGAGCATTGGCCATGGCAGTGGTCTCTGGCGCACCCGGTGAAGCCAACGCGGCCTCCAAGACGGGCAATTTCCTGCTCGGCGTGCTGGCGGGCGCGGCCACCGTGGCCGTGGTTTCCTCCGCCGCGCGGGCGGCCAAGCATCGCCGCCGTCATTATCGTCCCAGCCGGGTCTATTACAATCACCCGCGTCCGTGGACGGCAGCGTGGTATGACTATTGCTCGGCGCGCTATCGCAGCTTCAACCCCGATACCGGCTATTACCGCACCTATTCCGGCCGCTATCGCTTCTGCCGTTGAGGCGGCGGCGCGCAGATGATCGGCAAGGGGCCCGGCGCATGCATGTGCGCCGGGCCTTGTCATGGCGGCGGCCGGGCGCGCAAGGGGCGGGAAAAGGCGGATTTGCCGTGCGCAAAACCCCCCTTTGTAATATTGCGGGCGATGTGTTAGGGAAACTGCGGAATCCGGCCTGTGAGGGGTTTCATGAGTCGCAAGACTCGCGTGTGTGATCGCGGCATGTGGCATGTGCGAAAGGTTCCCGATCATGGCAGGCAGTTCAATGCAGCATATCTGAGGAATATGAAAAGATGAGTGATATCGCAGATCGCGTGAAGAAGATCGTCGTCGAACATCTCGGGGTGGATGGCGACAAGGTGACCGATGAGGCCAGCTTCATCGACGATCTGGGCGCCGACAGCCTGGACAACGTCGAACTGGTCATGGCCTTCGAGGAAGAGTTCGGCATCGAGATTCCCGATGATGCCGCCGAGACCATCCAGACGGTGGGCGATGCGGTGAAGTTCATCGAGAAGGCGGCCGCCGCCTGAAGCCATTGCGGGCAAGGCGCGCTGGCGCAAGCGATAACAAAGCGCGGAGATGGGAGCTGGCACATATCCTGTTCTCCGCGCTGTTTTTGTGTTTGAGTCGAGAAAAGTTCCGCTTCTTCATTGCACGAGGAATGACATGCGCAGAGTCGTGGTCACTGGTATCGGCATGGTCTCGCCGCTGGGTGGAGATGTGGATACCACCTGGTCGAACATCCTGGCCGGGAAATCCGGCCTTGGCCCCATTACCCGTTTCGATGCTTCATCTCTGGCCTGCCGCATAGCCGGCGAGGTCAAGCGCGGCGAGGGAAAGGGGCAGTTCAACCCGCAAGAGTGGATGCCGGCCAAGGAGCTGCGCCGTTATGACGATTT
>Ga0256833_1002742_pt1 | contig 12221 bp, 14 predicted proteins | sample 356284metaG_FD_190535 | JGI IMG/M metagenome (GOLD analysis project Ga0256833, IMG submission 190535) | Hydrothermal vent microbial communities from Mid Atlantic Ridge, Atlantic Ocean - 356-284 | ecosystem: Environmental > Aquatic > Marine > Hydrothermal vents | place: Atlantic Ocean: Mid...
GAGGTTTTTCAGGGAGAACTAGTTATCCTCGGCGCACGGGGATTGAGTCCCATCACGGGGCTTCTGCTGGGAAGCGTAAGCCAGAAGATTCTCCAGCACGCGCCATGTCCCGTGCTCGTCGTGCGGTAGTGAGCACCGAGTTGGGTGATGCGCAGACGGCTTTCTCAAGGCGGTGCTTCTGACTGAACTACGATTTCTGGCAAAAGCGGGAGCCGCTGCAGTGGATCATCGCCCACAAGAAACAGTTGACGGCGACTTACTGGAATTCCATCGGGAAGAAACTGGCGGCAAAGCGAAACGCTAAGCTGGAGTGAGAATTGAGCGGCGGAAAAACGAGGTTTGCGCTATCCCACTTGCCGTCGTCGGAAAACACAAGCACGATATCGCCGGTCGCTTAGTTTGTCCGAAAAGGAACGAAAGGCCGAAATCGAGAGAAATCCTGTTAATCTTGTCTGATTACTTATCGAAGCAGGTAGATGAGCATGAAGACGGCAAGGAAGAAGACGGAGAGCATCACGCCCACGCCCACGGGGCTCTTGTAGGCCTCGGGCGTATAATCCTTTTTGCTCAAATCCTGGAATTTCGCCTCCACCCGCGCCAGGTCGGGCACGCTTTTTAATACCCCGAACCCGCTGGCCACGAACCGCTCGAATCCCAGCCAGAGCAGGGCCGGCGCCGTGTAGGGATTTTTTGCCACGAAGGCGATGAAATCGACCTGCCGGGAAAACCGCGCCTGCATGTTCCGGTAGAAGGCGTCCATGGGGCCGCTCACGAAGCGGTAGAGGAGGCTGGCGCCCTTCCGGTAGAACCAGTCCGTGTCCAGGTTGGTCCGGTCGTGGAGGGAGATCTTGGGCAGGTAGATGACGAAGGCAAGCAAGACAAACAGCAGCATGCCCATGGTCTTGACCACGTGCCCGTAGGTGTAAGGGTGGAAGTTCACCGCGTAGGGCAGGAGGCGGTAGAGGGCGTCGGGATAGACCCCCAGGGCGATGCAGAGAAAGCCCGCGATGGCCATGGCGATCTCCATGTTGAGCGGCGGGCGTCCGCCCATTACCGGCTCGGCTTCGTGGGGGTGAATCGGCTTGCCGAACCACGCGAAATAGGGGAGTTTCAGCCCGACGGAGAGGAAGGTCCCCACGGAGGCCAGGTGCAACATCAACTCCACGAGCCCGTGATGGGCCTCACCCGCGCCGGCCACCACCATCGACTTGCTGATGAACCCGTTGAACAGGGGCACGGCGGAGATGGAGAAGGCGGCGATCATGTACATGGCCAAGGTGAAGGGCATGGTCTTGTAGAGCCCCTTCCCCGAGAGTTCCGTCAACTTTCGTTTCCCCGTCACGTGAATCACGGCGCCGCAGGCCATGAAGAGGAGGGCCTTGTAGAGGATGTGGCAGAAGGCGTGCGCCGCCGACCCGTTCAAAGCCAGTTCCGTCCCGATACCCACGCCGCAGACCATGTAACCCACCTGGCTGACGATGTGGTAGGAGAGGAGTTTCCGCATGTCCACCTCGATGAAGGCGTAAACGACCCCGTAGATGGCCATGATGGCGCCTAGCCACATGAGGACCTCCACGCCGGCGAAGCCCCGGCAGAGAACATAGACGGCGCTCTTCGTGGTGTAGGCGGTCAGGAACACGCTTCCCGTGATGGTTCCCATGGGGTAGGCATCGGGCAGCCAGGGATGGAAGGGGGGCACGGCGGCGTTGACGATGAATCCCGCCAGGATGAAGTAGGAGGCGACCCCCCCGAAACTCCCCGGCTCGAAGGCGATGGAGTGCTTCGTGGCGATCTGCAAAAGGATGCCCGCCAGCAGGAGACATCCCCCCGCGACGTGCACGAGGAGGTAGCGGTATCCGGCCTTCACGGAGGCCTCGGTCTTGTTGTACCAGATGAGGAAGACCGACGCGCCCGCCATGATCTCCCAGAAGAAGAAGAGGGTGAAGTAGTCGCCCGCGAAGGTGACCCCGAGGGTGCTTCCCACATACAAGAACGCTGCCACCATTTGCCCCTCTTCCTTGATGTGAAGTGCGTAGATGGCGCCGATGAAGGACATGATGACGAAGACGTAGGAGAAGACGAGGCTCAGCTTGTCCACCCGCATCAGGATTAGGTGGTAGTTGAGGAAGGGGATGATGTTGTAGGACCCCTTCGGGACGGCCACGAGGGCGGCGAAGGCCAGCACGGGCACCAATAGGGTCAGGGCGCGCTTCGCCAGGCGTCCCGGGACGACGGGCAGCAGCAGGGCCCCGATGAAGTAGTAGATGTAGGGGGGCATGACGCTACCGGTCATAGTAGTCCTCCTCCCTGGAAAAGAGCGGATAGATGACCTTTTTGGCAAAAAGCATGAGGAAAAAGCATCCCAGGAAACCGAAGATGGCGTCGAAGCCCGGGATCTTCTGCCACCAGAAATGGACTTCGTGGGCGCCACCGGGATGATAGAAGTCGAGCGCCACGACGATGATGAGAATGGCGGCAAACAGAATTTTTTTTCCTTTCGTCATGTCACATCCCCGTGATGATGGAGGTTGCGGCGTTTCTCGCCAGGTCGAAAAAATGGAAGAGAAAATTGGGGAAGATGCCGAAGATGACCGCCATGACCACCGTGATGGACAGGGGAAGGACGAGGGGGATCGAGGCCTCCGCCACGCCGGTGGCTTCGGCGGGTTTGCGGAAGAAAGCGGCGTAAACGATGGGGAAGAAGTAGGCGGCGTTAAGGACGGCGCTGGTCAGCAGGACGAAGAGGAAGAAGATTTCGTGGGCCTGGAGGGTGCCGAGACAGAGGTACCACTTGCTGATGAACCCGCAAAGGGGCGGGATTCCCACCATCCCGAAGGAGGCCAGGGTAAAGGCCAGCATCGTGAAGGGCATCTGGCGGCCGATGCCGTCCATCTCGCTGATATTCTTCTTCCCCGTCTTCACGAAGATGGCTCCCGCGCAGAAGAAGAGGGTGATCTTCATGTAGGCGTGGTTGGGGATGTGGAGGATGGAGCCGGTGAGGGAAGACTTGGACAGCAGGGCGGCTCCCAGGATGATGTAGGAGAGCTGGCTGATGGTGGAGAAGGCGAGCCGCCGTTTCAGATTGTCGGAGGCCAGGGCGAAGAGAGATGAGACGATGATGGTGAACGAGACGAAGTAGGCCACAATCAACCACATGTGAATGTCCTTGAGTAGCACGGGCCCGAAGACGTAGGCGATAATCCGCACGCACCCGAAGACCCCGGCCTTGACCACGGCGACGGCGTGGAGCAGGGCGCTCACGGGCGTGGGGGCCACCATGGCGGAGGGCAGCCAAGCGTGGAACGGCATGACCCCGGCCTTGACCCCGCACCCGATGAGGTAGGCGACGAGCAGGATCTGAAGCATCCCGATGGAGATGTTGTGCCCCTTGAGGAACCCGCCGGGCGTGAACTCGAGGGTGCCCGCGTAGATGTAGGTCGCTCCGATGGCGAAGAGCAGGAGGACCCCGGCCGTCAGGGTATAGGTGAGATACTTCCGCCCCGCCTTGACGGCCTCTTCATCCTCGTTGTGGGTGACGAGAGGATAGGTGGCGATGGTCAGCATCTCGTAGAAAAGGTAGAAGGTCAGCAGGTTGCCGGAAAAGGCGATGCCCATGGTGGCGGACAGGCAGAGGGCGAAGGCAAAGAAGTAGCGGTTCTGGGCGTGTTCCTTGAGCCCCCGCATGTAGCCGATGGAGTAGAGGGAGGTTACGATCCAGAGGCCCGACGCCACCAGTCCGAAGATGATGCCGAAAAAGTCGACCTTGAACATGAGGGACAATCCCGGGGCGAGTTCCACCAGGGTCAGCTTGATGATTTTCCCGTGGAGGATGACAGGCAACATGCTTATCACGATGCCGAACTTGATGAAGGCGGCGATGAAGGTCCAGGCCTCCCGGAGATTCTGCCGTTTCTCGCTGGTAAAGAGGATAAAGAAGGCGCCCACGAGTGAGACCAGAACGGCGTAGAGCGGTTTGTAGGATATTACGATAGTATTCATGCCAGCCCCTTGGGAACGATGAACTGGAGGAGGTGATGGATAATCTGTGTATTGAAGAGACCCACGGCGAGGATCCCCGCGGCCATGAGCAGGATGGGGACGAGCATCATGAGGGGGGCCTCCGCCACGGCGACGGCGGGAAGTTCATGGTGTTCGTGGCCCCCGCTCCCCCCCGTCACCAGGTCCACGAAGGACGAGAAGTAGATTTTCTCGATGATGCGGAAGAAATAAACGGCGTTCAAGAGGCTGCTGGCAAGGATGACGGCGGTCAGCCACCAGTATTTGCCCGCCACAGTTCCCAGGACGAGGTACCACTTGCTGAAAAACCCCGCGGTGGGGGGAACCCCCACCATAGAGAAGGCGGCGAGGCAGAAGGCGGCCATGGTGAAGGGCATCTTCCGGTTCAGTCCCTTGAAGTCGTCGATGTTGCGGATGCCGGTCTTGTAGATAACGGCCATGACCACCATAAAGAGGCTTCCCTTGGCGAAGGCGTGGCTGAAAATGTGTAGTGCCCCGCCGATGAGCCCCATCCGATTGGCCAGGGCGATACCCAGGACGATGTAGCCGATCTGACTGATGGAGGAGTAGGCGAGCATCCGCTTGATATCCTTCTGGGCGATGGCCATGATGGAGCCGTAAATGATGCCCACGGCGGCGATCCACCGCAGGAGAGTTGCCGCTGGAATCACCTCCCAGGAAAAGTGGGGATTGAAGACGGTCAGGATGATGCGGAAGAAGACGTACGCGCTCACCTTGGTCATGGTGGGAGCTATGAGGGTGCTGATGGCCGAGGGGGCGTGCGTGTAGGCGTCGGGCAGCCACATGTGCAGGGGGAAAAGCCCCATCTTGAGACCGATGCCCACGATGAAGAAGGCGAAGGCCGTGAAGATGACCTTGGACCGGTAGATGGATGGCAGAATCTTGCTCAAGTCCGCCATGTTCAGGGAGCCGGTCGCTATGTAGAGATAGCCGACACCCAGAAGATAAAACGACGCGCCGACAGAGCCAAGGATGACGTAGTTGAAACTGGCCATCAGGGCGCCCTTCTCTCCCATGGCGATGAGGCCGTAGGCGGTGAGGGAGGAAACCTCCAGGTAGACGTACATGTTGAACATGTCGCCCGTCTCCGTCATGCCCATGAGGCTCATGACGAGGAGGAGGTAGAGGGACCAGAAGAGGGGCCACTTGCTTCGGTGGATTTCTCTTTCCACACTCTTTTTGGCGGAGACGGTGGTCAGGAGGCTGATGAGGGAGATGAGGACGAGAACCCCCGCGTTGAGGTAATCAATGACGAACTCGATTCCCCAGGGCGGGGGCCAGCCGCCCATGCGGTAATGGATGGGACCGGTCGTGACAACAGCGTAGAGGGTCGCGCAGGCGGCGAGGAAAGAGAAAAACATAGCCGTCAGGGAGATGTAATAGGCGGATTCCCTCTTGACCATTCCGAAGATGGGCACCCAGAAGGCGGTCAGCAGAAGGATGGCGATGGTGAGGGCGGGGGCCTGCTGCATCATGAGAGCTGCCTCAGGATTTCATCTTCCTCCACCGTGTGGTAACGGCGGTAGATGAGAATGATGAGCGCCAGGGCAACTCCCGTTACGCTGACACCGACCACGATGGCGGTCAGCATCAGGACGTGGGGCAGGGGATTGATATACTTGGCCACCTCGATCGATTCGGGCGGGATCTTGGCGTGGTGGGCCGCCTCCAGGATGGGGATGGTGGCTCCCTTTTTCGCGCCGATGGAGACATAGAAAAGGATGATGGCGGTCTGAAAGATGTTCATTCCGATGATCTTCTTGACCAGATTCCGCTTGGCGATCATGGCGTAAAACCCGATCATCATCATGATAATATAAATCCAGTAGTTGAACTTGCTGACAATAAAGTCCATTTATTCCTCTCCAGATAACATGTCCGGCTGGATTCCACCGGGATCGATCAAGTCATAGTAGATGGATATCATGACGCCCATGACGGTCAGGCCGACTCCGATCTCTATTCCCATGATGCCGAGGCCGCGAATGGCGCTCACCGAGTCCACAGGAAGGGGCAGTTTTCCGTAATCGAGGAAGTTTCCCCGCCACAGGAGGCAGGCGGCGCCGATACCGCCGTAGATGAAAACGCCGATACAGCTCAAAAAGAGTATCATCTTTTCCCGGATACGCCGGAGAGTGAAGTCCATCCCGTAGGCGATGGCCAGCATGATAAACCCCGCGCCGAGGATGACACCGCCCTGAAACCCGCCGCCCGGGCTCGCCTCGCCGTGAAAGATGATATAGACACCGAAGAGAAAGAGGGGTGCCGCGATGATACGGCAGAAAAACTCGATGATGAGGTTATCGTATCGGTTGATCACGCGTCTTCTTCCTTCCTCAGCAGCATCATGCAGGCAATCCCCGCGCAGAAGATGACCGTGGTCTCGAACAGGGTGTCAAATCCGCGGTAGTCGGCCAGGACTGCGCTGACGAAGTTGGGGGCGTCCGTGTCCGCCTGGGAATGTTGGATATAGTAGGGCGAGACGTGCACGCTGGCCGGGGTGTTCGTATCTCCCCACCGGGGCATGTCGTTAACCCCGTAAAGAAGGAAAAACCCCGTAATGATGACGGTGATAAGGCCAAGCAGTTTCAGCGGCTTCAATCTTTCGACCTCCTTTTCGTGTGGTGGAGGGCGGCGATGAAGAAGACCGTGGAGACCCCCGCGCCCACGGAAGCCTCCGTGATGGCCACGTCCACGGCGCCCATCTCCGTCCAGAGGAGGGCCATCATGAAGCTGAAGCCTCCAAGAATAATAGCCGCGCTCAACAGGTCCTTGACGGAGATGGCGGCAATGGAAAGAACGAGGACGATGATGAGAAGAATCAGGTCGAGGGATGGAATCATTCCGTTTCCTCCGTTCCGCTTTGTTCTTTTTTCTCCCAGGGTTCCACGTCACATGTGACGCCCGCCCGCCCGATAGAGTGGGTGACGGTGGGACTGGCCATGAAGAGGAAAAGAGGGATCAGGATGAATTTCAGGCTTAACAGGTGGAACCCCTCGTAGATCATGAATCCCACGATCATCAGGAGGGTTCCGAGGGTGTCTCCCTTCCCCGTGGCGTGAAGGCGACAGTAAAAGTCGGGAAACCTCAACAGGCCCAGGGTGGCTGTGGTGAAGAAAAAGAGGCCCGCGAGGATGAAAAACCCGGCGGTGATGATTTGGATGGTATGAAACGTCACTCGATGCTCCTTCGCGTCAGGAAATACTTGGCCGCCACGATGGTGGCGATGAAACTCAAGAGGGCGTAAACAATCGCGATATCGATAAACATTTCCACGCGCCCGTAGATGAACCCGATGAGGATGAGGATCATGACCGTCTTGGTGCCGATGGCGTTGATGGCGGCGATGCGGGTAAGAATGTCAGGACCGTAGATAGCCCGGTAGAGATTGATGAAAATCAGGACACAGAGATAGAAGCTGACAATCGTGAAAAAGAGCATCAACTTTATTTCCCCACCTCGAAGACACGGGCGATGCGTCGTTCCATGGCCCCCGAAAAGAGATCATCCGCCACCCTGTCATCAATAGCGTGGACGAGAAGGTGATCACGTTCCACGCCGATGGTGATGGTGCCGGGGGTCAGGGTAATGGAGTTGGCGTAGGCGACGAAGGAAATATCCTTGGTAAGTTTAGTGGGAACGCGGATGATTTTCGGGTTGATGGGAAGCTTCGGGTCCAGAACGAGCCGCGCCACGTGCAGATTGGCAAGAATGATTTGGTAAATAAGCCAGAAAACATAGTTGAGGAACCGGAAAAACTCTCCGACCCGCTCGGAAAGTGGCATTTTGGTGTTCTGAAACAACAGATCCCAGGAAAAGTGCGCGATGAAGAAACTCATCAAAACACCGATCGTGAGATGAAAGGCATCGAAAATCCCCGACATGACAATCCAAAGAATAAATAAAATTACGACTGTTGTGAGGTAAAGCACCTTTCCTCCGTCGGTGAGGTTAAAGGTTAACCATTCACAGTATCAAAAGGCGTTTCATTCTTTACCAAAGCCAAACCTGTATGTCAAAGGAATTTATCGGACGACAGATAGGGAAACTTAAACGCCCGGTGAAGGAAATAACGCATGCTTGCCACACGATTAGAAAAGTGGCATAAATTGAGGAAAGTGAAACGGTTTCTTCTCATCCTTTTTTTGCTTTTGTTCTACGTGGTTTCTTTCTCGGAGGGTTCTGCCCTCTACAAATGGAAGGACGGGAAGGGGGGTGTTCATGTCACGGATGTGCCGCCGCCTTCGGGTTCTTACGAAACCATCGGCAAAAAGGAAAGGAATGAAAAATCGAACACGCCACCCGAATCTTCCCGGGAATTAGAAAAAGGCGCTGCCTCACGGACCACTACTCGTAAAACTCCCGCCCCTGCCTACATCCCTCTGCGCCGAGCGGGTAACCATTTTCTCGTCAAGATGGGGATCAACAGCCGGACTGCAGGCCTTTTCCTCCTCGACACGGGGGCCACTTTGACCGTCATTGCCCCCCAGATCGCCCAGGAAGGGGGGATTCTATTAAGCGGGGACCTTCCCATTATACCCCTCAAGACGGCGTCGGGACTTATCTTTCCTCCCCTGGCGCGCGTGGAGAAATTTACCCTGGGGGACCTGACGCTTCCGGGCGGGGACGTGGTGGTCCACGATATCCATTTTGGGAAAGGGGTTTCGGGGCTGGTCGGGATGGATCTCCTGTCGGATTATCAGATCACCCTCGACACGCAAAGGGTGGTTCTCGTTTTGAAGCCCGTTCACCGGGCGGGTCCGACCTACGGCGGCCATTCCCGAAGGTGGTGGCAGGGAAAGTTCGCCTTTTACCGCCACACCCTCCAGTCCCTCGAAAACCTCCGCCAGGTTCCGGAACGGGCCTTAAACCCGTATCATGTCGACAGGGAAAAAATCGAAGAAAGTATCGAATACTTCCAGGACAGGCTTATCCGCCTGAAAAGCCTGGCGGAAGACGATCTTGTCCCGCTGGGATGGCGGAAATAACTTTGGGAGTGTTTTCCCCCGTTATTCCGAAATATGGCAAACAGACAATTACTTTCCTTGCTTCAGTCTCTTTTGAAAATACATGATAACCCCCAAATCTCCATTGTGATCGCTGAACTTAGTATATACCTCGTCTGCCCCAAATTTCTGGATGGTCAAAAACAATCTGTTCAAGTCGTAGGCATTCATCTGCATCTCGGGGGTAAAAAACGATTTTCCCTTGGCAATGTTGACAATTCGACGCGTCAGCGGGACATTTTTCCTGATCCACGAGGTCACTCTCCGGAACCGATAATTTTTTTCGTACGTGAAATGCAACACGGCACACCCGCCTTCCTCCAGGCGAGTCATTAAATTCTTCAAAATTCGCTCTCCCCGTTTGACGGGAATATGCTGAAAGACAATAAGTGAATGGATGAAGTCGTATCGATCGTTCAGCAACGAGAGGTCATCGTCAGATTTCACGAAGTTCACGTTCTCGATGCCACGGGATTCGCAATTCTTTTGTGCTTCTCGCAACATCGATTCAGAAACATCGGCTCCGGTGACATGTTTCGCGACTTTCGCCAGCGGGATAACCACCCGTCCAACGCCGCACCCGAAATCGAGAGCCTTTCGGATGGTGAAACCCGGATCGAGATGTCTCTTGATTTCCCGCAGCAGGCGGTCAACGTATTCCTGCCCCGTTCTAAAAAATTCTTCCTTGGTTTCATCGTTCAGGTTGGCCATTTTATACTTGTCTTGCGCGATGACACCGAAATAAGCGTCTTCTCTTCCAAATTTCTCCCATTGTTTATCCGTGTCTCTGGAAAACATTCCCGATACCTTCATCCCCCTTTTTTCGAAAAAACCGCGAAAATGATATGCGCCACGGAAGCGAAGGTCAAGGGTCGTGTTCGGCTATCAGCAATCGCGTCATCACGAAAAGCCGCTTACCGACGCAGGGGAGGGATCAAGCATCGGGAGGCCCAAAATCGCCAGCTCCAACGGCCAGCGTCCCCCGCCCAATCCCGTGCCTCTACTTGAGGGTTACACCCGAAGGTTTCAGGCGAATCTGATGCGCGGGCGCTAATTTATTTCCCGTATGGGGTTGCGGCTTGATTTTATGGATGAGGTTTTTGTTGAGCTTATCCACCTCGAATGTCCGCCAAGCGCTCCAGGGGCTGTGCGGGGCGCCGGTCAGTTTCGCCCGGATTTGGTATTCCCCGGTCTTGGCAAGGCGCACCTCGAAGGTTGTCTCCGTCTTCCCGGCGGTTTGGGTCAGCTTGGGGTTGATGGTCACAAAGGCCCCGTGTTCCCGTCGCTGAATCGCCAACGCCACCTTGTAACCGGCCGCGTGACGGATCTTCACCGCCACCCGAGCCTCTTTTCCCGTCATCATGAAGGTCTGGCGATTTTTCGGAGAGACGATGGCGGGAGGGGCGAGGTGAATCGTCGGCCGGGGAGACGCCACCTTTTTCATCTTCCCCGTAGCGGCCAGGTTCGATCCCATGACCTCGAAACCGTGCCAGGGCTCCCAGTGACCCCCTTCGCCCGACGTGAAGCGCACCTGGTATTGCCCGGGCTTCCGGAATTTGAGGTGCAAGGTGGTAATAGACCCAAGGGTAACGAATCGATGCGGGACGGCGCGGAGGGTTTCGTAGCGCCCTCGCGGGTCCGGGCGGAAACGCACCTGAAACCGCCTGTTCCCTTGCAGTCCGCCCCTCAAACGGATTGCGATATCCTCCCGGGGACGATAAAGTGTCTTGAACGGCATGACGGACATGGCGGGAACTTTCATGTGATAGGAGAGGTCTTTCTTGTCGCCCTGGTTGTCCTTTTGCGCGGGGGCTCCCAGCACCCCCGCGTCAAAGATGGTGGAATAGTTTCTCGGCGGCTGTCCCTCCATCCTGAGCACGGCCGTCAGCATGAACTGTCCGCTGCCCGAGGCATCCTTCAACACCTGCGCTTTCTTTTTGAAGAGTTTTTCAACGCTCATGGAGCCCTTATAGGTTGTCAGAATCATTCCCTTGCCCGACACGGAGACGGTTTGACGCATGAGGCGTTGCGGCCAGGGTTGGACATTCGGGCCCCCACCCGACGATTTCCGGGCCGAGGGGTACCAGTACCAACCCAACGTCAAGGTGGGATTTTCCCCTTTCATATCGTCCGGAAGGGAAATTTCGACGGGGACCGTGTTCGCATACGCCTTTCCTTCCGCCGGCGAGATGATCTTGAAGGGCCGCGTGATCACCGCCACCAACGCCTTTCCCACGTGAAAATGCCGCCAGTCGCTTTCGCCCAAGGGCTTGCCTTGATAATAGGTCTTGGCGCGGAGGCGATAATCCCCCTCGCGAGGCACCAGGCCGAGTTTCCCGGTAAGGTTACAGGGGCATTTCCAGACCCCGGAAGGGACAAAGGGGTGGCCCTTTTTTATTTCCGCTATCTTTTCATAAGGAAACTGCGCGGCCAGTTTGCTGTAATAGACCTCGAGGCCCCCACTCACGGCGTCCACGCCAGGCCCCGTTATTCTGACCGTCACCGTCTTGGTTTTCCCGATTTTCGCGTCCTCCTTGGGCGTCAAAATCACCGGCTTGTATGATTTGGAAACGACTTTGAAAATGATTTGGTTAGATGCGGTCTTACCTCCTGTCAGACCCGTCTTCATCAGGGCCCAGCAGGTATACTCCCCGCCCCTTAAATGCTTCAGGGTATAAAAAGTTGTCTTGCGCCGCAGGGTTATTTCGTGATCCCCGTCCACGACATTTCCGTAGAGGTCGAAGAAAATGGGGGCGTTCTGTTCTTCAATGCGAAACGTCACGGTCCATCCCTTCGGCGGCACAACGTCTGTCGCAGTGTGAAGCAGGAGCATCACGTCGCTCTTGGGGATTTCGACCTGGGCGCTCGACACCTCCATTCGCATGGATTTGGCCAGAGCCTCGATCTTGAGGCTGAAGCGTTGCCCAGAGGTGATACTGTCGCGCCAACCCTCCATCCAGGATTTGAACCCCCAGAGATAGACGGGCATGGAAAGATTTTTATCTTGCCAATTTTTCTTGGAAGAGACTAATTCCCATTTCGTGGGATCATCGGCCAGTAACGGGTCTAAATTATCACATTGATAGATCTCATCCCCTTGAAACCACTTGGATGCCGATGTATGCACGAAAAGCCTTTTCGTCTGGGAGTTCCAGACAATTTTTTGCTTTGCGGAAA